>LSQX01388640.1_pt1 | contig 32361 bp, 28 predicted proteins | sample 654561 | NCBI WGS metagenome assembly LSQX01 (sample SAMN04489861, study PRJNA283612) | anaerobic digester metagenome | isolation source: 4 biogas reactors fed with cattle manure at either 37C or 55C with and... | place: Denmark: Kongens Lyngby | collected 2014 | reverse complement strand
ATATTATAGCACTTTATTTCACTTTTATAATTTTAATACTTTCCTTATTTATTTATAAATAAGTTTTTGCTGTGGTTTATTACAACTACTAATAAATACAATAAATTTAATAAAAACTTCTCAATATTATACATAATAAAAAAACACCCTGCCGGGTGTTAATTTAATAGTTTTAATAATCTTAACCTAAAGCTTTAACAAGGATTGCAAGGAGAAAGAACAAAATAGCAAGGCCGTAAGTAATATAAGAAATTACTTTTTCACTTCCTCTTTCTTTTGTTTTGACGAAAATATTAAGGCCGCCACCAGTGATAGCGCCAGATGCCCCTTCACTTTTACCACCTTGCATAAGCGAGATAATAATAAGTAAGATTGATACGATAATGAAGATAATATCTAATGTTCCCATAGTCTTCCTCCAGTTCTTTATTAATATACACTATTTATAAATTAATTCAAGAAAACATTATTTAAATATACATATATTTATGTTTTTTTACTCTTTCCCTCTAATTCAAAGAGAATTTCACGATATTCTATCGCTTTTTCAAAGTCATAGGCTTTAGCGGCAGCATTCATCTTAGCGCGAATTTCCCGAATATATTTTTCTAATTGTTTACGGCTCATTAAGCCTTTATTAATCCGCTCAAGTTCACGCTCTGTCCCGAAATTATGGAGTGGTTCGCCAAGTGGTTTGATAATTGTGGTGGGAACAATTCCGTGCTTTTTATTATAAGCAATTTGTAAATCTCTTCTTCTTTTTGTTTCCGCAATAGCGCGTTCCATTGACCCCGTCATATTGTTCGCATACATTATTACTTTCCCGTTAACATTTCGACTCGCGCGGCCCATTACTTGAATAAGTGATCGCTCACTACGTAAAAATCCCTCTTTATCCGCGTCAATAATCGCCACAAGTGAAACTTCAGGAATATCTAGTCCTTCACGCAGTAAATTAATCCCGACAAGCACATCATATTTCCCTTTGCGTAATTCATAAATTATTTGACTGCGTTCCAGTGTCTTTGTTTCATTATGGAGATAGACAACTTTAAAGTCATGCTCTTTTAAGTAATGGGTTAGGTCTTCCGCCATTTTAATTGTAAGCGTGACAACCATTGCTCTTTCACCACGTTCAATAACTTTCGTTAATTCATACATTAAATCATCAATTTGTCCAACACTCGGTTTAATAAATACTTCTGGATCCACTAAACCTGTTGGCCGGATTAGTTGTTCAACGACTACTCCACCTGTTTTATCTAACTCATAATCACCAGGTGTTGCGCTTGTGTAAATTACTTGATTAATCATCTCTTCAAATTCATTAAATTGTAGCGGGCGATTATCTAAAGCACTCGGTAATCTAAAACCGTAGTCCACTAGATTTTGTTTACGACTGCGATCACCATTAAACATCCCTCTTACCTGAGGTAAAGTAACATGACTCTCATCAATCACAAGTAAATAATCTTTAGGAAAATAATCCATTAAGGTATAAGGCTTTTCCCCAGCTTTACGCCCATCAATATAACGCGCATAATTTTCAATCCCAGGACAAATCCCAAATTCTTGGAGTGAATCAACATCTTGTCTTGTTCTAAATTCCAGCCGTTCGGCTTCAAGGAGTTTACCTTCATCGGCAAAGTAACTTAATCTACTTGCTAAGTCACTTAATATTTTTGGCACAATGGCATTTATCCGTTCACGACTTGAAGCATAGGCATATGCGGGAAAAATTGGATAAGTGTTAAATGTTTTGCGCACTTCACCAGTTAAAACATCTATTTCTCTAATCTTTTCAATAGTGTCGTCAAATGTATCAACTTGAATTAAATAGTCTTCACTGATAGGGAGCATTATTTCAATTACGTCACCCCGTACTCTAAAAGTACCAGCGCGAAGTTCGTAATCATTACGTGTGTATTGCGCATCCACGAGTTTAATTAAAAACTCTTTGCGATTAATCACTTCACCTTCCACAATATTAAAGGATAGTTTACTATATTCTTCAGGGTCACTTAATCCATAAATTGCCGCGACACTAGCGACAATAATTGTGTCATTACGCTCGAGTAAACTATTAATAGCAGCAGAGCGAAGCATTTCAATTTCGGCATTTTGCACTGCTTCTTTTTCAATATACATATCGCGTGATGGCACATAAGCTTCTGGTTGATAAAAATCAAAGTTAGACACAAAATATTCCACTCTATTATTAGGAAACAATGCTTTAAATTCAGCGTAAAGTTGCCCCGCTAGTGTTTTATTATGCACTAAGATCAGCGTTGGTTTTTGCACTTTTTCAATAACATTAGCGATGGTAAAAGTTTTACCAGTGCCTGTTGCTCCTAAAAGTACTTGATGCTTATCACCGCGCTCTAGCCCAGCTACTAACTCTTTAATCGCCGTTGGTTGATCACCAGTGGGCGTAAAAGTCGTTTCTAAAACAAATTTATGCTTTGTCTTTTTCATCTTTCTTTTTAATATTTACTAAGCCTTCTTTAACTGGATTTAAACTTTCAAAATTACCGCCTAACACTACTGTTGACCCTTCAATACTCACAAAAGCTTTTTTATCGATTTTAGCAATACCGTTTATTAAACGAGCGTAATTACTACGATCAAAATGGACAACAACCATCATGTACTCATCTTTTTGATAACCACCTAAAACTGGCACTAAGGTTGTACCTTGACCAATTTCGTTTTGAATAAAATCATTAATTTCTGCACTTTTTTCACGACTTATAATCGAAGCAGTCATCGCATGCTTTTTACCAACGAAGACAAATTCAAGAGTAATCGCAAACACAAATGCACTAAGAATACCGATTAAAGAGAGTACAACATCTTTTAGCACGAATAACCCAACGGCAATAATTAAGCCATCAATCACAAAAGACATAACACTATAACTTAGTCTTAAATATTTATTTAAAATTACTACTAAAATATCCACTCCGCCCGTTGAACCGCCACCTCTAAAAGTTAATGCCACACCAACACCATTAAACACACCACCAAAGACACCGGCAATAAGTTTAGTGGCAACATCAGCGCCCTCACCAAACAATTTAACGGTTTCAGTTGCAATTGCTGGTAAACGCATGAGTAAAATAAGCGCTAAAGGATAAACAAATGAACTAACAAGCGATTTAATTGTAAAGCGCCAACCTAAGAATAATAAACTAATAAAGAAGAAAGCCCAAGTCATCACAAGTACGACTAAATCAGCGTCAAAACCAAATAAGCCTTCACCAATAATGCCGACACCACTTAACCCCCCAGTATTAAGTGTTGCGGGTAAAAGAAAAACACCAGTACCAAACGCTAGTAAAATTGATCCAACAACAATTAAACTATAGTTTTTAAGTAAAGTTCTCCAATCCTCTTTAAATATATCTTTTATTCTTTGTTTAGCCATTGCTTCTTGCCTCCATTTCAAGGTATTTATACATAAATTCCGCTATGTCACCGTCCATCACCCGTGCAATATCACCGACTTCATAATTTGTGCGGTGATCTTTAATAAGGGTATAGGGTGCAAAAGTATAAGATCTTATTTGGCTACCCCATTCAATCATCTTCTTTTCACCTTCAATCGCGCTTACCTTTGCTTTTTGTCGTTCTAATTCTAGTTGATATAGTTCACTTTTAAGCATCCGCATCGCAATTTCACGATTCATTAATTGACTGCGTTCCATTTGACACGATACAACGATACCCGTCGGGATATGAGTAATACGCACTGCAGTCTCAACTTTGTTAACATTTTGACCGCCAGCACCACCACTGCGATAAGTGTCAACCCTTAAATCACTATCATTAATTTCAATATCACCAGTTTCATCAAAAATTGGCACAACATTAACACTCGCAAATGAAGTATGTCTTCTTTTATTCGCGTCAAAAGGTGAGATACGCACTAAGCGGTGCACTCCTTTTTCACTACGCAAATGACCATAAGCATTATTCCCTTCAATAATAAGTGTTACACTTTTTATGCCGGCTTCGTTCCCTGCTTGGTAATCGACAACTTTAAGCGAAAAACCTTGTCTTTCACAAAAGCGTGCATACATATGATAGAGCATATCGGCCCAGTCGTGCGACTCCGTCCCGCCTGCACCAGCGTGGATACTTACGGTTGCATCATTTTCATCATATTCCCCGCTGAAAAGCAGAAGATTTATAAGTAATTCACCTTCTTTTTGCGCATTATCAATTTCAAATGCTAAATCACTTAAATACTCACTATCCTCGGCAAAAGTGTCGTCTTTTAGTAGTTCAAAGGCACTTTCCACTGTTGTTTCAACTAGTGAATATATATTAATTTTCTCTTTCGCAGCATTTAATTTTTTAATGATTGTTTTAGCCTTATTTTGATTATTCCAAAAGTCAGGATTATTTATTTCAATCGTTAATTTATCAATTGTTTCTTTTAAACTAGCGACATCAAAGAGAGTCACTAAGCTTACCTAGTAATCTTTTAAGTTCATTAGCTTTACTTAAGGCAACTTTGTACTCCATCGTTTATTTTTTATCTTCCTTTTTTATATTTTCCTTTTCGGCTGTTTCTTTATTTTCTTCAGTGCCTTCTTCACCTTCTTCAACAGGTGGGGCAACATTAATCTTCGCGTTTAATAAATTTAAAACTGTTTCAACAGCAATAATATCCATCGCTTCACCGAATAGCTTATAACCTTCATTAACATAGTCTTGAAGTGGGTTAGTATTTGCGTAACTACGTAAGTGAATACCTTCGCGTAAGTGCGCCATTGTGTCAATATGCCGTGTCCAGTTGCGGTCAATTGCCCGTAAAGTAATTTCACGTTCAACGCGGTCGGCAAGTTCTTCACTCCATTCACGTCTTCTAAGTTGATAACGACGATACATTAAAAGCATTAAGTCTTCACCAATTTCTTCTGGTGGTGATTCGTCATACGCTGAAGGGTTAATCGAACCTTCTGGTAAATAGTTTGGTTCCATAATTTGTTTTAACATTACCCCATTAACAAGCGTATCTTTACCAGTTTCTGGAACAGCTTTTTTTGCTAAATAAAGACCCGCAAGAGTAAACTGTTCTTGCACTAAGTCTTTAATATCACCAGCGTATATTATGCTGTCACGTTTCTTATAAACGATAGAGCGTTGTTTTGCTAAAACATCGTCATAATCTAATAAACTTTTACGAATATCAAAGTTTTGTCCTTCAATTCGTTTTTGGGCACTAGTAATAGCGTTAGTGAACATTTTATTTTCTAGTGCTTCGTTTCCCATCCCTTCGACGAGTTTAAGCATCATATCACTAGAGAAACGACGCATGAGTAAGTCATCAAATGAGACATAGAAGCGTGAAAACCCAGGGTCACCTTGCCGTCCACTCCGGCCGCGTAATTGGTTATCAATACGGCGAGCCTCATGTCGCTCTGTCCCTAATACCGCAAGGCCGCCAAGTGCTTTAACTTCATCATTAATTTTAATGTCAGTACCACGACCAGCCATGTTCGTTGCAATTGTAATTTGACCTTTATTACCCGCAAGCGCAACAATGTCTGCTTCACGCGCGTGGTTTTTAGCGTTAAGTACTTCGTGTTTGAGTCCGTTTGCTGTTAAAAGTTCACTAACTTCTTCACTTGATTCAACGCTGCTTGTCCCAATAAGAATTGGTTGTCCTTTAGCGTGACGTTCTTTAACTTCTTCGACAAGTGCATTGAGTTTATCTTCTTTACGTGCATATACTCGATCGACAGCGTCTTCACGAATAACAGGGCGATTCGTCGGGATTTGAATAACACGCATATTGTAAATTTTGCGGAATTCTTCTTCTTCGGTTTTAGCAGTACCTGTCATCCCGCTTAGTTTAGTGTAAAGGCGGAAGAAGTTTTGATAGGTAATCGTCGCCATCGTCACTGTTTCTTCTTTAATCGTGACATTTTCTTTCGCTTGAATTGCTTGATGCAACCCATCACTATATTCACGACCGGGCATAATCCGTCCAGTAAATTGGTCAATAAGTTGAATTTCACGATTTGCGTCAACCATATATTCAACATCACGACTCATGACATAATTTGCTTTAAGCGCATTATGAATCCGGTGCACTAAGTCACTATATTGTGGGTCATAAATATTATTAACACCAAACATTCTTTCCGCGAGTTTATTACCTTCGTCCGTTAAGTTACATGTTTTTGTTTTAATATCAACGACAAAGTGCTTATCTCTGCGTAATGTTTTAACGAAACGATCGGCGACATTATAACTAGATGCTTGTACTTTAGCGCCACCAGAAATAATGAGCGGTGTGCGTGATTCGTCAATTAAAATCGAGTCAGCTTCGTCAACAATAGCGTACTCCAAACCTCGTAATACACGACCATCAACACTGCTAGCCATATTGTCACGAAGATAGTCAAAACCAACTTCACTATTTGTAGTGTAAGTAATATCACATAAATATTCTTCACGTTTTTCACGCGCTGTTTTTTCACGTAGGTTAACACCCACAGTTAAACCAAGAAAGCGATAAATTTGACCCATCCAATCGGCGTCACGAGCAGCGAGATATTCGTTAACAGTAACAACATGCACACCTTTGCCTGATAATGCATTAAGGTAAACGGCCATTGTCGCAGTTAAAGTTTTACCTTCACCAGTTCTCATCTCCGCAACATCACCATGATGTAAGACGATTGCCCCCATAATTTGGACGGGATAAGGGAATTGTCCTAAAGTTCTACGTGCTGCTTCGCGTGCCACAGCGAAGGCTTCTGGTAATAAGTCATCAAGCGTTTCCCCATTAGTGAGTCGTTCTCTAAATTCGGGTGTTTTAGCCTTTAGTTCATCATCAGTTAAAGCTTCCATCGTTTTTTCATAAGCAATAACTTTTTTGGCTGTTTTTTCTATTTTTTTGAGGCGCCTTTGTTCAAAGCGGAATATTTTTTCTATAAAACTCATATACACTCCTTCGTATCATGTATCTATAAAAGTTTACCATATTTTCTATAAAAATATGATAGTTACTCGCTTAGCGATGTTTCCGCTAGTGTTAATATTGCAATTTTCCGCGGATTATAGGGTTTTATTAAGTTAATCATTGCCATAATTGTGGCACCTGTTGTTTTAATATCATCAACGATTAAAATATTTTTACCTTTTACTTTATTTCCGTTATTAATTACTAATTTATCTTTTACTTTTTGCCGGAGTGCATAGTTTAAGTCACTTTGTTTGAAGGCAACTTTCTTTGTAATAAGCCTTAAAAAAGGTCTTTGTAGCGGTTTAAATATTTCGATGACATGATTAAATCCGCGTTCTTTATCACTCTCTATTGTTGAAGGCGCTGGCACTAAATAGTAATTAATAAACCGTACTTTAAAGTAAGGAATAAACCTTTCAAGAAAAAGTGGCGCTAGCACAATGTCTTTTAAACCTTTTAGATGGAAAAGTAGTGTTTTAAAATGTTCGTCATAATTAAAAACACTAATATAAGTAACTCCTGCAATCTTTGAAACATTAAACTTAACATCTAAATCACGAAAACATTTATTACAAACATTAGTGTCACGAATCAAATCATTAAAGTTAGGTTGCTTTTCTTTGAAGCACACTTTGCAAATAGGCGTTTTTTTCTTCAATATCACTAATTGCTGCTTTGATTGCCGCATTCTTTTTCGTAACGATGAAAATAACTTCACCATCACTCTCCTCCTTCTTTCGTCCGACTCTTCCAGAAATTTGCACTAAACTAGCAGTGTCGTACACTGCGTGATCTGCGCCATAAATTATTACTTGTAACCCTTTAATCGTTACCCCTCTTTCTAAGACTGTTGTCGTTACTAAGTAGGCGTAATGTCCTTTTTTGAAATCATCAATTATCGCTGAATTATCTTTTACTTTTGAATGCACTACATTACCATTTTTATAATCGATGCGTAATAGTTTGTATATTAAATTAGCGAGTCTTATCGTTGGTACAAAAATTAAAACTGGTTTCTTTCTTTTAATGAAAGATTCTAAATGTTTTAATAACAACATAAAATTAAATAGTAAAAAACCGCGTTTCACTATTGGCACTGGGATTTTATGATTATGAAATCTTGTAAAAAGAGTTAACACTTTACCAACTTTTGGAAACTCTTTTAATAGCTTTGTACTCGGAGTAGCACTTAGTAAAACATATACACCCTTGACACTGCGTTTAAAAAATGATTCAAGCACTAAGTCGCCAACATAAGGAAAAGCATCAATTTCATCAAAAATTAATAAATCAAAATAATCTTCATATCTAAAAAGTTGATGAGTAGTAAGTACAATAATATTGCCAGTTAAAGCATCGTGATGGTCACCAAAAACACTGATTACTCTCGCTTGCGGAAAAGTTTTTTTAATGCGCATCGCTAACTCAATTACGACTTCACGCCGCGGAACTGTAAAACCTATTTGATGGCCACGCGCTAGTGCAGTTTGCATTGCTAAATACACTAATTCAGTTTTACCAGCGCCACATACAGCGTACACTAATGAATTTTGTTTATTTATGTAATTTGCATTGATTTCTTCGGCAATTCGCCTTTGTTCTGTTGTTAATTCATAACTTAGTGTTATTGGTATATGCAGTGGAATATTAGTTATTTTGGGCGCGTTTTGCCCTTGGAAGGGTAAACATGCTCGGCAATATTTTTGGCCGTTTCTTACTCCTATTTTATTAAGATCGTTATTCCCGCAAGTCGGGCAAATAAAAAAGTCTTGCATATTTATAAGTATGTAAGCAAGACCCTTTATTTATCAGTAATTATTTATTTTCGTACTCAGTGATGATACCGACACGCCGCGAATGCCGACCACCACTTTCAAATCTAGCATTAAGAAAAATATCGACACGGCGTAAAACATCCTTTAATTCCATTTGTGAACCACCAAAACCAATTACATTGGCATTATTATGTTCACGAATGAGACGCGAAACATCATCATTATAACCAATACCAGCGCGTACCCCTTTAACCTTATTTGCGGCAATAGTAATGCCTTCGCCTGATGTACAAATAACTATTCCTAAATCAGCAGCTTTATCACGAACTTTTTCACCAACAGCTATCCCATAAAGCGGATAATCTACACTATCTTCATGATATGAACCGACATCAATTACGGTAATCCCTTTATCTTCTAAATGTTTTTTTACTGCTTCTTTATAAATAAAGCCACCATGATCACTGCCAATTGCTACTTTCATAGTTCTTCCTCCCAAACTTCTTTAATTAAATTAAAGGGAATGCTTCCTTCTCTAATTAATTCTATTTTATCATCCACCTTAACGATTGTGGACGGAATATGCGATGTCGTCTCGCCTTCAAGAATGCCGGCAATATCACCATTAAAGACTTTATATACTTCTTCAACTGTTAAAGCAGGTTTTTCATCCCGCTTATTAGCGCTAGGTACAAGTAGTGGTTTCCCAATTAAATTTAAAAGATTAGCAACTTCATAATTAGCGCTTACTCTTATGCCAATATATTTAGAACCTAGGGTGACGTGTTTCGGTAAATTAGGTTTTGCTTCAATAATTAAAGTTATTTCTCCAGGCATAAATACATCAATTAAATTTTTAGTTTTAGTGTTTAAAACCGCATAATTTTCAATATCTCGTGTATAACCAACCATTAAGGTAAACGGTTTATCAGTTTTACGTTCTTTAACTTTCACTAAATTGTTAAAGGCTTCTTCATTATCATAAACAACACCAAGACCAAATACTGTCTCAGTCGGAAAAGCAATAATACTCCCTTCTTTCGCAATGTTTGCTAATAAATGAATTTCATTTGCTTTAAATATTTTAGTTTCCATAAATATCCTTAATTATGACAAAGCGCTTTTTACCGTGCATATCATTCACAACATTAATTTTAACATTTTCTCCTAAGTAGCGGCGCGCTAAATTACTTACTTCATCGTCTTGATTAGTGCCAATCTCTAAATAAATTGATAATCCTGTTTTGGGAAAGTTTAACATTTTAACTTCTTTAAATAGTCTTTCAAAAATATTTGGATCACTATTATAAAGTGCGCTTTCGGGTTCATAATCTTTTACTTTTTGTTCAACTTCCTCTTCGCGCTTTATATAAGGTAAATTCGCAACAATATAATCAAAAGCGATTTCTTTATTAATAAATGGCGCTAATAAGTCGCCATGAACAAAAGTTACACTATTTTCACAATCGTTTTTTTGGGCGACTTCTAATGCTTTTTTACTTATATCACTAGCGAAAACACTTAATTTGGAATGAGCTTTTAAAGTTAATGCAATCGCACCGCTTCCTGTACCTAAATCAAGTAAATTACCTGTATTTTCTTTTACATCTTTAAGCACAATATCCACTAATTCTTCAGTTTCAACACGCGGTATTAACACATTTTTATTTACGAAAAAATACCGATCATAAAAATAAGCTTTACCTAAAATATATTGAATAGGTTCGCCTTTAACAAGACGATTAATAATTGCATAAAACTCTTGCTTTTCTTCAATGGGAGTATGCAATTTTAAAACATAATCTGTATACGAATCAATATTATAAACATGCATTAATGCTAATTTTACATCATTTTTGTCGAGAAAATTATGTAGTTTTAATGTATTTTGTTTTAAAGAGTATAAAGTTAACATTAACTATTTACCATTTTTTGTTGTTCATCATAATGCACGAGCGCTTCAATAATTTCTTCTAAATTTCCTTCAAGCACTAAATCTAATTTTAATGTGCTAAAGCCAATACGGTGATCAGTAACTCTATTTTGCGGATAGTTATAAGTTCTAATCTTTTCACTTCGTTCGCCAGTGCCGACTTTAAGTTTACGTTCAGCACCGATTTTTTCCTCTTGTTCAGCAACTTTCATCGCTAAGACACGGGCGCGTAATAAACGCATTGCTATTTCACGATTTTGAATTTGGCTTTTCTCCACTTGACAAGCAACACTGATACCAGTTGGTTTATGCGTAATACGTACAGCGGATTCAACTTTGTTAACATTTTGTCCACCAGCGCCTTGACTTCTAAAAGTATCAATTTCTAAATCTTCATTACGAATTTCAACATCAACTTCTTCTGCTTCAGGCATCACTAACACAGTAGCGATTGAGGTATGGATTCTTCCGCTTGCTTCAGTTTTTGGTACACGCTGCACACGATGCCCACCACTTTCATATTTAAGTTTTGAATAAACACCTTTACCTTTAATCATAAAGGAGATTTGCGAAAAGCCACCAACGGCGCTACTATTTTCATCAAGGATTTGCATTTGCCAACCTTGTCTTTCAGCATATTTAACATACATTCTAAATAGATCACCCGCAAAAATATTTGCCTCGTCTCCCCCAACAGCGCCTCTAATTTCAACAACAATGTTTTTGTCATCATAAGGATCTTTTGGAATTAAAAGCACCCTAATCTCATTGATTAATTCTGGTAATCTGTTAGCGATTTCCTTATGTTGTTCTTTAGCAAATTCTGCTATTTCTTCGTCTTTATCATCCATTAAGATTAAGGAAGATTCTAAATCTTCTTCTAATTTTAAATATTCGTTGTACTTTTCCACAACTTCTTCTATTTGTGAGCGTTCAACGGAAATATCACGAAAATAATCAAGGTCACTTGTAATATCCGGTTTAAGTAACTCTTCATCAATCTCTGATAAACGCTTTTTTGTTGTTTCTAATCTATTTCTTAATACATCTTCCATATATTTATCCTTGCGGTCGTATTATATTATATTTTTAATGCTTTTTCATTATATCTTCTTATTTATATAAGAAAAAGGCCCCTAATAGTAGTAGGAGCCTTAATGTAAGTGTTTCTATAATAAAGTTTCGATTTCGTCTAAGAAAGCTTCCACTGGTTGATTACCAAGTAAGTCAAGTGCATCATTGAACACAATTTTTGGAACGCTAGAAACTTTATGTGTACGCGCTAACTCCATAAATGTTTGTGATTCAATCATTGTTGCTTTAATGTTACTATTTAACATTGCTAAACGATGAGCGGTTTCAACAGCACCTGGACAGTGCGGACAACCTAGAGTCACGAATACTTTAATGTCAATTGGCTCTTTAATTTTAGCAACACGGTCCACTACTTCTTGTGGGAATTCGTGGCGTAATCCAGACATTTCTAAAAGTGAACTAACGAATGAATTAATTTCATAACCTCCTGGAAAACCACTGAATCTAACTCCGCTATATGTTCCTTTATCATCGAGAATTATAAATGTTGGAGTAAGCGTAATATCATATTTTTCCGCTTCTTCTTTTGATTCGTTAATTTCGTGAACAACAAGATTGATTTTGTCGCTTAATGTTTTAGTTTCTTCTAATAGTTGTTTTGTTTCTAAACAAGTGTCACATTTGCCATCAATAAATAATTTGATTGTAATTTCATTTTTCATTTGTGCAAGCACGCCTTTAATCTGGCTTGCAACTTCTTCGTTAAATAATTTCCCCATAATTTCTCCTTTACTTTTTTGTAATATAGTTGTTTGCTTCTAAAGCAGCTTTGGCTCCATCGGCTGCAGCAACGATGACTTGACGAATCCAGTTATTAGTTACATCTCCTGCTGCATATAGACCTTTAAGACTTGTTTCTTGTTTGTTATTAACAATTACTTCGCCCCACTTGTTTAATTCAACAAGGTCTTTTAATAGAGCGGTATTTGGAATACTCCCAATTTCGACAAATAAGCCTTCAGTGTTAATAATTCTTTCTTTATTTGCCTTTCTGTCGAACACTCTGATTCCTTCAATATATTTATCACCAATGATTTCTGTAACATCAGTTTCTTCAAACATCGTTACATTTGGTAATTTTGCCACTTGTTCTACACTAGTTTTATCAGCGCTTATCGTGAATTTTTCAATAATTGTCACACTTTTTGCAATACGCGCTAAGTCTTTCGTGGCGTCTATCGCACTATTACCCCCACCTGCGATTATTACATCCTTATCTTGAAAGAATGGTCCGTCACACGTAGCGCAGTAAGCGACTCCTTTACCAGCAAGTCTATCTTCACCAGGCACTTTTAGCTTGCGCGGACTACCCCCAAGAGCATATAACACGGTTTTACTTTGTAAAGTCTTGCCGTTATTGAGTGTAATAATGAATATATCAGCACTTTTTTCAATGTTAGTAACTAACACATCAGTGAGCATTGGTACTTTTGAATTTTCAATATGATTTCTAAATTCATCAATTAATTTTTGTGCGGGAATATTTGAGAAACCTAGATAATTATCAATATCAGCAGTATTTAATAATTGACCGCCAACACGATGACCAACTATTAGAGTTTTTAAGCCCTTGCGATGAGCGTATAATCCAGCATTTAGACCAGCTGGACCTAATCCAAGAGCAATAAAATCATAGAGTTCATCATAATTAATTTGAGGTTTATTTGAGCTTAGTTGGAAATTGAACATAATATAGTTTTCTCCTTTCTGCCGATATTATATAGGTCGATTAACTTAAATAAAAACAATTTGCTTAATGCAAAAAGTGTCGCTACATAAAATGCGTATTTTTATATTTTTAGGCATTGAAAGTTATAGCAAGTATTAATATAAAAAAACATGAAACTAATTGCAGAATGAAACACATTATAAAGCAATAAAAAGTCATCATCCTGCATATTATCAAAACAATTTAAGTTTTGTGTTCTTATTCCTACAAAGTAGTCTTAATTATTGTATAATTACTACATGAGTTATAAAGCACTATATCGAACATATCGGCCACTTACTTTTGGCGAAATAGCTGGACAAAGAGCAATTGTCCGCACTTTACAAAATGCCCTAAATCAAAATAAGATTGCACATGCTTATCTTTTTAGTGGACCGCGCGGTACTGGTAAAACAACGATGGCTAAACTCTTTGCTAAAGCCCTTAATTGTGAAGAGGGTCTTGGTCATCAATGTAATCGTTGCACTAATTGTAATAGTGTTAACGATGGCAGCCATCCTGATGTATATGAAATTGACGCCGCCAGTAATAATGGCGTTGAGGATGTTCGTCAACTTATTGAAAATATAAATTATGCGCCGATTAGAGGTCGTTATAAAGTATATATCATTGACGAAGTTCATATGATGACACAAAGTGCATTCAATGCTTTGCTTAAAACACTTGAAGAGCCACCACAAAATGTTATTTTTATTCTGGCAACAACTGAGCCACACAAGGTAATTCCAACGATTTTAAGTCGCTGTCAACGCTATAACTTCTCAAAAGTAAGTGATCGCGACATTACTAAACGTTTAAAAACAGTTTTAGAAACTGAAGTTATTCCTTATGAAGAAGAAGCACTAAAATTATTAGTGTCGTTGGCAGACGGAGGCGTCCGTGATGCTTTAAGCATGTTAGACCAAGTTTTAGCTTACTCTCGTCAACAATTAAAACTTGAAGATGTATTAGCGCTTTTCGCCCTAACTAGTAAACTAGAACAACTTAACTTATTAAGAGCAGTTGCTAGTAGTAATGTCGAAGAAGTTTTTACAATACTATCAGGTTTAATTGATAAAGGTGTTGATGTAAGACGTTTAACAACAGATTTACTTAATTTATTAAAAGATGCACTTATTTATTATCGGACAGAAAATACTGATTTATTAAATTACTTGCGCAAAGAAGAAGTGCAAGAATTAAATATGATGTTTGAGATTGAAAACTTAAACATGATGATTGAAAACTTATTGAAGGCTCAAGCAGATTATCGGTTTGCAAGTGATGTCAAAAATATCTTTGAAATTACACTTTTAAAAATTATCACATCATTAAATCAAGACACAATGGTCGAAAAAGAGTTAATTATTCAGAAACCAAAAGTAAAAACTGCCCCACCTGTGCCGAAAAAGGATGAAAAACACGCTATAGTTACTGAAACTGAGAAAGAAACTATAGTTGAAGAGCAAGAATTACCACCTTTTATGACACAGTCAAGGGAAAAACTAGAAAAGCGCGTCACCGAAACTAAATCAGAAATAGTTAAGGACGAAGTGAAAACTGCCCAGCCTGTGCCTGAAAAGGTCCAATATGCAAATCCTTTACATAATGAGGGTCAGGTTATTGAATTAGACGATGACACTATTATCAAAATACTTACACTAGCTGACCGCGATGAAAAGTTGTCACTTAGAAATAATCGTTGGGATGATTTAGCGCTGATGGCTATGGATAGTGTAGTTGGTGAACACGCTAATGTATTGCTTAATGGTGCTCCTTATGCCCTAGCCCCAGAAATCATTCTCGTCGAATTTAATTTTGATCAGTATGCTCGTTATATTAATATTTTAGAAAATCAAAAAATTATGCAAGATATTATAGAAAGGTTAGTGGGGCGTCGCATACCAGTCTATGGGCTTACCCATGGTCAAGCTGTGAGTTTTGCAAGAAAATATCGCTCGATGAGCCAAATTCAAAAATTACCGCGTGTTAAGAGCGTAAAAGAAGAATTAGAAGGGAAATTTGATTATGTCTAGTAGTATGCAAAAATTAATGCAACAAGCGCAAAAAATGAAGCGCGAAATGCAAAAAGCACAAGAAGCATTAAACGCAAAGGAGTTCTCCGTTACTAAAGGTGGGGGTGTAACTGTTGCTATGCTTGGAAGTAAAGAAGTTGTCGAAGTGACAATTGACGAAGATCTTTTTGATAAAGATAATAAAGAAATGGTTGAAACGCTTATCATTATGGCTTTTAACGAATGTATTGAACAAATAAATGCAGAAGAAGCCGCTATTAATGAAGCAATCACAGGAAGTGCAACAGGACTATTTTAATGGATGATTTACCAACACTAAACGCATTAATTGAACACTTGAAACGTTTACCAAGTGTTGGTCAAAAAAGTGCTGAGCGTATGGCACAAGCTTTTTTAACATTTGATGATGAGACATTAAAAGATTTCGGCACAGTCATCACTAAATTAAAAGAAAAGGTGCACCTGTGTCCTAATTGTGGTCTTTACACAGAAGCGGAATTATGTTCTTTTTGCGTTGACCCAAATCGTAACAATAAAACTTTAATCGTCGTTAGTTATCCTAAGGATGTTTTGGGTTTTAGTAAATTAGAAGACTACCATGGGCGCTTCCATATATTAGGAGGCGTTATTAGTCCTTCTTCAAATAAAGGCGTTGAACTTCTTTCAATCCCAGAGTTAGAAAAAAGAATTGTACGTGACAATGTTGAAGAAATTATTCTTGCCACAAATCCGACAGTAGAAGGTGAACTAACAGCACTCTTTGTTAGTAAAAAACTTGCGGATTTACCTGTAAAAATTACACGATTGGCTTATGGACTGCCAATGGGCGGGCAAGTAGATTACGCTGATGCTATGACTTTATTTAAAGCATTAGAAGGACGAAAAGATCTTAAATAGGAGGGTGTTATGTTTATTACATTTGAAGGACCAGAAGGAAGCGGAAAAACTAGTATTGCTAATAGAATTATAAAAACACTTATTGATAAAGGTTATGATATTGTTCATACACGTGAACCTGGTGGCACTCCTATTGCCGAACAAATTCGTGATGTAACTTTAGACAAGAAAAACACGGCGCTTGATGCTCGGGCAGAAGCACTTCTAATTGCAGCAAGTAGAAGGCAACATGTCGTTGAGAAAATTCGTCCAGCACTAGCCGAGGGAAAAATTGTTATTTGTGACCGTTATTTAGATTCTTCGCTCGCCTATCAAGGAGCGGCTAGGGGTTTAGGAATCGACACAGTCCTGGCAATTAACCTTTTTGCAGTTGAAGACACCTTGCCAAATTTGACACTTTTATTTGATTTAGAGCCAGCAATTGGTTTCGAACGAATTAAAGCTAATAAAAATCGTGAAGTTAATCGCCTAGACTTAGAAGAACGCAATTTTTACATTAAGGTGCGCAATGCCTACCTTGAACTAAGTAAAAAATATAAAGACCGTTATCGAATAATTGACGCAAGCCAAAGTTTTGAGAAAGTTTATGAGGATACACTAAAAGTTATTTTAGAATATCTCCCACAAAAATGACAATTTATAATTATTTAAAAGATTATCAGCCTATTTTATTCCAAACATTTGGAAATGCTTTAACTACAAATAATTTAAGTCACGCTTATTTGCTTGATGGTGAACCTGGAACACCACTTAAAGAAGTTGCTTTTTATTTAGCAAAAAGTTTAGTGTGTGATGATCCTAATCCTTTCGCGTGTGATAAATGCTTAGCGTGTCATCGTTTTGAAGAAGGTAATTACACTGATTTCTATTTTTTTGACGGCTCAGAATCAAGTATTAAAAAAGATAGTGTATTAGAACTTGAAAAAGCCTTCAGCATGACTAGTGTTGAACATAAAGGTGTTTTAATTTATGTGATTCATAATGTTGAAAATATGACTATTGAAGCAATTAATTCACTTTTAAAGTTTCTCGAAGAGCCAGCGGGAAAAGTATATGCTTTTTTAACTACAAATAACTTACATAATGTTATCCCGACTATTAAGAGTCGAAGTCAAATACTTTCATTACAACTAATTAAACGCGATGTACTCTTAAAACTTTGCGAATCAATAGCGTTACCGCAAGATGATATAGAAATGCTTGTGCCTTTTTATAATATTCCTAGTTTAATTGAAGAAGAAGCAAAATCAGAACGATATCCAGAGTATAAAAGAGCTGTAATTGATACTTTAGAGACTTTTAGCGACAATCCTAAGCGCGGCTACTTAAAGGCCCACGAATTAATCGTTCCGCTGCGTGAACGCTTTGTAATTAAGCGTGTATTTACGTATTTTGCCCTTTTCTTCAAAGATGTTGTAAACTATAATATAGGTCACGAGCGACTTTTTAAGAGTTATGATCCGCTTATTAAAAAGTTAGCAGCGACGATAAAGAATCCACTGCCATTAATTGTTGCTACTTATGAAATAAGTAAAAAGGTTGATGATTATGTTAATACTGGCTTACTCGTGGATGAATTATTAATCAAAATGGTAAAGGAAACAACAGATGAATGATAACAATGAACGTTACTTTATAAGTATTATATATAACGATGGTGGCAAGTCTTATTGTTTTGGAACAAATGAAAGTTCTTTAGATATAGGCGATTATGTTTTAGTAGAAAGCAGTCAAGGTATAGCCGTTGCTAAAGTAGTGGCAACGCCCCAAACAATGGATAAATATAGTAGCCCATTAGAGTTAAAGGATATTGTTAGACGCGCTAATGAGCATGAAATCCGTCAACATCAAGATAATCTAAAAGATGCTGAACTTGCAATGGCCTTTTGTCAAAAGCAAGTCGAACGGCTTGGTCTTAAAATGAATTTACTTACTTCGGAATATACTTTTGATCGTAGTAAGATTAATATTACTTACTCCGCTGAAGAACGCGTTGACTTTAGAGAGCTTGTGAAAATTCTTGGTTCACACTTAAAAACTAGAGTAGAACTACGCCAAATTGGTAGTAGAGACCGCGCTAAACTAATTGGTGGTCTTGGGCAATGCGGCTTCCCGCTTTGTTGCCATACTTTCTTAACAGAGTTTGATGGTATTTCGATTAATCGTGCTAAAAACCAAATGTTACCGCTTAACATTCCAAAATTAAGTGGCCACTGTGGTAAATTACTTTGTTGTTTAAAGTATGAAGATGATTATTATACGGAAGCAAAAAAAGAATTCCCTAATGTTGGTTCGACTTACACTCGCGGTAACACTTTGTATCAACTAACATCATTTAATATCGTTAACCGTACTCTTCGTCTTGATTATGAAGATGGTTTTGTGATTGTGCCCTTAGATGAATTAAAAAGGGATTATAAAGTTAAACATGAAAAGAAATAAATCTTTTAGCGGTACACCATTTTATTTAGTGGCTACGCCAATTGGCAATTTAGAAGAGTTTTCGCCGCGCGCTGTTAATGTGCTAAGAAGCGTTGATTTTATTTGCGCTGAAGATACCAGAACAAGCGGTGTTCTTTTAAATCATTTCGGTATTAAAAAGGAACTTATTAGTGTCCATAAATTTAATGAGCAAAGTAAATTAGAGTTAATCTTAAATAAATTAAAAAACGGAGAAAAAGGCGCCTTTATTAGTGATGCCGGTTATCCGCTTATTAGTGATCCAGGACACCCGTTAGTTAAAGCGTTAATCGCTAACGATTTTAGTGTTAGTGTTATTAATGGTCCTAGTGCACTTTTACCAGCGCTGATTGGTAGCGCCTTAGATACTGAAACATTTACATTCATCGGCTTTTTAAAAGGTAATAATAAAGATGTGCTCAACACTTTAAAGCGTTATAAATCTTACAAAGACACATTAATAATTTACGAAGCTCCGCATCGTGTTGTTAAGACAATAGCGACGATTTACACGGTTTTTGCCGAAAGAAAGCTTGTAATTGCGCGTGAATTAAGTAAATTGCATGAAGAATATATTTATACATCACTAGCGGAATTTAGTGCTAATCCACCGACGGATTTAAAAGGTGAAATCGTTTTAGTCATCGAAGGCAATAAAGATGAAGAAAATAATGACTTAGCGGACCTTTTAGATAAAGTAGAACTATTAATTAGTAATGAAAATATGAGTGTTAAAAAGGCGACTAGTGTCGTCGCCTTGCTCTATAATGTTTCTAAAAATAAACTATATAACGCTTATCTTAAACGTTAATATTTTCTTCGGCTTTTTTCTTCTTATATTTCTTAAAGAAGTACACATTTAGTTCTAGTAATAATGTAGCAATACCTGCAGAGAAAGTAAGCACTAAACCCATATTAAAGTATTGCGGTCTAAACGACATTGTATAACTCATTTCACCCCGATCGCTAACAAAACCAACAAATCCACCTTGTACCCGATAAACGGGTATTTTTATATTGTTTTCATTAGTGACACGCCATCCCTTATCGTAAGGAATTGTGGTAACAACAAACTTGCGCGTCGGATAATTAGTTTTAAATGTCGCGGTATTCGTTGTGACCTTAACATCAGTTAGTGAATTAGTGATTGATGTTTGTCTTATAGATTCTAGTGCATCTTGTGAATAGGTAAATAATTCATGAACATATGGCGGAGTAACACGACTGCCAATTGGCACTAGCGCAATTTTAGATACCGCTTTTGGTGTGTGGAAACTCCGTAAAGTTTTCCAATCTGTCCATGAACTCGGTAAAGTATGATGATCATCAAAAGTAATTAACTCATAATTTTCATCATATAAAAACACCCGATAACGAAAGTTATAGTAAAGTGTACTGCTGTTGTAATAAGAAAGCGGTAATCGCATAATTATTTCGCCGCCAATTTGTTCGCCTAGTTCATTTACACCATTCACAAAATTTGTGCCATCTTTCTTCGTATATTCAATGACATGATGTGCCCCATTTAATTCTGTTGGCACTAAGCTACTTATTATTTCGTTCCCGTTTTCACTGACCCATTGGGGTGTCGGTAGCACGACTTCACCTAATGTTCTCGTTTGTGCTTCATAGGGATAGCGGCGGCCAGTAAATTCGTAATACTTTACCTTTAAGCCCCCGTTTGTGCTACTAAGCCGCGTGTAATGTTGATGCGGGAAAGCGTTAATATCATGACTTACTAAATCACTATAAGTCCTTGTTACTTCATAATGATCTTCGTAACTAAGAAGCGCACTTGTTAAATAGAGCTCTTCATTTTGAATAGGGGAAAGGGCGCGATCTTTTTCAATTAAGTCAAAATAAGTACCGTCACTCAGCCTATTTTCATAACTTATAACATTATCAACTCCAAAACCAAGCGTAAAACCTTCTTTCATCTTGTAGACAAAGCGTTTATCAGTGCTTAACTCTTCCATAAATTCATAAGTGTTTGGAACATTACGGTAAGGCGCTACGCTTGGCGCAGCATTACTCCAATATATAACATGGTTCGTATTATTAAGCATATAGTACTTAACTTGTAAGAAGTCATTTAGCATACTACGTTTTTCAAAGACACCTAAACTCCAGCCCTTATGGTTATAGTTAATTTTTGACCATTTGTTAAATGGCATCAGTTCAAAGTTATAAAGACTATGGAAGGCACTTAACCCGTTATAATTCTCACGCATTGGTAAATTATCATTACCACGATAGGCACGAGTGTTAAAAATTCGGTAATAAGAACCATCTAAGGCTTTAATTTCTCTAATCGTTGTTAAATCATCTTTATAATTTTGGTAACCACCTGACACACTATCTTTATAGCTAATAAAGCCGTGCCCAATCATTGTTATCGTCCCCATTACCGCTATTTCAAAAAACACAAAAGCATTGCGTAAATAATATTCGTGTTTTGTGTTACGCGCTAAACGAAGGACTAAATAACTAATAAAAAGCATTATTGCTTGGTAGTAAATTACATATTCCCTTTGATACATATAACTAAAGCCGCTCTTATTTTCAAAAGAGAACGCTACTTTAGCGGTTATTCCCATCATAATTAAGTTAAAGATAATACTTATATCTAAAAGATAAGGCTTTTCTGCCTTCACTTCAGGAAGCGACATTGCAACATAAGTTATTAAACTAAAAGTTACAATTAGTTGCCATCTACCATAATCCTTGGTAAACCCGTGGAAAGCGTGATAGAAGAAGGGCGTAAATAAAGCAAACAAGAAAAACGCAAGTGCTACAAAGTGACTAACCTTTTTCTTTTTCGCGGATACGACTAATGAAGGGATAAATAAAATAATAACTGGGCTAAACGAAAACAAACTTGAAATCGTGTTATCGTAATTTGATGTATTAAGTAGAGCGACACTCCTATTACTTAATACTGGGAAGTAATAAGAAATAAGCGGATAAAACTTTTTATAACTATACTGTGTACTCGGAGTAGCGCCTTCCATGGTGTAAGGCTCCCATTTAGTAATTAGATGCCAAATTTGGCGGCGCTGTTCTTTAAGACTGATACTATTAACATTTTTAAATAAGTCTAGTAATTTTTCTAAATAAGTGGCGTCTGTCGCTCGGTCACTACCTAAAGCAATGACTAAACTCGGGAATAACACTACACTACTTAATAGTAATCCTAAAGCAAAAGCAATAATACCTAATCCAATAATACTTGGTTCAACCTTTGGTAATTGTTGAAAGTAGCGAAAACCAGCGTAGAGCACCCCAATGACCCCAACAGTCATTAAGAAGAAGTAATTAGCAAAACCCATTAAGCCTAATGACAAAATTAGGACCCACATAACCTTTTCTTTAATTAATTTTTCAATACCAAGGAAAATAAGCGGGAAAATAACGGCAACTTCCATGAAGTGGTTAAACCATAAGTAATATGTATTCCAGCCACTAAATGCATAGATTACAGCAAAGAATCGTGCTTCTTTTTCATTAACGCCCATATATTTTAAATATAAACGCATTGTTACTGCCGCTAGTACAAACTTACCAATCATTAAAATACTAATCCCTTGTGGGATAAGTTCACGCGGGAAAATAAGAATTGGTAAGAAGAAGGGATTCATTGAATAGTAAAAACTATTTGAACCAATGTTATTAACACCTAAAAAGGTATTACTATCCCACAGCGGAAATTCACCGGTCTTTAAGAAGCGCCACCAGTCATCATACCCATTCGTGTAAAAAGGGATTTGTTGCTGTGTAAAGTCACCACCTAAAGGAATCGTAAAGTATTCAGTCACCAGTGGATAAATAAAGAAAATAACCGCGAGTACTGCCACAAGCGCAATAAAGAAGTACATTGTTGAAACTTTTTCTTCAAAGCGTTTAAACTTTGCAGCTTTCGCTAATGCGATCGTTTCTTCTTTCGCGGTGTCAGTCGCATATTCTCGAAGCGGTAAAACTTGATCTAAGTAACCAAGTTCAAGGATTAGTGCAAAGATATTAATTAACCACATTAAAGCGAAGAATATTAAATAAATAATAAATAACGGCGCTCTATGACCTTTAATAAGCGTAAAAATACTCTCAGCACTCATCATAAATAAATAGTTATTAATAAGCGCTAAAAGGTTGAAGCCACGCCTGTAATAAAAAATACTTTCTTCAGTCTTGCGGTCATATTTAAGGAACCTAAGCACTAAGAAAGTAATAAGCGGTGCACTAAGTAAAATATAGAATAGTGCATTTAAGAAGGTATGTTTGAAGGTCACGAATGGGTAAACAAGCGTAAATAAAACAAAGACTAAGACATTTAAAACTAGGAGTAAAGTATCAATGTGTTTACGAATAAAGTTTCCCATAGTATTATCATTATAAAATAAATTGAAGATTAATGGTTATCAAACTATTATTTACTCATTTTTAAACATGTAATCAGCAACAGGCAAAATAAAGCATAACCCATTAGTTGGTGTGTTTTTACCGTAGTTTTCTTTCACATCAGCAGTAATCTTAAGCGCGATATCTTCTTCCACGACACTAAGTAAGATTTCGCGCTCTGGTTCATATTGAATACCAAGTACTTTGACAAACTTCTTGCCAGTGCCACGCGCGGGGATAATAGTAGCACCTCTAGCGCCATGATTTTGCACGACTTCAACGATTTGTTCACTAAAGCCCGCGTTAACTATAATAAATAAAGCTTTCATATTTTCAGTCATAAGAATGTCCTCCTAGTAACTTATCTTTTCAAGTGGGAATGTAAAAGCAAACCCAGAATTTGGTTCTTTAAATTTGTATTTATACTCTAATACACTAAAGATTGCTGGAACTTGATCAGTCTTGACAAATCCTAGCAAAAAGAGCTTACTTTGTTCTTGAGTTAGGCCAAGTGCCCGTAAGAAACTAGCTTTAGCGCTCCCCTTCGCATATGTTTGATGAACCATTGCTGCTTCATGGTCATAGAGCATTTTTACGAGCTCCGCTTTATATTTGCGACGAGTAATAATAACCATCACAACCCATTCTTCTTTATGCGTCATTTGTGGCCTCCTCTTGTATTTCTGTTTCTGTTTCGCTTAACGTTGTCGCATCATAACTAATATCTTCATACACTGGTGGTGTTGCTTTCTTCAAACGATAGTTATAAATTATGCCAAGTATTTGCACAACGATACGCGGCATCACACTGATAAAGGCTAAAATACCTAAGCCTGAGGTTAATATATTAGTGTGCCCTAAAGCTTGACTAGCCCCGAGTGTCACCGGGGTTAAAAAGGCACTCGTAATTGCGCCCGCACTTACCGTACCGCCATCAAAGGCTAAACCAACGAATAATGTTGGTGTAAAGTAAATTAAACCAATTGTAATTACATAAAAAGGTACGATAAACCATAAGATATTAATATCTAAAATTGTTTTAATAACTGCAAAGAATGTCGCTAAGCCAACGGAAATACCTAAAGCCATTTTAATTGTATTTTTAGAAATGCTTCCGCTAGTTAATTCATCAACCTGCTCACAGAATACAACAACACTTGGTTCGCTTAAAGTAATTGCAAAGCCAAGTACAAACGCTAGTGGTAAAAGTAGCCACCACAGTTTTTCACTCATCATAAATTGTTTGCCAATATATTTACCAGCAAACGCTAACCCAAAGTCTGTCGCTGCAATAAAAATAAATAACCCAACAAAAACAACAAGTGATGCAATTATTATTTGACCAATTTTTCTTCGCGGCAACTTAATAAAGAATGCTTGGAAAATAAGAAAAATTAACACAAGCGGAAAGACCGCAAGGGCGACTGGCAATAAATTCCCAAGCATTACCGCTAGTAAATCACTATTTTCACCGGGAGTATATACATTAAGTGTGTCACTATTACCAACGATTAATCCATATAAGTAAACAGTAATAATTGGACCAATTGCCGCAATACCAACAATCCCAAAACTATCTTCTGCACTTTTATTGCGACTAACAGTATGGGAAACACCTACACCTAACGCTAAAATAAAGGGAACACTAATCGCACCTGTTGCCGCCCCACTAGCGTCAAAGCCAAGGGCTTGGAATTGACTTGGAACAAAGAAAATAATAATGATAACTGCTAAATAAAAGAAAAAGAAGATTTTTTTCATACTTACACCTTTTAACAAACGATATACCGCTAAGGCCGTAAATATTCCCATACCAAAACTAGTTACCCAAATAAAGAGTGTGCTATTTATACGTGGGTGAATACCACCAACTTGTGCAGCTAAAACAGTAATGCCTGGTTCCGCCACAGCAGCGAGTAAACTAAATAAAAACGCAAACATCAAGACGAACACTAATTTATTTAGTTTAACGATAGAACTACCTATCAAGTTCCCAATTGGTAAGACACTATAATCTAGACCAGTAAGAAAAATCGCTTGTCCAATAACAACACCGGTATATCCTACCACTAGTTGAATTATCTCAGTATTAGTTTTGACAGGGAAAATAATTCCCGCTACTAAGATAATAACGGCAAGCAGGGGTAAACTTGAGATAAGTGCTTCTTTAAGGTTTTTTAAGAACTTCATATATTTACACCCTTCCTCTTTTTTATACTTTGTAAGTATAACATATTACGACTATTTTAAGATGGCATTAACTTATAACTGCCCTCCTTACAACTTTTTTACATTAATAATTAAATAATGCGTACTATCATTACTTTACGATTTTAATATTGAAAAGTAATTCCGGTTATATTTGACTTTTAGCCCCCTATTTACTGCATTTGTAGTGAATACTAATATTTTACGAACCTTTTTGGTGACGTAAAAGGGGGTGGTTATATAGCGATAATTAAAACACACAAAGAAACTTTAAATTGTTTTCGTTTTTTTNNAGATGTTTATGAAACGAAGAAAATTATTATTGATCCCACTTATTGCCTTACTTTTAGGTGGTTGTGGTGATAGTAGCAGTAGTGCAGTCGTCACTAGTGAAGCGCCCGTAACTAGTGTTAGTGAAGAAGTAACTCCTACTGGTATTACAATCAGTGGGCCGGGCTCGTTAGCGGTTGATGAATCTGCTTACTTTAATGTTACTGTTAAACCAGAAGGCGCACCGCAAAGTGTCACTTGGTCGACAAGCGATGCCACTAAAGCAACAGTCACTGAAAGCGGAGAAGTAACTGGTGTTAGTGAAGGTAATGTCTTTGTCATTGCTACCTCCACTGTTAAAGCCGAAGTTACTGCCCAAGTACCACTTGTGATTACGCCAAAAGTAATCGTCGCTCCTGATCCAACTGAAATTCTTATTACTTCAGTTGATGACTTAACAACTGTCAGTGTTGATAAAACACTTAAATTAAATGCCACCGTTTTACCGGTTGACGCTAGCCAAGAAGTTAATTGGTCTAGTAGTGACGAAACAAAAGCAACCGTGGATGCCACTGGTTTAGTCACTGGTGTGGCGCTTGGCACAGTAAATATTACGGCAACAAGTGCTGTTAAAGAAAGTGTTAAAAAAGTCTTTACGCTTGAAGTCGTCGAAGACGCAATTACCCAAAACTGGGAAGAAATGGCGTATAGCTCACACGCTGATTTCGTCAATAAAAATACGGAAGACGGCACTCCTTTTAAAGTCCGTGGTGTTGTCACTTACGCCGCTCCAGTAACAGCCGAAGGTACTGTTGAATACTTTATCCAAAATGGTACTGAAGGATACTATATCTACAAACAAGATAATGACTTATTCCCTGTTACTGTTGGTAATTCTTACACCGTCGGTGGTTATTTTAAAAACTACTTTGGCACATTTGAACTCGTTGATGTTGAATACTTTGTGCCACATGACCCAGCTTTAACTTATGAAGTTGTGGATATTAGTGATAAAGATGTCTTAAGTTTAGACATTATGGCGGAACACCAAGCTTCATTTGTAGAAATTAAAGCTGCTGTTGTTAGTGTGCTCCCCACAAACTATACTAAAGCATATAATGTCAAAGTTAATGTTGGTGATAAAGAATTTACACTTCGTGTTGATCCGGCGTTAATGAGTGCTGACGAATTTAATGCGATTACGACTTTGTTCCAAGGCACCGCTCCTGGTTCAGCGATTGATGTTGTTGGTGTTATGAGTGCGTTTGGCTATGGCACTCCCGCTAACCAAATGAAGATTGTACGAAGCACTGATATTACGGCAGCAGGGATGACTGATAAGCAAGCCACAGAAGTCGCGGCCGCAAGTCTAGAAATCGTTGAGAGCATCCCGCTTAATGTTAATAATGTTACACTACCTACTACTTTAGAAGGCTACGAAGGTGTAACTGTTGAATGGACTTCAAGTAACGCAGCACTTAACACGGAAACAGGTGCTGTTACGCATCCAGTTTCAACACTTGACCTCACATTAACGGCAACAGTCAAAAAAGGAACTGACCAGACAGTTCGCTCTTGGACTGTAACCGTCTTTGGTACAAACTTAGAAAGCCTTTCATTCTTACATACATTAGACTTAGAAGACGCTGATCCTAGCGGTAGTTATGGTTGTAGTAATACAAAACCAAAATATACTGTAGAAGCCACAAATGACATGGTTGATTTAGGCGACCCTGTTACTAAATGGCAACTTAAAAACGCCTTAATTGGCGGCGATAATAATGATAAGCGAACTGGAATGTACGCTATTCGTACCCAAAGTAATAATGACCAAGCTCGTTCTGGACGGATTGAGTTACAAGATAATGTCTATGACTTCAATATGCTTGAATTTGACGCTGCAATTTATGATGCTAATCGTAAAGGCATGGTCTTGATGTTTGAAGTTTCAACGGATGATGGTGTCACTTGGACGCAGCTTGAACGCGAATACACAATCAATCACTTTGATTTAGTTAAGTATCGTGTACGTACTGGTACAACAGGTAATGTTCGTGTTGCCATCGTCTTAAAAGCTGGTACTGGTCAACGCATCAACATTGATAATATTCGCTTAATCAAAGAGGCTTAAGCTTATGAGACGTTTAGCCACAATTGGTTTATTAGTAATCTTAGCGCTTACCGGGTGCGGTAAGCGCACCTCTTCGGAGGTGTCACTCACAACAAGTGCACCTTCATTAAGTGATGAGCCTTCAATAGCCACACCTTTAAGCATTCAAGTTTTTAAAAATGATATTAGAGCATATGATGTCACAGTTGATGTTAGTCACACGATTAATTTGGAGGCTAGAGTATTACCGCTAGATGCCCCGCAAGAAGTTGTGTGGAGTGTCGTTAATAGTGAACTAGCAACCGTGAGCGCTACAGGTGCGGTAACTGGTGTAGCGCCTGGCGAAACAATGATTAATGTGCACGCGCTTAATTATCCCGATGTTAAAACTAGTTTGTTTTTAACTGTTAATAAAGTTGCAGAGCAAACAGGTGTCGGAAGTGGTACAAGCGCTGATGATCCACTTTTTAAGGGATATGAAGGCGACGGCCCACTTGAAGTTTATTTCCTTGAAACATATAAAATATACGCTGATTCGCTTTATATTAAAAAAGGCAACATTGATATTGTGATTGATGGTGGCTGGAAGTGTGACGGTGAACTTAATCGTGACTTCTTAAATGAAAAGGTAACTGACGGAAGGATTGATATGCTTATTGCTAGTCATGGGGACGGTGACCATACACAAGGTATTCCTTATCTTGTGCGCGACATACCGCATATTAGTAGCTTCCTTGATTACGGCAGAGCTGGCGGCGAAAGCAGTGGCTATAAACAGTTAATCCGCACTTTTGGTGAAAACGAAGGTTCGCCATACTACACTGCTCTAGATTCCGTGAATAAAGTAAACGGTGCGACTAATCGCTATTACTTCACCAGTGAATTTTATGTTGATGTTTTAAATACCGGAGCATATAGTGACACTAGCAGCGGTAACGCTAATAGTCTCGCACTAATGTTCTGTTATAAAGACTTTAAATTCTTTACTGCTGGTGACTTAACTTCCGCGAGTGAAACTAGCCTTTTACGAAACGAAACATTACCACAAGTAAGTTTATACAAAGCTAGTCACCACGGGAGTCATGGTAGTAACAGTCAAGCCTTAATGGATACATTAAACCCCTATACTGTTGCGATTGCCGCGACAAGAGCCGGTATATACAATCAAGATCCTGCTCCACCAAGTCCTACTAATACATATAATTTAGATGGCACTAAGGGTCACCCCGCAGCAGCAGCGATTGAACGCATTTATAAAATTCCGCGCATTTCTTTAAACTTAAATGTCTTTTGGAATGCTCCTAACGGAACAATGAAATTTACAACATATGGCGGCGCTAATGACTTAGTGATGAATGGTAGTACCCCACTTCGCCATTATTATGACTTAACACTCACAAACGGTGAACCTGTATGGAACGAAGAACTCCAAGACTTTGAAAATAAAGTAACAGGTGAAGAAAACACTAAGTTCCATGAAACGAAAATCTTTACATTTAGAGGTTATACCGAGTACTTACCAGCGTGGGTTACCGCTGCTTAAATAATTAAAATACAGCAAAAAAGTCAGGAGCGATTCCTGACTTTTCTTTATGAATAGTTAAAACGATCTTACTACCCTTGTAGTAATTTAAATAGCGCTAGCGCAGCGTTCGCGGGTCCTCTAATTTCCTCTTCAGGAAGCGCTAATTTAGTGTAGAGTTCCCCTAAAACTACTTTATTGTCACTAAGCGCTTTAAAGTATTTATTAAGTAAGCGGTCCGTCTTCGCCCGATATTGCATTGGACCAAACGGATTAGCGAAGTAAGAAGCAGTCATTCCGACTTCACTCGTCGTACCTTTAGCTCTTCTCATTCCTTTACGGAAGACGGCAAGTGCCTCTTCAGGTTTATCAAATACTTTAATCCCGTCTTTATCTTCATAGTTATTAGCGTATAAGAATATATCAACTGGATACTTTTCTACTATAAAAGAATATCGACTTAAAGGAATAACGACTCTAGCGTTAACTTGCGAAGGATTAAGAAAGAGCGCTCGATCCATCACTTCGTAAGCATAGCCTTGTTCTAAGTCGTCAAGTCTAACAAAAGCACCTGTTTCTGTCCCACTTGCAAGTACTTTACCATCTTCGTTAGTGCTTAGTGTCCCCATATCATCAAATACGACTTTAATATCTTTAATCTCGTCACTTGCAATTTGACGAAGCGCCTCTAATGTTTCGCTTTTCCCAGCGCCGCTATCGCCAACAATTACTACTCTTTTTTTATTATTTGATTTTAATGTTATTTCAACCATTGCACCATGTACTGGTAAATTATCATGATTAATCATATAAAGATTATGAAGTGTAAGTAGCATCTTTTTAAGATAACCAAAATAATCATTTTCAGCACTTTTACAGACAAAACCAAGGTAAATATCATTAATAGTGTCATGATAGAATTTAGAGTCATAGAGCGAATCTTCGACACCATAAATATAAATTAAGTTTGGTTTTAAGGCTTTGACTTTTTGGTAATCAGCGATTTCAAAAAGATTAGATAAAGCGATACCGTGGTGTAATAAATCAATATGGATGTAGACGTACGCTAGAAGTGGTCCCACCCATAACGGAAAAGCAATAAAGTTATTTTTATTTATTTTTAAGTGAGTAATTGGATTATAAGAATAAGTTAAAGGTGTAAAGACTCCTTTTCTAACATTACTCTTTGAATTAATGATAAAGGGTGGGTTAATAACAATTTTAGTGGCAATAGGGATATTATTTAATAATTTATATTCTTTTAAACTTTTATCAAAAGAGTGATAGGTATAAAGCATATTTGCGCTTATCCCCGCCGGAAGTTGCCGATATACATTAAATGTTTGTCCTAATAACTTTTGACTAATAGTCCTGTATATCGTAATAATTTGATAGTTAAAGTCATTACTTACTTTTAAGAGATCATCGACTTTAGTTTGAGTACCATCTTCCTTAAAAGCATTAAGTAACCCAAATCTTTCATACTTCCGCCAGTAGTCATAAAAGCTTTCGGTTAATTCATATATTGGTAAAACATGATCTTTCGTGACTTTAGGCATCCGTCTTAACACAGTACTAAGTTCATATTTAAAAAGAAGGCCATAGAACTCTAATAAATCAGTCGCGGTTAGTTTACCTAAACTAACAAGTAAAACACTCTCTTTTTCTTTTAAAGAGCGGTGAAAGCTTCTAAATACTTTTTCAAAACTTTTGGAGTTTAATATTAAGAGCGCATCATTAACATTAATACCATCAAAGTTAATTAGTGCATAGTCATCATTAAAGTGAAAAGTCTTCATCAATATTCCCCTTCTCTTAATTATATAATGTACCATAAGCGACCATTTTTTATCAAAAAATGAGCAAAATATGGTAAAATTGATAAGAAAAGAGGTATTTTTTATGTTATTTAGTCCGGAAATAAAAGAAAGTCCGACACTTTTACTTGGTGAAAAAGCGCGGCAAAAAAAAGAAAAAGGTGAAAAAGTTATTTCACTAGCGGTAGGCGAACCTGATTTTCCTACGCCTGAATATATAATTGAGGCAACAAAGAAAGCACTTGATGAAGGATATACGAAATATTCCACTCCGCAAGGGTTATTAGAATTACGAACTTTAATTGCTAAAGAATATAAACCTTACAAAGCTGAAGAAGTAATTATCTTTCCCGGCGCTAAAGCGGCAATTCACGCGGCATTAACGAGTATTCTTGAACCAGGTGACGAAGTTATTATCGTTGAACCTTATTACGTTAGTTATCCCGCAATGATTAAACTAGCGGAACCTAAAGCTAAGATCGTTAAAATAGCACTTAATAAAGATTTTACTTTCCCACTAGAAAAGTTAGAAGAAAAGATTACTAAAAAAACAAAATTATTAATTCTTAATTATCCGCATAACCCCACTGGTCAAATCTTATCATTCCAAGAAACAATGAAAATTGTTAATTTAGTATTTAGAAATAAGATATATTTACTAAGTGACGAAATATATGACAAACTTAATTTCAGCGGCAAAGCCTTCCACTCTTTTGCAGAATTCCCGCTTATTAAAGACCAACTAGTGGTCATCAATGGTTTTAGTAAAACATATTCTATGACAGGTTTTAGATTAGGCTACGCTCTTGCTAATCAAGAGTTAATTCAAAAGATGAATTTAGTAAATCAAAATATTCACACTAATACCGCAACCTTTATTCAAAAAGGCGCAGTAGCGGCACTAACTAATAAACCAATGTTTCTAATTCCATATAACAATGAATTAAAAGAAAGAGCACTTTATTTACACGAAGAAATAAATAAATTACCACTCTTTAGTGGTGTATTACCTGAAGGTGCTTTCTATTACTTTATGAATATTAGTAAAACAAAACTAACAAGTACAGAGTTCGCTAATAAATTATTAGAAGAACATAATCTTCTTGTAGTGCCGGGTATTGCCTTTGGTGAAATGTTTGATTAATATGTAAGA
>LSQX01028237.1_pt1 | contig 32374 bp, 29 predicted proteins | sample 654561 | NCBI WGS metagenome assembly LSQX01 (sample SAMN04489861, study PRJNA283612) | anaerobic digester metagenome | isolation source: 4 biogas reactors fed with cattle manure at either 37C or 55C with and... | place: Denmark: Kongens Lyngby | collected 2014 | reverse complement strand
AGACATGCTCCGGCTCTAACTGGTCTAAGCGACCGGCTTTAACAATCTCTTTTTCCACCGCCATGCGATAGCGCCACGACATCAATGGTCGTCCTAACGCTGCAAATAAATTAATCCACGGCCATAGCAATCCCCAAGCACGGTGAATTTGCAAACCCACAGGTCTCTGCACATCTGATTTAAGACTGGGCATAAACAAGAAATAAATTAACAGTGCAAGAGAAATACTACTCCCCACCAAACTGATATAGATAAAATGTGACGACATCTAAGCGCCCCCTCAAACATCAATAGCCACGATTTTACTAATCATCCAGACCCCCAACCCCTCTAAGAGAAATATTAAGGCCAGCACTGCCCACCCCATATAGCTATGCCATAAATAGTGCATGGCTTCTGGATCAAGCTTATTCAAGACAAACATCAACGCCACCGGCAATAAACACATCACCACCGCCTGCATTTTGCCCTGTGAGGTTAAAGCTTTAATTCGTCCCTGGATTTGTAGGCGCGATCTTAGGGTTGAGGCAATACGCTCGATAGCCTCGGACAAATTGCCCCCTGTTTGCGCACTGATACGCAGAGAAGAAACAAACAAATCACACGCCTCGGACGGCATCCTTAATGATAAATTCTGTAAGCACTGGTCAAAAGGCACACCTAGTCTCTGTTCTCGTAGCAGCAGAGAAAGCTCTTGAGCCAAAGGGGCTTCTGCATCTTCAGTTAAAGATTTAATCGCCGTTTGCACACCGGAACCCGCTTGCAAGGCCCCTGATAAAGACAGGAGAAAGTCCGGCAATTGTTTATCAAAGGCATGCAGACGTCTTTTTCTTAATAAAAGTAGTAACAGCTTTGGCACAAAAAACATCATTAGCCCAAGCAGTAAACACAGCCACCACAACCTTAAAAACACCCATGAAAACAAAAACACCGATACGGTTAAAGCCAGCGCAAAACTCCACAATTGCACTGGGTCAAAGAAAATAAAGGCATCGCTTAACTGCACTCGCATCTGCTCTTTAAACCCAAGCTCATAGCGCTTAGCCGCTTGATTGAGGCCCTGCAACAGCAACCAACAAATTAAGGCGATTGAGACGGCAGCAAATAATAAACTAATGAAAATCACAACTCACTCCTCCAGATGCTCTAATGCAAAACTTGTGCGGTATTAGAAACGGCCTTCGTGTGTTGATTGAAATGCTCGATATCAATCTGCACCCCCTCCTCTCTAAGCCGCTCGAATTTCTCCGGCATAATGCCTAGACCGTAAAAGCCACTCTGCGGACCGCGTTGAAATTTAAATATTTCCTGACTCTTGATGATCCCACTCTCCATGCCACCAATCTCGACAATGGAAGAAATCACACGACGACCATCGCTTAATCTGGTTTGCTGCACAATAAAATCGATACTGGAAGCAATATGCTCACGAATAGCAGCTAATGGCATATCCATACCCGCCATCAGAACCATCACCTCAAGCCGTGAAATAGCGTCACGCGGAGAGTTAGCGTGCAGTGTTGTAAGACTTCCCTCGTGGCCCGTATTCATTGCACTGATCATGTCAAAAGCCTCGCCGCCGCGACATTCCCCAACGACAATACGGTCCGGTCGCATACGCAGGGCATTTTTAACTAAGTCACGGATACTGATTTGCCCTCGTCCCTCGGTATTAGCTGGACGCGACTCAAGACTAATTAAATGCTGATGATTAAGCCGTAGTTCAGCCGCATCCTCAATGGTGACAATACGCTCACCCTCTGGAATATGATTGGAAAGAATATTTAATAGTGTCGTTTTGCCGGAACCGGTGCCACCCGAGACAACCATGTTCATGCGGTTCTTGACGCACATATCCAAGAACTCGCCCATGTATTTATCTAAAGAACCGAGCCCTATCAAATCCCTCATATCGGGACGTTTAAGTGGAAACTTGCGAATTGTGATATTTGCCCCCTTAATGGCAATGGGTGGCAGAACGGCATTAACCCGGGAGCCGTCTTTTAGACGCGCATCGACCATCGGTGAACTTTCATCAATACGTCGTCCGATAGGTGCCACGATACGATCGATGATTGATACCACCGATTGATTGCTACTAAAGCTCATTGGATAGGCTTCTAGCTTACCCGCTCGCTCAATATAAATTTCATCAAAGCGATTCACCATAATCTCTGTGATACTGGGATCTTTTAACAGTTCTTCCAAAGGCCCTAAACCAACTGCCTCATCAAGTACCATCGCGCATAGCTCATCAGCATAGCTAAGCTCACTAAACTCGCTATCGGACTCAACAATCTTTTTAAGTAAACGACTGGCCTCCTCTCGCAATAAAGAGTCATCCATCATCGTGATGTTATTTCTTTTGAGATCGAGCGCTTCAAGCAGTAATTTGTGCAGTTGATTGCGCTTAGCGATGAGTGTGCCGGGATCAAGCTTTTTATCGATAAAGCTAAGACTCAAAGCATCGCTATCAGTGGTATCCACTACATCGTCAGACTCATCAGCTGCATTTAGAGCCTCTGTTAAGCTCGAATAATTAACTGTAGACTGATCCAGTTCCTCTACTAGCTCATTGCTCTCTTCATTAACGTCACTAGTGCTATTAATATCCACTACGCGTATCAAGCAAGGGCCAATTACAATCTGATCGTTAATATCCAGCGGATGCACATGATAAATACGTTGTGAGTTAAGAACTGAACCACCCAATGAACCAAGGTCATGGAGGTAAAGATTACCTTCTTTGTGAAATATTTTTGCATGATGCTTGGATACCCGCCAGCTTTTAAGCTCAAGACTATTTTCAGCCTGCTTACCAATTGTGATAGGTAATTCGAACCATTTTTGTTCATTAGCGCCATCCTCATACTGCAAACTCAACAATAAACGACTCATGACGCATCCCCTGTTCCCACGTTAATAGAGCGAAGAATTAATTTCTTGGACTTGGAACCGGACTTGGCGACACGAAACGGCGGAATGTTTTGAGCATCAAAAACCCTAAAACCAAGCTCGGTAGCGCCATCATTGATTGGCACATTAAGTAAAGGAGCCTGCTCAAAAGTACTATCAACGATGGCCTGTGAACGCATCACCCGTTTTTGCATATCCTCGTTGTCTGAAGAGACCACGACTGGCCGCACAAAAATCGCTAACTCTGTTTCATTATTCTGGAATTTCTTTGAGCGAAATAAAGCACTCAAAATAGGCACATCCCCCATCCCCGGGACTTTATCCATATTTTGCATCTGGTCGCGTGAGATAAATCCCGACAAAACCAAGGTTTGACCAGATTTGACATTAAACTCCGTGTTAGTACGGCGGATTTTTAATGCCGGACCACCCTGTAACACCATCGAACCATCAATTGAGCTTACCTCCACATTAATACTCGAACGCACAATGCCGTTTTTCTCAATACGCGGCGTGATTTGAAGACTGACTCCATAAGGCTTAAAAACCGTTTGAGTATTGCCATTACCATCAGAAATCGCATAAGGCACCTCACCACCCGCTAAAAACTCAGCAGTTGCACCGCTACGCGCCATTAGTTGAGGTTGCGCAAGCATGACGGCTTTACCCTCATTCGTCATCGCTTTAAGGTTGGAGCTTAATAATGCATTAATACCGAAATAACCGAGCGGGTTGTGCTGCGCAAAAGCGGCTTCTAAAGCCTGTTCACCAGGTCGTGTTAGTAACCCGCCGGCAGTACTGTCCCAAACGACACCGGCATTGAAACCTCCCACAGAGCTACTATTCCAACTTACCCCAATTTCTTGTAAAAAGTTTCTGGGAATCTCTAAGATTTGCACGTCAAGCAGCACCATTTGATCCCATCCTACCTGACTCGTCATATCCACCACTTGAGGATAGTGTTTAGCCAATAGCTGTACCCGCTCCCTATCTGCATCACTTAACTTATCACCCTCGACAATGACTTTTTCACCCACTACCGTCGCCTTGACGTTATCAATGCGATTCAGCATATTGCGGATATCATGTTGTATGCGATGCTGCACGGCTGAAGAAACACGAATTTGATAACTTTTTGAGTTGCCATCGACATCCCAAATTTGCATACTGGTATCACCTGCGGCTCTAGCAAAAATAACGACTTCTTTATCATCATCGGTGACCGCATTAATCACATCACCATCACCCACGGCTACTCTAGCGATTTGCTCAACCGGCAGTACATGTATTTGCCCCACGGTTAAATTAATTTGCTGCTGCGCCATTGCATAAAAAGGCATTAAAAATAGCCATAAAGCACTTAGATAAATAAACGTCACATGTAGCTTTTTATTCATTCTGTCCCTTCCTTTATTCAACTAATAAAATTTCTTCATCTGCAAATTGATGATTTAACGCTTGAGCATCATTGATATCCACGCTAGGCAAAGTATTTATCCAAGCACTGACCAGGTCTTCTTGATCGGGTAGTTCAAAGACACCACGCTCATCTCTATTGCTATTTTCTGTGGCTGTATTGACGGCTAAATTAGGTAATTTCTTATTGTTTTGATCGCCATAAATCACCTGTGGCTTGCGTTTAATTGGCGGAGGCGGTGTGGCAATCCCCAGCATATTGGCTAGATCGCCTCTAACTCCTTTTTGAGTAACCTTATCATCCTCAGGATTACGCAATAAAGCGGTAATTGTGCCTGCCTGACGAGCAGCCACTAACTTCGCTGCTTCTTCGGGTGCGGTATCTAGGGTCACGGTAGAATAACGAGAACTACTATCCTTGGGATCTTGGCCCGGTCGACTTTGCTGTCCGGTCGCCATCACTAAAACACCTTGCAATAACGGGGCTGTAATTTGCTTACGTCTATATTCGAATGACACATAGAGATCAATCAAATCCCCCGGCACGAGCATGCCCGATACGGAGTTAATGGTATCGACCGGAATCGTCACAGCACGACGTCCCGGATTAATTTTGTCGGAAAAAGGTTTATTCTTTAGCTGTGCCGTATTAGCCCACAGCAGCTGATCACCTCTTTTTAAAGAAGCGGTCACGATCTGCCCCTCAATCTGAATAAACTCGTCAGGCAAAATACTACCGCTGGCTACCCACTCCTTAGGCACTTCTCGCACTGCCACATGAATAGCATCAATTTTTGTGCCCTCCGGTAAATCATAAGCCGCAACCACCCGTGGTACCGTTTCCACTCTGGCCTGCTCCTCCAACATGTCGACTTTCTCGCTAATATATTGTTGAGCCGACCATGCTGCGATTAACCCGGCAAAAATGGCTAAGCTAATAACAATCGTGGCTTTTTTATTCATGCGTATTTTCATAAACTTCCTTAGTTAAATCCTGTGTCAGCACATATAAGGCCGTACCCTCTGCTTGTTGACTGAAAAATAGTCGTAATTGTTGGGAGCCCTTAGTCCATAAGCTCAGACCAAAATCATCAACGTCACTTGTTTGCCAACCCATATGCTTTAAATTAATTGCCACATGCTCCCGCAAAAGAGTCGGCTCCTGCTGCGGCACGAGATAAATTTGCTGAGATTGGTAGGGTGTAGTTTTGATATCCAACAACAAGCTTGCTGATGACGCTAACCAAGGCACCCTCTTTGCACTGGCTAATGCTTGCTCTTTAAGTAAGTATTTCTGAAATTGCTCAACTTCATCAGCAGAAAAATGTCCTGCCTGACTTGGCATCACACTCAGAAAGCCTCGATAAGCCCCGGCACCTAGACGCTCCACATGTAGCAACACACTGTGCTGCTGATAATCGCCGCTCAACATAAGCAGATTTCCCACGTTGTGATACTGCTGAATAATGGCTTGCTTTGGCAACGTCTTAATAAACTCTTCAAAACCATAATCAGACTGAAACTGCCAAGCACTTACTGCTTGTGAAAATATCTCACCTTGAAAAATCTTTTCGCTTAGATCTAATGCCAAATCCTTAGCTACCACCACTGCAATCTGCTCAGACTCGGCATAAGTAGCATCAGAGGCGTGTGGACTTAAGGCCATAACGCCTATACTCATAAAGCTCAATAAAAACACCAGTAGCGCAGAAAGAATTAGCTTCATTTAGAATTCTCCTTCCTTACCTCTAAATGATGCGCAGGCAACTGACCTTCCCATGGGCTTAACCAATCAAAAATGGGATTAGGTCGATTCCATGCTGCATCTACCGGCACTGCAATATCAGCTACTTTTTTGCCACTCTCATAAGAGCCTTCAGCCGCTTCTCGCCAAGCTAAATCACTGGAACCACTGCGTTGATGCGCACTCAAATCCGAAGCGCTATGTGCCGCACCGGTTAAGATTGAGGTATGTCGATGAATATTAAGCACTTGTTGGTCAAGAAACGATAAGCCCACGCTCATCGCACTATCGGTTTTATCATCTACTTGGGTGTATTGAGGCCTTGTATGAACAGCTATAGTCGCTATGCCTTTATCTTCAATTTCCCACTCACCTCTGAGCTTCTGCTGATGACTGCCCTCGCCGCCGGCTTGCATATGTTCTCCAAGCTTCCGATCTCGATTAAGGGATAGGTAAATTGAATCGCTTGTGATCAGATCATTATTAGCCCTATCTTTCCACTGATGGTCTTCATCTAAAAAGTAGCGACGCTGAAGGTCATTTTCATCAATACCCTCATCATGACGGGTTAACTGAAAAGCCGCATAACGACTAGCATTAGCTTGTTGCAAGCCAATATCTGACAGTCTACCTAACCATGGAATCGCCATAAACATCATGATCAGCACCAAGAACAGTACCAACGCTTCTACTACCGATTGCCCACTCTGCTCTTTTAATCCATAACCTTTACGCTTCATGACTTAATCCTCAAAAACAGACAAGGCACTATCCGCAGCAACGTCACTTGTATTATGTGTAGTCTGAACTAGACGTGCTAACCAATAGGGATGCCATAAATTCGCTTTTTCATGACGTGTATCGCTCCGAGCCTTATAACGTTCAAAAAAGCTCTCAGCCTTGGCACTAACCGTCATCAACTCGTCCTCAACTTCAGGCCCCCTCAAGAGCAACTGAAAAGACAATGACTCACGACCCTCTTGATTAATATCGATATAAGGCACAAGCCCACCGCCACTCCACTGCACTCGCTGCATAATGGCTCTTGAATTGGCCAGGGGATTTTGCAAACCGCCTAACAAATCCCATTGAGTAGCTGACTGCACCCAACGCCAAAAATCTTGACTAGAAAAATCATCCGGCGGATTATCGCTATACTGCATACCATCCGGAATGCTGTTAAATTGTCCTGAAATCCAGCCCCAACCCATAGGATATTCACGGTAATAACAACCTATCCATCTATTTGAACGCAATGCATGAAATGACTGTGTATCAATTGATTGCCAATTACCCTGTTGATTAAGGATGGTCGTGCCTTGACGCCTTAACTCGTGGCGCAGATGTGGGCAACGAGTACTAACAGGCCATGAGTTTCGATCAGTGTGTTGGCGAGGAGCTAAAAAATCATATACTCCAGCCACAGAAGTAATGAGTGAACGATAGTTACCCTCAGGCTTATAAGCCGTCATAAAGCCCTCTGCATCTGCCTCAAGCAATCGCCATTGCACTTGCCCCTCACTAGGCTCAGTTTGTCCAAGCTGAGAGTTACTTAAGTGAATGATCTGTTGTTGCGGATAATTTGCTCTGATCACCTCATGAATAGCCGCATCACGTGTATCTTTAAAGCTATCTTGAATAGCATATGCAACCTCTAAGAGCACCTCATTAACGATTTGATCATGACGAGCATAACGCTGCTCAAGCTCATTACCCCGCTCAGCAATTGACAGAAGCGAAGAAGCACGACGCGAAGCTGCATAGGCACTTTGATGCTCTGCACCAAACATCATGCCGATTAAATAAGCTGGTGGATTAGCACGAGTGAACTGACGCGATTCGGTCGCTGAAAACTTGGCCCAAGACGCCAGGGTCACCAAATGTGCCATCGCCATCTGATGACCAACTTGAGCTAAATTGATATAAGACTGCATATTAAGCGCTCGTGCTTGTATCAAGGCGCCCGAATAAGCCGCGGCATCCACCGTGTGGCTTTGCTTAGCCTTGGCATTTAATAGGCGCCCTTGATTAAAGAGACTTAATAAAAGCACCACTAGCACCATCATCATGGCAAGGCCAAGAATCAGAACCTGTCCACTCTGCTCTTTTAACCCTCGCCGCTGCGCCTGACAAAACCAGAACCTCGTCTTAATCATTATCAAAGTCCACTAAATACTAAAATTAACCGCCGGCAGCATCAGCATTGCCGGTATAGGACTTTAGGGATTTAGAAGCAGTCTGGGCTTCGGCGGTTTGTGCTGCGCTTTGAGCCATTTGCGATTGGGCGGTACCATCTTCACCTGAGAGCTCTTTAGCCATCGCTGCAGTTTGTGAACGCACCACTTGGCCAAAAAGTTGATAAACGGCAATGGCAGCAACGGCCACCAAAGCAACGATGATGATGTACTCAGTCATTGCTTGCCCGCTCTGCCGCCAAAGACTGTTTTTACGAGAACGATCTTTGCTCTTTACGGCAGTGGTGCGTGTCGCGGTTGAATGAACAACCGGGGGATCGGTATGTAGAGACATTGTCTGCTCCTGCAATTGAAATTAGGTATTTCAGTTTGCAATAGAGCAGAATAAACAACAATCAACAGAACTAACTATGGATATCTAGCGGCAAAGTGCTTGACAGAACTTTTAAAAAGAGAGTTTTAGAGTTGCCAATCAATAGGCTCTAAACCATGTTCCACCAAGTATTGATTGGCTTTGGAGAAAGGCCTGGAACCAAAAAAGCCGCGATAAGCGGATAGTGGTGATGGGTGCGGTGAAGTCAAAACCAGGTGCTTTTTCTTATCAATCACACGGCCCTTTTTCTGAGCATGAGCGCCCCATAGTATAAAGACCAGATGTTCGCGTTCAGTATTAAGAACATTAATGACCTCATCAGTAAACTGCTCCCACCCCCAGTCAGCATGTGAATTGGCCTGAGCTTGCTGCACCGTCAAGACGGTATTTAGTAAAAAAACACCTTGCCTGGCCCAAGCCCTTAAATCACCATGCATTGGAATCTGGAAACCCTCAATATCAGTCGCGAGCTCTTTAAAAATATTTTGTAAAGATGGCGGAAAGGCAATCCCTTCATTGACTGAAAAAGCCAAACCGTGGGCCTGATTAGGCCCGTGATAAGGATCTTGGCCTAGAATAACTACCTTAACCTGATCAAGGGGAGTGAGTTCGAAGGCTTTAAAAACATCGCCTGCAGGCGGATAAATAATGACGCCTTCCGTCCTTTTAGTATCCACTCGATGCAATAAATCTTTAAAATAAACCTTACTTTGTTCAGTTTCAATTAACTGTTGCCAAGTTTGCACCTGCAGCTCCCATCCATCTAGTTTAAAATATGTACAATTTGAAATATTTTAATTGATTGTAAGACTCATCTCATGAAAAATTATCCAGGCAATGTATTTATGGTTGTGGCTCCAAGCGGCGCCGGCAAATCAAGTCTAGTTAATGCCCTTCTCAATGAAGATAGCAATATTGGACTATCAATTTCCTGCACCACTAGAGCCCCTCGTCCCGGAGAAACTAATAATGTGCATTACAGCTTTTTGAGCACTAAAGAGTTTGAAAAGCTTAAAGACAATAACGAATTACTTGAATGGGCTCAAGTGCATGACAATTACTACGGCACACCCAAAGCCTATGTCCAGGAACGCGTTAACAAAGGCCAGGATATTCTTTTAGAAATCGACTGGCAAGGCGCACAGCAAGTTCGTCAGCAATTTCCGGAGGTGGTTGATATTTTTATCTTGCCCCCTTCCATAGAAATCCTCAAAGAGCGCTTACAAAAACGCGGTCAAGATAGCGCAGAAGTCATCGAACGTCGTATACGTGCGGCAGGAGAAGAAATCGAGCATGCCGATGAGTGCGAATATGTTATTATTAATGATGACTTTAGCGTGGCATTACAGCAATTACAGCAAATTGTTGCCGTTTCGCGACTGCGCTTTGCATGTCAAGCAAAAAAACACGAAAGATTATTCCATAATTACGGAATTTTAAGGGCTTAATCTACTAGTCTTCGTTCCAATTGCTTTTTAACCTGATTTTAGTGAGAATTATAAATATATGGCTCGTATTACCGTTGAAGATTGTTTAGAACACATCGAAAATCGTTTTGACCTAACCTTAGCGGCTACTTACCGCGCACGCGAAATTGCTCAGGGACATGAGCCCCGCGTTGACGTTGACCGTGATAAGCCGACAGTCATCGCATTACGCGAGATTGCCGAGGGCAAAACCGGTTTAGAGATGCTTCGCAAAGTACCTGTCTAACTAGACACACTTCCCACCCTATAAAAGATCATTAGCTTATGAGTAAAAAAGGTGCATCAGAGTTTTTAAGCCGTTTCCGACGCGGTTCATCATCACGTCGTGACAAGGACGCGCCCAAAGGCAAGAGTCTTCAAGTAGCTGTACAAAACTATTTACTGCTGCACCCTACTAAGCAAGATCAAGAAAAAGAAGAGGATCCGCACAAAGTCGGCATCCTCGATCATCTACTGCAAAAAATCAGTTTATATCTTTCTGATGAAGATATAGATACCGTCATTCGTGCCTATCAATTTGCTGATGAAGCACATACTGGGCAGATGCGCGATAGCGGTCTGCCTTATATCACTCACCCGGTCGCAGTCTGTGAGATTTGTGCCGACTGGAAGCTGGATGTTAACGCCTTACTCGCTGCTCTCCTTCATGACACTATTGAGGATCAAGATGTCAGTAAGCAACAAATCGCTGAAAGCTTCAATCTGGACGTAGCAGAGCTAGTCGACGGTTTGACCAAACTAGATAAGATCCAGTTCACCTCCAAAGCTGAACAGCAAGCTGAAAGCTTCCGCAAGATGCTCTTGGCAATGGCCAAAGATGTTCGTGTGATTTTAGTCAAGCTTGCTGATCGACTACACAATATGCGTACCTTAGGGGGTGTTACCCCCGATAAGGGCAGACGAGTTGCTCGTGAAACCTTGGAAATTTATGCACCAATTGCCGATCGTCTGGGATTAAATTCACTAGTACGCGAATTTCACGATCTGTGTTTATCCGCCGCCCACCCTTTTCGCTATCGTGTCTTAGAAAAAGCCACAAAAGCAGCTAAGGGTAATCGCCGCGAGGTACTCACCAAAATCCTCGACAATGTTGTTTCAACATTAACCGCTCAAGGCATTGAGGCTGAAATTAGTGGCCGTGAAAAGTCTCTTTACAGCATTCACAGCAAGATGGTTGAACAAAAAAAGAGCTTTGCAGATGTTTTGGATTTACACGGCTTTAGGGTCATTGTTAACACTCTACCTGAGTGTTATCTAACACTTGGGGTGCTACATCAGCTATACCGTCCGGTACCCGGGAAGTTTAAAGACTATATCGCCATTCCCAAGATTAATGGTTATCAGTCTTTGCACACAACACTTGTTGGCCCTCATGGCAGCGCTGTCGAGTTTCAAATACGTACGCGCGACATGCATAACATGGCAGAAAAAGGCCTTGTTTCTCACTGGATTTACAAATCTAAAGGTGCTAACCTCAATGAAATTCAGCAACAAACCCACCGCTGGTTACAGTCCCTATTAGACATACAGAGTCAGACTCACGATTCGGCAGAGTTCCTGGATTACGTCAAAGTTGACCTCTTCCCTGATGCCGTCTTTGTCCTCACTCCGCGCGGTAAAATTATTTCCTTGCCACGTGGCGCCACGCCCGTCGATTTTGCTTACGCCATCCACACCGACATCGGTAACCACATTGTTTCTGCAGAGATTAACGGTGAAGTAGTTGCTATTAACACGCCACTGCATAGTGGAGAAACTGTCAAGGTCATCACCGATGAAAATGCCTCACCCAAAACCTCATGGATGGAGTTTGTCCGTACTGGTCGTGCGCGTTCTGAAATCCGCAACTACTTACGCAAGTCAAACTCTAATGATTCCATCAAGTTTGGTGAGAAGCTGCTGCATCAAGCCATGGCAGCACTGGGTATTCGAGTCCCCGAAGATGAGGATCCTATCTGGTATAAATTAGCGATTAGTGCAGGTGCCAAAGATATTGATGAGGTGTTTTTAGATATTGGTCTGGGTACTCGCTTGGCTCAAGTAGTTGCTCGTCGCTTCCTCATTGATAACCCACTATTGGCAACAACTGCTGCCGTCCTGGACGAGATGTCAACAGCTTATCGTTCGACGATTTTAATTCAAGGCAAAGAGGGCCAATCGGTTCAACTAGCACCATGTTGCACGCCTATCCCCGGCGATCAGATTGTTGCTGTACTACGCCCGGGCTACGGGATCGTCGTCCACACTAACGACTGCCCTACGGCCCTTAGACAAAAAGACAAGGAGCCTGAGCGCTGGGTTAAAGTAGCATGGGATGAAGATCCCTCTAAGCACCTCTCAACTCGCATTGAAATCACCTTGGACAATGAAAAAGGTGCCCTCGGCGCGCTTATGATTAAGATTGCCGAAGCCGATTCTAATATTATTAATATCACCACCAAAGACGGTGGTATGAATGTCTCCAAGGTGCAAGCGACCATACAGGTTGAGGATCGTGACCACCTTGCTAAAGTATTCCGTAAAATCCGTACTATTCGTGCCGTACGTCGTATTACTCGTATTAAAAACCAATAACACGTATCAATTTTCAACGTAAAAAAAGGATTGAGTCCAATTAAAAACTCAATCCTTTTTTAATGCATTAATTCAATCGGTACTACATACCGGTGTCATTAATTACGCGCTCACTTTCCTCATAGATTGTGACATCCGTGCCATCTCTTAAGGCATTAAGCAATTGTCTTTCTAGTTCAACCTTGGGACCGGTTAAGAGCAACTGCTCAATTTGGGCTTTAAGTCCTTGCTTAAGCTCATCTTCAGGCTCATTGACTGACTCAATACGTGCAACAACGTAGCCTTGAGGCATCCAGAAAGAAGTGTAAGCAGGTAAGCTATCAACCGGTGCAGCCATAATGGCATCTAATAGGCTTTGCGGTAAATTACCCATTAAGCGACTAACCGTCATAGCTTCTTCAAAATCAGTCAGTGCAGTGATCTCACCTGCAGCCAAGCCTGCTTCTACGGTTTCAGCAGTTGCTTTAGCTTGGGCTAGACTCTTTTCTGTACGAACAGCAGCCACAGCTTCCGTTGCTACATCAGCGAACTCCGGAATATAAGCTGGCGTATGCTTTGCTACTTTAACCACCACTAACTCAATCGGTGAAAGCTCTATAACCCCTGAGGTTTTACCCTCTTCAATGGCTTCACGACTAAATAATGCCTCTCTGACTTGTGGGTGCTCACTGAAAATAGCAGAACCCTCAGTGAGTTGTGCATCCTCTAAAAGTCCCGATTGAGTAATGCCTTCAACCGTCTGAATCGGCAATCCCAACATCGATGATATATCCTCAAGACTCTGATGGGCATCATTAGCCAAGCGCACTAAGTCGCTCGACAAATCAGCAAAGCGGTCTGAAGCAACCTGTAGTCTTACCTCATTGATTAAGCTATCACGCATTTCCTCAAAGGTTTTTACCTCACCTGCATCAATATGATCAACCTGAACAATATGCAAGGCGTTACCCACCTGCACTGGACCATAGACGCCAAGCTCAGCGGGTGTAAATGCTACTTGATCAAACTCGGGGATATCACCCTTGCTGATAACACCTAAAGCGCCACCTAATTGCTTGGAACCCACGTCATCAGAGTATTGACTGGCCAACTCTGCAAACTGGGCAGGGTTAGCTGTGGCTTGTTGTTTAATCTCTTCTGCTTTTTGCTCGATCTCGGCCACTTGCTCTTCTGTAGCACCCGCAGGAATATTTAATTGAATGTGATTAATAGAACGACGTTCAATTTTTGTATAACGCGATTTATTAGATTCATAATATTGTTGCAGCTCAGTATCTGTTGGAACAGGTACTGCTTGAACAGCAGCCGCTTCGTTAAGAATCACATACTGCGCATCAACGTGGCTAGGAACTTCTAAACTTTCTTTATTTGCTTCATACCAGGCTTTTGCATCTTCTTCACTAGGCTCATTTTCAGCAAAATAGCTCGACGCTTCAAATAGTCTTAGACGAACCGTACGCTCTTGTAATAATGCAGATAAAACAGCATCCTCAACTTGCTTGGCTAAGGTTAAGCCTTGTTTAACAGGTTCAGCCACTTGCTCAAGGGCCAGACTATAGCGCACACTGTTTTCATACATGCCGGCATCAATACCAACTCGTTGTAGAAACTGGCTGTATTTATCAACGCTAAAACGACCCTCATCATGGAACTGAGGATCAGAAGCAATGGCTAAGGTCACCATCTGGTCGGTCGCCGAATAATTTTCTGCCAAGACTACTTCATGCAAAACACGGCTATTAATCAACTGGTCAAGAAAAGCACGACGGTTTTCCGGGACATCAACTTGGCTGATATCAAATTGGTTGCCGCTTTGAATTCTTAATTGATTCAAACGATCACGCCACTCCATGTTGAACTGATCACGGGTAACTTTCTGCTCCTTGACCTTAGCCAAAGGAGGATCATTGGACAACATGCTCTGATAATCAAACACACCTAAAAACACGAAAGAAGGCACGATAAGAATGATGACGAACACCAGCATCCATTTTTGATGCCTACGAATAAAATCTAACATTCAAGCTCTATCCACAAATTGAGAAAATATTTAACTGACCATTTTAAGATGAAAAGCTGATACATGAAACAGAATCAGGCGCTAAGCTCAAAATAATGTCGCTTTTTCCAAAACCTTCACGCTCTTATTACTCATATAAAAAAACGACCTCCAAAAATATGAGGTCGCTGCTAAAGGACTAAGAGTAGAGGATAAAATTATTTCATTGCTTCAGCGGCTTGCTTCACAATATTGTGAATATTATTTAAGCCACCTGTAATTAAATACCATTCAGCAGGGTCAATATAAAAAATCTTATTATTTTTAACCGCATCGATTTGACCTAATTCCGGGTGCTCTTTAAGCTTCTTATCAGCAGTTAGTTTACTACTAGTCAATTGCTGGCGATCAAACACAATTAACCAGTCTGGATTGGCCTTGGCAATCTCAGTCACTTGTTTAGCGCGAGTCTCTGCTAATGCTTTGGTTTCCGGACCATCTCGTTTGGGACGCAGTTGAGGTTTCGCATCAGGGTCACGACCTTCCAGAACAGGCGTTAAGCCAAACAAGTCATAGCTAAAACCAAAAAGATCACCCTCGACATGAGGGACAATACCCCCATTCCTTAAAACCGTCACAAAAACGCCCGTCTTATCTTTATTGATTTCATGCAGTTTTTTAATATCAGCATCGATCTCATCTAACTTGGCTTGAGCTTCTCCCTCTTTGCCAAAGGCCTTGGCAAGATTCAAATTATTAATTTTAAAGTCTTCTAAGTACTGGAAGTTATTAAAAGAATAATAAGCAACCGGCGCCACTTTAGATAGCTCTTCTTGCTTAGAAGCGGTGCGACGAGCTACGAAAATAAGATCAGGCTTGACCGCATTAAGAACATTATAATCAGGCTCAAACAAAGTACCCCCAGCCTTGACACCGGCATATTTTGCAAAAGCCGGACGATCTTGAATATCAGGCATGACAGCAACTTTAATGCCCAAGTAGTCTAAGCTATCGAGTACTGCTGGGTCGTAAGTGGCAATTATCTCTGGTGCTTTATCGAGCTTGATAGTACCTGCACTATGCTTTAATTCAAATGCCATCACGTGAGTTGATAAAGTCAAAGCCATGCAAAACGAGAGAGTCTTGGCTAATTTAATCATTACATTCCTTTATGCAAATCAATAATCTGATTAATATTCAATATCAACTCGCTACTAATAATTAGTACTAAGTGCTCAATATACTCTTAGCTGCTAGACATTTTCATCAATATTAACCCTGAGACAATTAACAGTGCAGCAAGAATTCTCAGAAAGTTAACAGGTTCACCTAATAATGTAATACCAATTAAAAAAGCACCTACGGCACCAATACCAGTCCAAATTGTATAGGCTGTACCCAGCGGGATAGTACGCATAGCAATCGCTAATAACCAAAAGCTTATGATCATTGCGCTAATAGTGATTACTGACGGGATGAAACGACTGAAGCCATGAGATTGCTTCATGCTAAAAGCCCACACAATCTCAAAGACGCCAGCGATTAGAAGATATAACCAAGGCATAGACCTCTCCAAATATAAAAATGGCTAGGTCGTCCCAGTAGTTATCGCTTGAATGCGGGAGGTCGTCCTCCTATGAATAGATTAAGAGTTTTTAGTGCTCAGGATAACTTACTGCGAGAATCTCTAATTCCTGCTGACCACTAGGCGTATTAACATAAACCACATCGCCCTCCTTTGATTTCATCAGAGCGCGAGCAACCGGAGAGATCCAACTAATTTTACCGACTAATGGCTCTGCCTCATCAATGCCGACAATAGTGACTTTAAACTCCTCGTCATCTTGATTGATATATTCGACAGTGGCACCAAAAAACACCTGATGACGATTGGTTTGCAGATGCGTATCAACCACCTCAATACTCTCCAAGCGCTTAGTCAGGAAGCGAATGCGTCTATCAATTTCACGCAAACGCTTTTTCCCATAGATATAATCACCATTTTCAGAGCGGTCCCCATTAGAAGCCGCCCATGAAACAGTACTGACCATCTCCGGTCGCTCTTTATTGACTAATTCCGATAGTTCAGCACGCATCATGTCATAGCCAATACGCGTAATGTAATTTTTTGAGCCGGGAGGAATAGCTAAACCACCGCTCTCTAAATCATCATCGTTAAAATTACTATCTTCTTTTACAAAAGCCTTGCTCATTAAAGTCACTCCAAATTTCTTTTTATAATGCTTGGCACTAATTAATACTCTGTATAGCCTAAATGATGCCAAATAGCTCTGGTTCCTGAAGGCAATGGCGGCAAATGGCCCAAATCCAGTCGACTCTCTTTAGGACTATGGAAATCAGAACCTACACTGGCAAAAAAACCATACTGTCGGCATACATCAGCATATTGATAATACTGATCAGGATTATGTGAACCAGTCACTACCTCAACGCCCTCTCCGCCCAGTAACTTAAAAGTTCGCCATAATTCAACAAACTGGCTACGACTATATTTGTACCGACCCGGATGAGCAATCACTGACACCCCTCCTGCACCCCTAACCCACTCCATCGCTTCTGGCAAAGAGGCCCACTCCATCGCTACGTTTGCCGGACCCTGATCACTTAAATAACGGTCAAAGACCTCCTGCATCGTTTTGCAGTGACCAGCAGCCACCAAATAACGGGCAAAATGTGAGCGACTGATTAATTCGGGATTGTCCGCAAAACCTAAAGCGCCTTCATAGGTACCGGGTATGCCTAATGCATCAAACCTTTCGGCAATTTTATAAGAACGACTATCTCGATGGGCACGAATACTGGATAAACCCTCATTGAGTGCCTTATTGGCGGGATCAAAATTAAGCCCTACCATGTGTAAGGTACGCTCCTGCCATGTCACTGAAATTTCAATGCCGGTAATATAATCCATACCCAAGTCATCAGCGGTTTTTTTAGCCGCTGCTTGACCTCCTGTCTCATCGTGGTCAGTCAGGCTCCATAAGCGCACACCATTACTATGAGCGCGCCTGGCGACTTCTATGGGAGTTAAAACACCATCAGAAATATTAGAGTGGCAATGCAAATCAACTGGAATAAAATTATTATTTTTCAACGACTTGTCCTATATTTTGCTTTGTAGGTTAAGCTAAAAAGCTCACCCACCATTATACTATTTTAGTGCCAATAGCGTTTTTTCTTGGCGCGCTCAGTCTGAGTCTCTAAACCTAAAGCGGTTGAACGAAGCATCACCGCACCGTCATTTACCGTACTATAAAAACCACTGCTCATAGTCATCCAACGCTTGGACACAACAGGATCTGGATGTCTATAACGATTGTAATGACCGGCTTGAGCAATCGCCACTTGAGCCTTAATATGCTTCGCGAAATCAACTGACGAAGATGTCTTAGAACCATGGTGTGGCACGACGACAGCATCAATCGTTGACACAGCGCCACTTTGTATTAGCTTTTTTTCCACTGAGCGGTCAATATCTCCTGTGAGAAGTAGATTATGATGCCTGCCCTGAACCAACAAAACACAGCTTTGTGCGTTGCTACTCTTTAAGTCAAGAGGTAAAATCTCGTGCTCCCGTGGCCAGATAAAGCTGAATGTCACACCATCCAGCTCAAAGTCCTGACCTGCCAAACAAGCTTCTGCCCGTAATTCAGCATTTTTCGGGCTATAGTCCTTGGCAAAAATAGTCTCTTCCATCGCTAACCACTGGTCTAGTTTAAAAGAAGCATAAACATGCCCTACAGAGACTTGACTAATCAACTCAGAAAAACCACCGACATGATCCAAATCACTGTGTGAAACAACGACATGATCCAGGTGCTTGATACCAAGACCTCTAAGTACCGGAATAATGATCTTATTACTGGCCTCATAATCATAGGAAGTGCGCGGGCCAACATCAAATAATACATGGTGCTCGCGGGTCTTGATTAAAATGGCACTACCTTGACCAATATCCAGTGCATAAGCCTGCCACTCTCCTGCATTAATTAGCTGTTTACTACTAACTCCCATAAAAATCGGTAGCAACCATAATAAAGACAAGGAAGTCCAGCACGAAAACCTGGCGATAAACAAGGTAAAAATAGCAAATAGAGCCAACACTACTGTCCCTAATGATAGACTCGCTACATCCAATAAGGCATAGGGCCAAGCAGCCAGCTTAGCGGTTAACTCCAAGCTTAGATATAACAGCCAGTGAGTCAAAGCTGCCAGATTCTCGCTAACTAAGTTTAATATTTCAAATTGACTCGTAATGGCTAATAATAAACTCGCCGGTGTGATAATTGTTCCAATCAAGAAAATCGCATAAGCATTGGCAATCGGTGAAATCAAAGAAATTTGATTAAAGAGTAAAGCTAACAACGGCGACAGGCCTAAAAATACGGCTAATTGCATTTTTGCCCACGCGCGAATAGCATAAAACAATTTCTGCTTAAGGCCTTCAGCTTTTAAAACACTTTTTAATACTAGAATCAAGGCTAGCATGGCTCCAAACGAGAGCCAAAAGCCGATACTTAAAACGGCCCACGGATCGATTAACAAAACAACCACAGCGGCAACTGCCAGCACCATGTGTATAGACCATTGCAAAGCAAAAGCATAATTCGCAAAGAAAATAAGCAACATCAAAAAGCTACGCTGTGCGGGCACGCCCCAGCCGGCAATACTACAATAAAGCCAAGCTACTAAAATACCCACTAATGCTGCCAGACGTTGCGCTGCTATACGCTCTGATAAGGACTTGTGAGCAAAATTAAAGCGTCTCCACAGCACAAAGCACAGCAAACTTGCTAAAGAACTCAGCATCGTAATATGACTGCCGCTAATAGAAACTAAATGCGTTAAGCCACTACGATTAAATAAAACCCAATCCTCTTGAGAGATGCCGGCCTGATCGCCCATCACTAAAGCAATGATGACTGAACCGTAGCGCTTATCCTCTACATAATGACTTAATTTGGCGCGGATATGATGTCTCAGCCGTGCGATTTGAATGGACCAACGCCACTCCCCTTTCTCAGCCATGCGCTTCGGACTACCTTTGACCGTAGCCACCGCTCGATGATTACTAGCGAAACGATAGCTTAAAATATTGCCTTGCCCCGGATTAAAAGCCCCATAAGGTCGCCGTAATAGCACTGACAGCTCCCATATCTCGCCAGGCTTAATCTCCGGCATCGGCTCTTTCAGAGGGGGCGCTTGTTGATACGGTCCGACAAATGCTCCAAAAGACCAACGGATGCGGACTCTTGTGGGAATTCCCACAGATGGCTTAGAGCTGATCACTCGCGCATCAAACTGCAGATAATTATCCCCATAATCTACTAAATCACTTACCTCCACCACAAGTCTGCTGACGCGATCATCATGCTGCAAGTCTAAACCATCTGCCAATCTAAGCTGGGCACGCCAAGTCCCATAACTCAGTGCTAATAAAAAGACAAAAAAACAACTGAAGATAAAAATCCATTTTTTTCTAGCTGACAGTTGATGACTTTTATATAAAAACAACAAAATAACAAAACACATTGATTGCAAGAGCAATAAGTGTGAAAAGCTCGGCAACGCAGGTAATTGCTGCAAACAAGCAATCCCTCCTATCGCAGATATACAAAGAAAAAACCAGAGACCCATCGCTTAACTCGCCTAACGTCATAAGAGTAAGTTATAGGAAATATGTCAAAAAAATTCCTTATGTGTGCTTTTTGTCCATGCATTAAGATAATTGACATGAGTAATCTCGAGCTGCGGTGTAAAATGTAGGGGTTTTAACTTTAGAAAATAATAATTATGTTTCCTCAACGATTACTCAATGGCTATAACAACTTCCTTAACGGTCGTATGGAAAAAGAGCGCCATCTTTATAAGCAACTAGGCGAACGTGGCCAACTTCCGGAAGTAATGGTTATCAGCTGTGGCGACTCACGCGTTGCTCCTGAAATTATTTTTGATGCTGGTCCCGGCGAGATCTTTGTGGTAAGGAATATTGCTAATTTAGTACCACCCGATGAAAGCGACAAATCAGATACTGCCGGTTCGCTTCATGGTACTTCTGCAGCGATTGAGTATGCCAACAATGCCTTAAGAGTCCGTCATATTGTCGTTTTAGGTCACGCCAGCTGTGGCGGTGTACGTGCCTATGCAGATCAAATCGCACCACTAAGCAAAAGCGATTTTATTGGTAAATGGATGTCTCAAATCGAACCTGTCGTCAAAAAAGCAGGTCCAAGACCGGAGTCTGCAGAAGAATTCAGCTCCTGGATACGACAAATTGAAATGGGTACCGTTGAACATAGCCTTAAAAACTTACTCACCTTCCCAGGTGTCAAAGAACGCGTGGATAATGGCGATTTATATCTGCACGGCGCCTATTTTGGTATCGCCAGTGGAGTCCTGTATTTCAGAGATCCTGCTACTGGTCAATTCATACCCTGTTTAGAACAAGATAGTTGATGCATTGCAATATATCCTTCACAACTTCTTGTTATAATTAGTATTATATTAAAGTATTTAACAGAAATCCGTAATTTCTACAGGAGAAAACTTTGATTTCAGAAAGCAAAAAAACCGCTCTAGTTACCGGCGGAATCGGTGGTCTAGGTACAGCTATTGCTCATTCACTTGCCGATCGCGGTCATCAGGTATTAGTAGCCTACTACGTAGCTGATAACCCGGATGAATGGTTAGCGAGACAAAAAGAGCAAGGCTATGACTTCAAAGCTTACCCGGTAGACGTTGCCAGCTTCGAATCTTGCCAAAAAATGATCGAACAAATTCATGCTGATGGTTTTAAAATTGATATGTTAGTCAACAACGCCGGCATCACTAAAGATCGCTCATTCCGCAAGATGTCTCAAGAGCAGTGGGATGATGTTTTACGCACTAACTTAGACTCAGTATTTAATGTTACCAAGCAAGTCATTGAAGATATGCTTGAGAGTGGCTGGGGTCGTATCGTAACCATCTCTTCGGTCAATGGCAGCAAGGGTCAATTTGGTCAGGCCAACTACTCCGCCTCTAAATCGGGCATGTATGGCTTTACCAAGAGCTTGGCTTTAGAGTTTGCCTCCAAGGGTATTACTGTTAATACGGTTTCTCCAGGCTACATCATGACTGAGATGGTTGCTGCCATGCCGCAAGAGATTGTTGAACAACAAATTGTTCCTCAAATCCCAATGGGTCGCTTAGGTAAACCTGAAGAAATTGGTGAGTTAGTCGCTTATATGTGCTCTGAAAGTGCTGCTTTTATCACAGGTGCTAATATCGCCATTAACGGCGGCTTGCACATGTACTAATTAATCATTAAGATTGATTAATTGCTTCATTCTGGGGAAGGCGTTTAAGACGTTTTCCCCGGTTTTATTTTGAATCTCTGCCAAGCTCTGCCCTCTTAACTCAGCAAAAACCTCCGCAATCCTGGCGATCTGAGCTGGTGTATTGGGAATAGAATCAGCATCTAACCAACTCGGCGCCATATCAGGCGAATCAGTTTCTAAGGCGTAGTGCTTTAGGTCATATTTAATGGCATGTCGACGGATTTGTTTGGCTCTATCAAAGGTCATCGCCCCACCCATACCCAATAAAAAGCCCAATCCAATAAACTTGTCTGCTTGCTGCTCACTGCCATTAAAGGCATGGGCAATGCCACTTAAACCTTCATGGCGGCGCAGATATTTTAAAACAATATCTTGAGATCGACGTACGTGTAAAATCACGGGAAGCTCGAAGCGGCGAGCTAATTTAAGTTGCTCATTAAAGAAATGCTCTTGCTTTTCTCGTGCTTCACCTGAGGCAATTTCTTTAATAAAGAAGTCCAGGCCTATTTCACCTATCGCCACAAAACGCGGATCACTCATCGCCTCTTCAATAGACTCAGCCAAGCGATCTAAATCCTCGTCCTCACTACTATGCACATACATGGGATGAATACCCAAAGCATAAAAGCCACCATCAAACTGATGCGCTAAATCTCGTACCGTTACAAAATTATGCGCATCAACAGCTGGTATTACAATCGCTCTGACGCCGGCTGACTGCGCTGCCGCTATGACCTCTGTGCGGTTGGCGTTAAACTCAGCGGCATCTAAATGACAATGACTATCGATAAGCATCGCATAACAACCTTTAATTAAGTCCTTATTGGCCTGTTGATAAAATTCCGCGCTCCATAATTAACTGACGATCGGCTAAATTAGCCAGTTTCTGATCATGAGTGACAATAATAAAGGCGGTATTAAAATCTTGGCGTATCTTGACTAATAATTCAAACATATTAGCCGCTGTTTTGCTATCAAGATTTCCCGTAGGCTCATCCGCTAAAAGGCATAACGGCTTAGTAACTAGGGCACGAGCTAAGGCAACACGCTGTCTCTCACCACCAGACAGTTGACTGGGATTATGAATCATGCGCTCTGCCAAACCCACTTTTTCCAAGACCTCAGCCGCCTGCGCGCGTGCATCTTTGCGTGACACTCGACGGACAATCAATGGCATTGCCACATTGTCTAAAGCTGAAAACTCAGGCAGCAGATGGTGAAATTGATAAACAAAACCAAGCTTTCTGTTGCGGATAAAACTGCGCTCTTTTTCTGAGAGATTAAGGCTGGATTGACCATCTACCAAGACCTCACCGGAGGTAGCCTCATCCAGCAAGCCTAGAATATGCAATAAGGTACTCTTACCCGAGCCGGAGGCGCCAACGATAGCCAACATCTCACCCAAATCAACAGAAATATTGACACCACTCAGAATCTGCAGATCATCCGTACCATCATGGTAAACCTTAGTGATATCACGGGCAACTATCACTTGCTGATTATTTACTGTATTAGTCATGACGTAATACCTCCGCCGGTTGTAATCGTGATGCACGAATACTTGGGTAAAGTGTTGCTAATAATGATAAAGCCAAAGAAACCACTGCAACAATCACAATATCCTCAGGCACAGGAACAGAAGGTAGCTGGCTAATAAAGTAAATACTTGGATCTAAAAAATGTATCCCAAATAGACTCTCTATGGCAGGAATAATAACATCAATATTATAGGCAACCAAACAACCCAGACCGACACCTAATAAGGTACCGATAATGCCAATTAATGAACCTTGTACCAAGAAAATTTTGGCAATTGAAAACGGACTGACACCTAAGGTACGCAAAATCGCAATATCAGATTGCTTGTCTTTCACCGCCATTACAAGAGATGACAACAAATTAAATGCCGCTACAGCGACAATTAAGCTCAAAATCAAAAACATCATACGTTTCTCTGCCTTTACAGCAGCAAACCAAGTCCGATTATCTTGAGTCCAATCTCTAACTAATAAGCCGGGTGGCATGGAGAGAGTCAGCTGTTGTGCTACTTCTTGAGCATCCAGCATATCCTTGATTCTTAGACGAGCGCCAGCAAGTCCCTTATCTCTAAACAGCGCCGCAGCGTCACCGACACTAACAAAGGCCATTGAGGAGTCATATTCATAATGATCTGAAGAAAAAATACCGGACACGGTAAACTGGCGCATTCTTGGTGAGAAACCGGATGGATTGACTGAACCTTGAGGGGCCATTAAAATCACCGTGTCACCCACATAGGCACCGAGCATATTTGCTAAGTAACGTCCTAAAACGATATTAAAACTGCCCTTTTGTAAACTATCAAGATCACCGTGGAGCATTTGTTGTGGCAGCTCTGAAACTTGATGCTCATTGAGCGGATCGATACCGCGAATTTCGACACCGCGCAGTACATCGCTACGGCTTAACATGCCACTGGAAGATACGAAGGCAGAAGCCCCGATAACATTAGGATTTTCTTGGGCTTGGTTGGCAATTTCCTGCCACCTCTCGAGCCCACTGACTGCGTCAGTATCCGCCTGAAATACCTGAATATGAGGAATAACTGATAACATGCGGTCACGGACTTGAACCTGAAAGCCGTTCATCACCGACATCACGACAATCAGAGCAGCCACACCTAGTGCAATACCTGCCATTGAGCTACCTGCCACAAAGGAGACAAAGCCATCACGGCGCTTGCCCCTACCACGTGATCGAGTTAGACCGGCGTAGCGAATACCAATCCAAAATTCATAAGGTGTTTTGAACACTTTAAACCTTTATACTGCGTTAACTATTACAATATTACGATGGAAATTATTATTACCGGTGCACTGCCACCCAAGCGCGTTGCTGAGGCTCTAGCTAAAGAGATTCCTCAAGACTCCGCCTTTATAAAGCGGCTACAACAGCACAAAGCCACCCTACATCAGTTAGATAGCGATCTCATTGGCTGTACGCCTGCTGAGTACTATCAAGTGCAACAACAAGAGTTTAGCCCCACCGCCGGCCAACGCTATGTTGATGCCCTACCTGCGCTTGATTATCAAAAAGAAGAACTGGATGATAATCACGGTATCTTTACTTTAGCACTTTGCAACATACATGTAGACTTTCAAAGTACGCGCTTGTTCCCTAGTGCGCAACTGCAGATAACTAAAGAGCAAAGCTTAGCATTATTTGAAGCAGTCAAATATTTATTTGCTGAAAAAAGAATTAAATTAATTGCTATTAAATCTGACCATTGGGTCTTGGCCCTGCCACAGTCCTTTGCCGGCAGCATTGCCTCATCCAATCTTTTATCTTATCGTGAACTGCACGACCATTGGCCTAAAGAAGATCACAATAAAGGCTTGCGTCAATTCCTCAACGAGATCCAGATGCTCTGGCATGAGCATCCGGTTAATCTAGAGCGCAAAAGCCAAGGCCTCAAAGAAATTAATAGCGCATGGATTTATGGTGGTGCTCATCCTAAGCAGATACAAACTAAGCCGACCTATCCTTATGCCATTATTAGTACCCTTGAAAACGCCTACCGCAATGAGGACTGGGGTCGCTGGTTACAACTGCTTCCTCAACTCGAAAAAGATATTCAAACTGTTCAAGGTTCTCAATACCATCAAGCACGGGCTGAGGCTATTGCGAGGGCTAAAAATCCATTTTCAAGCCTCAAGCCGAGTGAGGATTCAACAGAGCCCGAAGGCAATATTCTTTTCCGTGGCGATATACAAAAGTCTTCTAAAAACAATAGCTTCTTGTTAGCTGGCTATGATCAGTTAATTAAATTAGAAGCACTCAGTTTCTGGGAACGCACACTAACTCGTTTTAAACACTCTACTGATTGGAAATCATGGTGGCATCAGTCATAATCAAACAACGTCAAGCGAAACCCGAAGTTTCTCAACATCTCGAAGATAATGGCATTCACCCCTTATTAGCGCGTTTATTTGCCACTAGAGGCGTAGAAGTTACAGAACAAACAGATTACCGCTGGGGGCGACTCATTCACCCCACTCAACTTAGTGACAACAAACAAGCAGCGATATTATTAGCAGATGCCATTGAACAACACAAAAGAATTTTAATTGTCGCAGATTATGACTGCGATGGTGCTACAGCATGTGCAGTGGCTATTTGTGGCCTTAGAGCCATGGGCGCTGATGTTGATTTTATGGTGCCTAACCGTTTTGAGACGGGTTATGGTTTGTCGCCTGAGGTGATAGACATCATCCTGCAGCGCTATGAACAGCGTCCTGATTTGATTGTGACTGTGGATAATGGTATAGCCAGTGTAACAGGTGTTGATTACGCTAGAAAGCACGGTATTGAGGTAATTGTTACCGACCACCACCTTCCCGGAGATGAGCTGCCTGATGCGCTTGCTATTGTTAATCCAAATAAAGTGGACTGTGATTTTCCATCAAAAAATCTTGCCGGTGTAGGAGTTATCTACTACCTACTGATGGCCTTAAGAGCTGAATTTAAGCAGCGTGGTCATTTTGATGATAGCAATCAACCGCGTTTAGATGCGCTCGCAGATTTAGTCGCTTTAGGTACAGTAGCTGATGTCGTTAAGCTTGATGCTAATAATCGCATCCTGGTCACTCGTGGTCTTGAGCGTATGCGTAAGGGCTTTATGCGCCCGGGTATACGCGCCCTTTTCCATGTTTCGGGCACCGACTACAAGACAGCCAGTACCAGTGATTTAGGCTTTAGAATTGGTCCCAGAATAAATGCTGCTGGTCGTTTAGCTGATATGAGCATTGGTATCCGCTGTTTAATTACCGATGATGAAGACGAAGCCATGCAATTAGCTGAAGAACTTGACAAAATCAACCAGCAACGCCGCCATATCGAGCATGAAATGAGCGAACAGGCTTTAGAGTTTTTAGCTACCGAAGAAGAGCAAAACCCGCAACCATTAGCTTCTATCTGTGTGTATGAAGACGATTGGCATCAAGGTGTTGTAGGCATTGTCGCGTCGCGTCTCAAAGAAAAGTTCTGGCGCCCGGTCTTTGCCTTTGCTCCGGGTGATAATGGCGAAATCCGGGGTTCTGGCCGCTCGGTGCCCGATGTGCACCTGCGTGATGCCTTGGATTTAGTATCAAAACGTCATCCCGACTTAATTCTAAAGTTTGGCGGTCATGCCATGGCTGCCGGCTTAAGTCTTCATAAAGACGGTTTGGACAAGTTTAAAAAGGCTTTGCATGATGCGATCGTTGCGATGACCGGCCAAAGCAGTTTTGATTCGGTTATTGAAACTGATGGTTCTTTACCAAATAGCTACGCTACTGCCCGGACTGCCAACCTATTGGAAGAACAAGTTTGGGGCGCAGGCTTCCCTCCACCGACTTTTAGTGATGTCTTTCTAATACGATCACAGCGTATTCTCAAGGATAAACACCTAAAGTTACAGTTAGAAAAGGATCAGGTCATTTATGATGCTATCTGGTTTAATCATAATGAACCTCTAGCCGATATGGCCCGTATTGTTTATGAGCTCAAAGTTAATGAATGGAATGGCCAGGTCAATGTACAATTCTTGGTACGACATGCAGAGGCTTTTGACCCTACTCAAGACGACTTATAAAAAGCCCAAATAAACTGATGAATAAAACTTTTCTACTGGCTCTGATTGCGACTTCAGTCCTCCTCACCTCTTGCGCCCACCCCAATCCTCGCGGTGCGCTTGATGAAATGGTAGGAACGGTTGGCGGTGCATATCGCAATATCTCGACAACACCCAGCCCTTAAGACAAAGCGCTTTACTTTTTACCCAAAACACGATAAAACCCTGTAAAATACAGGGTTTGAAGCATATTGTATATTTTAAACATAAAGGAATAATTCATGGAAGCCGAAAAACAAAATAGTTTGGCTGCTGAGATTGACGATCTTATTGAGCGTGAAGATGGCCTAAGGGGGTATCTTTGACTACGACGGTAAGTGGCACCGCTTACAAGTCGTCAATTTAGAACTCGAGAATCCGGACCTCTGGAATAATCCGGAGCAAGCACAGGCAATTAGCAAAGAAAAAAAGAGCCTGGATGACGTAGTTCTGGTCTTGGACAAGCTCAAAAATGACTTACAAGATAGCCAAGAGCTACTTGAACTGATTATTGATGAAAATGATGAAGCTGCTTTCGCTGCACTAGAGGCCAGTGTTCATCAATACAGCAAAGTGATAGAGGATTTTGAGTTTAGACGTATGTTCTCGAATCCTGCTGACCCCCTCAATTGCTTCCTGGATATACAAGCTGGTGCCGGCGGTACCGAGGCACAAGACTGGGCCTCTATGTTATTGCGCCAATACCTGCGATATTGTGAAGACAAAGGCTTCAAAGCCGAGATTCTAGAGGAGTCTGATGGTGACGTTGCGGGGATTAAATCGGCAACCCTCAAAATCGAAGGCGAATACGCCTATGGCTTTTTAAGAACCGAATCCGGGGTCCATCGCTTAGTACGTAAAAGCCCCTTCGACTCTGCTCAAGGTCGCCATACTTCCTTTGCCAGTATCTATGTTTATCCGGAAATTGATGACTCCATCGAGGTCGAGATCAATCCTGCCGATATCCGTATTGATACATTCCGTGCCAGTGGTGCCGGTGGTCAGCACGTCAACAAAACTGACTCTGCCATTCGTATTACACACAATCCGACCGGTATCGTGGTGCAGTGCCAAAACGACCGCTCACAGCACCGCAACAAGGCTGAAGCGATGTCCATGCTACGTTCTAAACTTTACGAATATGAAATGCGTAAGCGTGAAAGCGAATTACAGGCACAGGAAGATGCCAAGAGTGATGTAGGCTGGGGCAATCAGATACGTTCTTACGTTTTGGATCAAAGCCGTATTAAGGACTTACGCACTGGCGTCGAGGTTTCAAATACACAAAAAGTACTGGATGGAGATTTAGATATCTTTATTGAGGCCAGTTTAAAACAAGGAATTTAATTATGTCAGAAAAAGAAAATAACTCAGTTGCTGAAACTGAAGTTGCCATTGATGAGAACCATTTAATCGCAGAGCGTCGTAATAAATTAGCCCAAATCCGTTCAAAGGGTCAGGCCTATCCTAATGATTTTGTACCAGAGGATTTTGCTGCTGATTTGCACAGCAAGTATGGGGAGTTAGACAAAGAGACCTTGGACCCTCAAGAAAATCCTGCTAAAATCGCCGGCCGCATGATGCTTAAGCGCGTGATGGGTAAGGCAAGCTTTGCAACTCTACAAGACAGCACTGGTCGTATTCAAGTTTATCTGGACAAGAAGAATATCGGCGAAGAGGTTTACGAAGAATTCAAACACATGGATATCGGTGATATCTTGGCCGTCGAGGGTCGCGTATTTAAAACAAATCGCGGCGAGCTCTCAATTCATGCAAATTCCTTACGCCTGATTTCCAAGTCTCTACGCCCTCTGCCTGATAAATTCCACGGCTTATCCGATCAGGAAATGCGTTATCGCCAGCGCTACGTTGATTTAATCATGAATGAACAAACGCGCAATACCTTTCAGATTCGTAGTAAAGCCATGACGGCTTTGCGCGACATCATGACTGAAAATAGCTTTATGGAAGTCGAAACGCCGATGCTTCAACCGATTCCCGGGGGCGCTGCGGCCAAACCTTTTATCACTCATCACAATGCCTTGGACATGGATATGTACCTCCGCATTGCCCCTGAGTTATACCTAAAGCGTTTAATTGTTGGCGGCTTTGATCGTGTCTACGAGGTTAATAGAAACTTCCGTAACGAAGGAGTTAGCCCGCGCCACAACCCAGAATTCACCATGATGGAATTCTACGCAGCCTATCGTGATTACACTTGGTTGATGGAATTCACTGAAGAAATTCTTCGTGAGATAGCCCAACGCACACTAGGCACTCAAGTTCTAGAGTACCAAGGTCAGGAACTGGATTTATCCAAGCCTTTTGATCGTTTGACCATTGTTGAAGCAATTGTTAAGTATGCTCCTGAGTACACTGAAGAACAACTCCAGGACGAAGCCTTTGTTCGCGATCAATTAAGAAAATTCCTTGGTACTGAGGCCGATGGTCCAGTCTTGGCTCGTGCCGGTTTAGGTGCCTTGCAATTAGCGCTGTTTGAAGAAACGGCAGAAAGCAAATTATGGAACCCAACCTTTATCATCGATTATCCGGCTGAAGTTTCACCACTTTCTCGTGCTTCAGATGACAATCCTGAAATCACGGAACGTTTTGAGCTCTTTATTACAGGTCGCGAAATAGCTAACGGCTTCTCTGAGTTAAATGATCCTGAAGACCAGGCACAACGCTTTTTGGCACAAGTTGAAGCGAAAGACGCTGGTGATGAAGAAGCCATGTTCTACGATGCCGATTATATTCGTGCACTAGAATACGGTATGCCGCCGACAGGTGGCTGTGGTATTGGTATTGACCGTCTGATGATGCTCTTGACTGATAGCGCCAGCATCCGCGACGTCTTGCTATTCCCTCATTTGCGCAAGGAAGAAGAAATTAAATAAGTTTAATTTCGAATAAAATAAAGGCGGCCTGTAGAAACTCTTCTCAGGTCGCCTTTTTACTAGTTTAATCGTAAGAAATCTCTATGGTCTTAGCTTATAGCCTGTTTTAAAAATAATGGTGACAAGTACTACACAGACAGCAAGCACCGTTAAAATAATCCCCATACTCACCAGATGATTGACATCAGAAACACCATAAAAGCTCCAGCGGAAACCACTAACCAAATAAACCACTGGGTTTAATAAGGCGATATTCTTCCAGACACCTGGCAACATATCAATTGAATAAAAAGCACCACCCAAGAAAGTCAATGGAGTTAAAATCATCATTGGAATGACTTGCAGCTTCTCAAAACTATCAGCCCATAAACCAATAATAAAACCAAACATGCTGAAACTGATGGTAGTTAGCAATAAAAAGGCCACCATCCATACAGGATGCTGAATCTCATAATCTACAAACACTCTGGCCGTGATTAAAATCAAAATAGCCAAAATGATACTTTTGCTTGCAGCCGCCCCTACATAACCAAGAATAATTTCAATCGCATTGACAGGAGCTGACAATACCTCATAGATAGAGCCATTCCAGCGCGGCATATAAATGCCAAAGGAGGCATTACTGACACTCTGCCCAAGTAGGGACATCATTAATAGGCCGGGAACAATAAATGCTCCATAGCTGACATTAGAAATCTCACCGATGCGCGAGCCCATCGCCGCACCGAACACAATAAAGTACAAAGAAGTACTAATGACCGGCGATAGGACACTCTGCCAAACTGTTCGCAAAGCACGTGCCATTTCAAAACGATAAATAGCTTTAATTGCTAAAAAATTCATGATTTTACTCCCTTGACTCTATTGCTTTAGCTTCTTCTTTTACAGGGTCAAGATTTGCTAAGAGTGACACAAAAATTTCTTCCAGACTGCTTTTCTGTGAAATTAAATCCCGAATTTTAATACCTTTAACAGTCAGGATGCCGAGCAACTCGGACAAGCTATGACCATCTTCGTCATCCTCAGCCGTTTTGTGGTAGGTATAAAGCAAGGCTGCGCCATCATCGAGCAACTCAACATGATGGCCTTGCAATGCTTTTGGCAACTCCTCTAAAGGCTCTACTAATTCGATGCGCAATGATTTCTTGCCCAATTGCTGCATTAAGCTGTCTTTTTCTTCAACCAGAATGATTTCGCCGGCATTAATAATGGCTATACGATCGGCCATATCTTCAGCTTCTTCGATATAGTGTGTAGTCAAAATGACCGTCAAGCCCTCTTCTTTGGAAAGCCGCTCAACCATACGCCACAAATCATGACGCAACTCAACGTCTACCCCTGCCGTGGGTTCATCTAAAAACAAAATCGTTGGTTCATGAACTAAGGCTTTAGCAATTAGCACACGACGCTTCATACCACCGGATAAGCTTAAAATCTTGTTGTTACGCTTATCCCACAACGATAGATCTTTCAGTAATTTTTCAACAAACTGAGGATTAGGAGGTAAACCAAATAAACCCCGGCTAAATCTCACGGTATTGATTACAGTTTCAAATGACTCTGTGAGCAACTCTTGTGGTACTAAACCAATTTTTTGACGCAACTGACGTTGATGCTTAATGGTGTCTAAACCATCCATCATCACACGGCCACTGCTACCATTGATTAAACCAGTAACAATACCGATAAGGGTTGTTTTACCAGCACCGTTAGGACCGAGCAAAGCTAAAATCTCACCTCGGTGAATTTCCAAATTAACTTCTTTTAAAGCAGTAAAACCATTGTTATAGGATTTGCTAATCCC
>LSQX01080589.1_pt1 | contig 32380 bp, 31 predicted proteins | sample 654561 | NCBI WGS metagenome assembly LSQX01 (sample SAMN04489861, study PRJNA283612) | anaerobic digester metagenome | isolation source: 4 biogas reactors fed with cattle manure at either 37C or 55C with and... | place: Denmark: Kongens Lyngby | collected 2014 | reverse complement strand
CAAGGGCAGGTTGGTCTGCTGTTTACCGCTGATATAAAAGGACCCCACCGCCAGAAAGACCGACACCATCAGCAGGGTGCCCATCACCTGGAAGCTCATTGGAAGCAAGACGGCAAGCGCGGGCAGCATGGCCGCGATGAATGAGAAGAGTTCCAGGCGATTGGTTTTTAGTGATTCGCTTTGGTTCTTATGCTTCTGCACCGCTAGAACAATCAAAGGAACCAGCATCACCAGGCTGCCGGACAGGCGCAGCAAGAAGGGCGCGGCATTGCTGATTCCCACCCAGTTTTGCCCAAACAGGAAGTACAGATTGGTGGCGTTGACAGTGGCGTAGTTGTAATATCTCATCGTGTTGCCGTACAAGCCAAACAACCAGGGGATTCCATTGGTCTGATTAAAGAACGGCAGCGCGCCTGCCGCAAGCACAAGCAGGCTGAACAAGACGCCCAGTCCCATGTCCTGGAGCGGTTCCTCTTCTTTACGCCAGATGAAGTCCATCACCAGGGCCAGCAGGCCAAGCGGGCCCACCATCAGCGCCTGGGGCTTCATCAGCACCGCCAACACATAAACCGGCAGCGCGAATCGCCAGCGTTTGTCTATGATGAGCAGCACCGCCAGCATTAAAAGCAGGGAAGGCAGGCTGTCCACCTGGCCCCAGGCGGCGCCCGCCAGGTAGGTTAATGGGTTCATGGCATACAGCATGGACAGCACCAAGGCGCTGATACTGTTTACATGGCGTTTTGCAACCCTGTACAGCAGCGTGATGATGAGCAGGTCACAAATCAGGGAGGGCAGTTTCACCATCAATCCAGTCACGCCGCTGCCCAGCATCCGGCCGATCAGGCCAAGAGGCCACAGCACCAGCATATAGCCCGGCGGATAGTCCCGGTGGCCGTCCAGCAGGTAAAAACCTGAGGGGCCGGCGTCCGCCATGTTCTGCGCCCAGGCGCGGAAGGCGCCGATGTCTACTGGGAAACCGGACACCATGTTGGCCAACAGCAAGCGTGTGACAAAGGCAAACGCCAACAAAACGGCCAGTAAAACATTCGCTTTGTTGTTCATGCCGGGCTGGTTCAAGGCCTCTTCCTGCCTCTGGGCGACTCTGGCAAGGGACACCAACAGCATGGCAAAGACTGCGAAAATCATCACAGCAAGCGGCGCAAACGGCGTGCTTGCCCCGGCGGATTTTGAGGCCGCGCTGTTTGACTGCGCGGCTTTTTCCCAGTTGGTGACAATCACATTGTCAGGCGCCTGGGATACCGCCATCAGGGACAGGTTGTCAAAGCGCGCCTCGCCCACCGCCTCGCCGGAATAGCCGCCCAGGCGGGCAAAGAGGGTGACGTCGGTCTGCTTGCTGCCGGTTTTCCCGTATAAATCAACACGCTGCCAGCCATCCTCCGTGTCGAACACGGCTTCGGAAAACACGTAGACATCGGCGATGGACAGGTTGGCCCCGCGCCCGCCTTCCGCGCTGGCCTTCACATCGCCGCTGAAATGGTAGATGGTGTTGGGGGATACCTTCACCGTCTGGAAGTAGCGCGCGTCATTGGGGGAGGCGTTTTGAATCAGGATGCCCTTGCCGTCTTTGCCATCCTCCACCTGGAAGGAGGTGATGTTGGCGTCATAAAAATAGGCCTCCGGCAGCCAGTGGTCCGGGTAGCCATCCGCATCAACCTGTTCAAAACCGCCGTTCTTCAGCAGTTCCACACCAAAGGCCGGCGGCTGTGGAGCGCCTTGCCTGATAACAAAGAACCACAGCAAAAACAAAGCCAGCGCCACCGCCAGCACGGGCAGCCAGCGCTTCATCTTCATTTGATTAATTTTCATGGAGCACATCCTCCCGAAACAAAACGCCCGCCCGAGTCACTTCCAGGTAGGCCAGTTTCCATTGTTGGGGCTTCTTCGCGATATAGGCCCGGGCTGCGTCCAGCAGGTGCTGCCGTTTACCGGGCGTAATGCCTGCAAGGCCGCTGCCAAGTCGGCTTTGGGGACGGTACTTGACCTCCACAAAATAAAGCGTCCTGTTCTTCTTCGCGATCAGGTCAATTTCACCATGGCGGCTTCTGAAGCGCTGTTCCACCACCACAAAGCCTTGGCTTTTCAGGTATTCATCGGCGATCTGTTCGCCTCGCAAGCCTTGCTGGTACTGGCTCATGCTTGCAGAATCTTACCCAGGAAACTGCGCCTGTGGCAGGGGCAGGGGCCGAATTCCTTCAGCGCCAAGACGTGTTCCCGGGTGCCATAGCCCTTGTTGGTGTCAAAATGGTACTGCGGGTACAGCGTGTGGAGCTCCGCCATCTCCCGGTCCCTGGTCACCTTGGCCACAATGGACGCCGCGGCGATGGAATAGCTGACCGCGTCCCCGGAAATGATGGCTTGTTCACGCCCTGGCAGCCCAACCCTGGTGACCGCGTCGATCAAAAACAGGCCCACCCCCGCTCCCTGGGCGGCGCGGCGCATGGCCAGCTTGGTGGCTTCCAGGATGTTGATGTCATCAATTTCCTCCGGCTCCGCCCTGCCCACGCCCACATAGAGCGCATGCTTGAGAATGTCTTCATACACAGCGTTGCGCTGTTTTTCGCTCAATTGCTTGGAGTCATACACATAGGGCAGGCAGGGATGAAGGGGCATCACCACGCATGCCGCCGTCACGTGCCCGGCCAAGGGGCCGCGGCCTGCCTCATCGATTCCCCCAAACACCAGGCCTTGCTCCCACAATTGCAGGTCATGCCGGTAGATGGCCGCGATGCGCTCACGCTTGGTCAAAGCTTGCTGTCCTCCGGCTTTTCCAGGGTGATTCTGCCCAGCTTACCGGAGCGGAACTCATCCAGCACGCACACCGCGCCGCGCTCCAGGTCCACTTCGCCGCCTTTTAACAAAAATCCACGGTTCCTGCAGATGGCTTCCAAGAGCGCCTGGCCGCGCAGGCTGTCATCCTCCAGGTTGTACCGAGCGACAAGGCCGGGCTTGGCGATGACCATCAGCTCATCCAGCAGCGCTAGGGCCAGGTGGAAGACATCCACCACCTCATCCCGCACCGCCGCGATGTAGGTCAGCCGCCGGGCGGCCACCGGGTCATGCAGCTTGGGCCACAAAAGCCCAGGCGTGTCCAGCAGTTCCAACTTGGGAGAGGCCTGAATCCACTGCGGCGCGCGGGTCACCCCGGGCCTGTCCTGCACTTTGAAGGCGGAGCGGCCGGCCAGGTAGTTGATCAATGTGCTCTTGCCCACATTGGGCACGCCAAGCACCATGGCGCGGGCGGAGCGGGTAATCCCCTTGCGCAAGGAGCGCGCGATGCGCTCCTCCGTCAAAGAGACGATGGCGTTTAAAATATTCTGCTTGCGCTTGCCCATCTCAATGGCCATGCAGGCCTGGTTTTGCACCTCAAAGTAGGATAGCCATTGGCGGGTGAGGTCGGGATTGGCCAGGTCCGATTTGTTCAGCAGCAGCACCCTGGGCTTGTTTTGCACAAGGGAATCCAGTTCCGGGTTGCGGCTGGACAGGGGCAAGCGAGCGTCGCACAACTCGATGACGGCGTCAATGCGCTTGAGCTGGTCCGCCAGCAAGCGCCGCGCCTTTGCCATATGGCCGGGATACCAGGTAATGGGTGTTTGCACAAAGCACCTTCCTTCCAGTCAGAAAGTACCATGGATTCAGCCTGAATGCAAGAAAACTCCGCCGTTTTCCGGCTTGACAGCAAACAAACCCTGGTGATAGGATGGCACATCGGCGTTGACGGAGAACAACCCCTGATGATGGCGACTTCCAAGAGAGGGCTGCACACGCTGCAAGCGGCCTGAAGGCGCGCAGGGCATTCGCTTCCAAGCCGCTCGGCTGAACACAAAAAAGTAGGCCAGGCCGTCCCCCGCGTTAAGGGTTCAAGCGCGCCTTGTGCGCGAAATGTGGGTGGTACCACGTAGCCATTGCGTCCCATGCGAAAGCCGGGATTTTTTTATTGGAGGAAAGATGGACAACCAGACGATGGTCACAAACCTGATCAATACGGCGAGGAAAGCCTTCACGCAAGCGTCAGACCTGAAAGCTTTGGACGCCTTGCGGGTCAGCCTGCTGGGCAAAAAAGGCGAGCTGACCGGCTTGCTGCGCGGCATGGGACAATTGAGCCCAGAAGAGCGCCCAGCCTTTGGGCAGCTCATCAACCAGGCGCGGGAAGCGATTGAGCAGATGCTGGCAGACCGTGAAGGCCAGCTGAAAGCCCAGGAGCAGGCCATGCGCCTTCAAGCGGAGGCCATTGACGTGACCCTGCCCACCGACCTGCCGCGCCTGGGCGCCCCACACCCCAACACCAAAGTGCTGGATGCGGTGGTGGACTGCTTTGTTGGCCTTGGCTTTGAGGTGGTGGAAGGGCCGGAGATTGAGCTGGATAGATACAACTTTGAGCTGCTCAACATCCCCAAGAACCACCCCGCCCGCGACGCGCAGGACACTTTCTACATCGATGACAACATCGTGCTGCGCACGCACACCTCCCCCGTTCAGGCGCGGGTGATGCTCAGCCAAAAGGCCCCCATCCGCATCATCTGCCCAGGACGCGTCTACCGCGCGGACGAGGTGGACGCCACACACAGCCCGGTCTTCCACCAGATTGAAGGCCTGGTGATTGACAAGGATGTCACCATGGCGGACCTGCGCGGCACCCTGGGCGCCTTCGCGCGTCAATTGTACGGCGACAGCATCACCACGCGCTTCCGCCCCTCCTTCTTCCCCTTCACCGAGCCTTCCACCGAGGTGGACCTCACCTGCATCGTCTGCAAAGGCGCAGGCTGCCGGGTGTGCAAGGGCACCGGGTGGATTGAAGTGCTGGGCGGCGGCATGGTGAACCCCAAGGTGTTAAAAGCCTGTGGCATTGACCCCACCGTCTATTCCGGCTTCGCTTTTGGCGTGGGCCTTGAGCGCATCACCATGCTGCGCTACGGGATTTCTGACATGCGCTGGCTGTTTGAGGGGGATGAACGCTTCCTCCGCCAGTTCTCATAAAGGAGCAGATCAAAAATGAAAGCATCATTGAATTGGGTCCGGCAGTACGCACCCTTTGAAGCGACCCCGGAAGACTATCAGCACAAGATGATCATGGCCGGCACGGCGGTTGAAGGCACAGAACCCTTGATTGACATCACCGGCGTGGTGGTGGGCAAGGTGCTGACCTGTGTGCCCCATGAAAACAGCGACCACCTGCATGTGTGCACGGTGGATGTCGGCCAGGGTGAGCCCCTGCAGATCGTCTGCGGCGCGCCCAATGTGGCGGCCGGCCAACTGGTGCCCACCGCGGTGGTCGGCGCCAAGCTGCCCGGGCTGACCATCAAAAAGGGCAAAATCCGCGGCGTGGAAAGCTACGGCATGTTATGCTCAGCCACAGAATTGCAAATTCCCCAGGAGCTGTACCCATCCGTGGGCGATGCCGGCTTGCTCATTTTGCAGGAGGACTACGCCCCCGGCACCGACTTTCTCAAGGCCCTGGGCCTTGATGACACGGTGGTGGATTATGACATCCTGGCCAATCGGCCAGATTGCCTGAGCATTCAGGGCGTGGCACGGGAAACAGCGGCGGTGTTCGACCTTCCCTATCAGGAACCAGCCAATGAATACCCGGAAACTGAAGACAGCATCAGCGAATATGCCAAAGTGACCGTTGAAAACAAAACCCTCTGCCCGCGCTATATGGCCAAGGTGGTTAAAAACATCCGCCTGGCCCCCTCCCCCCTGTGGCTGCGCGCCCGTTTGCATGCGGCCGGCATGCGCGCCATCAATAACATTGTCGACATCACCAACTACGTGATGCTGGAAACCGGGCACCCCATGCACGCCTTTGACCTTGACCAGGTGAAGGGCAAGCACATCATCGTGCGGGAAGCCAAGACCGGCGAAAGCCTCACCACCCTGGACGGCAAGCACCACAGCCTGCAAGGCGGCGAACTGCTCATCTGCGATGAATCCGGCCCGACCGGCCTGGCGGGCATCATGGGCGGCCTGGACAGTGAAATCACGGAGAACACCCGTGAAATCCTGTTTGAGTGCGCCTCCTTTGACAGGACCTTGACCAGAATCGTGGCCCGCAGGCTGGGCATCCGCACCGAATCCAGCGGACGCTTTGAACGCGGGGTCAACCCCGCCACGGTGGACCAGGCCATGGCGCGCGCCTGCGCCTTGATTGCCCAGCTGGACGCCGGGGACGTGGTCTCCGGGAAAATTGACCTCTACCCCAACCCCATTGTTCACCAACCGCTGGTCACTTCTGTCAAAAGAATCGCGCACCGCGCGGGTGCTGACATCAGTGGGGATGAAATGCTCAGCCTGCTCAAGCGCCTGGATTTCAAAGCCACACTGGAGGGCGACCGGCTGACTGTCATTCCGCCCATCCACCGCATGGACATTGAGAATGAAGAGGATGTCTGCGAGGAAGTGCTGCGCCTGGCCGGCTACGACCGCATTCCCGAGACCCAGCTGCGCGGGCAGAGCGCCGGCGGACGCGACAGCGCCTACCGCCTGGGCAAGCGCGGCCTGCAAAGAACGCTGTCCGCCTTGGGTTTTGACGAGATCATCAACTACTCCTTCATCAGCCAGAAGCAGCTGGACAGCCTGGGTTTACTAGAAGGAGATCCCCGCCTGACCCCTGTGCGCATCCGCAACCCCCTGGGCGAGGACACCGCCATCATGCGCACCACCCTGGTGCCGGACATGCTCAAGACCCTGGCCTTCAACATGAACCAGCGCAACGAAGAGGCCTTCCTGTATGAGTTTGGCACGGTGTATCAGGCTGAAAACAAAACTGACGAAGGCCTGTTTGAGGAAAACCGTTCCCTCTGCCTGGGCGCCTATGGCAAGAAAGCCAGTTTCTACCTGCTGCGGGACGCGGTGCTGACCCTGCTTACCCAAAACCGCATCGCCTATGACATCCAAACCGCCCATGAAGCCTACCACCACCCCGGGCGCGGCGCCGCCATCCTGGCAAACGGAGAAGTTATCGCCCGGGTCGGCGAGGTACACCCGGACATCATGGAACAGTTTGACCTTAGCCAGCGCGCGGTGCTGGCGGAAGTCAACCTGGAGCTGCTCCTTCAAATGGCAAAGCCCCTGGATGCCGTCACCCCCCTGCCCAAGACCCCGGCGGTCCACCGCGACCTGGCCCTGGTGCTGGACCAGAAGCAAGAACTGCTGCCGGTGATGCAGGAGATTCAAAAGGCCGGCGGTAAGTTGCTGGAGGATGTCCGCCTCTTTGACGTCTTCCAGGGCGCGCAGGTGGGTGAGGGCAAGAAATCCGCCGCCTTCGCGCTGAGCCTGCGCCACCCGGAAAAGACCTTGGAGGAAGCCGAAATCAACCAGGTCATTGACAAGGTCATCAGGAAACTGACGGACCGCTTCCAGGCGCAGATTCGCAGCTAAACAGAATACAGGCCAACAAGCGCCCTCAGCGGGGCGCTTGTTGTTTTATGGTTGCACTTACAGGTTTTGAATCTCCCCCAGGAAGGATTCCGCGTTGAAGCGCTCCGGCAGGCCATAAAAATCCGCGATGGTGGCGGCGATGTCCGCAAAGGTGGCCCGGTCGCCGATGTGGCGGTGTTTTTCACTGACAGGCTGCCAGGCCAGGAGCGGGGCGTGCTCGCGCGTGTGGTCGCTGCCATGGAAGGTGGGGTCACAGCCATGGTCCGCGGTGATGATCAGCAGGTCGTCGTCCTTGAGTTTTTCAAGGATCCGGGGCAGGGCGTCGTCAAATTCCTTCAGCGCTTTGGCGTAGTTCTCCGCGTCACGGCGGTGGCCGTGGATCATGTCAAAATCCACCAGGTTCACAAACAGCAGGCCTTCAAAATCCTTGTCCAGCCAGTTGAGGGTGGACGCCAGGCAGGCCTTGTTGCCAGCGGCATGGTCTGCCTTAGTCAGCCCGCGGAGGGCGAAGATGTCCTCAATCTTGCCAACGCCAATCACTTCCTTGCCATTGGCCTTGAGCACATCCAAAATGGTGTCCCCCAGCGGTTCCAGGGAAAAATCGCGCCTGGCGGCGGTGCGCTTAAAACTGCCCTTTTTATCGCCCACAAAGGGCCTGGCGATGACGCGGCCCACCGCGTGCTCACCCTGCAGGATGTTGCGCGCGATACGGCACATTTCATACAATTCTTCGTTGGAATAAATGGCTTCATTGACGGCTATCTGGAACACCGAGTCAGCGGACGTGTACACGATGGGGAAGCCGGTTTTCAGGTGCTCTTCCCCCAGCTCATCGATGATGACCGTGCCGCTGGCCGGGTAATTGCCCAGGGTCTTGGTGCCGATGGCCTCCTCAAACTGCTTGATGACCTTCTCCGGGAAGCCGTTGGGGTAGGTCGGGAACGGCGCGTTCAGGCGCACGCCCGCCATCTCCCAGTGTCCGGTGGTGGTGTCCTTGCCCGGGGACTTTTCCCGTAACCTGCCGCTGAGGCCGACTGCCTTGTCGTTCACAGGCAGGCTTGCCTGTTCAATGGAACCCAGGCCCATCTTTTCCATGTTTGGCAGGCGCAGGCCGGTCGCCTTAACCGTGTTGCCTAGGGTGTTGGCGCCAGAATCGCCGTATTGCGCGGCGTCCGGCAGCTCGCCCGCGCCAACAGAATCCAATACAATGAGTACAACTCGTTTCATCGATTCATCCTCCTGAAGGATTATACACACAAAACCCGCTTTGCTGGCTGTTATTCACCGGTAATCCATGTATAATCCCCTTGAGGTGATTTGATGGAATTGATGGCTGCTGCAGCCTTTGGCCTGGAAGGTTTGGTCAAACAGGAATTGCAGGACCTGGGGTTTATGGCAAAGGCGGAACAGGGCGGCGCGCGCTTTGAAACGGATTATGAAGGCGCTTTTACCGCCAACCTCTGGCTGGCCTGCGCTGACAGGGTGCTGATTATCATCGGAGAGCAGAAGGTGACCTCCTTTGAGGAATTGTTCAACTTTGTCACTTCCCTGCCCTGGGAACACTACCTGCCCAGGGACGCCCGATTTCCCGTCAGCGGCAACTGCGTGCGCAGCCAATTGATGAGCGTCAGCGACTGCCAGAGCATCACCAAGAAGGCCATCGTGGAGCGCCTGTCGCGCAAGTACAAGGTGAAGTGGTTTGAAGAAAGCGGCAGCACCTACCCCATCACCATCGCCATCCACAAGGATTTGGCCCGGGTCACCCTGGACACCTCCGGCAACGCCCTCAACAAGCGCGGCTACCGCACCTGGGTAGGCGAAGCGCCCATCCGCGAGACGCTGGCGGCCGCCATGGTGCGCCTGTCCCCCTGGCAGGCGGACCAGCCCTTTTATGACCCCTGCTGCGGCACAGGCACCCTGTTGATTGAAGCAGCCTACCTGGCAATGAACCGCGCGCCGGGGCTGACGCGGGAGTTTGCGATGGAAAGCTGGGCCACTGTGGACAGCAGGGCACTCCAGCAAATCCGGAAAGAAGCCAAGGCGCGCTGTATGAAGGACGCGCCCATCAACATTGTAGGCAGCGACATCGACCCGGAAGCCATTAAACTGTGCGAAAAGCACATCAACCAGGCCGGCTTGCAGGGCAAGATTACCGTCAGAACAAAAGATTTCCGCGATGTCTGCCTTCAGGATGGGAACATCTGCTTTGTCACCAATCCGCCTTATGGCGAACGCCTGGGCGATCAAAAGAAGGCAGCCCTGGTGGCCAAATCCCTGGGCGTGCTGCTGGACAGGCACCCGGGTTCCTCCCTGTCTGTCATTACCCCGGATGCCCGCTTTGAAGCCCAGGTTAAAAGACAAGCAAAAACCCGCCGCAGGCTATACAACGGCAGGCTTGAATGTGAGTTTTTGACTTTTCCTACATTGAATCAATAAGTGATTCGTCCTCCGCGAAGTCCGGGTCCGCCTCCGGCATCTTGTCACACACCATCAAAAGGGCATCTTCCTGGTTGTCCTCATAATACTTGGGACGGACAGATACCTTGAAAAAGCCCAGAGATTGATACAAGGCGATGGCGGCGGCATTGCTGACGCGCACTTCCAGCGTCATGTAACTCACTCCCAGGTTGGCGGCATACTGCATCAAGCCGTCCATCAGCGCGCGCCCGATGCCCTGGCCGCGTTGTGCTTCATCAACCACCACATTGGTGATGTGGCCTTCATCCAGGATGATGTGCGCGCCCGCGAAGCCGATGATTTTACCGTCTTTTCTGGCGACCAGGTAGCGGGCCACGGGGTTTTGGGTCATCTCATATTCAAAGTCCGCTTTTTTCCAGGGGCGGGCAAAGCTGGCTTCTTCCAGCGCGGCTACCGCATCCACATCAAGGATGGTCATCCGGGTGAGTTCAGCGCGCATCGCTTTGCTCCATGCGCTGGCGTTCCGCCTGCGGCGCGCGCAGGTAGAGTGGCATCAATTGCTCAGGTTGCACTGCGTCATCAGCTTTATCCATCGCCAGCTCCAAAGCGAAGGCCGCACCGGGCTGCAGAAGGGAGGGGCCGGCAAAGACTGCCTTCTCTCCCAAAGCTGCGATGATTTTCTCCTTCAATATCGGCACGCCATCCCCCAGAAACATGGGGGTTTCTTTATACTTAGCAAGCTGCTGCAGATATGCGTCCAGCTTCAAGGCACAGTCATCCATCACGCGCTTTCCATTGAGGAAGGTCGCGCCATACACCTGCCCCGCCCGCGCGTCACGGATGGGACAGACCAAAGTATCTTTTATAAAAATGGCTTTTGCCATGGCTTCCAGCGCGTTCACCGGCATGCAGGAAATGCCAAGCCCCCGCGCCAAGCCCTGGGCCACCGCCACGCCGATGCGCACGCCGGTAAAGGAGCCAGGGCCGATGACCGCCGCGATGTGCGTCAAGTCTTTACGCTCGCAGCCGGATTTTTGCAGGGCGTCCTCCACCATGGGCATCAGGTTGATGGAATGGGTCAGCTTGTTGATGACGCGCGCCTCATACAGCAGCACGCCCTCCCGCATGACCGCGACAGAGCAGACGGGGCCGGAGGTGTCCAGCGCCAGGATGGTCATGGTCTGCCTCCCTTGAGGGCGTTCATATCAAGCGGCCGGAAAGCGCCGTTAGATTGAAAATCAAGCTCCCTTTCATGTTCACCCGCCACACGGATGGTCAGCAAGAGGTGTGTTTCCGGAACCAGGTCTCTCGCCCGCTCCGACCATTCAATCAGGGTGATGCTGTCACCGCCGATGAACTCATCAAGGCCTGCCAAAACCAGCTCTTCGGGGTCCTCGATGCGGTACCAGTCAAAATGGTGCAGGGGCCCCTTTGACGTCTCATAGAGGTTCATCAGGGTAAAGGTGGGGCTGGTCACGGGGCCCGGGAAACCCAGTTCCCGGATGATGCCCCGCGCCAGCTCGCTCTTGCCGGCGCCCAGGCCGCCATCCAGCAAGACGACATCACCGGATTGCAGCTGCCTGGCCAAGCGGGCGCCAATGCTTCTGGTTTCTTCAGCGGACTTCGACTTGAGCATCCTTTTTGTGTTTGACCTCTTTCATGAAGGTGGACAGGCGCTTGTACAGCACAAACACCAGCAGGCTGTTGAGCAGCCCCTTGATCAGGTTAAAGGGCGCAATGGCGCCAAACAGGTAGCCGTTCAGGGTCATCCCCATGCCCGACAGCGCTTGTTCAAAGCCATTGGGGAAGAAGGTGGGCAGGAGGATGAAGCGGTTGGCCAGGATGCCTGCAAACACCATCAGCAGGATGCCAATGCCCATGCCGATGACAGCGGATTTGCGGGTCCTGTTTTTCTTGTACAGCAAGGCCGGCGGCAGCAGGAAGCTCAAGCCCACGATGATGTTGGCCACCTCGCCCACCCCCAGGGTGGTGCCGCCGATGATGTGTGCGATGTTTGTGACCAGCAACGCCACAAACATCATCAAAGGGCCGACGGACAAGCCCAGCAGCAGCAGAGGTGTGAAGGAAAAATCCAGTTTCAGCCAGGGCGCGAAGAAGGCCAGGGGAATCTCCGGAAAGTAGCTCAAGATGATGGCAAGGGCGGTCATCAAGGCGGAGAAGGTCAGTTCGGCGGTGTTGTTGCGTGTCCTTTGCATGTCAAAGTCCCCCTTTAAAATGATTCGCCCCAAGCAAAGGTTTGGGACGAACAATGGGCACAATGGCCCGCCTTCTCTCATCCAGACTATACTGTCGGCCATGGAATTGCACCATGTCAGCCATATGGCTCGCGGGCTTTACCGCCGGTGGGGATTTTCACCCCGCCCCGAAGACGCTTGGTTTGAAATTATCATCAATATAGCACCAGGGTTTTGCCCCGTCAAGTCAGACCAGGCGGACAGGCCCCAGGTTGCGCACATCCAACTGATGGCAGCAGCCTTCCCCAAACACCGCTTCCATGGCGCCGGTAAAGGCTTGCAAGCGCTCATGGGGCACAAAGTTGAGCGTGGTGCCCGCGAAGCCGCCCCCGTGGACGCGGCAAGCGCCCTCGCCCTTGAGCACATCCTTGGCCAGCGCCAAGGCCAGGCTCATGGGCTGGTGGTTGACATTGATATGGATGTTTTGCAGCTGGGTTTCAGACGACAGCCCGGAATCGTTGATGGCATCAAAGAAGCGCTTGAGATCGTTCTCCTCCAGTGCCTTCGCCGCTTCCTTCACGCGCTGGTTCTCTTGGTAGAAATGGAAGGCACGCAGCACCGCCCGGTCCCCGGCGGCCTGGCGGATGCCGGGAATGGCTTTCAGGAACTGGTCATAGGGCACATCCCGCAGCAGGACGCCGCCGGCAAGCCTGGCAGCGGCCTTCATCTCATGGGGAATGGCGCTGTAAGCCTCCGTCAGATCATCATGGCTGCTGCGGGTGTTGACAATGACCATGTCATAGCCCGCCTTGGCAAAGGACACATGGAGGTTTTCAACCACCGGTGTTTTTGGACCAAAGTCTATTTTTACCATGCCGCCATGGGAGGAAGCCATCTGGTCCATCAGGCCGCTGGGCTTCATGAAGAAGGCGTTTTCAGCGTACTGGCTGATTTGCGCGCGGGTGGTGGCGTCGATGGCAGTGCCATTGTACAGGGCGTCAAAGATGAAGCAGACCAGCACCTCAAAAGCGGCGGAGGAAGACAGGCCGGAACCTGAGAGCACCTGGGAATTCATCACGGCGTCAAAGCCGCCGATTTTGTAGCCCCGCTCCTTCATGTCAGCCGCTACGCCTTTGATCAGGGACGCGGAAGTGCCCGCCAGCGCCTTGTCCGGCATAAGGGAGTCAAGGGAGAGGGACAGCTTGTCATAGCCTTCACTGGACAGGTTGACAACCAGATCCTCCCGCGGGGTGACCACCGCCACCGTGTCCAGGTTGACCGCGGCTGCCAACACCAGGCCATTGTTGTGGTCGGTGTGGTTGCCGATGATTTCTGCACGCCCCGGCGCGCTGAGCACGAGGGGCGCCTGAGTGCTCTGATACATCGCCTGGTGCCGTTTGATGAGGCCGGCCACGCGTTCCAACTGTGAACCGGGGTCTGCGTAGACCTGTTCAAACACCTTCCTGGTATCCGCCTGTTCCAATTGCTTCAATGCCAAATCATAGCCCATCATTCCATCATCTCCGCGTCAGCAAATTTTGCCAGATGTCCAAAAACTCTTGCGCTCCAAGATTTTCCAACTCCTGTTTGAAGGTGTCAAACTGCTCCCTGCCGGTGTCCCACTCGCCCAAGACAAAGCGGGCGATGGACTCATCCACGTACCTCCCCAGCTGGTTTTGCAAGGGCAAAATCCGTTCAACCTGCTCCCGGGTCAGGGGGATGTCAGGATAAGGCAAGACCGAACGCTCCGCCACAGCGCGGGTTTGCTCAGTCAGGCTGCGCACCACCGGGTCGTGGTAGTTCATCTGGTATTCATCGCTGGCGATGCCAGGCATGGAATAATCAGAGGAGATGATGGCGCGGGAAAAATAGCTGGTATCCCCCGCTTCACTCAGCAACCGCCAGCTGCCATCGCCGTCCACAACATAGTCTGTTCCCTCCTGTCCGATGGAAGCCAGCACCGAGCCTTCCAGGCTGTACAGGTAATCCACCCATTTGAGCATGGCGGGCACATCACGGCAGGCGGTGGTCAGGGCAAAGGCGCCGTAGTGCACGGGGCCGGACACCATGCGGTACACTGATTTGCCTTCATATTCCAAAGGCAGCAGGGCCTGGTACTGGCTGGTCCACTCCACCGGCACCACCCCGGTGGGCAGGGGCGAAAAGAAGGCGCCAAATTTGTTGATGCCCTTGGCGTCGGTCACCCGGCGCAGGGTGTCAATGGTGGAGAAGCCGGACTTGTCCAGCAGGCCGTCCTTGTACATTCCCGCCAGCCAGGTGACGAAGGCCTCAAAATTTTCATGAAAGGGCAGAAACTGAACCTGACCCGCGACCAGATAGACATTGAAGTCATTGGCCGCCATGCCGAAGGCATGGGCCAGGTATTTCAGGTCATAAGGACCAATGAAGCTCAGCGGCACCTCGTCCTTGCGTCCGTTCCGGTTGGGGTCATCCTTCAAAAAGGCGGAGAGCACCGCTTCCAGCTCTTTAGCGTTGGCAGGCATTTCCAGGCGCAGCGTGGCGAGCCAGTCCTTGTTGATCCACAGGATGTTCTGCCCCGGGCTTTGCGCGATGAAGGGCAGGGCGGGGATGATGCCGCTTTGCAGGGTGATGGCGGAACGGATGGACGGGTCCTGCGCCATCAGCGCGGACAAGTTGGGCATGTGCTCATCCAGCAGGGGGGCCAGGTCAATCAGCACCCCGCGGTCATACAGCTCCTGCGCCAAAACAGGGTCCAGCCTGGCTTTGAGCAGCGCTTCGGGCAGGTCCTCCTGATCCTTTTGCAGGGCATTGACCGCGGCCAGGTAGGCGGTCAGCTCGCCGTATTGATGGTATTCAAAACGGATGCCCGTTCTTTGCTCCATGCGTTCAAAGAAACGGTTCTCCGACCACAGGCGGTTGTTGTCCTGGAGTTCAAAGCCCATCAGCCGGACAGCCTGGCCTTCCTGGGCAAAGGCACTGCCGGCAATAGAAAACAGCATGATAAATGACAAGAGAAACGTGAGGCTTTTTCGCAAGGGATTCCCTCCAATTGGTTTGCTTGGTTGATTATAGCAGATTGAAGTGTTCAAGCAACATTTTCAGCAGCCACAGCAAGGCCAGGTGCCCGGGGTAGGCCAGGTAGCTGAACCACTTGGGCAGCTTCAAGCCACTTTTTGTATGAATCAGCATCAAGGGCAGCGCCAGGATGGCCAGGGACTGCACCCGGAAAAGGCTCAGCAGTTCCCCCACGCCGCGGTTGATTTCCAGCACGGGACCGGAGGTCATGAACTGTACAAAGCCGCGCGGCAATACCCCGCCGCCCGCGCCCCAGTACAGGCAAAAGGCGGTCATCAGGGTTGCCAGGCCGCCGGCGGAATTGCGCGCCAGGTGCATCAGGATGATCAGCAGCACGCCGCGCCAGCCGTAGTCCATCTGGAAGGACGCGCTTATAATGAGGCAGAGGATGGGCGCCCAGATGTGGCTGTAATACCACTTTTTCTGCATGCCGATGATGGCGAGCAAGCCCAGCAGCAGGGTGGCCATGACGGAGAACTGGGTGATGGAATGGTTCAACGCCCACATGTAAAAGGGCTGGGAGACAAATGCCATGATGAGCATGCGCAGCACATACTTCTTCCAGTCCCTTGTCCTTTGCGCGCCCAGCACAATGCCCCAGCAGAACAAGGGCATGGCAATCCGCCCAATCAGGCGTAAAAACAGCACGCCCGGAAAGAAGATGACGCCCACATGGTCGATGATCATCGTAATGATGGCGACCAATTTAATCAGGGACTGGTCCTGGTTGGGCAGCCTGGTTTTTACTGCAAATTCTGACATACAAACACCTCAAAAGCAGTATACGGTCCAGCCGGCATGGACGCAAGCAAAACAACGCGGCACCCTTCCTTCATCAGCAAATGATTGAAGGAAACCTTGCTTCATGTTAGGATGTTTGCTAGGAAGGATGGCCGGATGGAAGCAAGGATTATCCCCGCGCTTGACAGCGCCGCGCTGGCCGCGCGCACCATTTTGGAGAGCAACGGTGAAACCTACAGGGCGGAAGAAACCGCCCTGCGCATGTGCATTGCCTTTGGCCTGAAAGACCCGCAGATCATGGCCTTCCCCACCGGGTATGTGCTGTCCGCCATCATCGACACCCAGCGGGAAACCAGGGTTTACCGCATCCAGGAGCGCGGCATCCGCCTAGACCGCATCGACGCTGTCAACAGCATCTCCAGAAAAGCGGTCAAAGGCCAGATTGGCCCGGAAGCAGCCTATGAGGAGCTGAAAGCCTTGCGGGGTTTGCCTGCCTTGAACTGGTGGCGCGCGGGGCTCTATTATGCCCTGGCTGCCGCCTTTTTCACCGTGATGTTTGGCGGGGGCTTTACGGAGTTTTTCATGAGTTTCCTGATTGGCTTCCTGGTGCAGACCCTGCAGATTCCCCTGTCGCTGCGACAGGTGCCCGTCCAGCTGCGCTCCTTCTTTCTAGGCTTTATCGCGGCCCTGGCAGCTGTCTTGCTGCAGGAGCTGATTCCCGCCAGGCAGGAGCCCCTCATCACCGGGGTCATCATGCCCCTGCTGCCCGGCCTTGCCCTGACAAACGCGGTGCGCGACACCATCCGCGGCGACCTGATTTCCGGCCTGGGCCGCGGCGCTGAAGCGCTGATTTCCGCGGTGATGCTGTCAGCCGGCGTCGCGATTGCCTTGCTGCTTCGAGGTGCCTTATGGACAGCTTGATACAAGCCCTGGCCTGCATGGCGGCCGCCACCTGCTTTGGCCTGCTGCTGCGCCAGCCCAAGAACACTTTGTTCTTCTCAGCCATCATCGGCTTTTTGGGGTATGCTGTCTTTCAACTGGCGGGGGAAGACCTGTTGGCCTTTTTCCTCACCGGCCTTGTGGTCGGCATCCTGAGCGAGCTGGCAGCCCGCGCGGTGGAGCGCACGGCCACCCTCTTCCTCATCAGTTCCATCATCCCCACTGTTCCCGGCCTTGGCCTGTACCGCACCATGATGGCCCTGTCTGAAAACAACCTGGAGCTGGCCACCAAAATTGGTTTTGAAACGCTGGCCGGCATCGGCGCCATTGCCCTGGCCTTGACGGTTGCCGCGGTTTTCTTCAGCACCATCCATGTCAGAGCCAGAAAAACCCCCTTATGAAGGAGTATGTATGCACATTTTAGTCACCAATGATGACGGCATTTACGCGCCGGGCATCCTGACCCTGGCCAGAACCGCGGTCAATGCCGGCCACAGCGTGGTCGTCGCGGCGCCTGCCACCCAGCAAAGCGCGACAGGGCACCGCTTGACCATCAATGAATCCCTGATGGTGAGCCAACGGGACATCGACCCCAATTTTGCGGCCTATGCCATTGGCGGCACGCCGGTGGACTGCGTGCGCATCGGGCGCAAACTGACCGAGCAGCCCTTTGATTTTTGCCTGTCGGGCATCAATGACGGGGTCAACGTGGGCACGGACCTGTATTATTCAGGCACCGCCGCCGCCGCGCGGGAGGCCGCCATGCTCTACCTGCCCAGCATGGCCGTCAGCATCGAGACCAAGGCCACCGAGGACATGCGCGTGAAGCTGGCGGAGAACGCCTTGATGATTATGGAGTACATCATCAAGCGCCCCATGCCCAGGCTGACCTTTTGCAACCTCAACGCCCCGGCCATCCCACCGGACCAGGTCAAGCCCGTCAAAATCACCCCCATCAGCGACAGCTACTGGCTGGATGAGTATGTTGAGCGCATCAACCCCCGCGGGCAGCGCTACTACTGGCTGGAAGACGGCGTGATGAAGGAAGCGCCGGAAGCGGGCACCGATGTGGAAATGATTCACAAAGGCCACATGACCGTCAGCTTTGTGGGCGGTTTCATCAACAACAACAGCCTCTACTACCCCAAGTTGGAGCAGCTGCTTGGAGACTGATTTGATCATCATCGGCGGCGGCGCGGCCGGCATGGCGGCAGCCCTGTTCGCAAAGCGCGCGGGCGCCAGGGTGCTGCTGCTGGAGCACAACGAAAAGCTGGGCAAGAAAATCTATATCACCGGCAAGGGCCGCTGCAACGTGACCAACCTGTGCGGCCAGGAGGAGTTTTTGTCGCAGGTGCCGCGCAACCCACGCTTTCTGTTCGCGGCGCTCTCCTTTTTGTCACCGGAGAAATTAAGGGAACTACTGCACAGCCTGGGCTGCCCCACGGTGGTTGAGCGCGGCCAGCGCGTGTTCCCGGTCAGCCAGAAGGCCAGCGATGTCACCAAGGCATTGGCGTCGGAATTATCAAATGATGACATCCGGTTTCACGCCAGGGTGACCGCCTTGCTGATTGAAGACGGAAAAATTCTCGGCGTGAAGTTGGAAAGCGGGCAGGAGCTGCTGGCGGATGCCGTCATCCTGGCGACCGGCGGCCTGTCTTACCCTGTCACCGGGTCCACCGGCATGGGGCATGCAATGCTTGCGGACTGCGGGCATGCCATCACCCCGCTGTCCCCCTCGTTGACCGGTTTTGACACCAGGGATGAGTGGGCGAAGGACCTGCAGGGCTTGACGCTGAAAAACATCGCGCTGCACGCCGCCTGGGGCAGGAAAAGCAAGTATTCAGAACAGGGTGAGTTGCTGTTCACCCATTTTGGGGTGTCAGGCCCGCTGACGCTGAGCCTGAGCAGCCACCTGGCCGGCAGCGATGTGAAGGAAGCCAGGGTCTGGCTGGACTTGAAGCCCGCCCTCACCCAGGAGACCCTGCACAATAGGCTGCAGGAAGACATCCGCCAGAACGGCAAGAAGGCCTTGTCAAGCCTGCTGCCGTCCTATATGCCCGCCAGCCTGGCCGCGGTTTTTCCGCAGGTTATACCATTGGACGCCCAGAAGCCCTTGCACCAGATGACCGGTGCCGAGCGCGCCGCCATGGTGGAGGGCTTGAAGCACCTGCCCTTGAACCTGCTGGCCCACCGCTCCTTCAAGGAGGCCGTGGTCACCCGCGGCGGGGTGGATGTGCGTCAAGTGAACCCCTCCACCATGGAATCAAAACTGGTGAAGGGCTTATTTATCGCCGGCGAGCTGTTGGACGTGGACGCGATGACCGGTGGCTTCAACCTGCAGATTGCCTTTTCCACCGGCGCCCTGGCCGGGCACAGCGCCGCGACAAACAAAACATAAAACGGAGTTCAATGTGCATTATATCCTCATGGACCTGGAATGGAACCAACCCCTCTCCCACTTAAGCGCCCAGTACAGGAAGTACGGCAAGCTGCTGATGTTTGACATCATCCAGATTGGCGCAGTCAAGCTGGACGAGAACCGCCGCATGGTCGGCTCCTTCAACCGCTTCATCCAGCCGGGCTTGTACAAGAAGCTGCACCCGCGCATCACCCGCATCACCGGCATCAGCCAGGATGATTTGTATGGCGCGGTCTCCTTTACAGAGGCCTTCGCGCGCTTTAAGGACTGGTGCGGGGAGGAATTCACGCTGATCACCTGGGGCAGCGACGACATCTCTGTCTTTCAGCAGAACTTGACTTACTACTTGGACCAGCTGGAGGACATGCCGCCCATGTATGACCTGCAGCGCCTGTTTGGCGCGCAGGTGGGCAACGGCAAGAATCGGGCTGGCTTAGCCTTGGCGATGAAGCACTTTGGCATTAGCACAAGCCCCGAACATCCCCTGCATTCCGCGGTGGATGACGCCTACTACACCGCCCTGGTCTTCCAGAAAATGCCGGATTTTTCGTCGGTCCTGGAGCACAAGCAGGCCGTGCGTGAGCTGGTGCCGGCCAAGAACAGGAAAGGCGAAAAGGCGGATGACCTGGCCTTCTCAAGCCTGGCGCAGGCCGTCTTAAGCCGCGCGGCAAACGAGCCCAATTGCCCATCCTGCGGGAAGCGCATGAAGATTCCGGAAGGCTTTGTGCCCATGAGCGATTACTTGCACCGCGCCTTGGCGGACTGCCCGGAACATGGCCTGGTCCTGGTGGACCTGACGCTGACCAAGAATAAAAACGGTGAAACGCGCGTGCAGCGCCGCGCTTCGCTGTCTGACCAGCAAAACCCGGCCTATGTCAGAACCAAGCACCTGCAATGGGCCAACAAGGTGGCGGCCCTTGCCCAACAGGAGGTCAGCTGATGATTATCACCCTCAACAAAGTCACCAAAACCTATGACAAGCCTAAGCCCCTCAAGGACATTGTATATGAGCTTGCGCCGGAAATGGCCGACCAGGTGCTGGCCTGTTTCCACAACAGCGAAGTGCTGGAGCTGGGCAGCATTGTGGACTTTGACGCAACCTTGGTGCCCATCACCTACCAGGATGAGGAAGGCAAGCGCATCTTTGAGCGCTGCCTGCGCTTTGTGCTGATCATGGCCGCACGGGAACTGTACCCGGACTACAAGCTGCGCTTTGAGCATTCCCTTGGCCAGGGCGTTTATATCGAGATGGAAGACCTGCGCCTGAACCCCTCCAGCGTTTCTTCCCTGGAAGGGATGATGTGGGACATCATCCACCAGGACCTGCCCTTCATCGGCTCCTGCTGGACCCGGGAAGGCGCCATTGAGTATTTCAAGTCCATCAACGAAGACGACAAGGCCAACCTGCTGTCCTACCGGCCCTACGACTTTTTCAACATCTACACCTGCGGCGAAGTCTCCGAGTATTTTTATGGCGCCATGCTGCCCTCCACCGGCATGCTCAAGGCCTTCCGCCTGCACGCGCGCGCGCCTGGCTTTGTGATGCTGATGCCGGACAAGGACAAGCCTGACCAGGTCTCTGAATACATCAGCCTGCCCAAGCACATGGCGGTGTTCGCCCAGTCCAACTACTGGTGCAAGGTGCTCAACTGCTCCACCGCGGCGGAATTGAACAACCTGATTTCAAAAAATAAACTGCGGGATTTTATCCGTGTCAACGAAGCCTTTCACTCAAAGACTTTCTCTGAAATCGCCGATGACATCACCAACCGCGGCGCCAGGGCGGTGTTCATCGCCGGCCCCTCCTCCAGCGGCAAGACCACCTTCGCCAACCGCCTGTCCATTCACCTGCGCGTGCGCGGGCTGGACCCGCAAATCCTGTCCATGGACGATTTTTACCGCAACCGAGATGAATTGCCCCTGGAAAGCAACGGAATGCCGGACCTGGAAGCCTTGAGCGCCCTGGACGTGCCTTTCCTGAGGGAATGCATCAACAGCCTGCTCTCCGGCCAGGAGACCGCGATGCCACGCTTTGACTTTGGCACCCAGCGCAGAAGCCCGGACAGCGTGATGATGAAAATCGGCCCCAACAGCCCCCTCATCATTGAAGGCATCCACGGCCTGAACCCGCAGCTGCACGAGCTGATTGACCCCAAGCTGATTTGCAGGATTTACATCAGCCAGTTGACCACCATCAACCTGGACCGCTATAACCGCATCCGGACCACGGACGCCAGGCTGCTGCGCCGCATCGTGCGGGACTACCAATTCCGCTCCACACCGCCCATCAGGACGCTGGAGATGTGGGACAGCGTGCGAAAAGGCGAGGAAAAATGGATCTTCCCCTACCAGGAGAACGCGGACATCGTGTTCAACTCCGCCTTGCACTATGAGCTGCCGGTGCTTAAAACCATGGCCTATGAGATGCTCTTCCAGATTCCGCAGGACAACCCGCATTTCATCAAGGTCAACCGCATCCTCAAAATCCTCAATTACCTGTTGCCCGCGGACCCGGCGGTGTTCAATGAAATACCGCCGCTGAGCATCCTGAGGGAGTTCATCGGCGGCAATACCTTGTATATGGGTGACTGATTACGTATTAAACATTCCTGGTGCGTACGGTGGTGATGTCCCCGTTTTCTGACAGGGCGTTCACCATGTCCGAAAAATGCAGGCCGCTGGGCAGGTGCAGGGTGTAGAGGTTGGTGTACATGTGCTCCTCAGGGCGCAGGTTTTCCGGCTGCTGCTCGATGTGAAAGTCGATGTCCAGCACCTTGATTTTGTTTTGCTGCAGGTATTGGTTGATATAGGGCAAGGTGGACGCGCGGTTCACAAAGCGGATTTCCACCCGCTTGATGGTGTTCACGCGAATGACCCGCTGCAGCGCCACCAGCACGATCATAATCAGGAAGCTGATGAACAGCGCCAGGTAGTAATAGCCAAAGCCCACCATCAGCCCCAGGCAGGCAACGTTCCACAGGCTGGCGGCGGTGGTGAGGCCGGAGATTTTCTTCTGGGCGATGAAGATGGTGCCCGCGCCCAGAAAACCGATGCCGCTGATAACCTGGGCGGACAGGCGGCCCATGGAGATGGACACCGCGCCGCCGGCCTGCGCCGCGATGGATTGGGTCAGCAAGCCCTCCAGCAAGGCGGCGATGGCGGCCCCCAGGCATACCAGGCCGTGGGTGCGCATGCCGGCCGGACGGTTCTTGTACTCACGCTCAATGCCTATCATCACGCCAATGGCGATGGCCGCCACCACACGGATGAGCACCTCCTGCCAGACCATTGGTTTTGCAGTTACAAAAAAATCCAACTTGGTTCACCTTCCATCAGCGACAGTTGCCCATCGACTTTACATAATTTTTACATTGCCCATCATAGCACAGCGCAAGCCCGCGCACAAGATTTCCCAAACCAGTAGGAAACAAGTTCATATCATGATAAAATTGCGCGCAAGAGGTGGCAGAATGAACGCATGGCTTGTGGTCAACGCATTTTTACAGACAAGCTCCTTCCAGAGGATGGAGGCTGTGTTTCATGAAGCGGCAAGGGAAACCGGCGTCAGGCTGACCACTGTCAGCAACGCGGAATTTCTGTCGGATCGCAGCCTCGCGCAGCCCCCTGAAAAGGCCCTGTTTTTTGACAAGGACCTGCGCCTGGCCAGGCGGATGGAGCTGGCGGGCATGCGCTTATACAACAGCGAACAGGCCATCACCAACTGCGATGACAAGACCTTGACCACGCTGTTATTAAGTCAAGCCGGCCTGCCCCAGCCGGACACCCTCCTGTGCCCCATGACCTACCCGGCCATCGGCTACCCCGCCCTTGATTTTCTGGATGAGGTGGCATCCCGCTTGGGTTTTCCAATGGTCGTGAAGGAAGGCAAGGGTTCCTTTGGCAAGCAGGTCTACCTGGTCCATTCCATGGAGGAGCTGAAGCACACGGTATCAGCCCACGCGGGCAGCGAGCTGCTGTTTCAGCGCTTTATCAAGGAAACAGCGGGGCAGGACATCCGTTTGTTTGTGGTGGGCAGCCAGGTGGTCGCCTCCATCAAGCGCGTCAACCACGCCGGTGATTTCAGGGCCAACCTGGAAAATGGCTCCACCGCCCATCCATACCAGGCAAGCAAAGAGGAGGAAGCCCTGGCTTTGGCCGCCAGCCGCGTCTGCGGCACTGATTATGCGGGGGTGGACATCCTGCAGAGCAAGAACGGCCCCCTGGTGTGCGAAGTCAACTCCAACGCCCATTTCCTGGGCTTGATGGCGGTGACCGGCGTGAACCCCGCCCTGTCCATCCTGCGCTTGATGAAGGAGGGCGATGATGAACATCTGGCTGGTGTATGAAGGCGCCAATGTCGCGCGCAACCAGTTTTTTATCAATCAATGGCAGCTTGCCTCGCATAAATACGCTGTAAAAATTGAAACAGTGCTGCTTGAAGACCTGGTGTTTGGCATCAGGGATGGACAGCCTTCGGTCCACCACCTAAATCAACTCCCCCTGCCTGATGCTGTGGTGATGCGCTTGAACAATCCCCTGCTCAGCCACCAGTTTGAGTTGATGGGCATCCCGGTGTTCAACAACGCCCGGGTTTCAGAAATCTGCAATGACAAGCGCCGCACCCACCAGCTGGTCAGCCCTTTCGCGAATGCCATCGACACCGTGTTTTTGCGCGGGGATGAGACCGCCTCCCCCCTGCCCTATCCAGTGGTCATCAAAGGCGCCAACAGCTGCGGCGGGCGCGCGGTGTACAAGGCAGTCAACGACCAGGAATTTGTACGGGCGATGAAGCAACTGCAGGGACAGGACGCCCTGGTGCAGGCGATGAGCGACACGCCCGGGCGGGATGTGCGCGCCTATGTGCTGGGCAAGGAGATCATCGCGGTGATGATGCGTGTATCAGATACCGACTTTCGCAGCAACCTGGGCCAGGGCGGGGACGCGGTGCCTTACCAGTTGACCCAAAAAGATGAACAAACCGTAAAAAATATCATTCAGCTGTTTGACTTTGGCCTGGTGGGCATAGACTTCATCATGCACAAGGGTCAGCTTTTGTTCAATGAAATCGAGGATGCCGTGGGCACGCGGATGCTGTTTGCCAACGGGCATGAGGACATCGTGGACAGGTACCTGCGCTTCATCCTTAACAAATTGGAAAAGAATTAATCAATGTTTTCAAAGGGGTTCAGGGCTTCAACTTGATAATGAGCCCCTGCTGTATTATACTGTTCATGAATTTTCGGAGGGTGGATGGATGGAGCTGGACCTGCATGGCAAGAACCTCTACCAGGCAAGGATGGCGGTTGCCTCCGCCCTCATGCGGGCCACTGCCGCTGACTACCGCCTGGTCATCATCCATGGCTACCGCCAGGGCAATGCCATCAGCCAGATGCTCAAGGATGAGTTCTACAAGCATCCCCGCGTCATCAGGACGGAAGCCTCCCACAACCCCGGTCAGACGATTTTTGTGCTCAGGGAATACTGAGTCTTGTCAGAAAGGACACCCATGACCCAACGTTCCGGCAGACCCACACAACGGCGCAGCATGCGCCGTGAATCCCGCCTGGGCTTGCTCCTGTTTTGTGTTTTGCTCATCGCCTTGTTGGTCATCATCGCGCCCAAGGAAATCACCCAGAGGGCATTGAATGTGACAACAGACGCGAACGCGGCAGCAGGCCTTGGCTCCGGTCTGCGCATCACGGAGCTGATGGCGGACAACGCCTCCGCCTTCCCGGATGAAAACGGCAATTTCTCCGACTGGATGGAGCTGGCCAACCTCACCCAGGAGCCCATCAGCCTAAACGGCCTGACCCTGTCCAACCGGCCCGACAGGGCGCGCTTCATTTTCCCCGACATCACCCTGCAGCCGGATGAGCGCATTGTGGTGTACGCCGACAACACCAACCAGAATGAAGCCGGGAAACCCCTGCACGCGAAGTTTAAAATCTCCAGCATCACCGCCAGCATCTACCTGTTTGACAGCAATGGCTATGTGCTGGACAAGGTGGAAAACACCCCCACCCTCAACGCCAACGAATCCTATGCCCTGCAAGAGGACGGGCAGTTCGCGCGCACCGATATGTTCACGCCGGGCTATCCCAACACCCTGGAAGGCCACAACGCCTACATGAACAACTACCTCATCGCCTCGGGCGATCTGGTGATCAACGAAGTGATTCCCGCGCCGCGCAGCGGATTGCGTGATGAGGACGATGAGCTTTCTGACATGATCGAGCTGAAAAACAACACCGACAAAGCCATCAACCTCAATGTCTACGCGCTGTCTGACAACGACCAGCGCCCGGCCAAATGGATCATACCGGATGGGGCGGTCATCGCGCCACGGGGTTACTTCCTGGTGTTTGCCTCCGGCAAGAACCGTGACAACCCGGGCGGCTACCCGCACACCAATTTTTCACTGTCCGGCGAAGGCGAAACAGTCACCCTGTCCACCCGCCAGGGACAGTTGATCGACCGCGTCACCTACCCCAACATGCCCGCGGACCACAGCTACGGCCGGCGCGAGGGCACTGATGAGTGGACGGTGTTCACCATCCCCACCCCCGGCGCGTCCAACGATACGGCGGGCTTTCGCAAGGCGGATGAGTACCTGCGCGCCATCAACAAGAGCAAGGTGTACATCACCGAGGTCATGAGCAGCAATGACACCATCGAGGTGTCCGCCGGCTCACCCATCAGCGACTGGGCCGAGGTCTACAACGCCGGGGACACCGTGCAGGACCTGAGCGGCTGGGGCTTGTCTGACAACATCACCTGGCCCAGAAAATGGCAGTTCCCCCAGGGTACCAGCATCTGGCCCGGGGAATACAAGGTCATCCACCTGGACAAGAGCAAGACCCCCGGATCGGATTCGGCTGCCCTGCGCGCCAGCTTCGCGCTTGCCCGCGCGGGCGGCGAGGTGGCCACCTTGTCAGACCCCACCGGGCGGGTGGTGGACAGGATGGTGCTGCCGGAAATCCCTACGGACATCTCCTATGGCCGTTCCGCCGGAAAAGACGGTTTTTTTTATTTTGACAGCCCCAGCCCCGGCGCGGTGAACGGCATTGGCTTTACTGGTTTCGCCCCGGTGCCCTCGCTGTCCCTGCCCGGCGGGCTTTACCCGCAGACCATCTCTGTACGCATCAACGTGCCATCTGGCAGCCAGGTGCGCTACACCCTGGACGGCGCCATCCCCACCATCAGCAACAGCACGGTGTATACCCAGCCCTTGGAAGTGGCGGACACCACCGTCATCCGCGCGCGGGCCTTTGTGGAAGGCCTGCAGCCGTCCAACACCGTCACAGCCACCTATGTCATGAAAACTTATTTTTCCCTGCCTGTGGTCTGCCTGACGACTGACCCGGATGAGCTGTGGAACCCAAAAACCGGCATGCTGGCGGCGGGCGAAGGGGTCGATCTGCTGCAGTACAAGAAGATTCCCTTTAAGGACCCCTATCCCACCTACGCCCTGGAGGGCAAACGCCAGCGCCCCGGCTATGCCGAGATGTTCCAGTCAGACACGGGAGATGTCACCTTCAGCCAGGGGGTCACCTTCGGCTTGCAGGGCCAGTACTCCCTGGACATGCCGCAAAAGACCTTCAAGGTAGTGGCCCGCGCCAAGTATGGCAGTAAGTTCTTCAACGCCGCCTTGTTTGAAGACCGGCCCTTTGACCAGTACAAGTCTTTTGTGCTGCGCGTCAGCGGCAATGACGCTGTCTGGACGCGGATGGTGGATGGCGTCCAATCCCGCCTGGTGGACCTGATTGATGACACCACCGTCATCCACCAGGCCTGGAAGCCGGTCATCGTCTACCTCAATGGCCAGTATTGGGGCCATTACAACATGCGCGAGCGCGTCACCCGCTACTTTGTGGCCCAGCATGAGGGCATCCCCATGGAAGAAGCGGACAACATGACCATCCTGGAATCCAACTGGAAGTCCTTCTGGGGCAGCAACGCGGAGTACCGGGAGATGATCAACACCGCCAAGACCCTGTCCCCCGGCACCAACCCGGCGGACCTGCAGTACCTGACTGACCGCATCGACATCGATAACTATTTTGACTACATCATCTTTGAAACCTTCTTTGCCAACAGCGACACCGGCAACATCCGCTATTACAAGCTGCCTGGCCAGAAATGGCGGTGGATCCTGTATGATTTGGACTATGGCCTGTTCAACTCCGGCACCAATGGCTTGAGCATCAGCCTGGACCCGCGGGGCACCGGCGTCGGGCGTCAAATCAACAACACCCTGATTGTCAAACTGATGGAGAACGCGGAGATGCGGGACAAGTTCCTGCGGCGGTACGGTGAAATCTTCCGCCAGCTGACCACGGAAGTGATGCTGAAGCAAATCGACATCTGCTACAACCTGCTGCAGCCGGAGATGATGATGCACTACGAGCGCTGGTCCACCTATCACTTAAAGAGCATCTCCTCCGAGCAGCCCCAGACGGTGGACGGCAGCATGCGCTACTGGAACGAGCGCGTGAACCGCTTGAAGAACGTTGTCAAAAAGCGCCCCACCATCGCCTGGGACCAGACCAAGGAATGGTTCAAGCTGACAGACGCGCAGATGCTGGAGTACTTGGGCCCGCGCCCGGTGATGCCGGACGATGTTATTTAATTAGAAACTCAAACTGATTTCTATAATGCCGGCTGAAAGGCCGGTATTTTATACTGATGTAAAGCTTTATTGCATCCAAAGCGGCGAGGGATTTTGTTTTCCTGCAAGGAAGGAAACCGATGGCGTAGCCTAAGCTACGTCGAGGTTGACTGACACAGCAGGGAGACAAAAGATCCGGCGTGACGATGCAATAAAGATTGGAATCAGTATTAACGCAACAAAAAAAGCAGCATCGCTGCTGCCTTCTTGGTGAATCTTTGGTTTATTTCTTGGCCACGGCGTTCTTGATCGCGCCGACGATGGCGGTCAGCAGTCCGCCGCCCACACCGCCGCCCAGGATGCTGGCGATGATGCTACCGATGTCCGTTCCGCCATTGGCCGCGGTGGCCGCGCCAACGCCCAGGGCGCCCAGAATCTGGCTGCCGCCCAGGCCGCCCAAAAGCCCCGCGATGGTGTTGCCGATGTTGCCCAGGGAAAGCTTGGGAGCCGCCTTGCCCGCGGCATTGCCGCCCACAGCGCCGGAAACCAACTGAATCAAAATCTGGATAATGCCTGTCATAAAGAATCCCCTTTCAAAACAGGCTTCCGCCTGCTGATGCGGCATTGCTGCCTCATAGACAGTACCCAGAATTTTCAATTTATTCACAATTTTTGAAAAATTATTTGCCGCGGCTGTTCAAAAACTCCTCAGCCTTTTTCAGGATGGAGCGCACATCCGCGAAGGACAGTTTGCGCAGGGCCTGGTCATAGGGCAGGATGTGGGCAATGACATCCACACCGGACTCCGGTTCCTGGCTTTCATCAAAGACGGCCAGGAAGTAGGTGAAGTGCTTGAGCATGCCCCGACCCTGGGGGTAGACAATCTGCCCGTCAAAGCCCGGCACCAGGGTGGCCGTGATGCCTGTTTCTTCATAGATTTCCCGCAGCGCGGTCACTTCCTCGGTTTCCCCGGCTTCCAGATGGCCTTTGGGCAAGCCGGTGTTGCCGGAAAGCTCGGTGACCAGCACATACTCCCGCGCGCCATTTTTCTCACGATAAAGCACCGCGCCGGCGGAATACTCGTGGGCATAGGCCTGGTACATCGCCTGGCGGGTTAAAATACAGGAGTAGACCTCATAGCCATTGCTTTGTGACTGCGGGTGTCCCACAAGAAAATTCAACTTTTTATAAAAGACAAGGTTGTCTTCCAGTGTTTTAGCGGTCAGGCTGTCCAAATTCAAGGAACAGAAGGATTCCACCACCAGCCTGCGCCCCAATCCCCTTCGCTGCTGGTTGGGCTGGACCGCGATGCTTAGAATCCGGGCACTGCCCTCCCCGTCCAGCTCGATGCTGATGATGCCAATCACCTTGCTGTACTGCACAAAACCATAAACTGCGAACTGGTCCATGCTCTGCCAGGCGGACATCATGCGCTTGTACTGGCTGCTCGTCAGGTGCTGGGTGCAGGGAGCGAGCAATTCAGTAATTCCAGGCAGATGCAGCCTGTTTTTCAGGTTGACAAACATGGGCCTGGACCGGTACAGGTTGGAACCGGTCTGGGCTTGCTGCGATGCATTGGTCAGGTCAAAGGGCTGATTGCGGTCTTGCATGATACTTCCATAACAACATCCACTGCTTCCAGGCGGATGCGTCTTTCTTGCTTGTGCGCCATTTCATCTGGTCGTCCAACCTACTCAATATAAACAGCCAGGCCGAGGCTGTCAACTGCACAAACATGACGGAGGGTGTGTCAGGTAATCCAATTTGTAGTACATTTTAGACGCAAAGCAGTGAATATCTGCCGAAGCGGGTGACTCAATTTCCCAATCTGTGGTATAATACATGAGAATACATGGCCAGTTCATTGGACAAAGGAGGCTGTCGTGAAAGCGATTATCAACGGCATCATTCTGCATCAGGAAACGGAACTGCAAGGCCAGGCCCTGCTCTTTGATGAAAAGGTTTTGGGCATCGTTCCGAAGGACCAGGTCCCTGAAGCGGCTGAAATCATTGACGCCAAGGGCCTGTATGTCTCCCCCGGACTGATTGATTTGCACATTCATGGCTACCTCAATGAGGACACCTCCGATGGCAGCGAGGAAGGCATCCGCGCCATCGCCAAAGGGCTGTTGAAAAACGGCGTCACCTCCTTCCTGCCCACCACCATGACGGTGCGCTGGGAGGAGATAGAAACCGCTTTTGATGTTGTGCGCGGCCTGAAGGTGCAAAGCGCGCGGGCAGATTTTGACGGCGCCCAGGTCCTTGGCGCGCACGCGGAGGGCCCCTTCATCAACCCCAAGCGCAAAGGCGCGCAGGCCGAGGAAGCCATCCTGGCCCCGGACGCGGACAGGGTCATCAAGCACAAGGACATCATCCGCCTGATCACCATGGCGCCTGAAATGCCCGGCGGCCTGGACATGATTCATGCAATCACCGGGCAAACAGAGATTGTGGTGTCCATCGGCCACACGGATGCCGACTTTGAGACCGCGATGGCGGCCATCAAGGCAGGCGCGTCCTATATCACCCACCTGTTTAACGCCATGACCGCGCTCAACCACAGAAACCCCGGCGTGGTGGGCGCAGCCTTGCAAGCCCCGGTGGTGACCGAGCTGATTGCCGACACCTTCCACGTGCACAAAGGCCTGTTCCAGTTCATCCATGATGTCAAAAAAGACAAGCTGGTGCTGGTGACCGACTGCACCCGCGCGGGCGGCCTGGGCGATGGCGAATACACTTTGGGCGGGCAGCCCATCTTCGTCAACGGTATCCAATGCCGCCTCAAGGACGGCACCATCGCCGGCAGCGTGCTGAAGCTGAACGAAGCGGTGCGCAACCTGCGCGACAACACCAATTTGAACGCCGCGCAAGCGGTTCAGACCGCCACACAGAACCCCGCCCAGGCCATCAGCCAAAGCGACAAGGGCAGTCTGGACAAGGGAAAAGACGCTGACATCGTGCTGTTTGACCAGGATATGAACGCAAAAGTGGTCTATATCAAAGGCCACCTGAAATACAAAAGCGGAGAGTGAGCCATGATGAAGACCAAAGCAATCCTGGACCCGGGCTTTGCGCCCCTTGCCCTGGCGCTTGAGGATTACCGCCGTGATGTTGCCGCTTGTGACAGGCCACAGCGCTTTGCCGTACGCATTGACCGCGACCAGGGCCTTTACTCCTCCTATGCGCTGGACATCCTGCCCGAAGGCCAGGACGATGAGCGCACCGTGCAGCTGCTGGACAGGCTGGTCAAGAGCCTGCTGTGGATGCGCGGCGGCTACCGCATCACCACCGCGGGCTCGCCCGTGGTTCATCAGCATTTGAAAACCGCCTACACCCCGCAGGGCGCGCGCGCCTTTGACCAGGGCTTCATGGCCCGGGTGTATGAGCGTCCCTTTGAAGTGGCATACGCTGACAACTGGGAAGACATCGCGATATCAAATGAAAACGCCAGCTCCATCGGCAAGCACCTCAACGGCTGCCGCATCGGCTTTGACGCGGGCGGCAGCGACCGCAAGGTCTCCGCGGTGATGGACGGGGAAACCCTGTACTCTGAGGAAGTGGTCTGGCACCCCAAGGTCACAGCCGACCCGCAGTACCATTACGATGGCATTCTCTCCGCCTTTAAAACCGCCGCCTCCTACCTGCCGCGCGTGGATGCCATCGGCGTTTCCAGCGCCGGGGTGTACATCGACAACAAGGCCATGATTGCCTCGCTGTTCATCCAGGTGCCCGATCATTTGTATGAGACCAAGGTGAAGAACATCTACATCAATGCCGCCAGGGAACTGGGCGAGGTCCCTCTGGTGGTGGCCAATGACGGCGATGTCACTGCCCTGGCCGGCGCCATGGGGCTCAACCAGGGCCAGGTGCTGGGCATCGCCATGGGCACCAGCGAGGCCGGCGGCTATGTGGATGAACAGATGCGCATCATGGGCTGGCTGAATGAGCTGGCCTTTGTGCCGGTGGACCTGAACCCGGACGCCATGGCGGACGAGTGGTCCGGGGACATCGGCTGCGGCGTCAAATACTTCTCCCAGGACGCCGTGATCAAGCTGGCCCCCGCGGCAGGCATTGATGTAAGCGCTGTCAGCACGCCCGCGGAAAAGCTGAAAATCGTTCAGGAACAGCTGGCCAAGGGGAACCCCGAAGCCGAAAAGATTTTCCAGACCATCGGCGTCTATCTGGCGCACGGCATCGCCTGGTATGCCAATTTCTACGACATCAGCCGCGTGCTGTTGATGGGCCGCGTCACCTCTGGCCGTGGCGGGGACCTCATCGTCAGCACCGCAAAGCAGGCGATGGCGTCGGATTATCCTGACCTGGCAAAGAAAATCACCCTCAGCCTTCCGGACGAGAAAGCCCGCCGCGTCGGCCAGTCCGTGGCCGCGGCCAGCCTGCCGGAGGTCAAGAAAGCCTGATTCGGCCCCTCTGCACAAACCGGCGAATTGTCGTTGACGCGTGAGATTTTCCATGCTACAATGGCGTTCGCTGGTTTGCAGGCCTGCCAATATAGCTCAGTTGGTAGAGCAGCGGTTTCGTAAACCGCAGGTCAAGGGTTCGAGTCCCTTTATTGGCTCCAGCGAGGTGTAGCGCAGCTTGGTAGCG
>LSQX01354732.1_pt1 | contig 32390 bp, 31 predicted proteins | sample 654561 | NCBI WGS metagenome assembly LSQX01 (sample SAMN04489861, study PRJNA283612) | anaerobic digester metagenome | isolation source: 4 biogas reactors fed with cattle manure at either 37C or 55C with and... | place: Denmark: Kongens Lyngby | collected 2014 | reverse complement strand
CCGTCACGCCAAGCGTGAACATGGAAACGGCGATGTTGGAGAAGTTGATTTCATCGCCTGTCAGGCCTGCCATACCGGCTGCAACAGGTGCGAGCTCAAGACCGATGATGGCTACGATTGCGCCCATGCAGGCCGGCGGAAAGATAACGTCGATCCATTTGGTCCCTACCATTTTGATGATAAAGGAGAAAAGCACGAAGAGCAGGCCGAAAACTATGAAGCCTGATTGCGCGGCTGCGTAACTGTGGGTGCTGAGGATGACCATGACCGGCGAAATGAAGGCAAAGCTTGAACCAAGGTAGGAAGGGATTTGTCCTTTGGTGAGGAAGATGTAGAGCAAGGTGCCGATTCCGTTCATGAAAAGACAGGTTGTCGGGTTGACGTTAAAGAGAAACGGAACCAGGACCGTTGCGCCAAACATCGCGAACAGGTGCTGCAGGCTGAGAGGAATGTTCATTAATAAGGGCGGACGTTCTTCGACTTGAATGACTCTTCTTTCCATTAGGCAAAACCCCTTTGCGTCTAATATAACCTTTTATATTTTAAATCCTTTTAACGGAGAAATCAACGAAAACCGGGGAATTTTGCTCCGAAGGGATAACTTCGGCATCCGCCTGCCAGTGTTTTTCTGATGACGCGTCCGCTGGCGCGGTGTATAATGGAGTTAGTGAAGCGACACTTTAAGGAGGATGAAACCAATGCAAAATACCAAGAAGATAATGGTTTTTACCTGTCTGATTTTATTTTTGTTCTTTGGCCGGGCGTTTGCTGCGGAAAACAAGTACGACGTTGTGCATTCCAACGGTTCGGTAACGCAGGAGGTTGCTCCTGACACCGCTTTTGTCAGTATGGGCGTCGTCACCCGGGGAAAAACGGCCGAAGAGGCTCGTGCAGCCAATGCGGCAGTAATGGAGGAGGTCGTTTCCTCTCTCGGCGTTTTTGGGATTTCGGGGGATGAAGTGAAAACGACCGGTTACTATCTTCGCCCCGAGTACAGTGATTATGCAAAAGGCAAGAGAGTGATCACGGGCTACACGCTGACCTATAACCTCAGCGTCACGATTGATGACGTCGACAAGGTCGGAGCGGTTATCGACAGCATGTTTGCGGCCGGCGCCAATACTTTTAACGGAGTCACTTTTACCGTCAGCAACAGAAAAGCCATTGAACGCGAGCTGCTGGCGCTTGCTCTGGTGAACGCAAGAGAAAAGGCTGCGGCTGTAGCCTCGGCGGGCGGGCGTTCCCTCGGCAAACTGGTGGCGGCCAATATCGGCAGTCTTGGCGGCATGGAGCTGACCGAGTCCAATTACGACCTCGCTCTGATGCGTAAGGCCGATGCGGGAGAGACTCCGCCGCCGACGCAGATCATGGCGGGCAGCCTGAAGGTCAGCGCTTATGTCGACGCAAGCTTCGAGCTCCTGTAACAGGTTTGATAAAAAAGCAAGCCCGCGGCTTTACGCCGCGGGCTTGCCTGATTTGACAAAGTNNCTCCCAGGGCGGCCATTAATTCAGGGCTGCAGGGAGGATAGCTTGCGAAAATTTTTTCCAGGGCCGCAAAGTTCTCTAACTCCTTGCCCCATTGGAAACAGTCGTCATTGGAATAGCAGGCGGCGACAATTGGCGCCTCCGGATCGGTTGGAGTACTACCGTCATCGTTCGTTATAATTATGTAAGCTTTGAGCGAGGGAAAGTCCATGGTAAAAACGGTAATGTTTTCTTCGGCTGTTTCCGTTTTCCAAAAACCAAGTCTTTCAAAATCAGCAACGAGAGCGGACATTTTCTTCACCCCACATTTCTCTTTCTTAATTAATAGCATAGACTAAAAGCCTATGTTTGTCCATTTAAAAAAATATAGCCTCGTACTGCAATTTGCCGCACTCTATAGTATAATGAACGAAGAAAATATGAAGGGATGGGACAGGATGGCGAAACGGGACAAGCTTCAGTTTTCCCAATTGCAGATAGAATTCGTTTGTCCCGGCTGCGGCAAGCATCTGGCCTGGGCGCTCCCTGATGCGATAATCGGCTGCCCTGTTTGCGGGAAATGGGTTACTAAGAAAAACCGCAAGATTCAAAACGAGGTATTTTTGCCGATTGACAGCAATCAACTTGTATTATTTACATAACATTTAACTTTGAGGGGGTTTTTTTATGGAAAAAATATGGCAGGAAGCCGCAGCAATGCAGGAAGAGCTTGTAAGCCGGAGGCGTGACTTGCATAAGCACCCTGAATCAGCCTGGACTGAGTTCCGCACGGCGTCGATGGTGGCAAGCACCTTGGAAGAGTTGGGTTACGAAGTGCTGTGCGGCTCTGAAGTCGTGCAGGCCGAGGCGATGATGGGTGTTCCCGACGAGGAAGTTCTGGCGAAGGCAATGCAAAGGGCGTTGGCCGAAGGGGCCGACCCCCGCTGGGTTGAAAAGATGCGAGGCGGCAAGACGGGCGTAGTCGGCATCATGAAGTTTGCGAGGCCGGGCAAGGTTGTCGGCATGCGCTTCGATATGGATTCCAACGAGGTTGATGAAACAAATGAAGCGACTCATCGGCCGGCGAGCGAGGGTTTTCGCTCGGTTCACGCCGGCCTGATGCACGCGTGCGGCCATGATGGGCATGTCACGGTTGGCCTTGGCGTAGCCGGGATGCTCGCTCGCCACAAGGACGAGATGTGCGGCGTTTTAAAAATAATCTTCCAGCCGGGAGAGGAAGGCGTGCGCGGTGCCAGGGCTATGGTCGCCAGCGGCATAGTTGACGATGTCGACTACTTCCTCTCCGGCCACATCGGCTTCAATGCCAACAGGGACAATATGCTGGCCTGTATGACGGACGGTTTTTTGGCAACGACAAAGCTTGACGCGCATTTCAAAGGTAAGTCGAGCCATGCGGGAGCGGCGCCGGAAGAGGGACGCAACGCACTTCTGGCGGCAGCTGCGGCAAGTATTGCCCTACACTCGATTTCACGGCACGGCAAGGGCGTATCCCGCATCAATGTCGGCGTGCTTGATGCCGGTACAGGCCGCAACGTGCTTCCCGACAGAGCGGTAATTAAGCTGGAAACGCGCGGCGGCAACACGGAAGTCAATGAATTCATGGTCAGCGAAGCCAAAAGAATGCTCAAGGCGTCGGCAGACCTTTATAATGTCGAGGTTGCCATCGACGAGGTAGGAGGCGCTCCTTCCTGTTCACTCGATGAAGAAATGGGCCGTGAAGTTTACGACCTGGCAACGGCTTCAGGCAAATTTGCCGAGGTTGTGCCCAAGGTCAATCTCGGCGCCAGCGAAGACTGCTCCTACTTCATGGAGCGCGTGCAGCAGCAGGGCGGCAAGGCGGTTTACATGATGTTTGGCTCCGTGCTGAAAGCAGGGCACCACAACTCCGCGTTTGATTTTAACGAGGACTGCCTGCCAAAAAGCGTGGCATTCCTGACGGTTCTTGCCCGGCATTTTGCGGCAAAATAATCGCGGAATACATTTGACTTTTTCCGCCGCAGGTGATAAAATTCACTACAACAGAATAGTACCTTTAAACTAGTCCCGTGAGACTTGGTAAGGATTTTTGGAATGAGCCATGAGCCTTCTTGTCATTTGCGGACAGGAAGGCTTTATTTTTGTGTACCTCACATCTTTAAGTGATTCAGAGAGATCAGTAAGAGTGTTGTAACAAGTATAAGCATCATCATTTGTTATAATTGCGCCTATTGCTCTTTGCGATGGGCGTTTTTTTTGAAGTAAAAATTGTTTTGGAGGTAAGAAAATGGCAAAAGCAAATGTATCACTCTCCGGTAAGGATATTTTGGACCTGGCATCGATGAGCGTGGAAGAGTACGAGCTTGTGATGCAGACGGCGATGGAAATGAAGAAAATTATGAAGAGAGACATCAAGAAGGTTCCATCACTGCGCGGCAAGTCCATTATCAACCTTTTCTACGAGGCCAGCACCAGGACGAGAACCTCCTTCGAGCTTGCCGGCAAGTACCTTGGCGCCGACGTGGTCAACATTACGACAGCGGGCTCAAGCGTAACCAAGGGAGAATGTTTGCGCGACACCATCCTTACAGTGCAGGCGATGGCGTGCGACGCCATAGTCATGCGCCATCCGGTCGAGGGTTCCTCTGCCTATGCTGCCGGGATTTCCGACGCCGTCGTCATCAATGCCGGTGACGGGGCGCATGCTCATCCTACGCAGGGGCTGCTTGACATGTTTACCATCAGGGAAAAGGGCAGGGACTTCAAAAACTTAAAAATGGCCATTGTCGGCGATATTCTCTACAGCCGAGTTGCCAGAAGCAACATTGCCGCCTGGACAAAACTCGGCGCCGATGTGCACGTGGCAGGACCCGCAACCTTGATTCCCCACGACATCGAAAAACTGGGGGTAACGGTGCACAAGAGGGTCGAAGAGGCCATCGAAGGAGCTGACGTGGTCGATATTCTGCGCATACAGCTGGAAAGGCAGAAAAGCGGCCTTTTCCCGACGCCGCGCGAATACGCCCGGATCTTCGGCATCAACGAGCAAAAACTGAAACTGGCAAAGCCTGACGTAATCGTCCTGCATCCGGGACCTATGAACAGAGGCCTGGAGATTTCCTGGGAAGTCGGCTACTGCGACAACGCGGCAATCAGGGACGAAGTGCAAAACGGCGTGGCAGTACGAATGGCCTTGTTATTCTTGACACTGACGGGGGGCAAAAAAATTGAGAACATTGATTAAGAACGGAAGAGTTGTAGATCCAAGCCAGAACCTGGACGCAAAAATGGACTTATTAATAGAAGGCGGAGTCGTCAAAATGCTGGCCGCCGCAATTGACGAAGCAGCTGACGAGGTATTTGATGCAGATGGCCTTGTGATTGCACCGGGCCTCATAGATGTTCATACGCACCTGAGGGAACCTGGTCTTGAAGCCAAGGAAGACATTATCACGGGTACCATGGCAGCGGCTGCTGGCGGAGTCACCACGATTGCCTGCATGCCGAACACAAAGCCGGTCGTCGATAGTTCGATACTGGTCTCCGGCATCAAGGACAGGGCCGCGAGGGAAGGTTATGTCAATGTCGAAGTCGTCGGCGCAATCACGAAAGGCCTTGGGGGCAAGGAGCTTGCCGAAATGGGAGACATGGCCCAGAAGGGCGCAATGGCCTTTTCGGACGATGGCAGCTTTGTCTCAAGCTCTCGCATTTTCACTCTGGCTGCGCAGTACATTTCGTCCTTTGATAAAATCCTGATCAGCCACTCGATCGACCCGGAACTTGACTCCGACGGCTTCATGCATGAAGGAGCTGTTTCCGCACGCATCGGCGTGCCGGGAGTTCCGGCCATTGCCGAGGATATAGCGGTTGCCAGGGACATTCTGGTGGCGGAATACACGAAAACTCACATTCACATTGCACATGTTGCAAGCAAGGGAGCCTTCGAGCTGATTCGCCAGGCGAAAATGAGGGGCGTGCCGGTGACCTGCGAGGTGACCGTGCATCATCTGACTCTGACGGACGAAGCCTGCGCCGGCTATGATACCGCAACGAGGGTTTCGCCGCCGCTGCGTTCAATAGAGCACGTCGAGGCGGCCAGGATCGCGCTCAAGGACGGCACGGTCGATGCTATCGTTACGGACCACGCACCGCACGCGCCTGAGGAAAAAGACGTGGAATTCCGTTATGCTCCCTGCGGTTTTTGCGGCCTCGAAACTTCGCTCGGAATAATTTTGACAGAACTTTATCACACCAAGCTATTCACAATCAATGAAATTATTGGTAAAATGAGTACGGAGCCTGCGAATATTTTTTCACTAAAAGCTGGAAGTTTAAAAGTGGGCATGCCTGCAGACATAACTATAATGGACTTAAACAAGGAGTGGGTCGTCGACAGTGTGAAATTTTATACACGCGGTAAGCTGACCCCCTTTGAAGGCAGGGCCTGCAAGGGCAAGGCGGTCGCGACCATGGTGGCAGGTAAATTTGTGATGAGAGATGGTGTTGTATGCGCAAGATAAAAGGAAAGTTGGTTTTGAAGGACGGCAGCGTTTTCGAGGGTGATTTGTACGGAAAGCGCAATGCTGTCGGCGAGGTGGTTTTTACAACCGGAATGAGCGGCTATCAGGAAACGATGACGGATCCGTCGTTCTGCGATCAGATTGTCGTCCTGACATATCCGCTGGTCGGCAACTACGGCTGTAACGCGATGTACAATCAGTCCGAGAAGTGCTGGTACCAGGGGCTGATCGTGAGCGAGCTCTGTACGGAGCCGAGCAACTGGCGCAGTGAAGAATCCCTGCCCGAATTTTTGGAAAGACATGACGTGCCTGTTCTGACCGGTGTCGACACTCGCGCCATTACGCGTATTATTCGTCGTCACGGGACATTGGCCGGCGTTATTGTGCCCGCGGACATGCCGCAGGAAGAAATCGACGCGCTGCTTGCGGCTCCTGAAGAGCATGGGCAGGTGGCCAAGGTTACGACCAAGCATATCTATACAATGGGCAAGGGCAGGCATCACGTCGCGGTGCTTGACCTTGGTGTAAAACAGCACATCCTGACGTCTCTGGCCGGGTTTGACTGCAAGCTGACGGTGTTTCCGGCATTAACACCGGCTGAAGATATTCTGGCCCTGAATCCCGACGGCATCTTCCTTTCCAACGGACCGGGAGACCCCAAGGATCTGGGACAAGTTGTCGAAACGGTCAGGGAATTGCTGGGGAAAAAACCGATTTTCGGCATTTGCATGGGGCATCAGGTTATGGCTCTGGCTAATGGCGCAGACACCTTCAAACTGCCTTTCGGTCATCGCGGCATCAATCATCCGGTCAAGGACCTTTTGGAGAACAAGGTTGTCATTTCCTCCCAAAACCATGGCTACGTGGTATCCGAAGAGTCCATCAAGGGTCTCAACGTCGAAGTGACGAATGTTTCACTGAATGACGGAACGATTGAGGGCCTGAAGTATCATGACCATCCGAGCTTTACGGTTCAATACCATCCGGAAGCGTCTCCCGGGCCCTCCGGACATGAATATTTATTCGAACGTTTTATCAAAATGATGGAGGAATGCTGAGATGCCGAAGAAAACAAACATTAAGAAGGTTCTCGTGATTGGTTCGGGCCCGATCATTATCGGCCAGGCGGCTGAGTTTGATTACGCCGGGACGCAGGCATGCCGCGCCCTGAAGGAGGAGAACCTCGAGGTTGTTCTTGTCAACAGCAATCCTGCCACGATCATGACCGATACAAATATTGCCGACAGGGTTTACGTTGAGCCACTGAATTCGGAATTCCTCGAAACCGTCATCAGGAAGGAACGCCCCGACGCGCTCCTGGCAACTCTTGGCGGTCAGGTTGGCCTGAATCTCGCGATTGACCTTTACGAAAAAGGAATTCTGGCGGAATACAAGGTCGAGCTTCTGGGAACAAACATTGACAGCATCAAAAGAGCAGAGGATCGCGAGCTTTTCAAGGAGACGATGGAAAAAATCAACCAGCCGATTCCTGAAAGCACGATTGTGGAAACGGTCAGGGCGGCCAAAGAGTTTGCCAACAAGGTCGGCTTTCCGCTGATAGTAAGGCCTGCTTATACTTTGGGCGGCACAGGCGGCGGTATCGCCGAAAGCGAGGAAGAGCTTGACGAAATCGTCAACAGGGGATTGAAATACAGCCTGATCGGCCAGGCCTTGATCGAGCGCAGCGTCGCCGGTTGGAAGGAAATCGAATACGAGGTAATACGTGACTCTGCTGGCAACTGTGTAACGATCTGCAACATGGAAAACCTTGACCCGGTCGGTGTTCATACCGGTGACAGCATAGTTGTGGCTCCTTGCCAGACGCTTAATGACCGCGAAGTGCAGATGCTGCGCACCGCGGCCATTAACATTGTCTGCGAGCTGGGCGTGGAAGGCAGCTGCAACGTGCAGTTCGCACTGGACCCGGACTCCGAACGCTACATAGTAATCGAGGTTAACCCGCGCGTCAGCCGTTCTTCCGCGCTTGCCTCGAAGGCGACAGGATATCCTATTGCGAAGGTCGCCAGCAAGATTGCCGCCGGCTATACGCTTGACGAAATTCAAAACGCGGTAACACAGAAAACTACCGCCTGCTTTGAACCTTCGCTGGACTACGTTGTCCTGAAGATACCGCGCTGGCCTTTTGACAAGTTCGTGTCCGCTGACAGGACTCTCGGAACGCAGATGAAGGCGACCGGCGAGGTTATGGCAATCGAAAGAAATATGGAAGCGGCCCTTTTAAAGGCTGTCCGCTCTTTGGAAATCGGCCTGATTCACCTCGAGATGCCCGAATTGAAGGAGCTTTCAGATGAGCTTTTGTTTGCCAAGATTGCGGACGTAATGGATGACCGCTTCTTCGTTATCGCAGAAGCCTTCCGCCGCGGCAAGGATCTGGAAGAGATTCGCAGGATTACGAAGATAGACAGGTTTTTTCTGCGCAAGATACACAACATCGTAGACATGGAAAAGGTGCTTAAAACCGAGCCCTTGACTGCCGAGCTGCTCCGCCAAGCCAAGAAAATGGGTTTTGCCGATGCCACCGTTGCAGAATATGTAGGCAAAACGGCTGCCGAGGTCAGAAGGATACGCAAGGAATGGGGCATTCTGCCGACCTATAAGATGGTTGACACCTGTGCAGCCGAATTTGAGGCTTATACGCCCTACTATTATTCAACCTATGCGACAGAGGACGAGGTAGTTGTTTCCAACCGCAAAAAAGTGGTTGTCCTTGGCTCGGGCCCGATCCGCATCGGCCAGGGAGTAGAGTTCGACTATTGTTCCGTTCACTCTGTCTGGGCACTGAAGGAACTTGGCTACGAAACCATCATTATCAATAACAACCCCGAGACGGTCAGCACCGACTTTGACACATCGGACCGCCTCTATTTTGAGCCTCTGGCCCTTGAGGATGTCCTGAACATTTTAGAGAAGGAAAAGCCGGAGGGCGTAATCGTGCAGTTCGGCGGACAGACGGCCATCAACCTGGCCGGACCTCTTGCCGAGTGCGGTGTCAGGATTCTTGGCTCCAGCGTTGACAGCATCGATTCCGCGGAGGACAGGGAACGTTTTGACTCCCTGCTGACCAAGGTGAACATACCGCGTCCTCAGGGTTACACGGTTTACAACATCGAGGGCGCGTTAGAGGCAGCAAAAAAGGTGGGCTATCCGGTCATGGTTCGCCCGTCCTACGTGCTTGGCGGCCGCGCGATGGAAATAGTCTACAATGACAAAGAGTTAAAACACTATATGACGAGTGCGGTCAAGGCTTCCAGGGAGCATCCGGTGCTGGTAGACCATTATCTGATGGGGACCGAGGTCGAGGTAGACGCGATCTGCGACGGCACGGACGTCTTGATTCCGGGCATCATGGAGCATATTGAGCGGGCAGGAGTGCATTCGGGCGACAGTATCGCCGTCTATCCGCCGCGCAGCCTCAGCGAGCAGGTCATTAAAACAATTATTGACTACACGAATAAATTGGCTCTCGGTCTTGAAGTACATGGCATGATCAATATCCAGTTCATCGTGCGCGACAACCAGGTCTTCGTCATCGAGGTCAATCCGCGTTCTTCAAGGACGGTGCCCTTCCTGAGCAAGGTAACAGGCATCGCGATGGTCAACGTCGCAACGAAGGCAGCCATGGGTCACTCCATCAAATCACAGGGTCTGAAACCCGGCCTCGGCTTTTTCCCGGATTACTATGCCGTCAAGGCTCCCGTGTTTTCCTTCAACAAGATGTCCGACGTCGATATCACGCTTGGCCCGGAAATGAAGTCCACAGGCGAAGTCATGGCGATTGACTATCAATATTCGCGCGCTCTTTACAAGGCCTGTATTGCCGCCGGCCTGAACATTCCTAACGAGGGAGCGATTCTGGTCACGGTAGCCGATATGGATAAGCCGGAGGCGGCTGACATTGCGGCGGGCTTTGCCGACCTTGGCTATGAAATAATTGCCACGGGAGGGACCGCGAACTACCTGAAGCAAAAGGGTATAAACGTCACCGTCGCGACAAAGCTGAGTGAGGGAACGCCCAATATTCTTGACGATATCAAGCACGGCCGCATTGCCATGGTTATCAATACCCTGACGCACGGTCGTGACGTGGCGCGTGACGGTTTCCAGATCAGACGCGCTACCGTGGAACACGCGATTCCGTGTTTAACCTCGATAGATACTGCAAGGGAACTGCAGCATGTGATGTCAGCCATGCGCCGGCGCCGCATGGTAAGCATTATCGCGCTCCAGGATCTTGTCTGGGAGGGATGATTTTTGACAAAAGTTATTGCTGAGGCAAAGGTGATAGGTCAGAGGGTTTTGTCGCGCGACGTGCGGCAGATTGACTTTCTTGTTCCGTCGATTGCAAAACACGCGCTTCCCGGTCAATTCGTGAACGTGCAGACGAGCAGGCACACGGCACCTCTCTTGAGGCGTCCCTTCGGTGTGGCTAATGTCGACAGGGAGAACGGTGTTTTAACGATTATCTACCGCATACTCGGCGAGGGGACTCAGCTTCTTGCCGAAGCCTGCAGCGGGGACAGGGTCAGCATTATCGGACCTCTTGGCAAGGGTTTTGACCTTAAGGCCAAAAAGCCGCTTTTGGTTGGCGGCGGGTTGGGACTGGCACCGCTGGTGTATCTTGCCCAGTGTTTCTGCCCCGAACCGGTTTCCATACTTATGGGCGGCAGGACTGAAACAGAGCTTTTCTGGCAGCAGCTGTTCCAAGATCTGTGTGAGGCAATCCACGTAACTACGGACGACGGCTCTCTGGGAGCCAAGGGAACGGTGATGGCCATGCTGCCTGAGCTCTTGCAAAAAGGCGGGTATGACCGGGTTTATGTTTGCGGTCCGGAACCGATGATGCGGGCGGTGGCGGCCGAGGCGGCCAGAAATGGCGTGCCGTGCCAGATTTCCCTGGAAAAATATATGGCTTGCGGCATCGGTGCCTGTTTGTCCTGTTCCTGCGGCGGCGTACATAAGCGTTTGAAGGTCTGTACCGACGGCCCCGTCTTTTGGGCGCAGGAGGTGACGGAATGGTAAGAGTTTTATATGACGGCAGGCTGGCGGTGGATATCGCGGGTATAAAAATGAAGACACCCGTGACGACTGCCTCGGGAACCTTCGGCTTCGGACTCGAATTTCAGGATTTTATAGACCTTGAGCAAGTAGGAGCAGTGACTGTCAAGGGAACCACGCTTGAGCCGCGCTCCGGCAACAAGGGGCAGCGCGCCGTAGAGACGCCTTCCGGCATGCTGAACTCGGTGGGGCTTGAAAACCCCGGTGCAGACTATTTCTTGAAATGCACTTTGCCCGACCTGCAAAAGCTTGACGTGCCCGTAATAGTAAACATCGCGGGCTCGACAGCGGAAGAATACGGCTTGCTGGCAAAAAAACTTGACGTAGAAGGCGTTGACGCCGTCGAAATAAATATTTCCTGTCCTAACGTACGGCACGGCGGAATTGCTTTCGGGACCTGCCCGCTTAGTGCGGCGGAGGTTGTCAGAGCGGTTAAGGCCAACACTTCCAAGCCTGTAATAACGAAGCTTTCACCGAACGTCACCGACATTGTCGAAATGGCTCTGTCCGTCGAAGAGGCGGGGACAGACGCTCTTTCTCTGATAAATACGCTTGTAGGCATGAAAATAGACATTGAGCGCAGGTGTCCCGTGCTTGGCAACGTCATCGGCGGTTTATCGGGACCGGCCGTGCGGCCAATCGCCGTACGCATGGTTTACCAGGTGGCGCAGCGTGTCAAGGTTCCTATCATCGGGATGGGCGGCATTATGAATGCCGACGACGCGATAGAGTTTTTTCTTGCCGGAGCAAGTGCCATAGCGGTAGGAACAGCGAACTTTGTCGACCCTCGCCTGGCAGAGACTATCAGCGGCGGTATCCTGAAATATCTTGACCGGCACGGTTACAGAAATATCCAGGAAATCATCGGTTTGGCCCTGCCGCGGTGATGGCGGCTTGAAAATAAATGATTAGAGGTGGCTGTATGGTTCATGATGACCGTTTAATTGTGGCGCTTGATTATTCAGATATGGAGGAGGCCAAGGCGCTCGTTCTCGAACTCGGTGAGCGTGTCACCTATTACAAGGTCGGCATGGAATTGTATTATACTGCCGGCAATGAAGCGATAAGGTTCTTGAAAGAGCAGGGCAAGCAGGTCTTCCTTGATTTGAAGCTGCATGACATACCGAATACGGTTGCCAGAAGCATGGCAGTTTTAACGGCGCTCGGCGCTGACATGCTCAATCTTCATGCGGGCGGCGGCACAAAAATGATGGCCGAAGCGGCAGAAGCGGTGAGGTCCGCCGCGATGCAGCTCGGCAAGGAACCGCCCAAGCTGATTGCCGTAACGGTGCTGACAAGTACGGGCGCCGAAGAGTGGCAGGAGCTTGGCTGCAAAAACACGATAGAAAAACAGGTGGTGGCCTTGGCCCTGCTGGCAAAGGAAGCCGGGCTCGACGGAGTTGTGGCTTCTCCGCGCGAGGCAGGTGCGATCAGGAATGCCTGCGGTGAAGACTTTTTGATTGTCACGCCGGGCGTCAGGCCTTCCGGCGCCGAGCTTAACGACCAAAACAGGGTGGCCAGTCCGGCCGGGGCTTTTGCCGGCGGTTCGAGCCACATAGTTGTAGGCAGACCGATTACCAAGGCGGAAGACAAACTTGAAGCAGTTGATGCTATTCTTGCGGAAATCAGAGGTGTATAGATGAACGAACAAGATGTTATGAAATTACTTGAAGAGACGGAAGCTGTACTGCACGGGCATTTTCTGCTGACCTCGGGACTGCACAGCCCGATGTATGTGGAAAAGTTCAACGTGCTGCAGCATCCCAAATATACGGAAACCTTATGCAGGGAGCTCGCTGCTCGTTACATCAATGACGGAGTGCAGCTTGTTGTCGGACCGATGACGGGGGGGATCCTCCTGGCTCACGAAGTAGGCAAACAGCTCGGGACGAGAGCGATCTTTACAGAGCGCGAGAACGGCAGGATGACGTTGAAACGAGGCTTTCACATTGAACCGGGTACCAGGGTCCTTGTTGTGGAGGATATTGTTACGACGGGCGGCAGTGTTGCCGAAGTGCTTGACGTAGTCAGGGAGTGTGGCGGCATGCCTGTGGGCATAGGCCTTTTGGTGGACCGCAGCGGCGGCAAGGTGGATTTCGGCCTGCGCACCGAGGCTTTGCTTCATCTTGAAGTGGCAGCCTTTAAGCCTGAGGAATGCCCTCTGTGCAAGGAAAACGTTCCCTTTACGAAAAGAGGCAGAACGGGCAAATAAAAAAAGCACGGGAAAATCCCGTGCTTTTACTTTTTAAATTGGTGGCCCCGGCAGGATTCGAACCTGCGACCTTTTGATTCGTAGTCAAACGCTCTATCCAGCTGAGCTACGGAGTCACGACCTAACGAATGATATTATATATGCCGGAGAACTTATTGTCAACAATGAACAACTTTCTTTTTTAACGCTGAAGTGCAGACAAATTTGTGCTTGACTTTAGCTGTCAACATGATTATAATCGATTTATAAGTTTATAAAGTGATTGTGATGACGGAGAAAAGTACTTTGTGCGTAGGTCTTCAGAGAGCCGGGATGGTGAGAGCCGGCGTCGGAAACACATGGGAAGTTCCCTCCCGAACTGCCAGCTGAAATAAAAGTAGGTGGAGCCGTGGCCCGCGTTAAGGGTTAGAGTGGATGCGAAAGCATTCCGAATTGGGTGGTACCGCGGCAAAAGTTCGTCCCAGAGCCGGGGTATTTTTTTTTGGAATGTTGAGTGTCAAATTGGGTGGTACCACGATAAATATCGTCCCTTTGCCGGGGGCGTTTTTTTATGCCCCGAAACAAACAACATTTTTGGGAGGTTGAATCTTATGTCAGTATCACTTGTTATTCTGGTCTTGTACATTGTGGCTTTATTTGCAATCAGCTGGTATGCTAAAAAACGCAGCGAGGGTTCCGCAGAGAATTTCGCGCTTGCGGGACGCAAGCTAAGCGCTCCCTTGATAGGCGTTTCAATCATCGGTCTTGCCGTAGGAGGCGCCTCCACCATCGGCGTTTCCGAGCATGCCTTCAAGGTTGGCCTTTCCGCCGGCTGGTATACGGCTGCCTGGGGCATCGGCGCTATCGTGATGGGCATGTTCCTCGCACGCAAGTATCGCGAAGCCAACATCACGACAATCTCGGAATTGATTGAACGCCACCATGATTCCAAAGCGGTGGTAATGGGCGTTATCTGCCAGATTATCATTCAACTTGTCATCATCTCCCTGCAATACATAGCGGGCGGCAGCATTATCAGCGCCATTATGCCGGAGATTTCCTTCAAGACAGGCGTTATGATCAGTGCCGTTACCTTTATCGGCATAACCTTCATCGGCGGTATGTGGTCGGCAAGTCTGGCCAATGTTTTGAACATAATTCTGATTTACGGCGGCATAGCGGTCGCTACGGTTATACAATACACGAAGGTTGGCGGACTGTCCGGTCTGGAGCTTAAGCTGCCTGCCAACGTGCCCTGGTTCGATTTCATTGATGGAGTAGGCCCTGTGGGAATTATTTCCTGGATTGTGGTGCTGGTCACGGTAAACCTATCCCTGCAGGCGATACTGCAGATTTCCCTGGGTGCCAAAGACGCTGATACGGCGCGCAAAGGCTTTGTCTGGGGCGGTATCCTGATGATCCCCGTGGGCTTTATGGCAGCTTTGCTCGGAATTTGCGCGAAGGCGGCTTACCCCGATTCCGTTGCTGCACTGGCCTTGCCGCAGGCGATTGTCGGACTGCAGCCGCTTTTGGCAGGCATAACGCTTGCCGCTCTTTGGGCTGCGGATGTTTCAACGGCCTGCAATCTTCTGCTCAGCGCCGGAACCTTGTTTTCCAGGGACATCTACAAAAGATTCATTAATCCTACCTGCAGTGAGGCCAAGCAGTTATTAATGATGCGTATGTGCATCATTATAACCGGCATCATAACGGTCGGTATGGCCATGATGGTTTCCGGCATTCTCGGCACCATTATGATGGGGCTTAGTCTGACGGCTGCTTTCAGCGTTATCGTCATCGTCGCTCTTTTCTTCCCGCGCTATGCCTGCAAGGCTGCCGGGTTTAACACCATGCTCGTCGGCCTTTTGGTACTGATCGCGTGGCAGCTTGTCCCTGCCGTTCGCGTTTTGCCGCACGTGATTTATCTGGAATGGATTGCCTGCATCCTGACTTACGCGCTGACAGTGGTTCTTGTGCCTGAGAAAAAAGCTATTGCCGTCGCTTCTTAATTAATGACAGTGTATAATTGTAATGTTTCAGTCCCGGAGAGCGAAAGCTCACGGGACTGTTTTTTTTACTTTTTGGCTGGGATAAAGAAGGTAATTCGGAACATTTGCCTAATATATACATGTTAATAAACAAAAATGTCCCCGGCAAAAGCCGGCCGCTTGATTTTAAATTTATGGAGGTGGCATTGTGGCCAAGTCTGCTAACCAAAAAGCCAAGATACTGTACATAAAGAAATTCCTGCTGGAAGAAACCGATGAGAACCATACTTTGACGGTAAACCGGATCATCGCAAAACTGGCAGCCCTCGGAATCAATGCCGAAAGAAAGAGTATTTATGACGATATTGAAACGCTCAGGGAGTTCGGGCTCGACATTATTTGCACGAGGAGCAGGTCGAATACTTACTTTGTCGGCGAAAGGCTGTTCGAACTGCCAGAGCTGAAACTGCTTGTTGACGCGGTCGAGGCTTCAAAATTCATTACCGGCAGAAAGTCGTTGGAACTGATCGGGAAGCTTGAAGGCTGTACGAGCAAGCATCTGGCGAGCTCGCTGCACAGGCAGGTTTATGTCAAAAACCGTATCAAGAACATGCACGAGAGCATTTATTACAATATCGACAAAATTCATAAGGCAATTGCCGACAAGAAGCAAATCTCTTTCAAGTACCTGGAATGGACGATCGACGGAGGCGAAAAGGTCAGGAAAAACGGAGGGAAATACTGCGAAAATCCTTGCGCTCTTTGCTGGGACAACGACAATTATTACCTGATTGCCTATAATGGCAAGTATGAAAAATTCCTGCATTACCGCGTCGACAAAATGGCCGAGGTGTCCATTCTTGACAGCGACTGCGAGTTCGGTCCCGAATGTGGGCAGTTTGACGTGGCAAGTCATGCACAGAAACACTTCGGCATGTTTGGCGGAGAGGAAACGAGCGTAGAACTCCAGTTTGAGAATTCTTTGGCCGCCGTTGTAATCGATCGTTTCGGTAAAGACGTACAGGTCAGAAAAGTTGACGACAATAATTTCTTAATTAGCGTGAACGTTGTCGTCAGCCCCGTTTTCTATGGCTGGCTTATGGGCTTCGGCACCAAGGCCAAGGTGCTCGGACCGGTTTGGGTAAAGAGGGAAATGGGCAAAAACTGTAAGCGGCTAATGCACTTTTATAAATAGCGAGGCAGATATGAAAAAGGACAATATAGTGACAATGAGATATCCCCGTCCGCACTTTAAGCCACAGGCGGCCATGGTCGAAGTGACCGAAGATGACGATGAGGTGATTGACCGCGATCTGGGGTATATTGAAGGCGAATTCAGCGACTCACGACCATACCGGGTGGAGTGCTGGTGTGTCGAGGAAGTGAGAATGGCGACAATTTATTTTTCCGACCGCAAGATGAAAGACAGCACGAAGGAAGACTTGCTGGAATTTCTCGAGCAACAGGGTCTGGTAAGGTGGCTGCCCGGCAAAAAAAACCTGCAGCCCAGGAATGTCAAGGATGAACTCGGCAGATCAATGTGGGCGATCAATATCAAGCTGCAGAACGGCTCAAGCAAGTACGCCGAAATCATCGGCGAATTCATAGCATATGACAATGCCGGCGAGCGGCATTAGTGCAATGAGGTGAAAAATGACAGACGAACACGAAAGAGTAAGAATCACACAAACTCTTGAAGAAAGTGACTACATTAACATAAAGCTCGACAATGAAAGACTGGCGAAGCAAGACTTTGCTTCTTTATTTTCCTTATTTGCGGTGCTTGCGGAACAAAAAAGCTTTTTAGAGAAATTCAAGGGAAGAATGGCGATTAACTTCGCCTTGCGGCAGGAAAGCGACATTGCGAGCGAGGATGCACGGACTTATGTAAAGAGACTTTGTGACGGCTGTCACGGCCTCTTTTTCTTTCTTGACAAGCAAACGCCTTCCTTGAAGAACCTGACGATAGCTTATTGTGCCACGGGAGTCGCGGACGGCGACGATTACAAGCTGGACGCGAAAGTTTTTCGGGAATTTTTGCGGCAGCAGCTGCAGGAAATTATTTTGCTGGGGGCACACCATAAGCTGGAGCCGGAAGCAATCGAGGGAGAAGTGAAAGCTGTTTATGACTATTTCGGAATAAAGGAGTCTGTGTTATGAGCGTCTTGTTTGTTGAGTATCCCAAGTGCGGCACTTGCCGCAAGGCAAGAAAATGGCTCGAGCAACAAGTCATTGAGTTTGACAGCCGTCACATCGTGGAAAAGCCCCCGCAGTCGCAAGAATTGAAGCTGTGGTGGCAAAGAAGCGGCCTGCCTTTGAAAAAGTTTTTCAATACGAGCGGCGTGCTCTACAAAAAGCTCTCCCTGAAGGATAAGCTTGGCCGGATGAGCGAAGAGGAACAGTTGGAGCTGCTTGCCTCCGACGGCATGCTAGTCAAGAGGCCGCTTCTCATTGCCTCTGACTTCGTCCTGGTGGGGTTTAATGCCGGACAATGGGAAAGCAGCCTGCGTCAAACGCATAAGAAGTCATAAAGAAACAACCGCCTGCGAGGGGTTCGCAAGCGGCCGCTTCAAGGGAAAGTTGTTTATGATGATTTAATGGGAAGGGTACGGTAAGAGGGGGTAACTCCTACCGTGGCTAAATTATAACTTGAATATTTGACAAACAAAGGGCAAATCTATGAAGAAATTGTGAAATGTTGCCATTGGCAAAGAACAGTGCTGCCGAGTCAGCAATCCTTCTAAGAAAAATGCTGCTTGCGTCCCGCTTAAGTGCAAAAGCATAGGCTTGGGGCAACAGACGCTTCCGGTGAAAATCATGCATACTCAAAAAGGACCGACTTTAACCATTGGAATATTGCTCTCCCTAAGCCTGACTGTTTTGGTCAAGGGTCTGGCGTGGCCGCATTTCAGCGCGTGGAGCGGCATTCAGCTTACTATGTGGCTGGCGCTTTTAGCCGGCTGGGCAAACTGGCTTGGCTATCGCGGCATTTTTTGCCGTTTCCTTGCCATCGTCGGAGAACTTGCGGCAATTTTTGTCGGCGCACATTTGCTGCTCCCCGCGTTCTGGCCGGAAGAAATTCAAAACGGCGTGTTCCTGCTTTTATTTCTGGGCGGAGCGGGTCTCGCCTGGCTTTTTTTGCTTGTTTCGCAAGAGGAGCAGGACAACAAGGGGTTTGCAGACAAGCTCTTTTTTTACCTCCCGCCCGTTGTTGCTTTCTGTGCCGCGCTCGGGGTGTTTAATTTCGCCGGCCCCTTTGCTGCTGCCTCTTGTTTATGTTTTTACTACACTTTATTGGGCGGTGCCTTTGTCAGGGAAAGCTTGAAGCGTTATTCGTGGTTCGGATTCAACCTTGGACTTTTGATGCTCTGCGTTACGGCTTGGGCTTTAATCGTGAGTACGGAATATCCGTTAACAATTGACGGGTCAGTTGCGGCGGCGGTCTTTGGCTTTTTGTTGCTTGCAAATTTATATTTTTATCATAGAAAATACAAAATGAAAAGAATGAGGAGAAAAAGGAAATGAAGCTGATCTCATGGAACGTTAACGGACTTCGCGCCTGTATGAACAAGGGTTTCAAGGAATTTCTGCAGGAAGCCGACGCCGACATTTTCTGCGTGCAGGAAACCAAGATGCAGCGTGAACAGGCGGAATTTGATTTCAACGGATATTACGAGTATTGGAACAGCGCAGAGAAAAAAGGCTATTCCGGCACAGCTGTTTTTTCAAAGGAGAAGCCGCTCGAGGTGACTTTAGACATGGGCGTCGCGGAGCATGACCGCGAAGGACGTGTTATTACCGCCGAATACGCCGGCTTTTATCTGGTCAATGTCTATACGCCAAATTCGCAGCGGGACTTGCTGCGTCTAAATTACCGCATGCAGTGGGAGGATGATTTCCGGGCTTACGTTCTGCAATTGGAGGCGAAGAAGCCAGTCATCATCTGCGGCGACCTGAACGTGGCCCATCAGGAAATTGACTTGAAAAATTTTGCCTCCAACAGGCGCAACGCGGGATTTACCGACGAAGAGCGGGCAAAAATGACAGAGCTTCTTGCCTCCGGCTTTATTGATACCTTCCGCTATCTTTATCCGGACAAGACGGGCGCCTATACCTGGTGGTCCTATATGTTCAAGGCAAGGGAAAAGAATGCCGGCTGGCGTATCGATTATTTCCTTGTTTCCAAAAACCTTGCGGAACGCATAACGGAAAGCCTGATTTATGCGGAGGTGCAAGGCAGCGACCATTGTCCTGTCGGCCTGGTATTGAAATAAGCAATAAGTGAAGAAAAAGCTGAAGTTCAATGTGAACTTCAGCTTTTTTTGTTGGGTCTGCCGGGTTTTGCCTTAACTGTTTCCTTTTTTTGGCTATAGCCGGCCCAGACGAAGAGCGCGGCAGCTATAATCGCGAAGACAAGGCTTGTCGCCTGTGCCGATTTCAGACCGAACATAAGCGGCTCGGTATAATCGCCGCGCATTGTTTCAAGACCGAAACGGACCAGGGAATAAAGGAAGACGTACAGCGTCGCTGCCTGGCCGCGGGCATGTTCAGTCGTGCGGAATATCAGCAGCAGCGCAAAGATTACTACGTCAAGCTGGCCCTCCCAAACCTCTGCAGGCCAAAGCGGGGCACTGCCATAGGTTTTGTAGGCGAGCGTCCCTTCGGGATAAACAATCCCGAAATTGCCTCCGGTAGGCGCGCCGAAAGCGTCGCCATTGAGAAGGTTGGCCATGCGGCCGAGGGCCTGGCCCAAAATCAGTGACGGGGTCACAATGTCCAAAAGCGCTATGGCGTCAATCTTGTGCTTGCGGCAGTACACGAACCCTGCAAGCACGCCGGCGAGCATGCCTCCCTGGATGGCCATGCCGCCCTGCCACACGTGAAAAATTTCAGTAAGGTTTTGGCTGTAATAATCCCAGTCGAAAAAGAAAACATCCCAGAGCCTGCCTCCGATAATTCCGGCAAAACCGCCGTAAATACCGAGGTCGACAACGTGCTCGTGCCAGCGGCCGTCCTGCTTGGCAAGGAAATAGGCTACGCCCGTTGCCAGAAAGATGCTCAGGCAAAGCACCAGCCCGTACATGCGGATAGGGAAGTCGCCGATGTGAAAAAGATATTGATGCATAGGGCCTCCTGTTTGGCGTTATTTCATAAACGCGATTATCTGTTTGACTGCTTTCTGTATTCTTTCTTTTTCTTCCGGCGCTATTTCCTTATGGCAAAGGCAATCCTTTGCGTTGTTTTCCAAAAGATAAATGCCGATCTTTTCGATGGCAGAGCGTGTGGCAGAGATCTGCACCAGGATGTCGGCACAGTCCTCCTTGTTTTCAACCATCCGTTCAATTCCTGAAATATGTCCTTTTACTGTTTTCAGTCTCGTAAGTATGGCTTTTTCAGCTTCATTATCAAGCATGTCGGAACCTCCTCTGCCCACCCCGGGTGGATGGGTTATGGAACATTATACTACATTGGCCCGTGCATTTCCAGCACAAAATAAAAGGCGGGGGACAATTTTATGGACTACTCTCTGCCGATATTGTATACTTGGTTTATAAGGAGAGAGGAGGCAGTGTGTTCAATGCTTAGAATAGAAGATTTATCAATTGCGATAAATGACAAGGAAATTCTCCACGATATCAACCTGCATATTCCCAAAGGAGAGGTGCATGTTCTATACGGTCCCAACGGTACGGGCAAATCCACGCTTATCGGAACGATAATGGGTTTTGACCGTTACAAGGTTACCCGGGGCAGGATTTTCTTCAAGGACACGGACGTGACGGAAATGCCGATGCACGAACGTGCAAAGCTGGGTATCGGCGTAATGATACAAAGACCGCCCACTATCAGGGGTCTCAGCTTGAGACAAATGGTGCAGATTTGCGGCGCGACACCTGAAGAAACGGAAGAAATGGCTGAGTGGATGGACCTCAGGGAACATCTTGACCGTTCCGTCAACGAAGGCTTTTCCGGGGGCGAAATCAAGCGTTCCGAGCTGCTGCAGCTTATGGCGCAAAAACCCGACCTGCTGCTCCTGGACGAGCCGGAATCGGGAGTTGACGTCGAAAACATTGCCCTTGTAGGACGCGCTGCCGGCTACATTCTTGGGGGCGAAAAGACCTGCGGCTGTCCAAAGGGGCGCTGCCCGCACTATGGAACGAGTTTTCCGGCCAAGCCCAACCCGTTGGCTGAAGGTGAGCGTTCCGGTCTCATCATTACCCACCTTGGCCACATCTTGAAATACGTGCCGGCTTCAAGAGCACATATCATATTTAACGGTACGCTTTCCTGCAGCGGCGATCCCGGCGTGATGTTCAGCTGCATCACGCAGAAGGGTTACGAGCAATGTATCAATCTTGGCTGCGGGAGGTCTTTATGATGGAAGATAAAAAGAATCTAAAAGCCGCCTTGGCAAAAAAAGCAGCCTATGGCGATGATATTGACTTAAACGCCTATAATGACACAGATGTAGCTTTGATAAAAAGCACCGAACAATTGTCCGCTGCCGGCAGGGAAAAGCTTGAAAAGGTCGGCATCGAGTTAAGCGGAGAGGGACGCAGCGCCAGTTTCATCCAGGTGGACAACAATCCGATCCAGGTTTCCGTGGAAAAGGAAACTCCCCTGGAACTGATGAATACGGCCGAAGCTGCCAGGAAGCATCCTGAACTTGTAGAAAAGTATTGGTGGAAGGCGGTCGCTCCCGACACCGACAAGTATACGGCGAAGACGGCGCTCGAAAGGGAACAGGGCTATTTTATCCGCGTGCGCGCCGGCCACAAGATCAGTTCGCCTTTGCAGGCCTGTGTCTATATCGGCCATGAGGACCAGCTGCAGCGGGTCCATAATATTGTAATTGTCGAGGAAGGCGCCGAGCTAAACATAATCTCGGGCTGCGCGAGTGATCCGAGCGTAGACAGCGGCATACATATAGGCATCAGCGAGTTTTATGTGGAAAAGGGCGGACGCCTTTCCTTCACGATGATTCACAGCTGGAGCGAAAATATTGCGGTAAGACCACGTACTGTCACCATCATTGGTGAAGACGCGCAGTTTACTTCCAACTACATCTGCCTGGAAAAGGTTAAGGACGTGCAAATGTACCCCACGACCAGGCTTGTGGGCAAGGGGGCGGTAGCGAGGCTGAACTCGATTCTGGTAGCTCCCGAGGGAGCCCACATGGATATTGGGGGCAAATCCATACTGGAGGTGCCCGGCACCAAGGCTGAAGTAATCACCAGGGCTATTTCCACGGGCGGCACCATCATCAATCGCGGCCTTTTGGCAGGAATGTCGGAAGGGGTCAGGGCGCATCTTGAATGCAACGGTCTGATGCTCGGCGAGAAGGGAAGGATTTACGCGATCCCCGAACTTGACGCGCACACTGGTAATGCCGAACTCAGCCACGAGGCGGCTGTCGGCCGAATCGCTCCTGAAGAGATAGAATACCTGATGGCACGGGGACTGAACGAGGAAGAGGCTACGGCAATCATCGTCAGGGGCTTTTTGAACATCAATATTGAAGGCCTGCCGGAAAGCCTGGCCAGGAAAATAAACGAAACGCTTGACGCCTTTACTCTGAACAAGGGCATGTAAAGATTAAAAACACCGCAAGAAATTTGCGGTGTTTTTTTATGAAAGAGCAATCTCCTGCAAGGCGAAGGCAACGCCGTCCGCCGATACAAGGCGGTAGTCGGTTCCGTCCTTGAAGCCGCTAAAGGCATTTTGGACGTCTTCGCCGTGGATATGACCGAAAACACAGGACTTAACGCCGTACTCACGGCAGAGCTCGCTGAAGCAGGAGGAGTCGGCGGCACAGTAAAGCGGAGGATAATGCAGTGCTGCGACGATCTTTTTGTAGCCTGCGGCCCGGGCAAGCTCGAGCGAGGCGCGAAAGCGCAAACATTCCCGCTTGTAGATGGCCTCGTCTTCCTGCCGGAAAGAGGGACTCCCGGGGAGGTTCCAGCCACGGGTTCCGCAAATCGCGACATCGCCGGCCGCATGAAAATTATTCTGCAGAAAATGAAAAGCGCCGCCCGTCGCCTCCCTCATCTTCTTGATCGTGCTCCACCAATAGTCGTGGTTACCGCGCAGCAGTATCTTGTTGCCGGGCAGCGCCGCCAGTTCGTCAAGGTCGGCGACGGCCGTCTCAAGCTGCATCGCCCAGGAAGTATCACCGCAGATGATGACCGTATCGTCAGCAGTGACTGCGGCTTGCCAGGATTCCCTGATTTTCGGCCAGTGTTCGTCCCAATGCCGCCCGAAAACCGTCATGGGTTTTGTTGGTGGCGTTCCTGATAAATGCAGGTCTCCTATAGCGTATAGTTTCACTTGTCTGACTCCTTCTGTAATTGACAATTAATTGTCTCTAATATATAATGAATTCGTTAAATCCGATGAAGCGGACTATTAGTCTTAACCTTATGTTACAGAAAGTTGACGGTTGATGCAAGTCAATGCATAAAAAAGACGAACTCACCGCAAAGGAGCTTATGCAAAAACATAAGACGCTTGTCCGCGTTAAAGATTTCTAAGTGGTCGGCTTGGGCTGACAAACAGGGTGGTACCGCGGGTTATCTCGTCCCTTTCTGCTATGTGGCGGAAAGGTTTTTTTGTTTTCCCCGGAACCTGTAAAATTTGGGAGGGTATAGAAGCTATGATCGAGGAAAAGTACAGTCCGCATGAATTGGAAACAAAATGGCAAAAAGTGTGGGAAGAGACAAAGGCGTTCAAAACAGAAATTGATGAGAACAAACCCAAGTCCTATGTTCTGGAAATGTTTCCCTATCCATCCGGAAATCTGCATATGGGTCACGTTCGCAACTACTCAATCGGAGACGTTGTCGCGCGTTTTCGCACTATGAAAGGCTTCAACGTCCTTCATCCCATGGGGTGGGATTCTTTCGGCATGCCGGCAGAAAACGCCGCCATCAAGCATGGCATCCATCCCGCGAAATGGACGCTGGAGAATATAGCAAACATGACCCGCCAGCAAAAGGAACTGGGTCTGTCGTATGATTGGGACAGGGAAGTGACTACCTGCAAAGAGGACTATTATAAATGGACGCAATGGTTCTTTGAACTTTTCTATAAAAGAGGACTCGCTGTCAAAAAGAAATCCGCCGTCAACTGGTGCGATTCCTGCAATACCGTTCTTGCCAACGAGCAGGTAATCGACGGCAGATGCTGGCGCTGTGATTCAAACGTGGACAAAAAGGACCTTGAACAATGGTTCTTTAAGATAACTGACTATGCCGAAGAGCTTTTGGCAGACCTGCAGGAGCTTGACGGCTGGCCGGAACGCGTCAAAATCATGCAGAAAAACTGGATCGGCCGCAGCGAAGGTCTCGAATTCAGCTTTGAAGCGCCGGAACTCAATGAAAAAATTGCGGTTTATACGACCAGGCCGGATACGATTTACGGTGTGACCTTTGTCGTGGTTCCGCCTGAGCATCCCATTGTCGCCAAAATCCTTGCCGCAAACCCGGCTGCGGCGGAATTGAAGGCCTTCTGCGAAAAGGTAAGGCATCAGTCCGATCTGGAAAGGACCTCGAGCGAGTCGGAAAAAGAAGGGATGTTTACGGGCTATTACTGCACGCATCCTCTGACGGGCCGCAAGGTGCAGCTCTGGATTACCAATTACGTCCTGTACGAATACGGTACCGGAGCGGTCATGGGCGTTCCCACGCATGACGCTCGTGACTGGATGTTTGCCAATAAATACGGCATCGACAAGGTTGTCGTTATTCAACCGAAAGATAAGGAATTAAGTCTTGAAGAGATGGACGGCGCATATGAAGAAAGCGGCGTCATGGTAAATTCAGGCAAGTTTGACGGTATGGACAACGTCACCGCCATGGGCGAAATCATGGATGAAATCGAGAGCATAGGCATAGGCTCGCGCCGTGTCAATTACCGTCTGCGTGATTGGCTTGTCAGCCGCCAACGCTACTGGGGCGCCCCCATTCCCATCATCTACTGCCCCGAATGCGGACCGGTCCTTGTCCCCGAGGAGCAGCTGCCCGTCAGACTCCCACAAAATGTCGATTTTACGAGCGGTAACGTTTCGCCGCTTGCCACCTCGGAGGAATTTGTCAATTGCCTCTGCCCGGTGTGCAAAACCAAGGCTAAGCGGGAAACCGATACAATGGATACTTTCCTCTGCTCGTCCTGGTACTATCTGCGCTATACGGACCCGAAAAACGCCGAGCTGCCTTTTGCTAAGGAAACAGTCAACCACTGGATGCCTGTTGACCAATACATCGGCGGCATTGAACACGCGATTCTGCATTTGCTTTATTCCCGTTTTTTCATGAAGGTTCTGCGCGACGCCGGTTTGGTGGAAGCGGGCGAGCCCTTCAAGAATCTCCTGACACAGGGCATGGTAATCAAGGACGGGGCCAAGATGTCAAAATCACTTGGCAACGTTGTTTCACCCGAGGAAATAATCAGCAAGTTCGGCGCCGATACGGCGCGCCTCTTCATTTTGTTTGCGGCTCCGCCCGAAAGGGAACTGGAGTGGAGCGACCAGGGCGTCGAAGGCTCGTTCCGTTTCCTGAACAGGGTCTGGCGTATCGTTGCCCACTTTGACGGCAGGCTTTCGCTGCAGCAGGCGAATTACGACCCGAAAGAGCTGGATGACGCAGATCGGGAATTGAGGCGCGTGCTTCATACCAGCATCAAAAAGGTCACAGACGACATTGAGCAGCGTTTCAATTTCAATACGGCCATCAGCGCCATGATGGAACTTGTCAATGCTCTGTATGCTTATAAGGAAAAACAGGAAAACCCGAAGCAAGGACTTGTTTTTGAAGCCGTTTCGGCTCTTCTGCGCATGCTGGCACCTTTTGTTCCGCACATTACGGAAGAACTCTGGGAAAGGCTCGGGGGCACTGAAGGCAGCGTCCACGCTCAGAACTGGCCGGCATATGACGAGGAAGCAATGAAGGTTGCCGAGGTTGAAGTCATGCTGCAAATTAACGGCAAGGGCAGGGAACGCGTCATTGTTCCGTCCGAGGCGACCAAGGAAGAGCTGGAAGCTTTTGCCCTTGCTGACCCCAAAATCAAGGAATTGATCGGAGACAGTGAAATCGTCAGGGTCGTTTGCGTCCCGAAACGGCTTGTCAACATCGTCATCAGGCAGTAAATGAAGGGGAGAAGGAGGACAGACTCCTTCTCCCCTTTTCATGCAGCAGGATTTGAAAAATGTTTTAGAGAGTGCTAACATAATAGCTGTAACGGAATCCCGGTTCTTTTTACGACGCTATTGCAGACTCACCTACAGTAACGCCATCACAGGCGACTGGGGTGAGTCTTTTTGTTGGGGGGGGACGGCTGACTATGGAGCAGTGGGAGAGAAAGAAAGCAGCAGTTATTATCGTGCTGGTGCTTGTTCTTTCAGGAATCAGCGTTTGGCTGAGCAGACCAAGCCGCCTTGAGGAAGGGGTTCTGGCGGACGGTGAGCGTCTTGCGCTGCCAAGTCCCGGAGGGATTACGGTGTACGTGAGCGGCGCGGTTGTAAATCCCGGTCTGTACGAAGTGCCGGCAGACAGCAGGGCTAAAGATGCCATAGCGATAGCCGGCGGCATGACTTCCGAGGCGAATGTTGAGAAAGTCAACCTTGCTCGTAAGTGCAAGGACGGAATGCAGATTAACGTTCCGGCATTAAGCAGGAAGAGGGCAGCTCTTAAAACGGCAGGCGGACAAAGCACGGGCGGAGGAACGGGCGCTGAGACCGGGATCAGGGCAGAAGGCATTCTGCGCATCAATCTGAATAACGCAAGCACTGCGGAACTTGAAGAACTGCCGGGCATAGGGCCGGCCACGGCTGCTAAAATCATTGATTACAGAAGCAGGCAGCGCTTTGAAAAGATTGAGGACATAATGAAGGTTAAAGGCATCGGTAAGGCGAAATTCGACAAAATGAAAGAGTTTTTAGAGGTATAGCGTGGGTGCTCTTTGGTGTGCCTTATCGTTCTGTCTGGGCGATTATCTAAGTCTTTGTTATCGTGAAGCTGCCCACGCGTTTTGGCCCGTGTTTGTCTTAGCCCTTGCCCTTGCGCTGTACGTCTGCCTGCGGTTTCGTGACAAAAGCCTTGAAACTTTGCTTGGCGCGGCACTGTTGTTGTTTTTCCTTTGCGGAACTTTTGTCGGGAGCGCCGCAGCACTTAGAGAGCTTGAAGGGCTTCGGCAGTTTGTTGGCCGCGAAGTAATCGCCGGCGGCGATATTGTGCCGGGCACGATAAAGAAAATCAGGGACGGCACTTTTGCGATGTATCTGGACTGTGGTTACGTGCGGCAGGACAACCTGACGCTGCCTGCACAGGGTCTTCTGCGCCTTGTCATATCCGGTGTCCCGCCTGAGGCCCGGTTTATCAAAGCTGGCGGCAGTCTGCTTGTAAGAGGAAAACTAAAACCCGTCAGGGGCTTTGCCAACCCAGGCGTGTTTGATTCCGAACAGGCGGCCAGGGCCGGGGGCATCGCCGGCAGCATGTCGATAAAGGCAGTTGATGCCCGGTACCGTCCGGCAAAGAAAACCTGGCGCCACGCCCTGGCCGCCTGCAGCGCGCAAATGAGATCCCGGCTGTTTGACGCAATGCCTGCCAGGGATGCCGCAATTCTTGCCGGAATGACGCTCGGGGGCTATGAGGGAATTGACGAAGAAACGGTCAGAGACTTTTCAAGAACGGGGATCGTCCACATCCTGTCGGTATCGGGAAGCCACATCGCCCTTTTGGTTGGCTTCATGCTTTTTCTGGGTAAGAGTGCGCGGGTGGGGAGAAGGATAACGCTTGCAGCGTCTGCGTTCACAATTGTTTCCTATGCATTGCTCTGCGGCTTTGCGCCCCCGGTTTGGCGTTCGACCCTGATGGGGCTTGCCATGCTCGGTGGCCGCTGGTTCGATAGAAGGGAAGACAGGGGCGCGGTGCTCTCCTTTACCGCCGTCGCCATGCTTTGTTATAATCCCCTGTGGCTTCTGGACGTAGGTTTCCAGCTGTCCTTTGTCTGTACGGCAGGACTGATTTGCCTTGTTCCACGGCTTGAAGAGCTTCTTTCTGCTAAGATAGGAAACACGCTGGCGGCAGGTCTCGCGGTAACAATCGGGGCCCAGTTGCCGGCGCTTCCCCTGCTTGTTCACTACTTTCACCGGATTTCAGTGAGTTCGCTTCTGGCTAATCTCGTTATCGTGCCAATTGTCGAGGCCATAGTGCTGCTGACGATGCTCGGGCTCTTTTTGGGACTTGTTTTCAGGCCGGTCGGCACCGTCTTTTTATTAAGCGCAAGTCTTGCCCTGTCTCCTGCGTTGCTGCTGACCGGTCTTTTGGCCGCATGGCCGGCAGGGTGTATAACCGTGCCTGCCGTACCGGGAGCTTTTGCCCTCAGCTATTTCCTTCTTTTGTTTAACCTGTTTGCCCTGGCGCCGTTCAACAATTGGCAGAAACGGCAAAGGCTGGCGGTGGTTTTGGCCTGCTGCCTTTCCCTGGCGGCGCCGTTTGTTTTCAGACACTTTGCCGGGCAGGCCTTTACGGCCTATTTCATTGATGTAGGCCAAGGTGACGCGGCCCTTGTCGTGACGCCGGAAAAGAAAACCATTTTGATTGACGCGGGGGGTCTGCCGGGCAATTATGACACCGGAGAGCGGATAATCGTACCTTTTTTAAGATATCTCGGCATCGACCGGCTGGACGTGCTGATCATCAGCCACGGCCATCACGACCATGCGGGCGGGGCGGCGGCGGTTGCACGCAGCGTTCCCATAGATTGCCTTTTGCTGCCGCCACAGGACGAGAGCGAAGACATAGCAAGACTTTTACAGGAAGCGGGGCAAAGCCGCTGTGAATTTATCAAGAGCGGCCAACGCCATAAGCTTGGGAGAGCCGTCATAACAGTGCTCGCGGCGCCCACAGGCGTGCCCGGGTCCGCATACGGCGGCGGTAATGAGCGCTCGGCGATAATCAAGGTGGAAGAGGGCGGCAGGAGTTTTGTTTTTACGGGAGATGCCACCGCCGAGGAGGAACTTCTGGCAGTGAGTGAAGAGGTCAGGACGGATGTGCTGAAGGTGTCGCATCATGGTTCCAAAACCTCATCGGGGGAAGAATTCCTGCATGCCGCGGCTCCGCGCCTGACTGTGATTTCAGTCGGGGCGGATAATCGTTTCGGTCACCCGGCTCCCGAGACTTTGGAAAAGCTGCAAGGCATTGGTGCCAGGATTGCTCGGACTGACAGGGACGGCAACGTCAAAGTTGTTTTTGACGGTTTAAATTGCGCGTGTTATAGTTATCGGTGTCAGAAAGAATATTTTTAGCGGAGCGTATGATGGAAATAACGGCGGAGAACTTGCTTGCAAGCATTAAAAGAAAAGAGGAAATACCTGGAGTAGTCATTGTTTGGGGTGAAGAGGACTACTTCAAGGAAATCGTCACCCAGGAGCTTATTTCTGCCGTTTTTGCCGGTGTTGACGCACGCGACAGGTCTGTCGGAGTTTTTGAAAAAGACGTGTCGTTGCCGGAGCTTGCGGCCGCCGTCAACAGTTATCCTTTTTTTTCCGGAAAAAGCGTTATATTGCTCAAGGAGCCGAGAATGCTGAAGCAGGACAAACAGCAGGACAGCGAGTCGCGCAAGGAGGAGCAGCTTAAATTGGCAGAGATTTTGGGCAATGTGCCCGACTTCTGCCAGGTGGTTTGTCTGGTGACAAAACTGGATAAGCGCTCCAAGTTTTACAAGAGGATGCAGACGGTTGCGGGAATCGTTGAAAGCAAGTCACTGAAGGTCTACAACCTGAAACCGTGGCTCGAACAAGAGGCGGCAAAATATGGCTGCCAGTGGGATAGGGGCGCGGCGGAATTAATAATCGAATACATGTCGGACACGGAAAACGTGCCGCTGGTACTTTTAAGCAAGGAAATTGAGAAGCTTTATGTTTACGCAGGGCTGCGAAAATCATGGACGCGCGAGGACGTGGGGCAAATCTTTGCCGAGCTGCCCGAGGTTTCCGCCTTTGCCTTGAACAACGCCATTGCCGAAAAGAGAATTGCAAGCATGCTGAGCCTGCTTGCACTCGAGGAAAAGCGCGGAACCAATGTTTTAAGAATAAGCGCTATGGTGTCATCCCAGCTCCGGAGGCTGCTGCAGGTCAAGGAAATGGCCGAAGCGGGCGCCGGCAGGGAGGAGATTGCGTCTGAGTTGAAAATGCATCCTTTCGTTGTACAGAAAACAATGGCCCAAACCCGCAATTTCAGCATACAAAGCCTGGAGGAGTGCCTTACGGGCATGGCTCGCTTAAACGTCGAGCTGAGAAAGGGCGGCAGACGCCTCAGACTGTTGGAAGAACTGCTGATCGTGCTTTTGCGCGCGGAAAGCGGAAAGGGTTGACGGGATGGCTAAGGAAGCAATAATTGTGAGCGCTTGCCTGCTTGGCATCCGCTCGAGGTATAACGGCGAAGAGGCCGTCAGCGAAGAAGTAAGTCTTTTGTCGAGAAAATACGAGCTTATACCGGTCTGCCCCGAACTGCTCGGCGGCTTGTCCGTGCCGCGGCCGCCCGCCGAAATCCTCGGAGGCCGGGTCATAGACAAAGAGGGCGCCGACGTCACCGCGAATTTTATCCTAGGTGCGGAAAAAACGGCGGAAATTGCGGAAAGACACGGCTGCAGTCAGGCAGTGCTGAAGGCTCGCAGCCCTTCCTGCGGAGCCGGCGTTATTTATGACGGGACATTTTCCGGTAAAAGAATTTCCGGCAACGGCATAACAGCCGACAGACTTTTAAGCCTCGGCATAAATATTGTCAGTGAAGACAACCTAAATGGTTTAAGATAGAGGTTGGAAGGTTTGTCAGTTTGTCAAAGTTTTTCTAATAAATTTTTAGGAGGTAGTAATTTATGTTATTGTCGCTGTTGCAAAAAGGTTTTGGAAACGACACGGACTTGAATTGTGCGGAAAAAATTCTTTATGGCGCGAGTTGGGCTTATAATCTGAAGCTTTCGCCGGAAGCGTTGAAGCTGGCGGCAGGTTTTGGCGGCGGCATGGGAGTAGAAAGCACTTGCGGCGCGATTACCGGAGGCGTAATGGTTCTCAGCCATCTTTACGTTGAGCAGCGTGCTCACGAGAGTGGCAGAATCAAGGTTCTGACCGGCGAGTTTATTGAAACCTTCAAAAAAGAAATGGGTTACGAGGACTGCAAAAACCTGAAAGCCAATTACCGGAACGAAGAAGTGAAGTGCAATCCGGTCATTTTCAAGGCGGCTGAAATCTTAGATGGGATCATTGCGAGAGAAGGCATCCGCAAATAAGCCCTGATACAAAAAAGACTGCCCAAAAGGCAGTCTTTTTTTGTGTAAAAACAAAAAACCCGCTGTCGGCGGGTTTGAGTTTGTCTTATTCCATTACATTGACGCGTTTTGCAAGACGGGATTTCTTGCGTGCTGCCGCATTTTTGTGGATGATGCCTTTACGAGCAGCTTTATCAAGTAAACCGGTTGCATTGACGAGGGTTGCCTGAGCTTCTTCCTTGGAGCCGGTTTCGGCTATGGCAACTACTTTGCGGGAAGCATTGCGAAGTGCTGCCTTAACGGGAGCATTTTTTGCACGGCGTTCTGCATCGGTTTTTACGCTACGGATTGAAGATTTGATATTTGGCAATGAATTCACCTCCTAAAATTACTTTACCAATGAATTCTATCACGACTAAAGTATTTTTGCAAGAAATTTGTTTGGAGGCTGCCAATATGAACAAACAGGGAAGCAGTACCGTTTGTTCAATATTGCTATAGAAGCTCGTAGAATGTTATAATATTATTCACTAACAAAATTGTAACAAGGGTTGCAGCAAGCAGCAGAGAAAGACTGAGGTAAAATAATGTCGCAGAAATTCATAAGAAACTTTTCAATAATCGCTCACATCGATCATGGCAAGTCAACGCTTGCCGNNAGAGAACGTGGCATCACGATCAAGGCCCAGGCAGTACGCATTTCTTATAAAGCCAAAGATGGCAGCACTTATATGCTCAATTTGATTGACACCCCGGGGCACGTTGACTTTACCTATGAGGTATCAAGAGCCTTGGCTGCCTGCGAGGGCGCGCTTTTGGTTGTTGACGCCAGCCAGGGAATAGAGGCGCAGACTCTGGCCAATGTATATCTTGCCCTGGAGCATGACCTGG
>LSQX01007849.1_pt1 | contig 32392 bp, 25 predicted proteins | sample 654561 | NCBI WGS metagenome assembly LSQX01 (sample SAMN04489861, study PRJNA283612) | anaerobic digester metagenome | isolation source: 4 biogas reactors fed with cattle manure at either 37C or 55C with and... | place: Denmark: Kongens Lyngby | collected 2014 | reverse complement strand
TCCTCATGTCGCATTAAGATTCCTGTTTTTGCAGGAATGACGCAGGCGAGAGTGTTCTCTTGAGGTACAGATGGGCATTGGGAAGACATCAGCCCTTCCCCTCTCTTTCTTCGTGAACCGACCTGTCCTGCCTGCCTTCGTGGTTAGAAAAAAACATCATCTGGTTGCGGCTGTGCTGCGCCATGAATCTTCGTACCTTCAAAATCAACGCCTGATTCATGTTATAATTTTGTCCGGGCGGAAGACAACAACACTCATGATCAAGGGTTTTCTCTTATGCGTTTACTGGACATCAGTTATTCCATGCCATCGAAGAATCTTGCTCTGGATGAGGTAATGCTGGAGTCGGCGGCTGCAGGCCAATGGGGTGCTACCCTGCGGCTTTGGGAGAGTCCTGTCTCCTTTGTGGTGGTGGGTTCCAGTCAGCGGGTGGCCGAGGTGGTGGATCTGGAAAACTGTCAATCCGATGCCATGCCCGTACTGCGGCGTTGTTCCGCCGGAGGCGCAGTCATGCAGGGGCCGGGCTGTCTGAATTATGCGCTGGCACTGACCTATGACACCGTGCCTGAGGTGGCTTCGCTCCATCCTTCCTACGACTATATTCTCGGGAAAGTGACCGAGGCCTTGGCATCTCTGGGTGTCCAGGCGGAGCAGGTGGGCATCTCCGATCTTGCTGTGGATGGGATGAAATGCTCGGGCAATTCTCAGCGGCGCAAGAAAAATGCCTGTCTCCATCATGGCACGCTTTTGTATGAAATGGATGCCAGCGACATGGCGGATTATCTTCCGGAGCCCGAGGATCGGCCGGACTATCGCGCTGACCGGGATCATGAATCCTTTATCCGTCCTCTGGGCTTTCCCGGGGAGCAGTTGAAAGCAGCGCTCATCCGTGTATTCTGCAAAGGCGCTCATCGGCAGGAAATCTCGCCTGAAGAAGAGGAAGCCATGTTACAACTGGCTTATGACAAATACTCGCAGGCTGAATGGACCTTCCGGCGCTGAACCATCAAGCCCGGCACATCAGTCAAGACGATCCAGGCGGAAGGTTCTGTTTCCATCGGGCTGTGAAGTCCGTGTCCTGCTGTCTCCGGCGGCCGGTCCGAAGAGGAAGTCGGGATCCTGCGGGATCACATCGGGCAGGGGCGGCCGTTCCCGTTTCGGTTTTTCAGGCGCCTTCACGGGCTCCGGTGTCGGTGGGGTCACAATGCTTTCTCCGGGCTCATCCTTCTCTTCTTCCTCCTGCTCTCCTTCGCGCTTCTTTTCATCCTTTGCGACTGTCGGCTCTTCTCTTTCAACAGCTTCTTTCTTTCTGGATTTGGGCCCGAAATGATAGCCCGGGATGCCTTGCAGGGCTTTGGGTCGATCAGAAAGGGCGTCGGCGTCATCGAGTTTTTCCAGTCTGAAAGTGCGACCCGGTTGCAATTCGTAAGACTCCTCTTCCATGCTTTCCTCCCAGGGCTCCACAGCTTCTGTTTCTTCCCCTTCAACGGAGGCCACAGGAATAATTGCGCCTGTCATATCAGCGGGATCGGGAACAAAGGTGACGCCTTCACCGCCGATGGCCGGTTGTGTATGATGTCCGTGGAGGAGTTTTTCCAGGCTGCTTTCGCTTCTCTCCGGAATGAGAGGTGCCGGCGCTTCCACATCACGGGTATCTTTGACCAGCCCCTGGGGTCCCAGAACAGCGTACCACTGAGCCAGCACAGGATCCCGTCCATAGAGAATACGCCCTTGCGGATCGGCGGTTTGCCAGTCCATCGCCTGCCAGTCCAGTCCCGGTTCATAGCGATACAAGGCAAGACTCTGAAAGCCTTCATGATCACAAAGCGTTTCAGGAATATGCAGCGATATTTCCACGGAGACCGGCGCTGTGAGAGGTTTTCTTTCGGCCTGCATATAAAGGCTGAAGGGAGCGAGCCCCGGCGGCAGTGCCTCGGCAATTTCCACGCTGCTGTTGAGCCGCGCCGCCAGGATATTATCACTGTGCAGGGTAATCGCGCCGGGGACGCCCAGAGGCAGCAGGGTGATACTTTTTCCCAGAGCCTGTTCCGCATGGCGCAGGATGTCATCATGACTGAAGCGCGTTCTCTTGAAGCGACGCTGCAAAAGCAGTTCCAGTTGATCGTCATAATGAGGCGATGCGGGATTTTGCGAAGTGCCGAAGGGCTGCAGACTCACCGAACGTGTTTCTTCGCCGAATTCAACAGCCATGGCAAAGCCATACCCGTAGGTACTCAGCCAGCGTCCCTGTTCATAAAGGGTATCACCGGCCACAAAGAGAGGTTCGCCGCTGAGGGCACCGGGGAAGGCCGCTTCCCGTTTCCCCCGACGTATGCGATGGAGATCTCCCCAGTTCTTCTGCAGGCTTCCGTATTCATTGCGCAGGGTCCGGGCAGCATCTTCCACAGCCCGGATCATGATTTCCTGCAGGGGTGGCTCGTTGTTCATCAGCCCCTGATAGAGAGCGGGCTCAGTGGCATATCGGGCCTGGGCCCGTGTTTTCACAAAAGTCCACCACAGGTGATAAAAAGTCATTCCGGGTGAGGCGGATTCAGCGATACAATTCCATTGTCGGAGCAATTCAACGCCTTCATGAAAATCAGGATGGGCCTGGCTCACAAGTTCCGGTTGATTTTCCAGACAGCGCAGCAGAGCGGGTATGGTATCAAAGGCGGCGGAAACGACCACATCAAAGAGCATGGACTGATGATCCCGGAAGCTGCGTATGCCGCTGTGAAGGAGTTGCCTGATTCTTTTCGCCCGGTAGCTGTCGGGGTCGGCCACGAGCCAGGCGGGCCACTGTTCGGGATTGAGGGGCGTCTCGTGGGTAACCGCCCAGGGAGGTGTTCCGCAGGCCTGCAGATAGCCTGAAGGCGGATTCATCACATAGGGCAAGTGTGCCGGAGGAATGATATACCTCCAGGCGATGGGCGCAAATTTAAAGGATTGGGGTTCGTACCAGCGTATTCCCGTGCCCGGCTCCTGACCCGTGGGCGTCAGAATTTCCTCCTGGATGCGTGTGCCTGTCCGTGTATTGTACAAGTAAAAGAGTTCGCCATCCTGATCGGCATAGACAATATGGAAACAGGGCAGCTGCTGCCAGGCCAGGGCACTTTGAAATTCCGGGAGATTGGTGGCAAAGCCCATGTCCATGAGTTGGCGGAAGCCATTGAAGTCGCGGTAGCCGCCGATAAGCCAGGAGTGAAGTCCCCGGGTCGGATCATCGAAGAGAGGTCCTCGCTCGCCGATATAGGAAGGAACAACACGGGATTCCATTCCGGCATCGGTACGCACAAAATAAGTGGAAGCCTGAGACATGTATTCCAGAAGCAGTGCCGTTTCTCCGACAAATTCTCCAACAGCGGCATCTTGCCGGATGCGCGGATCTTTGGGATTTCGCGGAGCAGGTTCAGCCCCTTCCTCACGGTACATGTCGGCGAAATCAGGCATATTGGGAGACAGTGCCCAGCCCAGCCGCTGGTTGTGTCCCTGCAGGATGACAGGCAGCCCGCGCAGGGTGGCGCCATAGAGATTCATACCCCCCAGGACAAGATGGGCCTCGTACCACTGGAAAAATCCATCATGATGCTGGTGGGGATTCATGACCAGCACCGCCGCGCCGCTGTCACTTCTTTCGGGGGCGGTTGCCCAGGCATTTGCACTGGCCAGAGCCGGTTCGCGCCGGAAAAGATCAGGAAGATCAAAAGGCGCCTGGCTCATGATGAAGGCATGCCAGAGCGCGAGGATATCTTCAGGTTGAACGCCATCGGCCCAGGATGGGATTTCGTGGGCATGGTCCACCAGCCAGGCATTGACACCCATGGCAAAACCTTCGCACAGGGTGACGGTAAGCGGATCCAGGGCAGGATAGGCCTCCGCAGCCAGGCGTGCATGGCCCATTTTCAGGGAGAAGGCATCGGACTCCGCCCAGGCTTCGCCCAGAACAGCGGCCAGTGTTCCCCGGGCGAGTCTGTAGACCAGAAGCATGCTTTCACCGTGGTCTTCAGCCTGAACATAGCCGAATACAAATGCCAGAGCAAAGGGACTGTTCGCGTAAATATGAGGAACACCCCACTCATCACGGTACAAGGTGGCATCGCGCCAGACATCGCCCGTCGCTTCCTGAGCATAAAGAGGCGCTCCGGCATTCATGAGCATGAGAGCGAAAAGCAGCAGGTACAGGGAAGGCTTTCCACCGGCGGAAAGAACGGCGGAAAGGGTATGCAAGGAGGCTGGGATGGTCTTTACTGAGAGCATACCCATAGTATACCCCCTGGAAGATCGGGATTCCATGAAGTCGCCCTCTGTTTTTCTTTTTTCAAAACAGTATTCCCGGCATCTGCAGAGATTCACTCGGGATCGGGATCAGTCCCAGCCGTAATGCTCGACACGGGGCATGGCTTTGCCTTCCCGCTGCAAATGGCGCAGTTCCCGATAACTGATCAGTTCTATGCCCTGCTCTTTGATCCAGGCGAGGGTGGCCGGGTCGCTGAAAAATTCCGTGTCAGCAACGCGCCGCCGTGTCGAACCGGTGGTGGCGTGCATTTCGGGCGTATCCACAGCGCAATGAATATACATTTCACTGACCAGGCCTTTGGGGAGATTCTTCAGCCGTTCTTTGTAAAAACTTTCCGTTGCCTCCAGCGTGGGCGGTTCGTCCAGATAGAGGTTTTCCGGACCGAGAACATTGAGTTCTTCGGCCAGATCCAGAAGCCACTCCTGACCCAAAGCTGCGATCATATCCCGGCCGGGCAGGCGACAGGGCAGTTTGTAATCGGCGGCTATGCGGATATAGCGTTCGTGATAACTCGCCTCATATTGAAGAGCGCCCATATGCGAATCAATGTGGGTCACATCAATGCCCGCTGCGAGAGCCTTGTCGATCTGGGCACGCACTTCCCGTTCCGCCTCTTCAGGATCGGAGGCCCCATAAATGGAAAACACATCGGGGAAGAGGTATCCATTCTCATCGCAAAGAGTGGGTACGGCACTGCATCCGAGAACAGGGCCCCATTTATAGCGGCTCCATTCACAGGTAAGCGTCGTATGAACACCCAGATTGGCCTGGGGATTCTTTTTCGCAAAGGAAACAGCCTCCAGAAACCACGGACAGGGCACCATGATGGTGGATGAGGTCATGGCCCCGGCTTTCAATGCCTTGATGCTCCCTTCATTGCTGGAATGATTCATGCCGAAATCATCACCGTTGATGATAAGCACTTGCGCATCCGCAGGAAAGCCGAGCCTTTCCACGAGAGAAGCTTTATTTTCATCAGCCTGAACAGACACAGTCAACATGACTGAACACAGAAGGGCAATACAACAGAGAGAGAATAAACGCATGACATCCTTTCCTGAAAGTCCCGGAGAAACTTCCGGCTGGGAATCAGAAATCCTGCAACCGCAAAAGAGAGCTTTCTCAAGAGAGAAGGCTTTGTATCTTTATGACCCGATCCGGGGCCTGACGGTTTCCCGGACAGACAAAACGAATCAGGAGCCCATAAGACGATCGAAGACATATTTGGCCAGAGTCGTTTTTTTAACCTGCGGAAAGGCCTCAGACTGACCGGCCGCCGTGAGGATCCACGCATCGCCCCGGTCATTGCCGATGGCACAGGATTTGCCGCCAATCTGATTGGCCACGATCATATCAAGCTTCTTGCGCTGAAGCTTTTCGCGGGCCCGCTCTTTCACTTCTTCCGTTTCAGCTGCAAAACCGATGATTCGCTGACCGGGATCTTTTCCGGCCGCCACCTCCGCGATGATATCAGGATTAGGCACCAGACGAAGTACCAGAGCCTCTTCACTCCGTTTGATTTTACCGGCACTGGGCGTCTCCACACGGTAATCGGCAACAGCGGCCGCACCGATGAATATATCGCAGCGCTCCAGTTGATCAAAAACAGCTTCGTGCATTTCCAAAGCAGTTTGAACCTGCACGACTTCCGCTGCAGCCGGGAGAGGATGCCCGGCCGGGCCGGAGACAACAGAGACCGATGCGCCACGGCACAATGCCTCCAGAGCCAGTGCTGCACCCATTTTTCCGGAGGAACGGTTGCCGATATAGCGGGCCGAGTCGATGGCTTCAAAATTGGCACCGCTGGTGATGAGCACATGAAGTCCGACCAGATCTTTTTTCGTATACAGGGCCTGAGCCGCCGCTTCGAGAATATGGGGTACTTCGTCCAGACGGCCGGGCCCTTCTTCACCACAGGCGAGCCGGCCGGGGGCGGGTCCCACGAAGAGATTGCCCCGCTCTTTCAAGCTTGCAATATTCGCCTGCGTGGCCGGGTGGGTATACATATGCGTATTCATGGCGGGAGCAAAGAGAACAGGTGAACGTGCGGCAAGCAGTGCTGTGCTCAACCAGTCATCGCCTATACCGTGAGCCGCTTTGGCAAGAATATTTGCAGTTGCGGGTGCAACAAGAATCAGATCGGCATCGCGGGCCATGGCAATATGGCTGATGGTATGGCTGACATGGGGGCCGAACATTTCCGTAATGACAGGATTTCCCGAGAGGGCTTCCAGTGTGGCTGGCCGGATCAGTTCGCAAGCGGATGCGGTCAGAGCACAATGAACACGGGCACCGAACTCGCGCATCCGGGAAACGAGTTCGCAGGCTTTATAAACAGCCACCGACCCCGTCACCCCCAGAAGTACGGTCTTGTCGGTGAAAAATCGTTTCATAAGCGCTTACTCTTCCCCGTCAATAAAAAACTCATCCGTCTCTTCCGTATCCGCCCATTCCAGCTTGCCGTCAATAACCTCGTCCAGAGCTGTGACCGTGGGTTTTACGGAATGGAGCTTGGCACCGAAACCGCGAACATCCCGGCGAGCCAGCTGATTGGAACGGGCCGCCGCAACGATCACCAGTCTGTAGAGACTGTCAAAACTATGAGAAAAATCATCAACACAATATGGGGTAGGCATTCTCAAACTCCTGTAAAAAGGCATGATTCTTGAAGATCTGTGGGCATCAGCGATAGCCGTCCCTCCTCGCAGCCTCTCTGCAAAGGGTGGGAAATTCCGGCAAAACACACTGTAGTATAGCATAAAAGAGGCTGAATCGGGTAAAGCGTTTCGTACTTGAACTCACGAGGCATCAGGCGCAAATGGGCACGGCATGCCGTATCCCTGCATGACAGGGCACGTATCAAAGAGCTCAGGGCTGTGTCACATCAGCCTCTTCCTTCTCATCGGGAAAGGGTCGTTTTTCAGCAGCGGCCACAATGGGCGCCAGATCAAAGCCCAGCGCCTCCCCTTTTTCCAGCTTGGCGCGGGCGCTGCGGATGGCCTCTTCAGCACCGGCCGGGACGGTCTCATCGGTCCACCAGTTCATTCTCTCGCTGTAGCACCATACATAGCGATCAGTACTGCGCAAGGCATGATACACATTATGTTCAAACCATTTCTGTTGCTCTTCAGCCGTCATTTTATGGCCAAGCACAGGATCGGCGCGCATTCCGAAATATTGATCCACATACAAAGAAGAACCGGCGAATACCTGACTGTCGAATTTTTTCCATAAGGCGGGATCCACCAGATAACGGGCCCGCTGTTTCATGAGATGATAGGCGTCATAATATTTCTCTGAACGGGTGTAATAATAGGCATTTTCGTCGCCATCGGTGAGCGAGCTTCCTTCCTGTGCCGCATCGATCATACCGTTGAGGAAGGGCGGATAAAGGGCGTAGCTGTGCTTGCTCAATCTTTCAACAAGCGTTTCATGGGACATGGGTTTGCAATACTCGCCGAAGAGGGCGAACTGATACAAAGAAAGTATTTGCGGACTGGGAAATTCTCTTTGAATGGCATTCATGAACTGGGCGCCCCGCTTGCGTGCCTGAGCGGCATATTCCAGATAGCTGCGGCTGTCCCGGTGTTCCGTCTCACCATAATTCCACGGATTTTTGCCATAGGGCTCCGGATCAAAACAGATGCCTTTACAGCGGGCCAGCTTTGCCGCTCTGGCCAGCAACGCCGTATTGTTTTCTATAATCTCCCAATGTTCATCATTGAACCAGTCCTGTTCAGTCGCCGCCCAGGCAATCACGAAATTATCCGTAAATTTTTCCCAGGAGATGGCCGCCGCCGCATCATAATCGTCAGCATAGTGTTCTTCCGTAAGAGGGGTGATGTCCATGACTTTTCCACCCCCTTTGAGACGGAACACGACTCCATCGAAAGGCTTCTCTTCCATGGCACGGATGTTGTCACGGATATATTCAGGCGTGGGGACGTCCCATCCGTATTCGATGAGTTTTTTCTCCAGAGTTCCGCTTTCATCGGCGACAAGAGCGGCACTGAAACCGAGGAGAAGTGACAACGCAAGTATTGAAGGCACCATGTTTTTCATCGGTAATTTCCTTTCTGAAATCCCAAGGTATTGGAAAGCCTGGAAAGATCTTTATTCACTTTCGAAAAGACCGAGAAGCATTCCCTGGCCGGGTGCCAGCCATTTATGTTCGCCCACCCAGGGATGGACTCTTCCCGTGGACGCATTCACACAATGAACAGTGCCCGGGCTCTTGAATTCAACGTGAAAAGAGCAGGACTGATGGAGGCTCTTATTGACAACCAGGGCAAAGGGCCTTCCTTCCGGATCTTCAAACTCACCGACCACGAAATCGCCGCCGGACAGAGCCGAAATATAAAGACTCGTATCCATGGCGCTGCAGCTCTCAGGCACTTCCGGATAATGGAAAACGTTTTTATTCTCCAGTGTAATATATACGGGACCTATTTTATGAAGCTGGAAGTTCACATCACGGAGCATATCCCAGGTCGCTGTCTTGTTGCCATAGCGGTCTATGGGTCCCAGACGATAATTGCCCACTTCCGGCGTGAAATAGGTGAAGTAGCAGATTCCTTTGGCGCCATAGGCAAGAGTCGTGTAAAGTTGAAAACGGAATCCGGCCGGTGAAGGTTCGGCATAGGTGAAATGGGCGTTGGAAAGCACGATATTCCAGAAGGGCAGTTCATGGCGCTGGGAGGCGGCACGGATCACTTCAAGATTATTGAAATAACTGTCCCGGAGAGTTCCCCCTTCCATGAGAGCGTAATGGTCATAACTCACAATGGTCGGCGCGACGGTGGTGATATAGGATTCCACATACTCCTCATAGGTGGGCACATTCATCTGTTGGGGCGAAGCATAATTGGGGAAGAGATTGATATAGGCGAGCTTGTCGGGATCAGCCTTTTGAAAAGCCTCATGCCATCGGGCCAGACCGGGATAATCATCGGCACCCGGCTCATCACAGACATAGTATCCGTACAAGGCGGGATGTTCCGAAACTTTGGCAACGGCCTCTTCAACCCGTTCCCGGATTTCTCCCGGAGCCAGATTCACCTGATCGCCCCGGGCGTGGATGCGGGAATCAAAATACAGAGCCTTCAACCCCGCCGCATGAAGCTTGTCCAGATTCTCCGCTGAGGACAGTCCGGCAATATTGAATCCGCAATCACGGATGGCTTGAATCGCTTCCACATCATCAGGGACATGACCCCAGGGAATGATAATGAATTCATCGGTGCTGAGAAAGGTCATTTCCTTATCAGCATGGAGTGACAGGCTGCAGAAAAGAAGAAGCGAGAGGGTAAGGAAGAGGAAGAGGCTCTTTTTCATGACGGTCCTTTCATGGTCATTGGTGAGGCTTGAAGAAATATTATCGCATAACCAAGGGTGAACACGAAAGAACGCCGGAGGAGCGTGGGACAGGTAGGGGCACGGCCCTCGCAGATCCGACCGATCCGACCGATCCGACCGATCCGACCGACTCCCCAGAACACTATTGATGCCTTCAATTCTCTTATTTATCCCAAACAAAAGAACGCCTCCTCTCCACAAAGGAAAGAAGGCGTCGTATGGGGGTCAGCCATCAAGGCGTTTCTTAAAAATTTTCAGCTACAGCCTTTGCGAATTCGCTGCATTTCAATTCTGTAGCACCGCTCATGAGGCGTGCAAAGTCATAGGTGACTTTTTTCTGCTTGAAGGTGCGTGTCAGTGCGGTAATGATGGCATCAGCCACTTCGTTCCAGCCCATATGTTCGAACATCATGACGCCGGAGAGAACCAGACTGCTGGGATTGACCTTGTCGAGGTTGGCATATTTGGGTGCTGTTCCGTGGGTTGCCTCAAAGATGGCCACACCGGTCTCGTAGTTGATATTGGCTCCCGGTGCAATGCCGATCCCTCCCACCTGTGCGGCGAGAGCATCACTGAAATAATCGCCGTTGAGGTTCATGGTGGCTACCACTTCAAACTCACGGGGACGGGTGAGGATCTGTTGCAGGAAAATATCAGCAATGGCATCTTTCACCAGAATCTTGTCTCCGGGCTGGCCCTGACAATCGTCCCAGCCAACAGCCACATCGGAGAATTCTTCGCGTACAAGCTCATAGCCCCATTTTCTGAAGGCGCCTTCAGTGTATTTCTGAATATTGCCTTTGTGAACCAGAGTCACTGATTTGCGGTTATGCTCCACGGCATGATTCAGTGCTGCGCGGACCAGTCGTTTGGTTCCGGAGATGCTGATGGGTTTGATACCCACACCGGAATCGGGACGGATGGTCCAGCCGAATTCCCGGGTGCAGAAATCAATGAGTTTCTTCGCTTCAGCAGTGCCTTCTTCCAGCTCCATACCGGCATAAACGTCTTCGGTATTTTCACGGAAAATGATCATGTCCACGGCCTCAGGCTCTTTGACGGGACTGGGCACCCCTTCAAAATGACGGACAGGACGGACACAGGCGAAGAGGTCAAGCTGCTGGCGCAGGCTCACATTGAGACTTCTGAATCCACCGCCCACAGGGGTGGTCAGAGGGCCTTTGATGGCAATGGCATATTCGCGGATGGCATCGAAAGTTTCATCGGGCAGATAGGAGCCACAATGCTGATTGGCTTTTTCGCCTGCATACACTTCCATCCAGGCGACACGTCGCTTATCGCCATAACAGTGGCGGACAGCGGCATCAAAGAGATATTTGGAAGCGGCCCAGATATCGGGTCCGGTGCCGTCGCCTTCAATAAATCCAATTATCGGGGTGTCGGGAGTCTGCACTCGACCCGTGGCATCAACTTGTATTTTTTCGCCTTCCGGCACAACGATATGGGTGTATTTGGACACGTAATTCTCCTTCAGGTTAGGGCTTGGTCACAGACAGTTTTCCCGGGCTCAGTTATCGGTATGGGCTTCGGGCAGCGCCACCTGGCGCACTTCTGTCACATGAGGAACTTCAATACATTTTTTAAGGGTGGCCTCATCCAGCGGTGAATCCAGATTCAAAACGGTAACAGCCTGGCCACCCCGGTCCGCACGGCCGAGCATGAGGTTGGCGATATTGACGCCCGCATCACCGATGGCTGTGCAGACACGGCCGATGATAAGCGGTTTGTCTTCATTGGTGCAGACGAGCATATAGCCTTCGGGCTTCGCGTCCACACGCATCCCGTTGATGGTGCAGATGCGCGGATCAGTCTTGTTGAACAGGGTTCCGCGGACATTATGGGTTTCTTCATCGGTGGTCACGGTCACGCCGATTTCAAAGGCATAGCTGGAAGCGATGGGGCTGCGTTTTTCCGAGACTTCCACTCCCCGCGCCTGCAGCTGCAAGGGAGCACTGATCATATTCACCGTCTCTATCACGGGGCGGAGGAATCCGGCGATGATGGAAGTGGTGATGGGATAGGTATCGGAAACACCCAGATCACCGATATATTCGATTTCGATGGATTTGGGACGGCCTTTCACAAAAAGGGACTGGAACAGGCCGAGCCGTTCCGCCAGATAGAGAAGGGGCATCATTTCACGGCGTGTCTCACTGTCCATGCTGGGAACATTGACGGCATTGACAATGGCGCCTGTAGTGAGATAATCAATCAGCTGTCGCGCCACATCAACGGCGACAGTCAGCTGAGCTTCGCTCGTGGAAGCCGCCAGATGAGGCGTCATGATCACATTGTCCAGACCCAGGAAGGGGTTATCCTTGAAGGGCTCGGAGGTGTACACGTCCAGAGCGGCTCCGGCAATGCGTTTTTCCCGCAAGGCTTCCGCCAGATCCTGTTCGTTGATGATACCGCCCCGGGCCGTGTTGATGAGCCGACAGGTAGGCTTCATGAGATTGATCTGCTCTTTGGCGATCATATTGAAAGTCTTGTCGGACTTGGGCACGTGAACGGTGATGAAGTCTGAAGTGGAAAGAAGTTCGTTCAGGCTGACAAGTTCCACACCCAGGCTTTTTGCCTTGAGAGGGCTGAGGATAGGGTCAAAGGCCAGAACACGCATCTCAAAAGCCAGAGCGCGCTTGGCAATGGCGCCGCCGATACGACCCACCCCGATGATGCCCAGCACTTTACCTTTCAGCTCCGTGCCCATGAACTGCTTGCGATCCCAGCGGCCCGCTTCCATGGAATCATGGGCCCGGGGAATCTGGCGACACATGGACAGCATGAGCGCAAAGGCATGTTCACAGGTGGAAATGGTATTGCCGCCGGGCGCATTCATGACGACAATGCCTTTCTGAGTAGCCGCCGCTTTGTCGATATTATCCGTACCGACACCGGCGCGGCCAATCACCTGAAGGCGGTTGGAGTCTTTCAATGCCTCGGCCGTAACCTTTGTGGCGCTGCGGATAACCAGACCATCATAGTCATTGATAATCGCAGCCAGTTCTTCCGGAGACTGAGGCGGTTTCACATCCGTTTCAATCCCGGCTTCTTCAAAAAGTTTGATGCTCTCTTCGCATAAATTGTCCAGCAGCAGTACGCGCAACATGAGATATTCTCCATCCAGAGGCTTAAGAATAGTAGGGAGTCTGGGCGCGGCCTCTGAACCGTGTCCATCTTATAAACGAAAGGGGGATCGGGACCTATTCCCCTTCGGGGATTTATGAGTTTTCGGTCATGCAGACCTTTATTTCAAAGAGAAACATGATACCCGCCCTGTGCTATAAACTACCTGAAAGGAGGCTTTAAATGCAAATTCCCGCCGGGATGGGCTGAAGCATGAAACGCGATTTATGAAATGAAGAAGACTTCCGCTGATGGTATATTTTCAACACGGAGGCACAGCGGGGAACCCGGTGAGAGGCATGAAAAGAGCGAAGAGTTCTTTCTGGCCATCGCCCCCCGCCTGCAGGCTGCTTTCCGGGAAAAGTTGCATTATCCGGCGGGGGTCATTACAATTTCAGGAAAATCGGCACTAGAAAATAAGTCGGGGCCTCCTGTCTTTTTAAATCCATTGCAGGCGCTCCGGCCTTATTCTTTGATCTTTGAAGGAACACAATTTCATGAGTTACTTTATTTCCCTGAGTCCGGTCATGCAGGCCTTCATCGCCACGATGATTTCGGCCAGTACCACAGCCCTGGGCGCTTTGCCGGTCTTTTTCTTTAAAGAAATCAACCGCAAACTGCTGGATGGAATGCTGGGTGCCGCGGCGGGAGTCATGATTGCCGCCAGTTTCTGGTCCTTGCTTCTGCCGGCCATTGAAATTGCTGAAGAGCTGGGCTATACCCCCTGGCTGCCTGCTGCACTGGGTTTTCTCACCGGTGGTGCCTGTCTTCTGCTCATCGATAAAATCCTGCCTCATCTGCACCCCAGTCTGGCCGATGCCGATGCGGAAGGCCTGCCCACCTCCTGGCGCAGAAGCACTTTGCTTGTTCTGGCCATTACACTGCACAATTTTCCCGAAGGTCTGGCTGTGGGAGTCGCCTTCGGAGCGGCTGCGGCCGGTATGCCCGGAGCCACGCTGGCCGGTGCCATTGCTCTGGGCATTGGTATTTCTTTGCAGAACTTCCCTGAAGGAACGGCCGTCGCCATGCCTCTGCGTCGCGAAGGGCTGTCACGGACCAAATGCTTTCTCTTGGGTTCGGCTTCCGGATTGGTGGAACCTGTCGCCGGAGTTTTGGGTGCGGGGCTGGTCATGCTCGCGCGGCCGGTTCTTCCTTTTACCCTGGCTTTCGCAGCGGGAGCCATGATCTTCGTTGTAGCTGAAGAACTCATCCCTGAAAGTCAGCGTGAAGGCGATACGGATATTCCAACCATAGGACTCATGATCGGCTTCACGCTCATGATGCTGCTCGACGTCGCCTTTGGATGAACTGCGCTGTGCCCCTCTCAAAGAGCGGCGAAGTATTCGCGGACCACAGCGACATCACGGGCGATGGCATCAATCAAGGCCTCATGGGAATCAAAACGTTCCTCCCCCCGCATGCGCTTGCAGAAGATCACCTCTATTTCCGCACCGACGATGTCTTCAGAAAAGTCCAGCAGATGCGCCTCTATCATGGGCTTGTCATGCTGGATGGTGGGTGCAATACCGATATTCACGGCTGACAGAAATTCCCGTTTGTCCAGACGTACCCTTGCCGCATAGACACCATGGGCGGGAATCACGCAATCACAGGGATCCAGATTCACCGTTGGAAAGCCAAGAGTGCGGCCTATGCCCCGTCCTGACTGAACCACACCGCAAATGCTGTAATGGCGGCCCAGAAAAGAAGGCAAACTGTCCAGCTGACCCTGAAGGATCTTCTCCCGGATGAGTGTGCTGCTGATACGCTGTCTCTGCACAATCAGGGGCGGCACCTGCCGGGCGAGAAAGCCGTGTTTCTTTCCAGCCTCCTGAAGAAAGTCAAAATTGCCCGCAGCCGCTTTTCCAAAGGCGAAATCATGTCCCGCTATAATCCCTTTGATATGACAGCGTTTCAGAAGAATCTCTTCGACAAACTGGCCGGGAGTGAGGCTGGCTGTGTGGGCATCAAAAGGAAGAAAGTACAGCACTTGTACGCCGAGCTCCGCCAGCAATCGGCATTTGACGGGATTGGGCGTCAGAATATCAGGGGCCGTATCCGGAGCGAAAAACTGGCGCGGATGGGGTTCCAGCGTCATGACAGCCGGGACGCCCTTCATCTTTTCCGCTTCCTCCACCAGAGCGGAGATAATCTCCCGATGTCCCAGATGCACCCCGTCAAAGCAGCCCACAGCCAGGACAAGGCGGGAAAACTGCTCACTGGTTGTTCTGGCATCGGCAATGATGTGCATGACTCAACTCTTTTCCTCTGTCAATCAGACAAAAACAGTTTTGGGCTGTATACGCTTGCCCTGGGGTGTTTTCTGGAGCTCGGCAAGAGCAATCAACTGCTGACGGCTGTTCTTCAGCTGAACCCAGCCCGCCTCGATCTCTTCCGGAAGGCTGAGATACTCGGAGGAAAGGACACGACCGCTCTTTATAAAATTCTCCTGGGTCTCATCGAGAACAATGACGGGCAAATGCAGAGCATCATCCATGGGATGGAGATGGGCAGCCACCTTTTCTCTCGTGTCCAGTTGATCCAGCGGAAGGGCATCTTCTATGGAATACTGACCCACCCGCGTACGGCGCAACTGTGCAAGCACGCCACCACAGCCCAGAATAGTCCCCACATCGTGACACAATGTACGTACGTAAGCACCGCTTGAACAGGCTATGGACAGGACGGCCTCGGGCGTTTCCCAATCAAGTATATCAAAACGATCTATCCGTACATCTCTGGGAGGCCGTTCAATTTCCTGTCCTTCCCGGGCAATTTTGTAGAGACGTCTTCCTCCGATTTTGATGGCGCTGACCATGGGCGGAATCTGTTTGATCTCGCCCAGAAACTGATTGCAGACCGCTTGTACCGCATCCAGGGAAAGATCGCCGGGCACAGGCTTTTCTTCCAGGATTTTTCCATCCAGATCATGGCTGTCTGTTGTCAGACCCAGACGAAGGGCTCCTTCATAACTTTTGTCCAGTCCCGAAAGATGCTGGGAAAGGCGTGTCGCCTGGCCGATACACATGACCAGCAATCCTGTCGCCCGGGGATCCAGTGTTCCCGTATGACCGATCCGGCGGATACCGGTGGCTTTGCGCAGTGCGTCAACAACGTCATGAGAGGTAATGCCTTGAGGCTTGTCTACCAGTAATATTCCGTTCAGTTGCATCAGATCAGTTTCCTGAAAGGGCTGAGAGTTGTGAAAGAAAAGTGATGGGGCCTGAAAGCTGATCAGCCAGCCCAGGGACTGTCCGGCCATTGAGCCAGTGCGTCGAGCAGGCGGCTCCGGGCTTCTTCCAGAGGATAGGGCAGGGTTGCACCGGCCGCCATGGCATGACCGCCACCACCCAGACTGCGCATGAAATCCGCACTGTTGAAAAGAGCCGTGGAACGTCCGCTGATACGGGTCTCTCCTTCATCAAAACATTTCATCAGAATGGAAACCTCCACACCACTGATGTTTTGCCAGAGATTGATCAGATTTTCCGAATCGGCTGCAGTGGCGCCCACTTCTTCCAGGTCTTCCGCTGTGAGCCAGGAAATGGCCACAGCTCCCTGTTGATGAAGCTCAACACGCTGGAGAGCGCGGCGCATGATTTCAAATTTCCGGGGGGACATATCACTGAAAAAGCGTTTGTTCAAAGCCCCGACATCAATACCTGTTTCCATGAGCTCCGCCGCGAGACGATGGCTTCGGGCTGTCGTGTTGGAAAAGCGAAAACATCCTGTATCACTGGCAATGGCCGCATAAAGACAGGCCGCCGATTCAGAAGTGAAAGGAACTTCCGCAGCCTGATACAGTTCAGCGATCAGTTCACCTGTGGCGGCATAGGTCGTGTCAATGAATCCGACAGATCCGGGCTCACCTGTTTCCTGATGGTGATCAAGAATAAGCAGGCGCTTCTCCGGATCAAACTTATCTTCCAGAGCACCGGTCCGGCTCCGGATACCGCAGTCGATGAGGACGGCCAGATCATAATCGGGCACTTCACCCTCTGCGTCAACAATGGAACTGACTCCGGCCAGCTCGGAGAAGATATCGGGGATGGGATCCGCGCAGGCACAGACAATTTCTGTTTTGCCCAGCTGTTGCAGCAGCAGACGCAAGGCGAGCATGCTGCCCACAGCGTCCCCATCGGGATTCTGGTGTATGGCCAGATAAAAGGAATGGGCCGCACGCAGTTCCGTGATCACTTCAAAATGCTTCAGATGCAGCATGGGCTGCTGCTGTTTTTCCGCATGAATCGCCTCAAAGATTCCTTCCAGATGATACACTTCATCCAGCGAGTTATCAGGAAAAAAACGGATCTCAGGCAGTACGCGCATATGCAGGTGTTTGCCCACTTCACGGCGAACCCAGCCCGCGCTGCTCTGCAGACCGATGAGAGAACTCTTCCGCTCCGCTTCCGTGCCCATGAGGCTCACATAAACATTGGCATAGCGCAGATCTCGGGACATGCGCACGCCCATGACGGAAACAAAACCGATACGGGGGTCTTTGATCCCCTGAGAGATCAGCCGCGCCACTTCTTCCTGAATCAAAGCGCCGACGCGGGCGACTCTGCCTTTACCTTTCATAGCATCTCTATCCTGTAATCCGTCAAAAGCGCCCGGTGGTCCTGATTGGCAAAGGAGGCCACACTGCTCAGTTGGCTGTTAACATGGCGCACGTCATTGCCGATGATACACACGACCAGACATGCGCTTTTCCACAGATCGGGGTCGCCCAGCTCGGCGACGGAAGCATTAAAACGATTGCGTATGCGCTCTTTGAGGCTCTTCACGATCCGCCGCCGATCCTTCAGAGAACGGGATTCGGGCAAGGCCAGATCCAGATGAAGCACGCCTATGGTCACAGAGCACCACTCTCCAGGGTTCTTGCGATCTCTTCTATCTCGAAGGTTTCAATCACGTCCCCTTCCTGAATATCCTCATAGTTTTCCAGCTTGATGCCGCATTCATAACCGGTGGCAATACTTCTGACGTCGTCTTTATGACGGCGCAGGGAGGCAATCTTGCCTTCGTATTTGATCACACCGTCACGGATAAGCCGTGCAAGAGCACCGCGTTTCGTTTCGCCATCAGTCTGATAGCATCCGGCGATTTTACCCAGAGCGGAAGAGGCGAAGACATTGCGCACTTCGGCGTGGCCTTGTACCACTTCCCGTTTTTTGGGAGCAAGCATCCCTTCCAGAGCAGCACGCACTTCCTGCTGCGCCTCATAGATGACGCGATAAGAGCGGACATCCACACCCGTCTCATCAGCCTTGCGCCTGGCTCTTTCGTTGGCAACCACGTTGAAGGCGATGATGATGGATTCGCTGGTGACAGCCAGATCAACGTCTGTTTCAGTCACAGCACCCACACCGGCATGTACGATATTGATAGCAACCTCGGCTGTGCCCAGATCCTGGGAGAACATACTCTTGAGCGTATCCACGGAACCCTGAACGTCCGCCTTGATAATCATGTTCAAAACCCGTTGTTCCTGATCGTGCGCAAGGGCCTGGAAATCTTCCAATGTCATCTGGCGGGTCGTCGGTCCCCGTCGGATCCGTTCCAGATCAAGACGCTGTTCGGCAACTTCACGGGCAATGCGTTCGTCCGGAGTGACAATGAACACTTCGCCCGCTTCAGCCGGTGTGCTGAAGCCTGTGACCACTACAGGGGTGGAGGGTCCCGCCTCCTGCACCTGAACACCGCGACAGTCGATCATGGTCCGGACGCTGCCATAAGCAGTTCCGGCCAGGAAAGAATCGCCCACACGGAGCGTACCATCCTGCACAAGAACCCAGGCCACCGGCCCCAGCCCCTGAGACAGCTCAGATTCCACAATGGTGCCCCGGGCACGCTTGTTCGGATTGGCTTTCAACTCCAGCATTTCCGCCTGAAGAACAAGCATTTCCATGAGCTCATCAACGCCCTCATTCATTCTCGCGCTGATATTTCTCATGATCGTGCTGCCACCCCACTCTTCATCCAGCAATTCGTATTGCGTCAATTCCTGACGGACACGGTTGGGATCCGCCGCAGGCAGATCGCATTTATTCACCGCAACGACAATGGGCACCTCCGCCGCTTTGGCATGATCAATGGCCTCAATGGTCTGCGGTTTCACCCCATCGTTGGCAGCCACCACCAGGACAACCACGTCGGTAACATGAGCACCCCGGGCGCGCATCTGCGCAAAGGCCTCATGACCGGGAGTATCCAGGAAGGTGACCCGGTTGCCATCGTGCAATTCAATATCATAAGCGGCAATATGCTGCGTGATCCCGCCGGCCTCGCCTTCCACAACCCGGGTGGCGCGGATGGTATCGAGGAGGGTCGTTTTTCCATGATCCACGTGGCCCATGACAGTCACCACAGGCGAACGGGGGACCAGATCAGCTGGATCGTCCTCTTCTTCCTTGAAAAGCTCTTCCTCTTCTGGAATAGCCACGATCACGGTAAACTTGAACTTTTCAGCTACCTTGCGGGCCTCTTCTATCGTAAGACTCTGATTCTTACTCATGAGAAGGTTTTCTTCCATGAATGCGAGGATAACGTCATTGACCGGGATTTGCATCAGACCGGCAAGCGCTTCGACGGTAGTATCTGTTTCCACCTCAATGGTGCCGCCGACTACAGGTTCTTGAGTAGTGATGACTGTTTCCTCACGTTTTCTTTTCCGTCGTTTACGCGGCCCGCCAAAGCCTGTACCACTCCGGAACTCCCGGATAGCCGCTGCGGTTTCACGTCGTACACCATCTTCCCGCAAGCGGGAGCGATCCACTTTTCTGGCCCGTTTTCGACGATCCCCTTCAGGAGCACTCTTCACGGGAGCCTGAGAAATCAGATCCGGTTGCGCTGCAGCCGGAGTAGTGCCACGACGGCCGTCTGCGCCCCGACGTCCGACACGGGCCGCCGGAGGTTCGGCTGCGCGACGCTTCCGTTCGGCATCCCGCTCCAGAACAGCACGAAGCACTTCGGGATCGGCCTGAATGTTCGATAAGGTAGGCCCCTGCGGCTCAGCGATCTGCTGTTCCCGACGGGCCTGGCGCCGCTGTTCTTCCACATTGCGTTTTTCAGCCTGAGCCAGTGCACCGGAGCCCTGCTCTTCTTCCAGAGACTGAACGCGGGCATCACGTCGTTCAAGATCAGCCAGCCGTTCTTCTTCCGACTCTTCAATAATTTCCGCTATCACCTTGGGAGCTTCGGCTTCCGCAGCCTGTTTTTCCTCAGCAGGCTCCTCTTCTCCCGGTGTTTCGTCCGATACTTTTTCCGATACTTCTTCGACAATTTCAGCCTCTTGAACAGCGGAGGCTTCCCCTTCCACCTCAGCAGCCGTTTCCAGCTCTTCAATGATAATGGCCGCAGCGACTTCCTCTTCGACTTCCGGCTGAGCCGTATCAAGCTCTTCCTCTTTGTCTTCTGAAATAATCTCAGCCTCAACGGCATCTTTTTCTGCAGTCGCTTTGGCTTTGGCTTTGGCTTTGGCTTTCGGTTTTGCCTTCGCCTTGGCTTTTGGCTTCGCTTTAGCTTTGGCTTTGGCCTTGGCTTCAGCTTTCTTTTTCTCCGCTTCAGCCTTTTTCTTTTCCGCAGCCTCTTTCTTCTTTCGCTCCGCTTCAGCCTTTTTCTTCTCTGCAGCCTCTTTCTTTTTACGCTCCGCTTCTTCCTTCTTTTCCTGTTTCTGAACCTCTTTGAGCATCTTGTCAAAAACGGAGGAATCTTCATCAATTTCGTAGAGCAGATCCACCACATCATTGGGCAAAGAAGCATCGATGCTGTCAACTTCAAATTTAAGTTGACGCAGCATCTCCAATGCCTCTTCAGGCTGCCAGTCAAATCCTTTTAAATTTGCAAGGGTATGCATTCTGTTTCAATCTCCTGGTATGCCTCGGCCCGCTCATTCAATGGGGCAAATACACAGCTCAATACGACAGTCGGCAAAAACAGCCTATTCCGCAGTCTCCTCTGAAGCATCGGACTCTTCAGAACTTCCGCCTTCTTCTGAGACCTCAGCCACTTCAGCCGATTCAGCAGCATCGGCTTCTTTTTCCACTGCTTCAGAAAGATCAGCAGCCGGCTCTTCGCCTGCAGCTTCTTCGCCGCCTTCGTCGGTTATTTCAGGTGCGCTCTCCTCTTCCGCGGGGAGAGGCTCAGCATCACCTCGAATATCAATATTCCAGCCGACCAGCTGAGAGGCCAGCCGTGCATTCTGTCCGGATTTGCCAATGGCCAGCGACAGCTGCTCCTGAGGCACCTGAACATGGATACGCTGCATTTCCTCGTTCAACTCGATATCCAGAATATCAGCAGGGTTCAGCGCATTGATACACAGTTCCAAAGGATCATCGTTCCAGCGGATGACATCGATCTTTTCGCCATTGAGTTCTTCAACCACCGCACGGACCCGGGCACCTTTCAATCCCACACAGGCGCCTACTGCATCCACATTGGAATCTTTGGAAGCCACGGCTATTTTGGTCCGGTTGCCCGCATCACGGGCAATGGCTTTGATTTCAACGGTACCGTCCATGATTTCGGGCACTTCAAATTCAAAAAGGGCATGCACAAGATCAGGAGCCACACGGGACAGCAACACCTTGGCACCCCGGCTGGAACGATCCACTTCCATGATGATGGCGCGGATGCGATCACCGATTTTGTAATTTTCACGGGGAGACTGTTCACGATAGGGCAAAATAGCTTCAACCTGACCCACGGTAACATAGAGATTGCGTCGGTCAATACTCTTCACCGAACCTACCACCAGATCGCCTTCATGCTGTTTGAAATCCTTGAAAATACGTTCGCGTTCAGCATCTCTGATCTTTTGAATGATCACCTGACGGGCTGTCTGGGCTGCAATACGCCCGAAATTCGCGGGCTCAGCAGGAACTTTCAATTTGTTGCCCACAACGACTTCAGAATTGAGTTTCAGCGCATCTTCCAGAGAAATTTCCGAGGAAGGATCTTCAACGGTTTCAGTGACCAGGCGGATTTCAAAGACTTTGAAGGACAGAGGCTGTTTTTCGACTTCAACAGACACATGGGCGGCCTTGTGCATGGCTTTACCCGCCGCCACTTCAATGGCGCTGCGAATCGCTTCAATCAGCGTGTCCATATCCACGCTTTTCTCCGCTTCAAGCTGTTGCAGGATCATTTTCATGTTTTCAGGCAAGACTATCTCCTCAGACAGGAGGGATCAGAGATCCAACCTGGCCTTCTTTATGTTCTCCAGATGTAAAGCAACCTCGACATTGCCCATCTGGATACGGATCAGATCACCGTCAAGAGCACGTAAAATGCCCCGAAAACGGGACCGTCCAACGACAGGTGCACGGGTTTCAACACGAACCGGCTCCCCGCAATAGCGTTCAAAATGAGCCGGCTTGCGCAGGGGACGGCTGATCCCCGGCGATGAAACTTCGAGCATATAACGACCATCGAGAAAATCGGCGCTGTCCAGCAGAGGATCCATCATCCGGGATGCTTGCGTACACTCATCCATCGTGATGCCGGAACCTTCTTTATCTATATATATGCGCAATAAAGGCGCACCCGCATGACGTGACATCTCCACTTCCACCAGCTCAAAGCCGAGCTGCTGCAAGTCGGGTTCCAGTAACAGCCACGCCTGGCGCACCAGGGCGTCTGTCTCCATAAAATATACCTTTCCGGCCCGGAGATCAGGCAAATTATCAATAAAAAAAGTGGGTCAAGACCCACTTGTTGCGGTCGCTATCTGTTACCAGTACAATAACATAGATCACGGCAACGGTGCAACCGATTCACGCTGAGAAACCCGTGTGGCGGGTACCTTCGCGTGCTTTCAGCTGATTGTTCTTCTGCTTGGATTTATAGCATCATTACTACCAGATTCCGCTTGGATGTTTTGTCCGTTCGATAACTGAAAAAAACACCGCCGCACACAGTACAGTGGGGCACAATGTGGATATTGTGCCTGAAAACGCCGGCATTTTCAAGTTGGAGACGATTCGCGGAGGGAATATCAAGATTGCGATCCCGGGCCGGGTACCCCGCATCACGCCACAGACCCGCCAGTTCCGCCGACACCTCATAACAGCAGACGTGAGCACAGGGCCCCACAAGAGCCAGCAGAGAAGCCGGGGAAGATGAAAAATGCTCTTTCATCGCCTGAACACCGGCAAGGGCGATATTATGGAAAGTGCCCTCACGACCGGCATGAAGCAGGCCGATGGCACGACACACAGGATCAAAAAGAAGGACAGGGGCGCAATCGGCCACACTCATACTCAGAAGGACACCCGTTTCGTCGGTGCACAGGCCGTCGGCTTCCACAACTCCCGAACGGGCTTCATCAGCTCTTACGACCCGGGTACCATGCACCTGATGAACACGGACCGGCTCCCTGTCGGGCTGGCCCGGCACTGAAAGAAAGCGTCTGGTATTTTCACGGGCACTTTCACGACCACCGCAATCGCCCGTGCTCTTGTCGGACATGGCCGCCAGACGAAGACCCGCCTCTTCCAGAAATGAAAAAGACTGCATGGCTACCCGCTTTCCATGAAGCTGCGTCCCTTACAGCACATATTTGTTCAGGTCACGGCTTTCCGCCACTTCCGAGAGACGTTCTTCCACAAATTCCGCTGTAATGACCACCTCTTCGCCCGGCCGTTCCGATGCGGTAAAAGACAGGTCTTCCAGAACATATTCGAGGATGGTATGAAGTCGACGGGCACCGATATCTTCCGTATCCGCATTGACCTGCTCGCAGGTTTCCGCCATTTTTTTCAGCGATTCAGGGTCAAACTGAAGGGTCACGCCTTCCGCCTGGAGCATGGCCTGGTATTGTTTGATCAGCGAATATTCCGTTTCTGTAAGAATCCGGAGAAAATCATCAGCACGCAGGCTGCTCAGTTCCACACGGATGGGGAAGCGGCCTTGAAGCTCCGGAATCAGATCCGATACCTGGGTCATATGAAAAGCGCCTGCCGCTATGAAAAGAATATGATCCGTCCGCACGGAACCATATTTCGTCAGAACAGTGCTGCCTTCCACAATGGGCAGAATATCACGCTGCACTCCCTCCCGTGACACATCGGGACCGTGTCCCCGTTGTCCCCGCCCCGCGATTTTGTCTATTTCATCGAGAAAAACGATCCCGCTGTTTTCCACATTCTCCACAGCACGACGGGCCGCCAGATCCATATCTATGAGTTCCTGAAAGGCCTCCTGCAGCAGAATCTCACGGGCTTCCGCCACAGTCACTTTTTTCGCTTTACGATGGCGGGGCGTCATATGTCCGAAAACATCCTGCAGATTCATCCCCATTTCTTCCATGCCGCTGGAAGCGAAAATCTGGAGCATGGCGTTTTCTTTGGACTCCGTCACCGTCAGCTCCACTTCTTTGTCTTCCATCTCACCGGCCGCAAGCTTGTTGCGAATCATATTGCGCACCTTTTCCCGGGCGGCCACGCCCGGTTCCACGCCCGGTTCATCGCCGGCCTGGGGATCTCCGGGGAAGAACTCCGCACGCTTCGGTCGCTGCGAAGGCATGGGCAACAACAGATCCAGAAGGCGACGCTCCGCCTGTTCACGCGCTTTTTCTTCACACTCCTTGCGAAGCTCTTCACGGGCCATTTTCACAGCCACTTCCGTCAGTTCCCGAATCATGGATTCGCAATCACGACCCACATAACCCACTTCCGTGAACTTGCTCGCTTCCACTTTCACAAAAGGCGCATCGGCCAGTTTGGAAAGGCGCCTGGCGATCTCTGTTTTGCCCACTCCCGTGGAGCCGATCATGATGATATTTTTCGGGACCACCTCATCCCGTATGCCTTCCGGCAGTTGAATACGTCGCCAGCGGTTGCGAAGCGCAATGGCCACTTTGCGCTTGGCCTCATCCTGACCGACAATATATTTATCCAGCTCCTGAACGATTTCCTGAGGCGTCAAGGCTTGCATATCCAGTTCCTTATGGCTGCAGTGTCATTTAACAATTCGGGCATAAACAGAAAGTATACCCACTGTCTGCGCCCAAAGAAAAGTCCGCTTTATCTGAGACAGGGGCTGCCCTTTTTGCGGCACAACGGCCCGGCTGAAGTATACCACGGATCACCGGAGAGCCGGAAAGCCCGGGAACGCCTCACTCCTCAGAGGATTGAAGAGGGTGTTCCTCCAGAGGCCGGAGCGAAGGAAGAACAGGCCTTTCAACCTCTTCAGGATCAGCAAGTTCTTCAACCGGGCTCCGAAGAGCCGCCAGAGGCGCTAATCCGGAGACAAAACCATCGCCCGATGCCATCATAGACGAAGCACCCTCCTGCGGCTTCCTTGCTCTGGTCCCTTCCAGAGGAAGCAAGGGAGCAGCCGTGTCGTCTTCCAGTCCGTCCAGCTCTTTATGGATCTCTGTTTCCCTGGGAAAACGCTGCAGAAAAAGTAAAATCACATTGCGCAACGAAGAAAGATCCCCGTTGCGGGTAAACACGGCGATGAGCTCCTTCAACAATACAGTGGCTTCATCAGCACGGGTCGCATGCTTCACCAATCGCTCAAACCAGTGGAGTGCTTCCATATACCTCTTCTGATGAATCAGATTATGGGTAATTCTGGAAAGCACCACCGGATGCCCCGGATACATATGGACCAGAATAAAATATTCCTGCAGAGCGCCCAGCCAGTTCCCCTGTCTTTCCAGACTTTCAGCCGCAGCCAGATGCGGCCGATCCGAAGCTGCGGGATGATCCGGCAAAATCAGCTCCACAAGCAGACGTGAAAGAAGCGATACGGCGAGATGACCATAAAGAGCCGTACCTGCAACGAGCAAACCCAGCAGTGAAAAGATGAAAAGAACCACATCATCGTGCATCAGCTGACGAAGGGTCAGAATTTCCAGTGAACAAAAGACTGTGACGGCACCCAGCAGTAATAACTGACGGCGCACACTCCATTCTTTCTGGCGGTGAAAACGTTCATGAAGCGACCAGATTCCGAAACCCAGAAAAAGGGCGAGAAGTATCCCTCCTGAAAGATACAAAAAAGGTTGGACGCTGTCCTGCAGCATATTCATGGAAAAAATATGTATCATGAAAGCGTTTCCATCTCATTGTCCAACAAAGCCATTTCCACTAGACTACTGCAAAAGCACGGTTGCTTGTCAACTTTACTGTCTCAGACCGGATCTGTCCACGATCCGTTTCTCCACTCTCACCCAAAAAAAAAGTCTTTTTCAACAACTTATGAAAAGCCAATGCCTTTCCCTTGCATAAATAATCAAATAAAGGTATCATTAATAGAATAGAAATCTGAACCGGAAGATGGCTTAGGAGCAGCAACCATGAAAAATACCTCTTTAGTGAAACTTGTCGTACTGTGCTGCCTGTTCATGGCTGTCCTTTTTATCATCAGCACTCAGGATGCACAGGCTCAATCGGCCGATCAGAAACTTGCCCAGCAGGAAGGTCTGGGAACCAAAGAAATCGACAAAGACAAACTTCCCGGAAAGCTGGAATATACCATTGCCATCGGCTCAGTGATCGCTATGGTAGCCGTGATGAAATTTGCTTGAGTCACGGCAACTGCTCGGCTCAATCCCGGCTTTCACTGAGCAAACAGGACGCTGGCAATGCCGACAATCCGCTTTAGGATTCTCCACCTCAGGAACTCTTGACTCACAATGAGAAACATCGGGCGGTGAATCTGCCCCGCAGAAACAGGATGGTACTGTGTCCGAACGGATTTTGTGGTTGAAGACCCATGCACTGCTGCAGGATGAGACGATAAACTGTCTCCAGGCCGCTTCTTATGAAGTGGATCTTGTGGACAGTCTGGAACAGGTACACCCAAAGCTTGATTCCGGCGACTATCAGATCTTTCTCGCCCCCTTGCAGTGGCTGGATCAGAGTTGTCTGCCACTCATCCAGGAGATCCGCCGGAAATATCCCCACATAAGCAGCTTCATCACAGTCGAAGTGAGTGATATGCTGCAAGACCTCCCTGCATCCACAGCAGAACTCAGCCTGTTGCTGGTGAATCCGGAAGAGCCCACCCGCCTGGTTGCCGCTATCGCAAAAGCCCTGCGCCGACAGAAAAAAGAAGAACACAGTTCATCTGAAGAGCTGCAGCAAATACAGAAAGAACTGTTCCGAACAAGAGACCATCTGAATATTCTGCTGGACAGCACCATGGATGCCGTATTCACTCTGGGCACCACTCTGGCCATCACTTATGCGAACCGGGGTGCAAAAAGCATGCTCGGCTACAGCTCCGAAGATCTGTCAGCCATGTATTTTGAAGGCTTGCTGCGCGGTGCCGAAGAAGAGTCCACACTCCTCTTTGCCAGACTCGAAGAAGGAGCCATTCAGAATCACGAAACAGAACTGCGCCATAAAGACGGGCGCTGGATCCCAGTGATCATGTCGCTGTCCAAAGCCTATGACCATCTGGGCAATTTCATGTCCCTTCTGGCCATCTGCAAAAACATCACGAAACAAAAGCAGCTGGAAAGTGAACTCAAAGAAAAGATTGTCACCGACAGCCTCACAGGGCTGTACAACCAGCGCTATTTTTATGATCGACTCGCAGAGGAAATCGAGCGTGCCCGCAGGCAGAATCATCCCCTGTCCCTGCTCCTCTTTGATGTGGACCACTTTAAAACTTATAATGATACCCACGGACATCTGGAAGGTGATCGGCTCCTGAAAACCATCGGCGAAGTGGTCCGACTCTGTACCCGCGATTATGTGGATACGGGATGCCGCTACGGGGGCGATGAATTCACCGTGATTCTGCCCGAGACCGATCTCATCCATGCGAAAAATATTGCCGAGCGTATACGCGCTTCTTTTGAGCGCTATGCTTTTGACCCCTGTACGCTCAGCATAGGACTCATGACCTATAACAAGAAAACGCCCCATCGGGAAGCGTCGGCGGAAAGCTTTATACGCCATGCCGACGAAATGATGTACAATGCAAAGCGTTCGGGAGGCAACCGCGTCTACATTTATGACGCAGACGAAAACCACAGCCTCTCCGAGAGTTGAGCACATCAGTCAACACTCCCCTGTACGGGCCAGTCTGGAGGAATTATGAAGTTCGGAATCTGCAATGAAATCTTCAAAGAATGGAACGACATGGAACGGACCATTCACTATGTGAAAGAAGCCGGCTATGACGGATTGGAGATCGCTCCTTTCACGCTCGCGCCTTATGTAAGCGATATCCCCGCTTCTACCCGGGCCGATATCGTACGCCACGCCGAAGCGGCCGATCTGGATATACTCGGCATTCACTGGGTTTTTGTCGGGCCGGAAGGGGTTTTCCTCACCCATCCCGATAAAGAGGTGCGGGATTTCACAGCGCGTTATCTCATTGATCTCGTCAATTTCTGTGGAGATGTGGGCGGAAAAGTGCTCATCTTCGGATCACCCAATCAGCGCAATGTGGACCGGGATGTCACCTACAACCAGGCCTTCGGCTATGCCCGTGAGGTCTTTGAAGCGGCCCTGCCCGCCTGTGAAGAACGGGGAGTGACCATCTGCATGGAACAGCTCACACACTGGGAAACCAATTTCTGCCATACTCCCGAGCAGACCGTTGAGCTCATTGATGCCGTCAACCACCCGAATTTCCAACTGCTTCTGGACACGAAAGCCATGTCCTATCTTCAGGAAGACCGGGCGACCCTGATTCGCAAATACGGCAAATACCTCTGCCATTACCATGCCAACGACACGAACTTCCACGGACCCGGCTGGGGCGAAGTGGATTTCGCACCCATCTTCGAAGCTCTCAAAGATATCAACTACGATCGTTATGTATCTGTGGAAGTCTTCCGCTTTGAAGCCGGACCCGAGGCCATCGCCGAAAAAAGCCTGGCCTATATGAAGCAATTCGTCTGATTTTTCTCTCTGAAATATAACTCTCATACTTTACAGCGGAATCTGTTGTTTTCCGCTTCCAGGAATAACTCATGAAAGATAAGCTCATCATCGGTATGCCTGCCGGTTCTCTGGCTGATGTCAATCGCGGCGGCAACCTGGTTACTTTATTGAAAGCGGCCGGCTTCCCGACAAAAGGTTATGAAAAAGGAGGACCCACCACCTTTCCCCTCCATTCCATGCTCTTCGGATGGGACGGACGGCCTCAGGAATTCGGCGCGCAACTCGCACTCCATGAAGTGGATATAGCCATTGGCGGCGATGACTGGATCACGGAACGACTCTTGGAGTACCGCCTGGATTACGGAAAAGAAATCACCCTGTCCAAAGCACTGTCTCTCAACAGAGGCAAGGTGCGCATTGTCATCATCAATGCGCCCCGACCCGCAGGGCTCAGCTTTGATGACTGGCTTTCCGATCTCCTGAAAAAACAGAAGATTGTCCGTGCCGTCTCTGAAATGCCTTATCTCTTCATTCAATGGTTTCAGAAAAAACGTGCAGCCCTCGGTTTTGGCGAAGAATGGGACTGCTATTCCATTCAGAAATACAACACGCCGCCGAAGATTGAAAAAGGCCTCGTCGTCTATGAATCCTGGGGAAAAACGGAAGCCAAAGTACTTCATGGCAGTGTGGATTTCGGACTGGAAATAACACAGACCGGCAGTGCCATACGTAATTACGGACTGGAAATCAGCGAAGAAATCATGGAATCCGAAGCCGGTGTCTGGGCGGCACAGGGGCTGAAAAACAATCCCGAAAAATATGAACTGGCCCGTATGTTTCTGCTGAACCTCTATGGCGCCGTATTCGCCGAGAACAAAGTGCTCATTCTTTTCAACGCCCAGAAAGATCAGGTGCCCGCCATTATCGGCTATCTCGATGAACACCGTCTCTTCGGTGATGAGCCGACCATGAATGAAGGTATCAATTTCACAGAGTTCAATATTCAGGTACGCACAGCCGACCCCGATCTGCCTCTGGCACAGGTGCGTTATGATCTGGCTTGTCTGGGCGCAACCCATATAGAAACCATTCCGTTAAACTCCTGTATACCCGACCTCAGTGTCATCGACTTCTGACATAAGCGGCTCACAGCCGAACTGAATCCTTTGCTTCCGCTGCTTCGGGAAGTGTGCAGCTCTGTCGGTGAACATTGATCGTCATGACAGACAGAAAGCTCCACGCCATGAAATCACAGCACTTTTTTCACAGCCTGCTCCTCCCCGCTTTCATCATGCTCCTTTTGCTGACCCCATACACAGGACAGAGTGAGGAGCTCCGGGCCGCATCGGGGATTCTTGAGCTGGAGTTCATGAAAAAAGCGGAGGGTATCCGGCTGCAGGCCTTGCGCGACCTGGACTATGACCGGAACCTTCTCGCCGAAAACGGCAAAGCCCTTTTCGAACTCATCCTCTATGACAGCGACGATGAGGAACTGCGCATCTGCTCTGAAAAAGGCTGGAACCATACAGCCTGCACTGCGCAGGACGGTGAAGTGCTCCTGCAATGGAAGGGCCATGCCACAGCAGGGCTGGAAGATTTTCTGGTGGAAGTTCTGGCCTCGGCCCGGCCCGCCGATAACGCCTGGCAATGGCATATACGCACAGAAGGCACTCTCAAAGAAACAAGACTGGAGGACGTGTCTTTTCCCCAGATCACACTCAACAGCAGCCTGAGTGATGGCGGTATCCTCTATCCTGACGGGCCCGGCGCGCTCATCCAATACCATTGGCTCAATGACACGCAAAAATGGCAACGCTATGGAGGCGGCTGGGGAAGCATGCAATTCATGGCCGCCTTTTCCAAATGGTCGGCCGAAGAACACCAATCCGGCTTTTACTTCGCCATGCATGACCCCAAAGGTTCGGAAAAAGAAATTGTCTTCCAATCGAAAGCCGAAGAAAAAACGGCCACCTTCTTCTTTGAACATGCCATCCCCGATACGACAAAGACCAACAACTATGAACTCCCCGGAAAAGCGGTCTGGCGGCTTTTCAGAGGCGATTGGTTTGATGCGGCGCTCTATTACAAGAACTGGGCGAAAGACACTGTCCTCTGGTGGCCGAAACTGAGCGATGAGGGTCGGGAAGACACCCCCTTGTGGATGCGCGAACTCTGTGTATGGGCCCAGACAGGCGGCTCGCCCGAAGAGGTGGTGGAACGTGTGAAAGCTTTTGCCGAATTCCTCGACGTGCCCGTGGGATTTCATTGGTACAACTGGCATGAAATCCCCTTTGACAATGACTACCCCCACTATTTCCCCGCCAAAGAGGGCTTTGAAGAAGCTGTCCGGGAACTGCAGGAAGCTCAGGTTCATGTCATGCCCTATATCAACGCAAGGCTCTGGGATACCCGCGATTGCGAAGATCAGGACTGCTCCTTCACCACTGTCGCTCTCCCCGCCGTAACAAAAAACGAGGACGGATCGCCCGTAACCGAAAAGTACAGAAGCAAGGAAAAAGACGGCTCGGAAGTGGCGCTGGGCGTCATGTGTCCCTCCACAGAACTCTGGCAGGACAAGGTCAATGAAATTGTGAGCCGACTCCATCAGCAGTGCGGAACGAAAGGCGTTTATCTGGACCAGGTGGCTGCGGCAACCCCCGTCTTATGCATGGACGAAAGCCACGGCCATCCTCTCGCAGGCGGTTCCTGGTGGAATGAAGGTTACTGGGCCATGCTCGACAGGATACGCGCCGAAATGCCCGCCGGTCATATGATCACCACCGAATGCAACGGCGAAACTTTCGTAAACCGTTTCGATGCTTATCTCAGCTGGCACTGGCAGACGGACGGGCAACTCCCTGTCTTCCCCGCCATTTACGGAGGCACCATCCAATGCTTCGGTCGTGCCTTCGGAGGCGGTGAGACCAGAGACCTTGCCCTGCGCATGAAGACAGGGCAACAGCTCGTCTTCGGTGAACAGATCGGTTGGATCAACCCTGATCTGGCCCTGGCGGAAGAAAACAGAGCCTTCTTCAAACAGGCTGTGCAACTGCGCTGGCTGTTACGGCGTTATTTTTACGCCGGAGAAATGCTGCGACCCCCTGTCCTGGAAGGGACCATGCCCAGAGTACGGGCCGACTGGCAATGGCACGGTGAACACTGGGTCAATACAGACGCCCTGCTCACTGGCGCCTGGTCCATCCCCAAAGAAAAGAAGACGGCACTCATCTTCGCCAATGTCTCCGACGAAACGATCACCCTGAAACTCGTCATCAGAAGACCCGGCGACAATACACAGGATACACCTCTTATGAGAACCATCCTGCAGGATAAAAATACCGCGACACGCAGCGACCAAGTTACCCCGGGACAAACTCTTGAACTGACGCTGGAAGCTCAGACAGCCTGCGCCTGGGAATTCCAGGAAGATATCGTATACAGCCCCCATTGATTTCACCACGAAGGCACAGCCGCAACCAGATGATGCTTTTTTCTAACCACGAAGTCAGGTAGGACAGGTCGGTTCAAGAAGAAAGAAGAGGGGAAGGGCTGATGTCTTCCCAATGCCCATCTGAACCTCAAGAGAACACTCTCGCCTGCGTCATTCCTGCGAAAGCACGAATCTTAATTCGACATGAGGACTTGAATATACGCTTGATCCTTTCGAGTTAGGGTTGAATCCGTAAATAACGGACGGATGCACATGACATCCGTCCGCGAAAAGAGACAGGCGAAAAGGACG
>LSQX01189252.1_pt2 | contig 32461 bp, 4 predicted proteins | sample 654561 | NCBI WGS metagenome assembly LSQX01 (sample SAMN04489861, study PRJNA283612) | anaerobic digester metagenome | isolation source: 4 biogas reactors fed with cattle manure at either 37C or 55C with and... | place: Denmark: Kongens Lyngby | collected 2014 | reverse complement strand
ACCGGCACAAAATCTATGACAACCAAACATCAGTCTGCCTGAAGGGTGCAACCTTAATTGTTACCTGTAAAAAAAGCAGGTTGTCAATAATAAACAACCTGCTTTATAAACCTGTTGGTATATTTCTAAAGTGTTTTTAGAGGATTGTTATCCAATATTCTCTCCACTTCCTCGTATCCGGTGGGAAATGCATAATTGTATCGAGCGGGCAATGCAAATACATAGCTGCTATTCCGGCCCAGTTCCCTGGGGGGGATTGGTGCGGCTCCAATGCTGAATCCTCTTTGCTGCAGCTGCTTCCATTGGCTTGGGGTAAATATCATTATGGGAATATCCTGGCGCGGGTTTTTATCTGTCCACTGAGGATGCCGGATAGAAATCATGGGTCCATTTTCTTTTATGAGTCCACTATCGGGATCAAGGCCCTCCCATTGGCTCATGATTACAGAATAAGCTCGCCAGGTATCTGGCAAGGTAAAAGAAAACCCATATTTACCATTTTTGTAGACCGGGGCCTCGTTATTCTGATAGTTAACGATAAACCAACGGTTTTCTGTTTTCTCCACTTCCAGAATTATGCTCCTTCTTCCTGCCTCACCCCCGTTGGCCATCTCCACACTGGTCATTTGTATAATAACAGCTTCAATTCTATATCGATAATTAGATAATTTGTTCATTTCCACTATTTCAATACGCTCCGGCCAGGGGCTGGAAGCAACTCTTCCCGGTACATTCTGGAGATCATTTTTCCACCGGGCCAGAAGTCCAGGTGCTACATAGTCGCCATAGTTCTCCTGTATACTTTCTTTTACTGTGTTCTCAGGAGCCAGCAAGGAAACATTTTTTACTTTGCTGCCGAAGTCTGTTAGCAGCTTGGCAACTGCTTTTTCATCACTTTCACTTTCTTGGTTGAAACCAATGGTTTTAACCCTCATTTCTCCATTCTTGAACGTGTATTCAATTTCAATGTCACCTATGAAGCCAGCTGGCGATACCTGAGCTCCCATCTCTACCACCAACTCATTGTTAATCACTGAATAATGATAATTATTCTTAAATACTACCTTATCGAACCAGGTAGCGGCATATCCCTTATCTTTGTATACCGTGGTCTTTTCATCACCTATTGTAATATGGATAGCCTTCCGGTCTCCATCGTCCACAATTTTAGTATCCAGCTTTTCTTTAGCTATGTCAGCGGGTAGTTCCACCTTGATCTCTTCAAAATTAGCCGGGTTTATAATATGTATGTCTTCGGTGTGATAACCGGTGCCGGTACCGGTAGTTAAAATAATGACTAATTCTTTATCGCCATCCTGGTTGATATCGTTAAATATCATTTTAGGCTCAAAACTGGGATTCTTTACGTTTTTCCAGTCAAAATATTGGCGTTTCCCGTTTATGTCAAGGATAAACCCCTCGTACATTCCATTTGACTCTTGAAAGGGATACAATTTGCTGGCCGTCTCTGAGTTACTGGAAATATAATAGGGTTTATCAATATATACGGTTTTGCTTTCCTGCTCCCATCTGACACTGGCCCCCAGTGCTTCTGCCACCCATCGTACCGGTACTATAGTCCGGTCTTTAACAATTTGGGGAGCCACGTCAGAACTGATTTCCTGACCATTTACTATAAGTTTTACCGGATTGTTGGCAAAAGCTGCTGCCGCAAAAAAGCAAATAAATATGGCAACCCCAACCATAACTAATGACCTTTTTTTCACGAAATGTGCCTCCTTCCGTAACCAAACCAAAGCCTTTGCTCGGTTATCCATAACATGCCATGCTTCAGTTGCCAAATCTGATGGTGTATATTCAAAAGGGTCTATAATGGCAACACATTATTGACCCTCTCTGTCTTCCAGCCAGCAAATCAGCAAAAACTTATGCTATCACTTTGACCTAATAATACTACGAAGATGGAAAGAGATAACTTACATGCTCCCACATGACACTCTTGTTTCATTTTCTTTGTGGCTTTTTTTATTTAGTTCATTGAAGCTAAACTCTATCTTGACCAAAGCCTATAACTTCACTAAGTGGGCTTTTTGTTCCGATATTTGCGATTGGGCACTAGCCTGGTCCAGCTTCTGGATCAGCTTAACCTCGCCCCGGTAGTGTTTAAGACGTCTTTGTACAGCAGCCTCAGTGCCAAGGAAAAAGCGCGTTTGCGGTTTATTATCCTTAATATAATCAACTCGCCAGTAATCTTTCATAAGCCGGCTACCGTCTCCAATGCTATACTTTCCCTTGGCCGCACTGGCTTTTTTGGCCATATATAGTCCTGCTGCTACGCCTAAACTAGCGGCAGCTCCAACTCCTAAAGCTATTTTATCCGCCTTTGTAGCCCTTTTGAGCGATTCTTTATCCGACATCAAAATACCTCCTTATCGTATCCTGCCCTGGCTCCTCATCAAGGGTCCAGCTGCCTCACTGACCCTTGAAGCCATCTCCATCCCTAATCTCTCCCCCGCTTTCACCCTTGCCAACAAAGCAGAAACTCATACCTAAGGCCAGTATGGTCTTAGCTTTATAATGATTATAAACTATATCCCTTATTTAGTAATAGCTTAATACAAGCCTCAATCACTGATGAATATTTTAACACGATTGTATATTGTGGAGAAATGAACAGGGTAAGCCAATCCTGGGGAAGGAAGGCAAATCAAACCTCATTAGTAGCTAATGGCAGGAGAGCAGATTTAAGTTGCTGCGGCCCATATAGCCAGATGCATAAAAATCATATTACATTAGGGATTTGTCTAATCATTCAACTCCTTTACCTTTTCCAATTCCCGGGATATGTTTTCCAGTTCAGAAATATCCTGCAGCACTGCTACCGCACCGATAATCTCACCATTTTTTTTGATAGGGGTACGATTGGAAATAAAAGTGCAATTCTTCAGTACGATTTTCTGTACCGGTTTACTGACTCCAGTCTTAAGAATCTCCATCAGCCCAGTATTAGGTATTATCTCTACAATATCTCGACCCAAAACTTCATTGCCTTTTACGCCTAGAAATTTCTCAGCTACCTGGTTTAACAAGCTTAATTTACCCCTGCAATCCACGGCAATAATCAGGTTATGGGTGGCATCTATAATGTTCAGTAAGTCATTGGAAATGGATGATTCAAAAAATGCCCTGGCTATATCAGTTCGGGTTATCATTCCCACCACTACCTTTTTGTCGACCACCGGCAAGCGCCCCACCTTATCAAAAATATCTTTAACTTCTTCATCAGGGTGGCCTACGGTGAGATCGGGGTTCATTATGTCTCCCACTAGAGACCCGGTATTCTGGTCCTGGACTATGACCCGGTATATATGACTTTTAGTTAATAATCCCAGTAATTCTCCCTTTTCGTTAACTACTGGGGCACCGTCTATCTGATTATCAAGGAAAATCTGGGCGGCCTCTTTGACGGTATGGTTCAGGGTCAAAACAACCAATTTGGTGCTCATTATATCAGTTAATCTCATAATAAAAACCTCTTTTAAAGATTTTATCCCAATTAACTCTTTACTAGATATTTATGTATTGATGAAGAATCTAGTACCTATAAGTTCCAAATAAGAGCTGGGCAATTTAAAGGATTGCTAATTTTTAATATTATATCATAGTAACTTCTATATTTGTTAAGGTTTTCCTTCTTAATCTCTGTATAAGTTTTTTTATCAATTATCAATTTAAGAAAAAACCACCAGGGTTGATAGCTTTTTTAATCAACCTTGGTGGTTAATGGTACCTTTATATCTTTGGGTATCCCCTTAGTCAATATTACCTAAGCATTTCTGCTTGGCATCTACCCATGCCTGCATAAACATTCATATGGTTAATACTGTCTAAAGCATCCCTCCCCTGCATAAACAAGCGGTAGCTGCCAAAGGCAATATTGGCTTCATCTAAACTATTATTTTGCGACGCCGATATCTGGCTAGGACAATGAGTAAAAGCATGACCATCAATCCAGCCAAGATTGCCGTGGCTGGGTGATATATCAGGTACACCATCCCCACTATGGGAGTTAATACTATGCGGGTGCCCATTCTCAGGGTATCATTGTCCGCAATCCAAGCAGCAATCGGAGGAGAATGTCGATAATAGAAATCCACCAATGCTGCGCCAGGTTTATTGCTTAATAAATACTGGTCGCGGAAGTGACGAAGCAACACTACTGCTGACTCAAACTTCGAACCATAGGCCGCAGTGGCAATAAAGCACTCATCCATTGGTCCCCGTTGAATAGTTATTACATAGCTCCGGTCAAGCCGGCCCTCCTCCATTACTACTACCCGGACTAAATTTTCTCCCTGAACCAGAGGTACAATCCCATCCATTATTTCTGTTGTATCCAAGAATATCCTGGCTATGGTGTCCGGTGCTGCAGTAGCCCGTACTTGAACTGACTCGGTTTCCTCCTCTAGCTGTATGGAATAGCTTAGTAGCTCCCCATCAAAGTCGCCCATGAGTTCAGCTCCGGATCCTCCCAAACCTTCCCTTATACTGAGACCGCTTAAGGCGAAGGCTGGTACCGGTACTGGCTCAACCTTTACTTCGGTAGTAATCAGCTGCTGCTGGGTGCTTGCATCGGCGGAAATGATAATGGTTCCAGTTCCGGCCAACCGGTTTAATACTCCACTCAGCTCTATCCTTATAGTATTGGCTTCGGTCCTGCTACCGACAATGACGCTAAGTCCAGTAAAGTCACCTTCCAGACTGATGTCCTGAGGCCCAATGTTCTCAACAAAGCTGCCCTGAGACAGAGTCAGCATAATAGTCTGCTGGAAGTCTGCTGACTCTACCACTGCATTAGGAGATGCAGTAATATATAATACCTGTGTTCCTGCTTTAATAGCTGCTAAAAAGTCGGCTTGAGCTGCATCAAGTGCTGCCATAGCGGATTCCAGGCTGCTCTTCATGGCGCTGCTAATATCGCGAGTAGCACGGGCCGTTTGTATAACTGTACTGAATTGATCCATTTCCGACTGGCTTACCCACTTGGATACTATGGATACATCGCTGCCATTAACGCTTACCACCACTTGGTCCATTTCCAGGTTGGCCCAGTATATGGCTTCATTCAAACTGCTCTTGGCTGCTTCAACTAGAGGAATCTCTGCTTCCAGACTGTCCAACAGGCTCTTCTCTACGCTCAGTTTAGCCTGTATCTCCTGACTCAATGCGGCATAGGCCGTTAAGGCTGCATTTACTGCTGTCTTATCCCCTATGGCCACTGTTTCCACGGTCTTGGCCAGGATAGTGCCATGAGCTGTCCTGAATGCTGCTGCATCGGCATTTGTCTGCAGTTCCGGTATTTTGGCTTCTGCTGCTGCCAGTTTATCCAACTCGGTGACCAAAGCTTTTTGTTCAGCAGTTAAGCTATTGTAGGCAGTGCGAGCCGCCTCCACTGCAGGCTTATCAGCCAGAGTCATTTCAGCTGTTGCTGGCAGGGCCAGGATCATATCATCTACGGCTTTTGCTGCTTCCAGGTCTGCTATCTTTACAGCCAGACTGTCCAACAGGCTCTTCTCTACGGTCAATCTGGCCTGGGCCGCAGCGCTCAGTAAATCATAGTCATTTTGAGCTGCAGTTAACAAGTCTCGCTGTTCAATGGTGATGGTTTCCGCTGTTCTGCTTAGTATTATATCATGCTGGCCCTTGAACTCCTCCGCATGTATCTCCGCCAGCTCTGTCAGAGTGACTATAACATTATAGGTATCCATGCCATTTACTTTTATATTGCCGGTGAAGGTATCATAATCCGTTGCTGAAACAATATAAGTATAATTCCCATCAATCAGATATATAGTTGCCTGGCCATCCGGCCCGGTAACAACCGTAGGATAACCAGGAACTGAAATACTGGCTCCGCTGATAGCAGTTGTTCCGTCTTTCATATTTACAGAAAAAGTAACCTCATAGGTGGGTTGAAGGGTCATACTGCCCACTGAGGTGTTGCCAAATACTGTTATTTCACCACTTAGGCTTTGGAATCCGTCTTTGGACACACTGTAGCTATAAGTACCGTTGGCCAGACCAATAGCAGCTGTTTCTCCTACCACTGTTGATGTCTTGTTGGTACCGATTATCTCTAGCATTGCTCCCTCGCCGTTAATTATAGTGAAGGTGACCAAGGGCTGACCACTGGTGGTGAAGCTGGTATTCAAGGTCTTTCTGTTGCCGCTGTCGTCAAAGGCTATGATGTTCAGGCTATGACTGCCGTCATCCAGACCTCCCAACAGATCATAAACATAACGTCCCTCTTCATCGGTATAGATGCCTGTGCTCACATCAACCCCATCCAGTTTTAAGGAGATGGACTCCACATAGCCCAGGGTATCTGTAGCGGTAAATATTATCCTGGCCATATCATGGTCCAGGCTGGCCCCATCGGCCGGGCTGATCAGTGTAATCTCCGGTGCTCCTTCATCTTCGGGCAAGAGGGACTGTACGGTAAACTCAGTAGTGGTATCACTGCTGTAATCCGCCCCGTAGTTGGCCCCCTTCATATATACTTTATATGGAGTGGCTGAAGGTTTAAAGGTATAGGAACCGCTGAAGTTGCCGAAGCTGTCTGGAATAAATATATTCACTGCCACGTCATTCACAAAGAGTACGGCCAGTTTATTCGGAGCTATGGTTCCGCTCACCACTAGTTCCGGGTTATAGCCATCCAGGTAGACAGTATCCCCAGCACCAACTTCCGAGCCATTGTAGTATACTGCTTCCGGCAATGGAATCGTTTCAACCTCTCTTACTACTACGGAAATTGGCACTGTGCGGCTATAACTCTGGTCATCATTTTTATGCCAGGGGGAACCCTGGTCTCCCGCGGCCAGAATATTGTCCAGATTGGCATTGAGATTGCTTCCAGTAACCGTTACTTTCAGCCCAATAGTATAGGATCCGGCCTCCAGCTGGGCGGGCAGGGTGAATTGGGGTACCAGAACTTTGCCATCTCCTGCTGCTACCGAGAAATCACTGCTTTGGGCCAGGGTTTGACCGAATATCCGGGTGCTCAGATCCGGGAGCGACAGCTCTTCTCCATCTAGGCCAATGAAACTGGTCACCTCAAGATCTACCTCTTCTAATTCCCCGTTTCCGGAGCTCTCATATATGCTTATTTCTGTTTCAACTTCCTGAGTTTCCGTTAGCGCAGCATCAGCCATGATGTTTCCGGGGGGAACCATGTCAAATACGGTGCCCAAGTCAGGCAGTTGCCCGATCTGCAAGGTATAGTACTCTTCCTCATTGGATCCTTGAATGTTAATGGCATAATCACCGCTGGGGTTTTTGATTACCAGGAGATCTCCTTCTCTTACTATACTGCGCAGCTCTGCTGTATCAAGCCCTGCACCACTTACTTCCATGCTGATATTGCTGCCGTCCAGGGCTGCCAGCAGAATTCTCAATTCTGCGCTGCCTTCCTTGGCGGTGAATGTTACTGTGTCTGAAACGGGGTTTCCTTCTCCTCCCAGATAGCCGCTACGGGGTATGCTGTAGTCATATTGGCTGCGCATGGCTGTAATCTGAGCTTCATTGCCGGTCATAAAATGTTTGACATAAGGTCCATGCAAACCGGCAATGGACATGGAGGAAGGCTCGGCCAGTTCAAAGCTCAGATACAGATCAAATCCGGCTGGATCCCGAAGGGTGGCCTTGGGGGCATATATATCGGCAACAAATTGCCTGCTTTCCCCTACCCCGACTGAATCCGCTGGCACCGAAGCCGAGTATATCACTCCGTTGCCATCTATAATCTGTATTATCGGAGCCACGGTAATAGCTCCGCTATGGTCATTGCGAATATTGATCACCGCATGACCCTGACCAAATTCTTCATCATCACCGATGGTGATATCGCTCACATCTACACCCAATACCATAATAGGTAGAGGTGGATCTATTTTTTTCCATTGATCAACTGCTGCAAATACCGATTGGACCGACTGGGCTACTTGATAGGTTTTGGCCGCCGCCAATCCGGAATTTACATATACTTCAGCTGCGGCCCGAGCCATTAGCTGGGCAGTAGAACTATCCGCTTTATTAAGACTATCTGCCCAGGGACCTACTACTGCATCTCCCATGCTATTGGCCAGGCTGTTTACCAGACCTATCCCGGCCATGGTTGTGCCACTGCCAAAGGATAGTGCTGCTCCCATAACTGCTGAGGCAGTAACCGTAGTTTTGACCAAGTTAAGATTCCAGCGGTCGGCTACTTCGGTATAACCCTTGGCCAAAGCAGAATTAAGTTGGTTAAAGGCCAGGTAGAGATCCTTGTATTCCACTTGTTCAGGCAACAGCTGTCCTTCTTCTCCTTTATATATCCAAATATTGCGATACCGACCCAGGCTGCTGTCAGGTAATGGTCTCAAAGTGCCGTTTTCATCCCGGTTGGCATAAACATACTCCAACTGCTGGTTCAAGCTCTTCAGATAATTCAAAAGCACCTGAGCCGGATAATAGGCAGTGTCGGGATTACCTTTTACCTTGTAACTCTCCAGCAGATCCTTGGTTTCTTCTAAGAATAGCTGGGCTTGATCGGCTAATTGGTTCAGTTCCATATACCGAATCGCACCTGTTGCAGCCGTATTATATGCGGCGATAGGAGAATAACCTTCGGCCTGAAGCTGTTTCATTTTTTGGTAGTATTCATCTCGGTCGGCTATGGGTACATTCATTGCACTTACCGCTGTTTCCACCAGGAACTCTATTCTACCGGCTTTATCATCGGTAGCATAGCTGGCCAGATTGGTTTTAAAATCAGCTATGAACTGCTCGGTATTACCACTTATATCGGCACGCCCATGCAGGGTAGCTCTTAACAGCTCTGCCATGGCATCATTGGACTGATAGGTGGCGGACTGGGCTGCCAATCGGGGCAGATTGCCTATATCCTTAACCCACTGAGGAGCGTAGGAACCAATTTCCTGCATCTGACTACCATCCCATAAGGCAGCAAGATCCTTGGCAAAATCTCCTAGCTTAAAGGTAGCTTGGTCTAGCTGTTCTAAAGAGGTTTCCATGGTTTTATAGCTAACCAAGCCATTTTTGTCTATGGCATCCAATATGGACAAAATCTGTCCGGAGTCTATTCCCAAAAGCTTAGCCATAGTTAAGTCAGTAGTTTTGCGCAACAAGACTTTATCAGCGGAGTTACCCTGCAATAGGTATTTGGCCATCATAACACTAGCTCCCAGGGTAGTAACCTGCTGAGCATGGTCCACTGAAGCTGCGGCCAGGAGATTGTTCTTTTCAGCAATTTCTTGCCCTTGCCCCTGCATTTTCATCAGGCTGTCTAAAGCTTTAGTATCACCATTTTGCTTGACCTGATCGTACAGCTTTCCATACAAAGCCAAAGCGTCTTTCATATCCTGGGCTGCTTTTATTCTAAAGGCTTCCGCCTGGGCTAGATGCTGCTTCCGTATATCTTCATCACTTGCCTCTACTGCCAGCTTACTTGCCTTGGAAGCCTCACCGGCGTTCTGGAAAGAAGACTTGATCTTCTGCTCATAGGCAGTCAGTTGGTCATGGGCTCCTGCATAATGATTTAGCATATCAGCTGCATCCTTAGTATAATCACCCAGACTACTCAGTTTCTCTTCCCAGTTAACCGTACCGATCCATTCCGCCAACTTATCCCGGTTTCTCTGGGCCCCACTGTCCAATTGCAGGGCTTTTTCCACCTTATCCAGGGACTCTTTGATCTGTTTGGCATCGGTACTTATCAAAGCTTTTTCTTCTGGGGTCAGGCTGGCTAGTATATCAGCATCCTCCCGGTTTAATTTATTGGCCCATTTGGAAATTCCCGCGTTGATCTTGTTATAGGTATCCTTCCAACCTTTTACTGCTGAGACCATGGAGGCCAGCTTGGATATAGCATCCATCCCATAGGTCATTGATTCCGCCACCTGAACATTAAGGAAATAATCATCAGTGTTCAGAATGCTATCACTAAGATTGTCTGCTATTTTATTTATATTTCCATCCAGATGGTCATTCATGGCCTCTACTTCCTCAATGATCTGGTCAATTATGGCAGTAAAAGCTTGCTGGTTATACTTCTGTAAAGTCAGGGGAGCAGTAACCACATTGCCTTGCTGACTGGTCTTTACTGCCAACCCAGGCAGTTTGGTCCAATCGCTGATGCCGGGAGCATATATGCCAAATTGTCCCAAGGTAGTCTCACCCGGGAGCAGGTCTCCCAGCACCAGATCTCCACCGCTCCAATTTATCCCGGTTTTGACGGCTGAACTCCTGAGGACTTTAGCTACCCCACCCACGGAAGGAATATTCGGAGGTGAAACTCTCAGGCCATAAGCCGGCCCCAGGCCTACATTGGTGGCATAAACCCTTAGTTCATAGTGGTCTTCAGTATCACTGGGAATCAGCTCATAACTCAGATAGACCTTAGGTTCAGGCCCTACTTCCTGACTCCTTACCGAGGTCAAACCGGAAAAACTGGTACCGCTGCTGCCGGTTGACATGGCACTGAAACCGGCCATAGAGCTGCTGTCGGTATCAAAACTGTATTCCAACCAAGAATAGATCTTGTTTAAGAGTTGCTTGGTTCCGAACAGATCTTTATACTCTGGGTAGGCTTCCATCAGTTTCCCGTAATAGGATTCAATCCCCTCTGGAGGTACAATGACGAAGTCCACCAGCAATTCTTCTCCGGGCCCTAGCTCATCAACGGTCAGAATTCCAGTATCCCCATCGAAATTTGTGCTTCCTGCACTGCCGGTCTTTTTAATACTCACCGTGGGCTGGACCAAAGCGGTGATAATCCGACTGCCCTCGCTCATAGTTCCATCCGCCTTAGGCATTCCATCCGCTACACGGAGAGTTATGTTGATATTCTGCATGAAATCATGGCTTGAAGGATTAACTAAGCGGAAATTGAGTTTGCTGCTCTGTTTTTCCATAGCTACATCCTGAGCAAAGCCAAAATCACTCAAGGCATCTCCCAAAGGTTCTGGTTGATTAACATTACTGCTAAACTTGGAAATAAAGCTGCGGCTGAATTCCTTGGTGTCCTTAACCGTGCTGCCGGCAAACAAACCGGTATACTTGCTGTCCATCCGGCTGATGCTGCTATCTTCACTTTCCAGATAGGATGATCCTGGCAGATACCTTACTCTCACCGGGATATCGCAAGTCAGGTTGGTGGACACTTCATCAATAATGGCTGAACCGCTGACTTTGATCATAAAATCGAACTCGGTTTCCTGGGTGTAAATAGGCACATTATTATCTGGCATAATATAAAGTCCTTCATCGTCCTTGACTGAAGTCCTAAATATACCGGTCCTGCTTTCCACATCAAAGGATACCTTGCTAAGATAACCTTCCCCGAAATAATCAACTTCGCTGATCCAGGCATTGATATTCTCTTCGCTTATTGATACTCCATCCGGGAAACTTACTGTAAATTCACCTTCAGCATCAGCTTCACCCAGAATAGCTTGATAGTAGAAGCTGTCTGTAAAGGCTATCCAGTTGACATCTTTAATTTCACCTGGTTTGAGGCTGCCCATTTCCCGGGAGCTTACTCTTCCGGCCGGAGTATTAAGCAGGAATGTTGACTCTGGTAGTCCGCTGCCGGAATTATCTATTTCAGCTCTTACTCCATATATGGCAGTCTCTGAGGAGGGATTGGTAATGGCTACTCCTCCCCGAACCTGGGCCGCCATATAATAAAATTCCGCTTCATCACCGGGGAAATTGGCTACTATAGCCGTTTCTTTATTGGCAAAGGTATCGTTCTCCATTTTATACAGGGCACTGGCATAATTGCCGGCGGCAATGGAAGTTGCTTCTGCATTTAAAATGGTATCGGCATTGAAATTGATTACGAAAGCCATTTCCTCAACCGTTATTACCTGTTCCATAAGATTTACTGCCGCAGGAACATCAACGGTTGCAGTATAGTTAGTTATTCCTTTCCCTGACACATTTATCATATAAAGTCCGGCCGGGATATTATCAAATCTTACCTGTCCTTTCAGCTTGCCCTGCCCATCGCTCTCACTAAGACCCTGGCTCTCACTTCCGTCAGCAGTCATGGCGGTTCGCACTGCACTTAAGGCCTGCTGACCAGCTTCGGCCTGGGGACCGATCAGTTCCACGTTCATCCCGGCCAGGGAGGTTTGTTTGCTGTTACGCAATTCAAATACTACCGTGCCTTGATTTGCTGCACCTACATTTATGGAAATGGGTACCCGCATCTCATTTATTCCATCAGCACTTAGTATCAGTTCATCTTCATAGACCCCTTCTTGAACCATGGTGCTAGGAGCTATGTACAATGAAACGATGGCTTTAGCTCCCGCATCCCGCAAAGATAGTCCATCCCCCAAGGGTAGGACTTCGCTTACTCCATTGGTGGTAAGGCTGATCCAGGGCAGTTGTTCCCGGGTAGTAACTGAAAAACCGCTAATGGCCTTATTGCCGTTATTGGTAATCCTGACTACCTGAGTGACTTCATCCCCGGGTCTCACTGCGCTAACAATATTAGATTTGCCCGGGCTTCCATCAGCTTCCCGACCACTAAGCACAGTAACCTCCATTTTAGCTACTGCTTCCTCCACTATGACCTCTATGGTCTGGGTACGGGTTTTAGAATTCAGGTTGGCTATCCAATTGCTGATGATAGTATAGGTATAGCTGCCTGGAACTACGCTTTCGGCTACATTAATAACTAGCTCAGCCGGGCTGCTGGCTCCCATAGCCAGGCTGCCTGAAGCCAGATCATAATTAAGCCCTGCACTTATTCCGCTTCCACCCATAGATCCGGAAGCATTTATGGCACTTACCTCCATGGTTCCAACGTTGGTCAGACTTCCTTTGATGAGGACACTCTTTCCCTGTACCACTTTAACTGCCGCCGGCAGGCTGAAACAAATACCCTCCACTGTAAATACTTGGGATTCGCTGGTTTTAATGATACCTGCGATATTAGTGGTAGCTTTGACACTGTAACTGCCTCCAAAATCACCCGGAAGCTGGAATTCATAACGGTAATCACCATTGGCTTCACAGGCTACCAGAGCTTTCCATTCCTCTTCCCCAATGATGCGGATCAATACTTTGCTGCCGCTGGAGGATACTCCTGATACATTACCCTGAATCACTATGGTTTCCCCGGCCCCATACTGCTGCACCGGCTGATTCTGCAGGTTGAATGTTTGAAGGGATATATCAAAATCATCTCTGCAGAGCAAGGATTGGGTTGCTGAAGCCAGCGGCGTTATGCCATCAGATAACCTGGCATCAACGAAGATCGTATAATCTCCGGTAGGCAAATCACTGAACTTTACCTGCCCTACATATTTGCCGATATTTTCGTTATATGAAAGGCTGCCGCTGGCTACCGGATCTTCAGCCGGAACTGAGCTTAAGCCCGAGCCGCTGTATACCCCATAGCTGAGCAGGGCATTATCCACCGGCTGCCAGTTCTTATCGGTATGCAATAGCCCGGCTCTTATAACTGCGGTGCCATTGGCAGTAATAGCATCGATGAAATCGAGGCTAAGCTCATAAGCTCCCCCTACATTAATTGATGCTGTTTTGTAGGCCTTACTGCGGTCCATAAGCCGCATTTTCTGTCCACTGTCAGCATATACCGCTAGGGTATATCTTCCGGTAGGCAGCAAATCAGCCTGCCAACTGGGCAGTACCACTTCAGTCGTTTGACCGGGATTGATTATTCCATCGAAATCGGTTTCGGCTTTCTTAACTCCGTTGGCATACAGGGTTACCTGGAAAGGAGCGCTGGTGACTACCGTACCATCATTGGTCAAAGTAACGGTAGTACTAACAGTGCCTCCAAAAGCGGTATCCAGGGCGCTAATATCAGTAACTGCCAATCCTGGCAACTGAGTAGTTATTTCGGCACTAAAACCGCTGGAAATCTCATTGTTGGCCAGGTTGCTTTCAACTATGGTCTTTCTTTCATTTACTCTCACTATGATATTCTGACCCCCAGCTACTGGCTTGGTCCAAATAAAGGATATGGGTAGGCTTTCCTCACGGCCAATCTGGCTTTTGACTATACTGCCTAAGTAGCTTCTATCACAATAGAAGGTCAGTTCAATATCGGCATCGCTGATAGCACTGCCCTGATTGAGAAGGTTCAAGGTCACCGTCACCGGATCATCCCCCAGAATCTGGCCGGAAGCAGGGGTAATTACAATATCCTCCAGACTAAAGTCGGGATAAACCATATTGATATTCCTGGTCAGGCTCTGACGGTTGTTGCTTTCATTAGACTCGATAATATAATTGCCCGGACCGTCAATCATGGCCTCAAACTTGTATTCTCCTCCGGCCACCGGCTTGAAGAAACTATTAATTGTTGTCTGCTCACCGACTGCCAGGCCGGATTCCACCCGTTCAGATGCAACCAGCTTGCCATTGGCAAAGAAGCTTACCGTGAAGGGAGCTGCAGCTGCCGTGCCTATATTTCTCACCTTGATGGACATGGGCACCTGGCTCATATATGGTGTTGAGTCTCCGCTGTCCACGCTAAAGCTGCCTACCAGGTCTTCTCCTGCTCCGGTACTTACCGCTTCCAGATCGGGGAAATAGATTTGCCCGGCCCCGACTTGAACATCCAGGCGGTTGTTGTCGTGGTTCCTTTCATCAATCATCTTGCCGATATCATTGGCAATTACCGTAACTATGTGATTGCCGGCCGGAACCACCCAATCGAATTCAATGGTGCCGGTACCTCCCATAGGAATGGCAACTCCTTCGGCGGTGGCATCATAGGTCTTATAGCCCTGGTATTTATAATCTACATAGAATCCCACATAGAATTTGCTGTCTACCCCAGCACTAGTCCCCCCGGTATTGGGTTCGTTATAGATAGTGGCTCTGACTTTTACCAGATCGCCTTCTGATAGAGTATCCCGGGCCACCTCTACATTATTTTTATAGAATTTGATACCGGAGAATTGATCTCCATCTACATTGGCAGTTACCTTAAGATCAGCCCGATTGTCTTCCACCGATACCATAATCTCCAAGGAATGGCTGGTTAGGTTGTTGTCAGTAACCGTCAGTTTAACCTTTCTAGATCCCCCGCTCAGGAAGGTATGGGTAGCTGTCAATCCGTTGGCCGAGCCGCCATCCCCGAATTCCCACAGATAATTGATCAGATAGCCATCGGGATCATAGGACTTGGAAGCATCAAAGTGCACCGGTTCACCTGCCATGGCATTTGCTATATCTGCTGCCATGGCTACCGGCGAAGTATTAATGATTAATTCTGCTTGGTTCTTAATCTTCTGGTTTTGGCTTTCCCCTTCCATCAGGTAAGCCCGCAGAATCCATTTACCGCTCATATCCTCAACAACTTGGTCTAAGATATCCATAACCTGGCCCTGGGTGACAAAAGCTTGATATACATAGGCAGTTTCACCAGGCAACAAGTCGATGCTCTGTTCCCCTTTTCCTATCCTGACTACTTGGCCTTTTTTCTCGGCTTCAAAATAGACCGAGACATTTTCCATGGTGGATCCACCCCTATTATCCAATTGTGCCCGGACTGAAATGGTGTCACCCACATTAGGCTGCAGACCAATGTCATACCATGCAATACCAGGTTCATCCTCTCCCGGAATGGAATACTCCCTGCCGTATTCCACGCTCTTTATTTGCACCCCGGAACCATATTCCACGGTATACCAGGTATGGTCCAGAAAAGCTGTTCCATCTTCATTCTTGGGTATCTCATCAATGATATATATATTACCGTAATCCCGCCAGTAGTTATTAGGGGAAAGGAGTACTCCCTGATCCAGGATACTATCGGAATTCATGCGACGAACTGCGGCCAGTGAACTTTCCGGGCGCTCATCCGGCAGCATGATGACCTGGTAACGAACTGTACTCTCACCCAGGGTAAAAGGAGGCTTGGGAACCTGCATCTTGATAATGCTGGTATCTTGGATAAGGGGGGTTACTACGGTTACATTGTCTGGTACATGAATGGCAGTTTTTTGTCCGCTGCCTAAATTCATCAGATAATTGGGGAAACCGGTATAGCCCTGATTGATTAGGGCCAGACTCTCACCCGTTATTTCATCTGCCAAGAGTCCATCCTTGCCTATGATTTCGGTATTAACCCCTACGATAAGGGAGTCCAGTTCCACTCCTTCATAAGTTTGATGGGTCAGAGTAGCAGTAAACTTACGGAATTCCCCTTCATAAGGTTTATCTCCAGCATCGTATTCATACATATTCCAACGTACCAGCCAGTATCCACTAACCGAGTTGGATAAAGGATCACCAGCACCGTCTATAGTTCCCGCCGGTGGAATATCACCCAGAGACAGCTTGAAACCTTCCCCGGAAGCAGATCCCCAGGATCCGCCGATGGTCTCGAATTCAGTCAGCAGTCCGGATTGGTTGGTGGTAATTTCCAATTTGCCCGAATCAATGGAAAGGTTGCGGGCCCAGCCTTTGCCCTCATTAACGGCTGTAACCCCTAGCTTAAATGGCACCCCGGACAGTATCTTGTGTGGAACGTAGTAATTCAGCGTTACCTGGGGCTGAGGATAGATGGTTATTTCCACCCCTTCAGTGCTGGTCTCCACAAACTTTCCGTTTACATAATAGGAAATTATGGCTTTAGCATAATATTTTTGGCCCAGTTCGGGATCATCTCCGCCCAGTCCATTCATGGGAATAATCTGCCACTGGCCTACCAGAGAACTGGCTGCGGAAAGGGATGCGGTGCCGTCTAGGGCAGTTATACCGGTTACTCCCTCGGGTTTTAGAACATACTTGGAGCTAGGTACCACCGCTCCCTCTTCATCAGTAAGAACCACCTGCACATTAACATTTTGCAGGGCATAAGAGGGATATCCATTGGATATTCTCAGAGTAGCATCAAATGCCTGCCTTTCCACAGTAGCGGTTTGATTCAAAGTCAGCTTGACGATTTCATAAACGCTGGCCCCTTCTCCTTCTTCTTCACCTAATGGTGGAGCTGGCGGGGGCAGCAGGTAATCCAATTCGGTCATCTGTCCTTCCGGCATTTTAAATTCTTCCGTCTTGGTGGCACTGCCGTCTGCCGGCTTAATGACTACACTAACCGGGGTATCGCTGGGATTATATAAAGGCAGCTTGGCTTCAATTCCTTTAGCCGGGTTTTCCGGCAAGCCGGTATCCGAGTCGAAGCTGACATAATTGGCTTTCAACTGGATGAAATTGGGCATCTTATTATATGGCAATATATATTGTCCCTTCTGGACTTCCAATTGCAGGCGCACGCTGCCGTGGGCAGGAATCTCCCCGATGTAGCCGCCGCCCACAATGCTGATACCGGTATCAGCTGGATTCTGCCTCACAATCTGAGCCGTCACATCAGTCAGAGCAATAAGTCCGGTATTGATAACCTGGGCTTCTACCATCATGGTAGACTGTACATCCTTGGGGATATTGACCCAAGGCGGAACAAAACCGAAGCTGGGAGTGGGAATGTTAACTCCAAATTCCAGATTCAGTTTGATTTCATATTCATCCTGAATGGTGGTAGGTACCACCGTCCATTCGATCTGTACCGGCAGGCTCTCCATGACCACTTCCACCGGAGCCAGACTATTGCCGGGCATGATACTACAGCTTCCCGTCAGTTTCTTGCGAGCACTGGCGGTAATGGAATAGTCGTATTCTCCCAAGGGCTTGTCGCTCAGGGTTAATATTCCCTGGGTGTTGGTACGACCACCAAAGGTCTGATAATAGGTCTGTTCCTGACCGTTTTCGGAGAAAGTATACGGATCTTTGCCAATCAGACTAATTTCCGCATTGGCTACCCGGCTGCCGGTATCATCTGATACGATAAAAGACAAGCTGCCCAGATTGGCAGTCGAAACCTCAGCTGCAACAGTAACCACCGCTGAATATGAACCATTGGTAACTACGATTTTATCCTGATACTGACCAAGACCAATGGCTTCGCCGGGAGCAAATATTACATCAAAGGTGGTGCTCTCCTGAGGCAATAGATTAATCTTACCCAGGTGAGAAGCTGTAATCCAGGGAACGTTGACCGGCTGCTCCAGCCGAATTCCGTTCAATTCGCCCAGACCTTTGTTGGTAATTTTAATGGTCCTGCTAACTTCAGTGCCTGGGTTCAAACCCACCTTAACCCCTTTGGGATCAGTAATAGGTATGGGAGTAGCCGGACGCAGATTTAACTTGATATTGCTGCTGGCTTTGGTTCCATCCTCGGAACTTACTTCCAATTTGTAGCTGGCGGTATCGGATGCGTCCAAAGGCGCAGTAAAGTTAACTACTACGGTGGCTGAACTATTGGGCAAGAGGGTTCTGCTGAAATTACTGGTGTCCATGGTGGCAATTATGTTATTATCCCCTACTTTGGTCAGTACAGCGGTTAAGCCAGTCAAGGCATTATCTCCTGCCAGAGCTGCATTTTTAAACTTAATAGCCTTGGAGAAGGATGAATTCTTAACCGCAGTTATCTCTATAGATGATGGATCAGCTACCATGCCTTTAACCTCAAAGGAGGTGGAAGCAGCATTGCCTAAGAGCCTTTGGAAAGCAAATACATCAATTTCCCAGGATCCTGCCTCACCGTAACGGGGGTAGAAGTAATAGCTGAAATTACCGTATTGATCGGTTTCCAGGAAGCGGATATGCTCACCTTGGTATTGCAGTAGGATTTCATTGCCCCGTTCATCTCTTCCCACCCTTGGTTCTGGTAATCTAGGCAAGAGTTTGAGATCCAAAACCACGGTTTCATTAGCCATGGGGTTGCCGTCACTAAAAGTGAAATTACCGCTGATACGCACCTCTTCACCTATCTGATAGGCACTGCGGTCAGTAGACACCGTAGCAATAGTATTTTGTATAACTTGTATATTGACGGTTTCACTTAGTAAGCTGCCTCCCTCTTGTCCGCCTTCAATGGTCAAGGTATAGACTCCACTGGCCAGGACCGCGATGGGAATGTTGGCGGAAAATAGCCCGCTGATGGCTGAATAACCTAGTTCTCCTTCCCGTTTGATTTCCGAGCCCAGTTTGAGGGTATAACGGGCAGTAACAGCATGGTCTGGTCCCAGCAATGTTCCCGGTGCACTAGATTGGTAGAATTTGGCCTCTACCGGAATCCAATCGTCATTGGAAGAATACAGAACCGCCAGCATGTCATCGTCAGCCATTCTCTGGTTGGGTTTGACCTCCATCATCAATTGATGATTGATGGTAATTGGATCAGTTATCCAGGTCCGGTTTCTGGGGCGCTCGGTCAACACCGGCTGTTGTTTAATGGCATTATAATTGTCAGCCACGATTTTGTATTCATATATTCCAGCTGCAGTTGGGGTATAGGTTAAGGGTACAAAAGATGTACTGTAGCCTTTAAGACCCTGCAGGGTGTATCCAGCTACCTGTTTCCAATCCTTATTACCGTCCTCTTCAGGCCGATCAGCCATATACGGTCTGCTGTACAAACCAACCGTGAAGGGGGTAAATATAGTGGCCAGACTTTCATTGCCCACTGCAGGAATGAAGGTCATGGGGTTTTTGTAATTACCTGAGGTCGGTACCTGAACGCTGCTAATGTTCAGGTCCGGGTAGATAATATTAAAGGCTGGCAGTTGCTTGGATAATTCCACGGCACTTGCCAGCACCGCCTGTTCTTTATCAACGGAGACCAGGACCGTAAATGGCTTTTTGCTTCCATCGGCTTCAGCAATGGGATCCACCACCGTCCAGCGTCCAGTAATAGTCTTGGTTTCACCGGCTGCCAGCCCATCAACGGTCAGGTTCCGGAATGAGCTTCCCCCCACCGAAAGATCAACTTTGAAAGGATTGTTGATACTGAAGGCGGAAGCATTGCTTACCTTAATACTGAAGGTTAAAGCTGTACCCTGGGCAAAACTGGTTTCTTGGGGTTCCCAACTAATGCTATCTACTACTATACTGGGATATTCCACTTGAAAATCGCCGGTTTGAACTTCCAGCTGATTATTGTTCTTATCCAATTCCAGATGAACCGGATTAATAAGATCAGCACTAACCGAGATAGTATGAATTCCAGGAGCAGGTTTTACCGGGAAACTAACCGTGGTTGAAGACGATCTATTGAGAGTATTAATTTGCTTCTGCGCCACTGATGCACCATCGATGCTTAGGGATACTAAAAACGGCTCATTAACATCTCGAGTGCTGCTTATGTTTTCAACTTTAACGGTATACTGGAAATTTTCCTCACTGTTGAAATCAGTCCGGCCCTTATCCTGGTCAGTCCAGCTTATTTCAGTAGTTTTGATATCTACGAAATCCACTTGGGTGGAAGATAAACTCTGGGTAAGGCTATTGTTGCTCTTATCTGTCTCTTTTAAGGCATCCAGAATATCGTTGGCTTTGGCTGAAACTACATGCTCGCCGGCGGTGGCCACCCAGGTATATACCACTTCGCTAGTACCGCCTACAGGTATTATGGTATTATCAGCCACTTTTGTGTATCCCATGTAGGTGTTGTCAATGTAGAAACCTACCAGAAAACCCAGGTTACTGGGGCCTTTACCTTTATTGCCAACGGTGGCGCGAATGGTGACCACATCGTTTTCTTTGGGATCAGTGGGAGTCCAGGCCAGTGATTCGATAAATAAATCCGGCCGATTGTCAATAATTTTGATGTTCTGGAAAGTTTCGGTTTTGGTTCCCAGGTTGTCGGTAACGCTTAATACCACTTTATAGCTTCCGGGATTGGTATAGCCGTAGGTAACAGTTTTACCGGCCAGGGTCTTGCCATCACCGAAATGCCATTTATACTCGCTGATATAACCGGGAGAAGCATCGAGGGAACCCTCGGCGGAAAAGTTCATGATGGCCCCGGTGGGAGCCTCGGCCCCTTCCGTAATGGCAGTTACTCCATTTTTGATGGCCATAATAGCGGTTGGCTCCTGGTTGAGGATAAATTCCTGGATCTGTAACTTGTCTCTCTCTCCTACCAGTTCAGTAGTGTCAGATGAAGTAAGAACGCTAGCCTTAATCTGTACCGGGGAGCCCGCTGTCATACCGGCCGGATTCCAGTTGATTTTGGCATCAGCGGAGGTGTTGCCCACAATGCCGGCTATATTAACACTGCCGATACTATTCCAGATAACTCCGTTATCAGTAGAATAAGTGAAGCTTACTGTTCCTGCAGCTGTAGCATAGCCTGCATTAAACACTGTAGCGGTAATAGAATTATCTCTACCCACAACCGGATAATCGGGATTGACCTTGATATCTCCTGCGCTTCTAATGGTCAGACCGCTTTCTGCCGTGGGGACTCCCGATACCTGCGGGGTAACTATATCACTGGTATTACCGGCCAGATCAGTTATAGTAGCAAGATAGAAATAGGTGGTACCGTTGCTTAAACCGGTATCCACATAATTGCCTCGAACTCTATCCGCCAGTTTGGTACTTTCGCTTAGAACAAAACCACTATCCGTACTGCGATAAAGAGTGAAATAATCCATGGGGGTGGGATTTTCTTCGGTGGCAGCCGGCAGGGACAACTGCAAAATTAGTTTGCCGCCGGTTTGGGGGTTGCTTACCCCGTTAATGACGGGTTCCACCGTGTTATATTTAACCAGGTTGTATACTCTGCTTTGGGTGCTGACGGAATCCTGTCCGCCCATATTTCTTATACTGACCTTTACTTCATAGGCGCCCGGCGATAAAGCACTGGCATCCCAGTGAGCAGTTGCGCTCCACAACATCTCTTCAAAACCCTCATAGTCAGGGGTAAGATTGATGCTCTTTTGGACAATTCCTTCGGTTACAGTCCCGATCGGCTGCCAGGGATCAGTATCGGCGGCTGATTCTGCCCGATACTCATAGGTCACACTGCTCAATCCGATATCGTCCTCAACCAGGGTTTCCAGGGTCAGCAAGCCGTTGAAATAATAATTAGTGGGGGTTATCTGACGAATAATGGGCTTGCTGCTTTGCTGCCGGGAATTATGGGTTACGGTATCAGTATAGATACCAGTACTTTCGATTCCGCCGCTTTCCCGACCCAGATCATTAACCACTGTTACCCGGTAATCATAGCTGTCGGCTGGATTCAAGCCTTTATCAACATATACATTGGAGGTGGTCTGAGCCAAATAGGTCCATTCAGATTCTGCAGACAGCTTACGGTAAATCTTATAATAAGCAAAATCGGACCCGCTAACGGTATTAAAACTAACTACCAGCTGCCACTGTCCAGAATAAACTTCCAACCCAGTGGGCGGTGAGGGCGGATCGTTGGCAATGGTATAGAAATCGGTCACGATTCCTTCATTATTGGCCTGGTCATAGGCCACGGCTCTTAGTTCATAAGACCCGTCCGGGCTTAACTGCACCCCGCCGGATTCGCTTACTGTATTCCAAGTATAGGCAGCTCCCCCATTACTATCCAGACTGCTAATATTGGCCGCCAGTTTCCAGGTGTCAGAACCTTCCTCACGATACTCAAACCGAATACCGGAAACGGCTACATTATCAGTAGCCTGGGCATAGAGATTCACGCTGCCGCGCAGGGGAGCATCTGCAGTTGGTGAAAGGTTGCTGAGCACTGGTTCAGTAGTATCTCCACCCGGCTGGGCAAACCTTTTGCCACTGGCTGCACTTTCGTTGCCCACCATATCAGACGCTGTAGCATAGTACCAATTTCCAGTCAACAATGCTTCTTTATGAGTATAGCTGCCTGCTTTTACGGCCGTAAGGAGAGTATAGTCTCCCTGTTCAGAGGGAGAGGTATAAATATTGTAATGAGATAAATCTGCTGCGGCTCCGCCGCTGTTTACCGTAACTGCCACCGCCAGTTCTGCCTCTGCCGCGCTTAATATGGGTACCGGCGGTGGGGTATTGTCAATCATAAAGGTGGCAGTCTTAATGGCTGTATTCCCGCTGCTGTCAGCAGCTCGGGTCAGCAGGGTAAGATTACCATCTGCAACTGTGGTGGTATTAAAGGAAATGGTTCCAAAGCCAGCTGAACCAGCAACACTTTCCCCTATCTTGCTGTATTTCACTCCCTCTATGGTATCCGATCCGGTGGGATCAGTGCGGAATAGTTCAATTTTGCTCACACCCACATTATCGGAGGCCAAAATGCTGATATTTCTAGTTCCATTTAGGGTACTGCCAGCAGCCGGTGAAAAGCTGCCGATAATGGGAATATCATTATCATTTAATGGAACGATATAGCCTTCTCCAGGTGTGCTCATAAGTACTTTATCACTCAAGTTTCCGTAACGATCCAGAACTGCAATACTATATTGGTAATAAGTAGTGGCAGAACGTCCATGATCAGTGTAAGTCAGCAGGCTGGTAGTTGCCACCTGCACCCATTCATCCCAGGTGTTATGATCCGCACTGCTCCTGCGGTATAGTATATAGGAGCTCAATTCAGGGTCTGAGGAAGCAGTCCAGCTAACTTTAATCCGCAAGGCATCTGCTGTTCCAGTCACAGTACCGTCATAATCTACAGCTTGGCTGCGTTTAACTATGTTCATGGTTTTTTCAATGCTGTTGCCGTTGCGATCCTTTATTAAAGCGGTGATGGTATAGCTGTCATCGTGTAAATCTGAAATATCCCAGCTCTGAGCAACAGTTGCACTCTTTCCTCGTTCGCTGTTGGGATTCTGGGCACTGCCAATAACCTCGTTTACACTTTGGTCACTATTGTGGTAGGTAAAAGCCACATGAGTAACACTCACATTGTCTGTTACCAGGGCATAGAGGGTCATGATTTGGCCGCTGAGAGAGTTGGTAATAATAGCTGATGGCGGCTCCTCATCTTGAACCGGTACCAGGCCCGAACTTTCCAAACCGGGTCCCGCATTACCATAGGCATCTAGGGCCTCCACGGTATAATAATAGCTCTTTTGGTTATTTACATTAAGATCAGTAAAGGTGGTAGTTTTAACATTGGCCGCCAGCAAAGCCAGGGGTTCATCATCACCTGTTTCCAGGGTTTTGGTGGCCCGGCGGTAGATGTTGTAGGAGGCTGCACCGCTTACCCCATAGCCATCGATTTTAATGGACAAAACTCCAGTATTGGAAATATTAACAGAACCCGGCACAGCAGGCAGAGTATCCGGCGCATTGGTGGTAAAGGCTTGGTTGGCCACGGCCAAGCTGCTGCGTCCCTTTAGGGTCAAAATGTGATTTCCGGTGGCTGTTTTAACTACATAGCGCCAGGATATGGTGGCTAGAGTTCCTTTATCATCTGCCCAGCGGGTGAGTATGACTTGGTTACTTCCCTCTTCGTCATAGTCCATATACATATCCACTGCTTCATAGGGTTTAAAACCGCCGGCCTTAATGGACAAGGTATCCCCAGCGTATATAACCAGTGGGTCGCTTCCATTGGAAAATTCGGTAATTTGAGGGGTGAAATTGGCCACCGAGGCCACATTGCTTTCTGTCCGTTGACTCTCGTTATATAAGTCATCACGGGAAGACACCGCGTATTTATATGATTTACCGCTTTCCACTCCATAATCAGTCAGGTTGGGCTCTTCACTCTTTATTCTGCTATCTATATATGTGAACTCTTGGGGCGGATCGTTTCCGCTCGGCTGTTCCTGACGATAAATATAATAGCCCCAAAGATCTGCATCTGTCACTTCATCCCAAGTTACCTCTACACTTCCGGATGAACCGGCAGCAATCACCTGAGCCGGTTGGGCGGGAGGAGTTTTATCCAGTCGATAGGTGGCAGTTATATAATCGGAGCTGTTGTCACTATAATCCACTGCATGGACTCTAATCTCATAGGTACCTGAAAGACCCTCAGTATTCCAATAATAAGCAGCATATTGCTCCTGCCCGGTGGCAGCTGAGGTGAAATCCACCCCGGCCTGCAGGGTTTTGATAGGAATATAGTCCGCGCCCCCCGGCTGTTTGTATTCCAGTCTGAATTCCTTGATGCGGAAATTGTCTTGGGCCCAAAATCCGATATAAATGGTAGCATTACGGCTGGCATATCCATTATCAGGGCTCATAGATTTCATCACCGGCTCAGCCGTATCGGCAGTAGCTGTGGCTGAAGTTATGGCCGTAAATTCGCTGTGGTTGCCTGCACTGTCGTAGGCTCGCAGTTTAAAATACCTGCTGCTGTCCGCTGTCACCTCAAAGCTGGCGGTGGAAACTATTCCTACCGTTCGGGTGGGTTCACTTAAATCTGCCAGGGCTGCCTCGCTCTCAGCAGCGAAAATTTCATATCCGCTCAGGTCTGCACTGCCGCTTCCGGTCCAGGTAAGGATGATGCTGCCAGCGGTTCCGGTTGCCGCTGCTGCTATCGGTGCTTGCGGAGGGGTGGTATCGATATAGTAAGTTGATGCAGAGCTATTAATGTTGCCAGCCAAATCTTTAATGTCCAAGGTGAATAAATACTCCCCGTCCTCTATTGCTAGTGATTCAACAGTATAGGCATAGCTGGCATTATAGTAAACCACTGATGAGTAGGATGTAGATGGGGATGGATTAACTGAAACTCCCACTTCCACCGGATCAGCATAAATTTTATTGCCATAGGAGTCCACTTCACCAGTATATTTTTGTGAAGTAAGCTTGATTTCGCTTACACCCTGATTATCATTGGCATATACGTAAAAGGTGTAAGAGCCGGCTTTGAGCATACGGCCGGAAAAATTCTGAATATAGAAATTGCCATTGGGCTTAACGACATCCGCCAGTAATGTAACAGCGTCAGCGCTTGCCGGGCCACTCTCATTGTTGAGCCGGTCATAGGCAGACACCCCATATATGTAGGTCTGGTTTAGTTCGATGCCCTCACCCAGGGTTTGGGTATAGGAGGTATAGGTACTGCTTAAGCTGGTAATAGCTTGGCCCCAAGGATCTTCCGGCCTGCTCTTGCGATAGACTTTAAAACCATTCAAGTCGGTATCGCTTGGTATAGGCCAGCTGACAGTAATGGAACGGGTCGAAGCCTGGGCCACCACTTCTTCCATCAAGGGGGCGGTGTTGTCGACCCGAAATCCTGCACTGGCTTCTTCCTGTTCTGAAGTGCTTACCTTTATGATATAATTACCATCCGCCAAATCAGCAGATATAGTGTAATCAAGAGAAAAGCTTCCCCCGGATAGAATCAAAGAGTCACTAATCACCGTACTTCCGATTACTATTTGGGCTGTTGTATCACCTTCCGTAGCCATCAGATAATTATCACCGCTTATCCTGATGCTCTGTCCTGCCCGGCCTTCGCTGGCAGAAAGTTTCAGTACGCTGGTCTGGGCTTCAACCGCAAATTCAAAGCTAGTCCAGTATCCTCCCCCTGAAACCAGTATCCTATGGGTACCACTGGCAGTAGAGGCAGGGAGTCGGTAGCTAACGGACAAATCCCCGTTGGCATTGGTTTCCACCAGGCCTTCCACCGTTATAGTAATTGCATCCAGGCTGAAAAGCAAATCAGTATGGGAGGGAAAACCGATAGCGCTGATGGTAATATACTCCCCGGCCCTAATGGTATCCCCTGAAGATGGTGTAACCGAAGCACCTGGTACAATAGAGCCCACGGTCAGATCAGCCTCAGCAGTTTTACCTGAACTAAGGCCTACTGCCCTTAAGGCTATGCTTCCGGCAGCCTGCTTTAAGGGGACGGTAATAGTGGCTGTAGCTGCACCGGTGGCATCTGCAGTAATGGCAGCAACAGGTAAAACTTCATTGTTGCCCAGGAAGGTTTTTATGGATTCATTAGGGCTATAGCCGGTCATGGCCACATTAATAGCAGCACCCGGGCGAGCCATCGTCGGATCAATGCTTATAGAGGCTGCAGATATAGGAATGGTTAGGGTTTCACTGGCATAGAAATTGCTGGTGCTGCCCCGGGCACTAATCAGATATTCACCAGGACCGAAAGCTTCTATTGGGATATAAGATGCAGATCCCAATCCATCAGTAGTAACATCACTGATGAGCTGTCCGTTAATTCTCAGGTCAATCAGCTCACCGGCTGCAAAGCCGCTCAGGCTGATAAGCTGTAGCTCCACCAACACCTGGGGCGTAGGAGCCAAAACTGTAACCTGCAAATTGGCATGCTCCCCGTTGCCGGTAATGAATACCATCTGGTGAACTCCAGGGGTAGTATGGTAAGGCAGTTGATAAGTAAAGGAGGTGGATTCGGCAGGAATCCCAAAGCTTCCTATGTTTCCTATATATTTTCCATCCAGATATACTTTGCAAGTGTCAGCGGTGTAACTACCGGTAATTGAGGTCAAAATGTTGTCCCCCGGTTTAGGGGTTCCGGAAAAAGATATTCCCAAATCTTCAGTAATGCCAGCTACGGTAGCCACTGCCGTCAGATCCGAGCTCTGTCCGCTGGCAGAAAAGACCAGGTTGGTACCAGTTGGCGTCTCCCCCGGAATCATATAAGTAGTAGAGCCGTTTCCGACCGCATCAGCCGTCTTAGTTGAAATTTCAGCATTATTGATATAGAATTTTATCCCTTCATAGGCCTTAAAGCCTGAAGCATTTAGAGTAACCGTACTGCCAGCCTCATAGTTTTCGGCCATGCTCACCAAGACCGGTGCCAGAGCAGAAGGGTTTTTGACCTGGCTAGTCATGGAAACGGTCATTCCCGAAGTCTGACCCACCGCAGTAATCAAGGCATTCCCCACTTCATTAATGGTTATACTGTGGCTGGTAGTCGACCCGGCATAAGCATAAGCAGAGTACTTATAAACCCCATTGATATAGATATATACATATTCATTCTGATTAAATCCGGAAACCGAAAAGTTGGCCGGGGTTCCGGCATATATGCTGGCAGGTCCCATAATAAGCAATTGGGCTGGAAGGGATTGGTAGACCACTCCTCTTTTTATCCCGCTGCTGTTGCCTCTGGCTTCGAAGTAGACGCTGCCGATCTCATCTTTTCCCAGGCGATAGCTTATTGATCCGTTACCTTCATTGTCACAATTAAGATACTGGAAATAGGAACTGGATCCACCTTTGTAGAAGTAGACCCTTTCACCTGCTGCAAAACCTGACACTGCAATGATTATGGTGTCTCCGCTGCGTTTGTCTTCAGGGCTGGCGCTAATTTCTGCCCCTGATGGAGTTACATTTATACTGGCAATGGCTGAATAGCCATCCGAACTTTCTGCGCGTATCTCCAGCACTCCGGTAGCAGTGTAGGGAATCTGAATGGTTTTAGATCCTGCAAATATCACTCCGCTTTCATTATTGTTATATAAGTAAATATAATCTTTTTCCACTCCGTCCAGATATAGTTTAACAGTTCTGCTGTAGTAAGCCGGCACCCATCCGAATTGATCCACATTAACCGTAATGGTATCCCCGGCATCTGCTGTTGCCGGAGCAGTAATGCTAGGTACATAGTCATTAATGGTATAGGTTTTTATTACTTTGGCCTTGGAAGTATAGCCTTCCAGGCGGAAACGATGATCTCCGGTCAATCCGTTGGCAATATTATAGGCAAAGGTGACCTCACCTTCTCCATTGGCGTTTGCACCTCTTATATTACTATCATCCAGGTACAGATAGATATACTCATTGGCCAGGAACCCTATGGCACTGATGTTGAGAACTTCGCCCGGTTTGGCCGCATCGGGGATAATGGTGAAACTGGGGCTAAAGGCCTGAACCGTTGCCGACTGGACAGGAGAAAACTCTCCTTGGTTTCCTGCCTCATCTATAGCCCTAATCTTATAGTCATAGTTAGAACCAATATAAGTTAAGAGATTATGATAGTAAGCATCGTTGGAGTACAGGTTTATATAATTCTGAAATTCAACCGCATCATGAGCTTTATAATACAGCTGATAAGAATAAACATCTTCAGCGCTTTGATCAAAGCTTAGTTTGATACAGCCCGGTCGTTCTTCTGCCAGCAGTACCGGAGCAGGGGGAGGGGTATTGTCCAAGGTGAAACTGGCCAACTGGCTTATAGTATTATTGGAATAATCGGTAGCTGAGGCTTTTAGATCATACCGCCCATCATCCAGACCGGTTAAGTTGCTTAGATTAAATTGCAGGTAACTCAAACCGGTTCCGGTGGAAATTCCTGCGGTCTGCCAATTGTTTTGACCTTGGACTGATACTTCAGCTTTGATTTCTTTTAAACCTGAGTTATCTGATGCATATATATACATATTGGTGCTGCTACTTATAACGTCGTTATTGGGTATGTAGATTCCATCCTCTTCATCGATGACGGGTGCGGTGCTATCTTCCAGGGCGGTTGCCGACACCACATTGGAAAAATCACTGCTTCGTCCGCCCCCATAATAATAAGTATCAGCTTTAACCCCATAATAATATAAAGGGATAGAGAGGTCGCTAATCACATCAGTATAGCTAGTATCACTGCTGCCATAAACACTTCCCAATAGCTCCGTAAACTGATCAGCAGATGTTCCCCGGTAAATCAAATAATAGAAACTATATCCTTCCACATAGGTAGCAGCATCCCAATTCAGCTCTACTCCGCCCTCAACTGGGGTTGCTGTAAGATTGGACGGGGCAGTTGGAGTATTCATTTGAATATGTATGGGTATTTCATATCTAAAGCTATTGCCGGCCACATCCTGGGCTGTGGCTGCCAGGATGGCATTGCCGGCAAAAGGTGACTGCTGGTAAGTCCAGGTGACGGTCTTGGTGTAAGCAAGAGAAGAAGCTGAACCGGTTAGATTTCCTAGCGGAATCCAAGTATCGTTTCCGTCAGCCAGCTTGATTGCAAAATCAAGGCTGGAAATGGCATATCCGGCATATGATTCACTTGGTACACTAGCCCTTATGGTGTAGCTGTCACTGGAATAGACACTGGTTTCGTTAAAGGAATAGTCACCATAGTAGCCATAGCGTATGCCGTTCAGGGTAAGCCCTCCCGGTACCACCCGGTAGATGAAGGTTTTTACTTCGCTGGCACTGGCATTTTCCGTTCCCCCATTTATTACCGTAATAGCTTTCACGGTTATTTGCTGATAGATCTCGGTAGTACTCAAAGCTATGGGATCCACAAATTTATAGGTGCTGCCACCCTCCACCATAGCAGGTTCAGTACCATCCAGGGTATAGAAGATTTCGCCGCCGCTTTCTGCAGTCGACAAAGTCAGTAAACCTTCCTTAATATAGGCAATGGAGTAGTAGTTATGGTCCACTGGAATGCTAGGTACCGGGGCCTTGATGCCGGGTACTATTTGCAAAGAAAATTTATCGTCACTGCTGGAATGGGAGCTAATTTTCAGTTGATAAGTTCCCGGAGAGGTGAAATTGTATTTCATAGCATTGGGATCATCAATGGGATGAAGACGACCATTGCTCAGTAAGGTTCCCTCTTCATTGTACAGAGTTACCGGATAGTGGGATCCATACCAATAATCATAATAATAGACAAATCCATGGGAAGCCAAATTATCGGGAATTAAATTGAAATGGTAAATGCCAGAATCGCTTATGGAGAAGGAAAACCATTCTCCATAGCTATGTCCAGACATTCCCGTAACAGTATCGCCGATGCTGATTGATCTGGGCTGGGTAACATAAAGAAACTCATTCATTTCTGTAGAACTAATCCCATCCTGAACTGCAATAGCCCTGATTCGGGTATTACTTTGGACCGGAATCGGATTGGTATACACTGTACTGGAAGTAGTAGCTTCAGTTCCATCCAGGGTATAGTAAATAACAGCACCTTCCGATGAAGCCAGGACAGCATAGAAGGCATCCCCAACATTTCCGGGATTGCCGCTTTGTCCGGGAATATTACTTATATAAGGTCGGGCTGTACCCCGTACATAACTAATCCAATTGGTATTGCCGTAAACTTCTTGGGCGTTTTTAATAATGGCACTTAGTTCCAGACCTTCTGTACCGACCCGGATATCGGGATACTCAGCATAATCCTTCCGGGTAGTACTATTATATGGATGGGTTCCGTCGGTAGTATAATAAACCTGGTCTCCTTCCTCCGCCCCGGTAATGCTAATTAAGGCCCCTGCTGGCTGGGTGGTGATGGAAGGACTGAAATCAGGATATTTGGTATCACTGAATGAGTACCAGCTGCCTACAGCTCTGCTGTAAATACCATCATGGACTGCATAAGCAGTCAGCATGGTATCAATATCCAAGGAGAATGAGGCACTGTAAGTATACCTGCTATCATCCACGCTAGAGTAATGATAGTAGATATCGGCACCATCATCTGCTGTAATGGTTATAGGGGCAGGGGTATTAGTTCCATCCGGCAAATAATCGGGTGAAATAACCGGGCTGGCTGGAGTATTGCTGTAAATCTTGATTCGGAAGGAACAAGGCAGTGACCCGCTTTGCAGATTCAAGTAATAAGTGCCACTGCTTTTAGCTTCATAAGTTGCCAAGGGGAGTCCTTCGATATTGAGTCCAAACCCCCCGCCACCCCAGCTTACTTCCCCAGCGCCAAAAGCGTCGGAAAAGCTGCCATTAAGTCTGGCCCATTCATCACCGGATACTTTATAAGCCACGGCGCTGTATCTTTTTCCCGCTTCAGCTTCGAAACTGAAAATCTTTACCTCATAGTCGTCCGGACCCAATTCCATCAGGGTGCCGTCGGTACTTCCAGAAGTAGTTGATGGAATAATGGTACCTTCTACCACTACTGGCGGTGGAGTGGTGGCTTCCTGAACAGCAAAAACTAAAGAGCCAGCAATACTATAATTATCCATTTGCAGGGCATAGGTACCTGGTTCAGTGAACTTATAATAAAGGGCTCCGTTTATATCGGCTTTAAGCTGGGACCAGCTATAACCCCCACCGGCAGGCAGGTAAAGCTCTCCAAAATACAACTCCAGCTCCATCCCCGGGGAAGGGGTATAGGCAACCTCATAATTACCTGGTGTTACTATTTCAAAGGTGAAACACTGAGTGCTGTTGTAGGCGAAATTATTAATCTTATAACGCTGACCCAACTCAATAGTTCCCGGTTCATACATGCTACCAGAAATAGGAGGTATATTTTCTTCCACCAGTAAGGAAACTTCCAACTCAGAACCGGTGTTTTCCATCTGCAGATAATATTGAGTAGGGGTGTCAGTGACCGGAAAACTATACTGAATCTGACCTTGGCTATGGGCGGCCAACTGCTCAAAGCTGGCTTCGGATACTGTCCCTAAATTCATCCCCAGAACCGGACCAGCCATAGTGGAGTAACTAATATTATATGAACCTCCAGCTGCAGGTATAGTAAAAGTAAAATACTGGGTTGAAAGAGCCGGGAATGGAGTCACTGAATAAACACTGCCTAAAACTATTTCCCCGGGAGCTTCCATAGTATAACTCATGGATAGGGAACTCATAAACATTTCCGGTTCCTGTTCCTCCGGTAAAGCTTCTAATGGTGGTAATTCTTCTAACTCGGGATCAATCTCTTCAATCAGACCGGGTTCCTCGTCCCCGTCTCCTGCCGGGTTAGTTC
>LSQX01290925.1_pt1 | contig 32476 bp, 40 predicted proteins | sample 654561 | NCBI WGS metagenome assembly LSQX01 (sample SAMN04489861, study PRJNA283612) | anaerobic digester metagenome | isolation source: 4 biogas reactors fed with cattle manure at either 37C or 55C with and... | place: Denmark: Kongens Lyngby | collected 2014 | reverse complement strand
GATGAAGGCAGAAGGTATAAAAATAATGATTTCTGGGAGAATTGGTGGTGCAGAAATTGCCCGGACAGAGTGGCATATGGAGGGAAGATTACCACTTCATACCTTGAGGGCAGATATTGATTATGGATTTGCTGAAGCAAATACAACCTATGGGAAAATAGGTATCAAGGTATGGATATTTAAAGGAGAGGTTCTACCAAAAAGTACCGGTGCTGAAATTATTACTGAAAAAACTGAATATAGTATTGAGGAAAAGCCTGCACCGGCCTCAGCAGGCGAATCTCAAAATAAAGGTGAACTGATGGAGGACAAAAATGCTTCAGCCGACTAGAACAAAATATAGAAAGATACATCGCGGTAAGATGAAAGGAAAGGCTCAGAAAGGGAACCTGATTTCCTTTGGGGAATACGGATTGCAAGCATTACAGACTACCTGGCTTACTTCTGCTCAGATTGAAGCTGCAAGAATCGCCATAACGCATGCCATTAAAAGAGGAGGAAAAGTCTGGATTAGAATATTTCCTCATAAATCTGTTACTAAAAAACCTGCTGAAACGAGAATGGGTAAAGGGAAAGGCTCACCAGAATTTTGGGTAGCGGTAGTAAAGCCTGGCACTGTTTTGTTTGAGTTAGGTGGAGTTGAAGAAGAATTAGCAAGAGAAGCAATGAGATTAGCTTCACATAAATTACCAATTAAAACTAGATTTGCCAAGCGAGAAGAACAGGTGGTGGGATAAATGAAAGCAATTGAATTAAGAGATTTGTCAAAGGAAGAATTAGAAAAAAAGTTGGTTGATTTAAAAGATGAGTTATTTAGCCTGCGCTTTCAATCAGTTACCGGACAATTAAGTAATTATATGAAAATAAAAGAAGTTAAACACAATATTGCCAGAGTTAAAACTATTTTAAGAGAGAATTACTTAAAAGACAGGACTAAGATTATTTCCTAAAAATTTGAAAATATTATGATAAGGTGATGTTTAATGGTTATTTCGACTGAAGGTAAAAGTATAATAGGCGTTGTAGTGAGCAATGCAATGGATAAATCTGTTGTTATTGAGGTGACCAGTCTAGTTTCTCATAAACTTTATAAAAAGAGAATTAGAAGAAGTTCCAGATTTATAGCACATGATGAAAAGAACATTTGTGAAGTAGGAGATAAGGTTAGAATAGTTTCTACCAGGCCATTAAGTAAAAGAAAGAGATGGGAAGTGGCAGAAATTATTCAAAAGAGAAAATAATTATATTAACATGATTTATAAGGGAGTGTGGCAAAAGTGATACAAATGCAGACAAGACTTGTGGTAGCGGATAATTCTGGTGCAAAAAAAATTCAATGTATAAAGGTTTTAGGAGGGTCAAAAAAAAGATATGCCCGAATTGGTGAAATCATTGTGGCTTCAGTTAAAGAAGCAAATGTCGGGGGTGCTGCAAAAAAGGGAGAAATAGTGAAGGCTGTTATAGTTAGAACAAAGAAGGAAATACGCCGTGTTGACGGTTCATATATTAGATTTGATGATAATGCTGCTGTTGTTATTAATAACCAGAATGAACCAATTGGAACTAGGATATTTGGACCAGTAGCAAAAGAATTAAAAGAAAAAAAATTTATGAAAATTATTTCCCTAGCTCCCGAAGTTTTGTAGCAGATTAGAAAGGAGAACAATAATGGCAAAAGGGAAAACTAACAAAAATAAAGAAAAAGGATAATGTCCTTGATTATCTGTGGTGAAGATAAAGGGAAAGAAGGGGAAAATTATTGAAATATTTCCAAAAAAAGATAGAGTGCTCAGTTGAAGGAATTAATTTATAGAAAAAAACATATGAAACCTACCCAGAAGTCGCCACAGGGTGGAATTGTTAGACAGGAAGGCCCGATCCATATATCTAACATTCGCTTAGTATGCAATAAATGCAATAAACCGGTCTAGCCCTAAGCAAGGAATGACAAAAGAAGGGAAAAAAGTAAGGGTTTGTAAAAAGTGTGGAGAAATAATTGACAAGGTCTAGGAGGCAAAATAAGTGGCGCTTAGAATAAAAGAAAAATATGAGCAAGAAGTTATTCCGGCAATGGTAAAAAAGTTTAATTACAAAAACAAAATGGCGGTACCTAAAATTGAAAAGATTGTCCTCAACATGGGGATTGGCAAGGCTAGGGAAGATTCAAAAATATTAGAAGAAGCAACAGAAGTTATTTCAACTATTACCGGGCAAAGACCAATAATTACGAAATCAAGAAAATCAATATCCAATTTTTCTATTAGAGAAGGGATGCCGGTAGGATGCAAAGTTACTTTAAGAAGTAGCAAAATGTATGAATTTTTAGACCGTCTTATTAATGTTACCTTAGCCAGGATTCGTGATTTTCAAGGTACTTCGCCTAAATCATTTGATGGCAGAGGGAGTTATACTCTAGGCATCAAAGAGCAATTAGTATTTCCAGAAATGGATTTTGATAAAGTAAAAACAACTCTTGGCATGAATATTACCATTGTAACCAATGCCAGGACAGATGAGGAAGCCAAAGAGTTGTTGTCTTTTATAGGCATGCCTTTTAGAAGAGAGGAATAAGCAAGAAAGAAGGAGTAAGATGTGGCAAAGAAAGCTTTAGTAGTTAAAGCACGTAGAGAACAAAAATACAAGGTAAGAGAATACAATCGTTGCAATATCTGCGGCAGGCCAAGGGGTTTCTTAAGAAAATTTGGAATTTGCCGTATTTGCTTTAGAAAAATGGCATTAAATGGAGAATTACCTGGTATAAAAAAATCGAGTTGGTAAATAAAAATTAAGATAGCTTTGACAAGAATAAAAATAAAATTTATCAGTTTGATAGCTAGAAAGGAGGAAAGGTCATGGGCTTAGTAACAGATCCTATTGCGGACATGATTACCAGAATTAGAAATGCTAATAGAGCTAAAAAAGAAAAGTTGGAGATCCCTTCTTCTAAGATTAAATTAGAAATTGCCAGAATACTGAAAGAAGAAGGTTATATTCTGGATTACTTTTATAAAGAGGATAACAAACAGGGTGTTATTATTATAGTATTAAAATATTCAGGCAAACAGAGAACTATTACCAACTTAAAAAGAATCAGTAAGCCTGGTTTAAGGGTATATGTGAATAAATCTGATATTCCTGAAGTTTTAGGAGGATTGGGAATCAGCATTCTCTCCACATCAAAAGGAATCATGACTGGCAAGGAGGCCAAAAAAAGGCATTTTGGAGGAGAGGTCCTGTGTTACATCTGGTAGAAAACCCTAATCTATCGAATACCTCTTTTACCATTACAAATTACAATATACTTTACAAGATTAAATTGACTTAACTAGATTTTCAATTAAGGAGGATTATATGTCACGAATTGGCAAATTACCTATAGTAATACCTGAGGGTGTATTGGTTGAGATTGACAACGGAACAATTAAAGTAAAAAAAGACAATCAAGAATTAACACATCAACTACCTCCTGGCATAAAGGTGAAAATAGAAGAACAAAAAATAATGGTAGATCGATTGAATAATATGAGGTTATATCGTTCTTTTCATGGGCTCACTAGAAGCCTTATCTTTAACATGGTTAAAGGTGTGAGTGAGGGGTTTGAAAAGGTCTTAGAGATAAACGGAGTGGGATATAGAGCAGAATTAAAAGGGAAAGATTTAGAATTAAATTTAGGGTTCTCACATCCTATCAAAGTCGTAGCACCCGAAGGGATTGAATTTATTGTTGAAAAACAAAAAATAATCAAAGTAATGGGTGCTGACAAACAATTAGTTGGCAAAATTGCTGCTGAGATTAGAAGCCTTAAAAAACCTGAGCCGTATAAAGGTAAGGGTATCAAATATATTGATGAACATATACGAAGAAAAGTTGGAAAGGCTGGAGCTGCTGTTGGTGTAAATAGTAAGTAGTTAGCACTAAAGTTGTGAAAAGGCAGAAAAGAGGTGCATATTATAATGCAAAAAAAGAAGAGAAATGCAAGATTAAGAAGAAAAAAGAGTATTAGAAAAAACATATATGGCACATCTGAAAAACCTAGGGTATCAGTTTTCCGTAGTGCAAAACATATATACGCTCAAGCTATAGATGATGAAACAGGGACAACGATTGTTTCAATATCTAATTTAGAATCTGATGTAAAGAAAGAAGTTAGTTATGGAGGAAATATTAAATCAGCCGAGATAACCGGAAAAATATTTAATAACCGACTTAAAGAAAAGGGAATTAGAAATATTGTATTTGATCGAAATGGCTATTTATTCCATGGCAGAGTAAAAGCGCTGGCTGATCAAATAAGGCTTTAATTCAAAAATAGAACTATTGTCTTTGTTTTCTTACAATAAATATTATTGTCAATACGATCTAAAGTAAATATTTCTATTTATTCAACAATATTCTGCATAAAAGATTTTATTTTAAAATTGATTGGGAGAGGAGATGAGTTTGTGCAAAAGGTTAGTACTGAGGAACAAGAGCTCAAAGAAAGCGTTATATTTGTAAACAGGGTTAGCAAGGTAGTAAAAGGTGGAAGGAGATTTAGCTTTAGCGCAATGGTTACGGTTGGTGATGGAAAAGGAAATGTTGGTATCGGTTATGGAAAAGCAAAAGATGTTGCAGATGCTATTAGAAAAGCTGTTACCAGGGCTAAGGATAATATCCATAAAATAAAAATGAAAAATAGCACAATACCTCATACTGTTATTGGAGTTCATGGTGGTGCAAAAGTAATTTTACGGCCAGCATCTCCTGGGACCGGTGTTATTGCTGGAGGACCAGTTAGAGCAATAATTGAGGTTTCAGGAATACAGGATATTCTTACTAAATCTTTGGGAAGCAATAATAAGCTAAATGTTGTTAAAGCAACAATGAAAGCTTTGTTGAGCCTGAGAAGTGCTAGAGAAATTGCTAAATTGAGAGGAATTCCGGTAGAAAAAATATTTAATTAGTTTTTTACTAAGGGGAGATTTACAATGGAAATAAATAAATTAAAGCCCAGACCAGGTTCCTTGAAATCAAAAAAAAGGGTGGGCAGGGGAGATTCATCAGGTCACGGTAATACTGCCGGCAGAGGAACAAAAGGACAGAGAAGTCGTTCAGGAGTAAAAATAGGAGCCTATTTTGAAGGCGGGCAGATGCCATTAAGTAGAAGAGTACCGAAACGTGGCTTTCGTAATGTTTTTCGCAAGAGGTATGCAATTATTAATGTAGAACAGTTAAATAGATTTAATGATGGAGAGACTATCACCCCTGAAAGATTAATCGAAGATGGACTGATAAAAAAAATTATGAATGGTCTCAAAATCCTAAGTAAGGGTGAAATAAATAAAAAGATTATTGTTAAAGCACATAAATTTAGTAAGGAAGCAATAAATAAGATAGAGTCTGCGGGTGGAAAGGCTGAGGTGATATAAGTGCTGGAGCAGCTTCGAAATATATTTAAAATTCCAGATTTAAAAAACCGTTTATTATTTACTATGGCCATGTTAATAGTAGTGAGACTGGGCAGTCATATCCCATTGCCAGGAATTGACAAACAGGCATTGGCAAATCTGTTTGCCCAGGGCGGCATACTTGGTTTCTTTGACCTATTTGCCGGTGGTGCTTTGAGCAGATTTTCCTTATTTGCGCTGGGAATTATGCCCTATATTAATGCTTCTATTATAATGTCTTTATTGCAATCAGTAGTACCTTTATTTGAACAATGGGCCAAAGAAGGAGAAGAGGGTAGAAACAAAATCAATAGTATTACCAGATATGGTACTCTAGTGTTGGGTTTGATACAAGCTGTAGGTATTAGCGCTTGGTTAGAAAGCCTGCAGGTTCTTATTATTAGCGGATTCATGTTTAGGGTGTTATTAACCGTAAGCCTTACCGCTGGTACCTGTTTTTTGATGTGGCTGGGTGAACAAATAAGTGACTATGGAATTGGTAATGGGATTTCGATTATAATATTTACCGGTATAGTAGCAAGAATTCCCACAGAAATTATTCAAACCTGGAGTCTGGTTAGAGTAGGAGAAGTTGGCTTTATTTCTATTATTGCATTATTAGCGGTAATTATATTAGTTATTGCTGGCGTAGTTGCTATACAGCAAGGACAAAGACGTATACCAGTTCAGTATGCCAAAAGAGTTATCGGCAGGAAATTATACGGGGGGCAGGGAACCCATATCCCTTTACGAGTAAACCAGGCAGGAGTTATACCGATTATTTTTGCTTCAGCTATCTTAATATTCCCTGGAACCCTGGCTCAATTTTTTCAGGGTTCTACATTTATGCAAAAAATAGCCCAGGCTCTTTCGCCTGGAACAACCTTGTACCTGACTCTGTATGCCATATTGATTATTGTATTTACTTTTTTTTACACGGCGATCACTTTCAATCCACAAAATCTCTCTGACAACATTAAAAAATATGGGGGATTTATACCGGGTAGAAGACCCGGTAAAGCTACTGCAATGTATATTGATAGTATAATGACTCGAATAACTTTAAGTGGTGCGATATTTTTAGCCATTATTGCAATTTTGCCAAATATACTAATAGAGATTACAGGTATTACTACTATCTATTTTGGTGGCACTTCAGTTATTATTATGGTTGGTGTTGCCCTTGAGACAGTCGAACAGATTGAATCTCATATGTTGATGAGACATTATGAAGGATTTATAAAATAACAAAAGAACATTGTGAAAAATTATTTAAGGAAAAAGATAATGATAATTATATTATTAGGGCCCCCTGGTGCTGGAAAGGGTACTATTGCCAATGAGATAAGTAGGCGCATATCAATTCCAGTAATTGCCACCGGCAATATTTTAAGAAACGCTATTGACAAAAATACCGATTTAGGAAAAATAGCAAAGAGTTTTGTAGTATCCGGTAAATTAGTACCCGATGAATTTGTTATAAGAATTGTAGAGGACAGAATTACGGAATCTGATTGTGAAAAAGGTTTTATCTTTGATGGTTTTCCAAGAACAACAAATCAAGCCAGAGAGCTTGACATGGTTTTTAAAAGATTGGATAGAAACATTGACCAGGTTTTTTACCTAGATACTTCCTATGAAACAATTATAAGTCGTTTATCTGCAAGAAGGGTTTGTACTAAGTGTGGAGCAATATATAATCTTAAATATGATCCTCCTGATAAGGCTGACCTGTGTACTAAATGTGGTGGAAAACTGATTCAAAGAGCAGATGATCAGGAAGATACCATAAAAAAGAGAGTAGATGTTTACAATGAAGAAACACTGCCTCTGGTTAGTTATTATGAAAAAAAGAATATTTTAACAAAAATCAATGCTGACCAGGGCTTAGAAAATGAATTAAAAATATTATGGAATAGATTAATAGAAATAGGGGTTATTCAAAATAACATACCATGGTAATTATTAAGACAGATAAAGAGATTCAAAATATAAAGAAGAGTTGCCAGCTAACTGCAAATACTTTAAAGTATATCGCTGAAAAAATCCAGCCAGGTTTAAAAACTATACAATTAGACCAGGCAGCAGAGGAATTTATTAGAAAACACGGGGGAACGCCATCTTTTAAAGGTTATGGACCAAAAGGAGATGAATTTCCAGCATCAGTATGTGTTTCCATAAATAATGAGATAGTTCATGGTGTACCAGGAAATAGGGTTTTAAAAGAAGGGGATATCGTTAGTATTGATATTGGCACCAATCTTAATGGATACTTTGGTGATATGGCTGCGACGTTTGGTGTAGGCAAAATAGATGATAAAGCAAAAAAACTAATACTTACTACAAAAGAATGTTTGTTAGCAGGAATAAAAAAGGCAATAGCGGGTAATCATATTGGAGATATATCATATGCAATCCAGTCACATGCCGAAAAAAATAATTTTTCTGTGGTCAAGGAATATGTGGGTCATGGAGTAGGCATAATGGTACATGAGGACCCCCAGATCCCTAATTATGGAAGACCAGGAACTGGGCTGAAATTAGAAAGAGGAATGGTTATCGCCATTGAACCTATGCTAAATCAGGGATGTTATAGGACATTTGTTGATAATGATAGATGGACAGTTAAAACTCTTGATGGTAGTTTATCAGCACACTTTGAACATACTGTTGCTATCTATGAAGAGGGAAATGAGATATTGACAATTTGAGATTAAATAATAATTTTATTAAAATTATTTTATCTATTAAGAGGAGAAGAACATGGGCAAAGAAAAATATGTAGAAATGAAGGGAAGAGTAACCCAGGCTTTACCCAATACTTATTTTAAAGTTGAACTAGAGAATGGATGTGAAATTTTAGCCCATATATCCGGGAAAATAAGAATGAATTTTATTCGTATATTGCCTGGAGATAGAGTGAAAGTAGAAATATCTCCATATGATTTGAGCCGAGGAAGAATTGTTTACCGGTTATAGGGTTAATTAGATATGGGAATAAATATTTTAATATTTTTTTTACTGCATAATTTATATTAATCATTTATTTCCTTTATCTAATCCTTATTAACAATACTATTGAAAGAAACCTTTATAGTTAAGGTCACCATTGTAGAGAGGTAGAAACAAAATGAAAGTCAGAAGTTCAGTAAAAAAGATATGTGAGAAATGTAAATTAATTAGAAGAAATGGGAAAATAATGGTAATATGCAGTAATCCCAAACACAAACAAAAACAAGGAAAATAATTTAGGAAGGAGCAAGTCCTCATGGCTAGAATTAGTGGCGTTGATTTACCAAGAAATAAAAATATTGAAACTGCTTTAACCTATATCTACGGTATTGGTTTTGCCTTATCTCATAAAATACTAACTGAGGCAGAAATTGGTAAGCAGACTAAGGTTAAAGATTTGAAAGATGATGAAATTGCAAAAATTAGAGATATTATCAGTAAAAATCATAAAGTTGAAGGAGAGCTAAAAAGTCAACAGGCTATTGATATAAAACGATTAATGGAAATAGGCTCTTACCGTGGCTTGAGGCACAAGAGGGGGTTACCTGTAAGGGGTCAAAGGACAAATACTAACGCAAGAACCAGGAAGGGCCCTCGAAAAACTATAGGTGTCAAAAGAGGTAGGAGATAATTATATTATTTAAAAAATATTTATGAATTCTTAGTAAAATGAAAGGAGAGCCAAATTGGCTGCACAAAAGCAAAGCAAAAAGGTTCGCAAGAGAAAGATAAGGAAAAATATTCTAAAAGGCATTGCGCATATACAATCTACTTTTAATAACACTGTTGTTAGCATTTCTGATATGGAAGGAAATGTAATCTCCTGGGCCAGTGCAGGGTCAATTGGAAATAAGGGAAGCAAGAAAAGTACATCTTTTGCTGCACAAAGGACAGCAGAAGAAGCAGGGAAAAAAGCAATGGATCAGGGTATGAAAGAAATAGATGTTTATGTTAAAGGGCCTGGTTCTGGCAGGGAGACTGCTATACGTTCATTGCAAGCCATTGGATTTAAAATAAATTCGATAAGAGATGTTACCCCTATTCCGCACAATGGTTGCAGACCGCCTAAGCAAAGAAGGGTCTAAAATAATTCATCTTTGAATATTTTAACTATGTTTTTATAAATAATGACTTTAAATACAGCTAAGCAAATCTAAGGAGGTATCTATGGCTAGATACAAAGGCCCTGTATGCCGTCTTTGCCGCAGACAGGGTGCAAAGATATTTTTAAAGGGAGATCGCTGTTACACTGATAAATGTTCTTTTGAAAGAAGGCCTTCTGTGCCAGGGAAATCCGCTCATGCCAAAAGAGTAAAAAAGCTTACCAATTATGGAGTACAATTGAGAGAAAAACAAAAAATGAAGAATATGTATGGCTTACTGGAGAAACAATTTAGTAATCTATTCAAGAAGGCAGAGCAGAAACACGGTATTACAGGTGATAACTTCTTACAATTTTTAGAAAGAAGATTGGATAATGTTGTTTTTCGTTTGGGATTTGCCAGTTCGAGAGCACAGGCAAGGCAAGTTGTGAGACATTCCCATATCTTAGTCAATAGGAAGAAGGTCAATATTCCTTCATATATGGTTGAAATTGGCGATCTAATTGAAGTTAGGGAGAAGAGTCAGTCAATTTCTGAATTCAAAGAATTGCAACAGGGAGATGTTGATAAAAATGTCCCCTCCTGGTTAGAAGTAGATTTTACAAAATTAACGGGTACTGTTCTAACACTTCCCACCAGAGAAGACATTGATCTACCTATTGATGAGAAATTAGTTGTTGAGTACTATTCTAGGTAATTTAATTTCCATAAAGCGCTAATTTTTTTGGAAGGAGAGGTTGTCAGTTGTTAGATATAGACGATATTAAAATAAAGGTTGAAAACTTAACCGATAGTTATGGTAAATTTATAATTGAACCTTTGGACAGGGGATATGGGACTACCTTAGGAAATTCCTTAAGGAGGGTATTATTATCTTCTCTTCCTGGCGCTAGTGCTACTGCTATAAGGTTTGAGGGTGTTGTGCATGAATTTTCTACTTTGCAAGGTGTTAAAGAAGATGTCAATGAAATTATATTAAATGTAAAAGAAATTGTTTTTAAAATGTATGGAAGTAAGCTGGAAAATCTTCGTTTGAAGGCAAATGGAAAAAAAGTTGTAACTGCAGGTGATATAACACCAAATATCAATGTAGAAATACTAAATCCAGAACATAAAATAGCGACATTAAGCAATGATGGCAAATTAGATATAGAAATAGTGGTTGAAGAGGGTACTGGATATGTTATGGCACCAGAAAATAAGAAGAAAGAGCAAGCCATCAATTTTATTAATATTGATTCCCTATTTTCCCCGGTAATTAAAGTATCCTTCAATATTGATAAGGCCAGCTCTGCTCAATTTGTCAATTGTGAAAAATTGGTTTTGGATATCTATACCAATAAAAGCATTTTGCCAGATGAAGCATTGAGTAAATCAGCAAATATATTAATTAAATATTTAAAAGTAATCAATAAATTTTCTCCAGAAGATATTGATTCAGAAGTGGAACAGCTTACTGAAGAAGAGACTGAAAGTATTGAACAAAAGAAATTATTTGAAAAGACCATTGAAGAATTAGATTTGTCAGTGAGATCTTACAACTGCTTAAAGAAGTCTAATATTAATACTTTTGGTGATCTCATTAATAAGACTGAAGAAGAAATAATGGCAATTAAGAATTTAGGTAAGAAATCTTTTGAAGAAATTCAAGAAAAAATAAAAGAGTTTGGATACAATTTAAAGGATTCAGATTAAAAGGAGTGGCCTAATGAGACACAGAATTTTAAAAAGAAAATTGAACGTAGATACCAGTCATCGAAAGGCACTATTATCGAATTTAGCCATTTCTATGATTAATAATCGAAAAATTAATACAACCCTTCCTAAGGCAAAGGAATTACAGAGATATATTGAAAAGATGGTTACTATAGCAAAAGAAGATAATTTCCAAGCCAGGAGAGAGGTATTTAAAATAATACAAAACAAGCAAGCATTAAAATTACTTTTTGAAGAGATCAGTCCTCAATACAAAGAAAGAAATGGTGGTTACACCAGGATAATAAAAGCTGGTTTTAGAAAAGGGGACTCTTCCCCAATGGCTATCATAGAATTTGTTAAATAAATATCTATAGTGAAGTACTAAGGGTTAAATTGTTGGAATATAAAAATATATACCGGCATTTAGCCTTTTTAATTTTAAAGATTAAAATATTGTTAATAAAAAGGATGAGGTATAATTGATTGAATTTAAGAAAGTCACTCATTATTATAATACAGAACAGAACGATAAAATTGCCTCATTATCAGAAATTAATCTCAGAATACATAAAGGGGATTTCATTGCTATCATTGGAGCAAATGGTTCTGGAAAGTCAACCTTAGCAAAACACATTAATGGTCTATTATTGCCCAGTGAAGGAGAGGTATTGGTAGAAAATCTCAATACTAGAGATATGGAGGCAGTTTGGGATATCAGGAAACAGGTCGGTATGGTATTCCAGAATCCAGATAATCAATTGATTGCCACAACTGTTGAAGATGATATTGCTTTTGGATTAGAAAATATAGGAATTGAAGTGAAAGAAATGGAAAAAAGAGTCGACTGGGCTTTGAATATAGTTGGATTGAATGGACTCAGAAATAGTGAGCCCCATCTATTATCTGGCGGGCAGAAACAAAGAGTAGTAATTGCAGGTGCACTTGCAATGAATACCTCCTATTTAATTTTAGATGAACCGACTTCAATGCTTGACCCAAAAGGAAGAAAAAATATTCTAGAGATAGTTAAAGATCTAAATAAAAGAGAAGGCATTACCATTGTTTATATAACCCAATTCATGTCAGAAGCAGCTCAGTTCGATAAAATATTTGTTTTAGACAAAGGTAGGCTTGTTCTAAAAGATTCTCCTAAAAACATTTTTAGCAAAGCAGAGCAGCTTTTTAGTATGAGCTTAGAAGTACCGCAGATTACAAAATTAGCCAGAGAGCTTGCTAAAAGTGGGCTCGATATTCCCGATAATATATTGAATGAAGATGAGATGGTTGAGTATTTATGTTTATACATCTGAAAGATGTTTCATATACCTATAATTTAAACATGCCTTTTGAGACTGAGGCTTTGAAAAATATAAATTTAAAAATTAACAAGGGTGAATTTGTAGGAGTTATAGGCCATACAGGGTGTGGCAAGACCACGTTGTTACAACTACTAAATGGTTTGATAGGACCAACCAGTGGACAGGTATTTATTGAAAATATTGATATTCACAGAAATAAGAAAAAATTGAAAGAGATCAGAAAAAAAATAGGGCTGTCCTTTCAGTATCCTGAAAATCAATTTTTTGAAGAGAACATATTTAAAGAAATTGCTTTCGGTCCTAAAAATATGGGAGTAGCTGAAGGGCAGTTAGTAAAAAGAGTAAAAAAATCATTAGAAATGGTGGATATGGACTACCTTAGCTTCAAAGACAGATCCCCCTTTAGCCTTAGTGGTGGAGAAATGCGTAGAGTGGCTATTGCCAGTGTCCTTGCTATTGATCCTGAAGTAATTATTTTAGATGAACCAACTGCCAGCTTGGACCCACAAAGTTGTTCTAAATTATTGTCTGTAATCGTTGACCTTTATCAAAAATACCATAAGACTATAATTATGGTTTCCCATAATATGGAAATCATAGCTGAATTAGCCAAAAGGGTAATTGTTATGGAAAAGGGACAGATTATAATGGATGACACCCCCAGAAATATTTTTCAATACTCCATAAATAAATTAGAGGATATCGGTCTTTCCTTGCCACAGGTAACTTATACCATGTACAAACTAAAAAAGATTGGCAAACCGGTCAGTTCCGGTATTTTAACAATAGAAGAGGCAAAAGAAGAAATATTAAAATTGGTAAATGGTAATAAAAATAATGTTTTTTAAAAATATTACTATCGGTCAATATATTTACCGAGACTCTATCATACATAGATTAGATCCCAGGGTTAAAATTACAGCTGTTGTATTGTTAATTACTACAATATTTTTAGTAAACTCATGGACTGGATTCTTTATTATAGGGCTTTACCTATTCACAAATATATTTCTATCAAAAGTACATCCAAAATTTGTATTAAAAGGAATAAAACCTTTACTATTTATTGTTTCTTTTACCTTGTTAATTCATTTTTTCACTACGCCTGGTGATATTGTCTATAATATTTGGATACTAACTATTACTCGAGAAGGAATTTACCGTGGACTATTTGTATCTGCAAGATTGTTTTATTTAATTTTGTCTACATCCTGGCTAACCCTGACCACTTCACCGATTGCCCTTACCGATGGTATTGAAAAGTTATTATCTTTTTTGAAAATTATTAAAGTTCCAGCCCATGAAATTGCCATGATGATGACTATTGCTCTGCGTTTTATCCCAACCCTGATGGAGGAAACTGAAAAGATTATTAAGGCCCAGATTGCAAGAGGAGCAGACTTTGAAAGTGGTAACCTGATTAAACGCATTCAAGATTTTTTACCCATCGTCATTCCTCTTTTTATAAATGCCTTTAATAGAGCTGATGACTTAGCAATAGCAATGGAAGCCAGATGTTATCGCGGTGGAGAAGGGAGGACCCACTATCGTCAACTGTCAATCACCAGTATTGATTATATCTTTGTAATTATTACATTAATTATTCTTCTGGTATCTTATTATGGGTTGTTTAGAAGATGGGTATATTAAAGAATATAAAACTTACTATATCCTACGATGGTACAGATTATTCGGGATGGCAAAGGCAAAAAAGTAAAAAAACAATACAAGGTATAATAGAAGATGTTTTAAGAAAGATTACCGATGAAGAAGGGCTGAAACTGCATGGTTCTGGGCGAACAGATGCTGGTGTCCACGCCATCGGACAAATAGCAAATTTTAAGACTATGGCTAACATTCCTGTTGAAAGATGGGCTATCATTTTAAATAATAACTTGCCATCAGGTATTAGAATAAAGTTTGCTAAGAAAGTGCCCAATGAATTTCATTCTCGTTATGATGCCAGGAGCAGAATATACAGGTATTACATTAATAATAGAGTCAGAAAATATAAAGTATTTAAAAGCAAAGATCTTTTTTTAAGCAGGTATTGTTTTTTCTGCAATTATCCTTTGGAAATAGAAAAAATGGAAGAAACTGCACAATATTTACTCGGCACCCACGATTTTAGTGCCCTTAGCTGTTTAAACCAAAAAAATGGTAAATTGACTGGCAATAGGATTAGAAATATTAAAAAGATAAGTATCACAAAAAAGGAACCATTGATAGCAATTTCTATTGAAGCAGATGCCTTTTTATATAAAATGGTCAGGAAGATAATAGGTACATTGTTAGATTTTTCAATTAAACAGCATGAGCCAGAAAGCATTCTTGAAATACTAAAAAACAAAGATAATCAAAAATCAGGAAAAGTCATACCACCCAACGGATTGTATTTAATGAAAGTAAGGTATAAATAAAGAGTAAATCTCTATTTTATATTTATATGTCTTGACATTAACCGTTTATTATATTAAAATCTATACGTTATTTTAGAGGTTTATATTATAAAAATTTATATATTGGGAATACATACTTATTGAACTGGAAGCAGCAGATGGAGGTAAAATGGATACTTATACTTATAAAGAGAAAAAGGGAGATCTAGAAAGAAACTGGTATTTAGTTGATGCTAATGAAAAGGTTTTGGGAAGATTAGCCACTAAGATAGCAACGATATTAAGAGGTAAAAACAAAATTAATTTTGAAAAGTCAGTAGACATAGGTGATTATGTAATCGTTATTAATGCTGAAAAGATCAAATTAACTGGTAAAAAGGAAGAACAAAAATTATATCGTTACCATACTGGCTACCCGGGTGCCTTAAAAGAGATTTCTTACAGGGAAATGAGTCAAAAGAAGCCCGATTTCATTATAAAAAAAGCTGTTAAAGGAATGCTGCCTGATAATAGGCTCAGCCGCAAAATGATAAAAAGATTAAAAGTATATTGTGGTGCCCAACACCCACATATTGCTCAAAATGTTGAGATATTAAAGTAAACAAGAAGGAGGGATATACTTGACAGGCAATCGGTTTTATGGAACTGGAAGAAGAAAAACGTCTGTTGCCAAAGTCTGGATAACACCTGGAAAAGGGGATATTATCGTTAACAATATGCCCTACCAAGAATATTTTAAAATTCAGTCTAATATTCAAGAAGTTGAAGAACCGTTAAAATTGGTGCAAAAGATTAATGATTTAGATATAAAAGTTGCTGTATCTGGTGGGGGCATTTCCGGTCAATCTGGGGCTATCAAGCATGGCATTGCCAGGGCGCTGGTTGAATATGACCAATCTTTAAGAAGTGTATTGAAGAAAGAAAAGATGCTAGAGCGTGATGCCAGAATGAAAGAAAGAAAAAAATATGGTCAAAGAGGTGCTCGAGCGCGCTACCAGTTCTCTAAGCGTTAAGATAAAGTATTACTAAATAAATATTAACTGTATTTTTTATTAATTATTAATAAAATTAGCCATCACTGCTGCTTTTTTGTTAAAATATAAATGTTGATGGCTTTTTTTATTATTTAATTTAGAGTAAGGTATCCCAAAATGCCCCAAAATATTTCTTTGTTAGATGTTTTAGATATTATTCTTATTACCATTGTTTTATACAACATACTCCTATTAATAAAAGACACACCTGCTGCTCAGATTATAAAAGGATTTTTAATCTTATTCATATTTTCTTTTATTTCTAACTGGATAGGGTTAAAGACTATTAATTGGATAATTAAAGGTTTAATGGCTATGCTGGTAGTAGCTATTCCCATCATATTTCAACCAGAATTACGACGTTTATTATTGAAGATGGGAAAAAGTGGTTTTTTAATAAATTTCCCCTTATTTCCCCAAGAAGAGGAAAATAAAAAAGGGGAAGATCTTATTAATGGTATAGTAATGGTGGCTCCAATGTTGTCAGCAGAAAAGATTGGTTCCTTGATAGTATTAGAAAGAGATGTTGGGCTTCAAGATATTTTAGAAACGGGGATTACTTTGAATAGTGAGTTTTCTTCTGAATTATTATATTCCATTTTTTTACCCAATTCGCCACTACATGATGGTGCGGTTATTATCAGAAATAACCGTATAGCAGGAGCAAACTGTATTCTACCCTTAACCAAGAGGACTGATATAAAGAAATCCTTAGGGACACGTCATCGCGCCGCTATTGGTCTGAGTGAAGCATCAGATGCCTTGATTATCGTAATTTCAGAGGAAAGAGGTACTATTTCTGTTGCTATTGATGGAAGATTAACCAGGCCTCTTAGACCGGATTTGTTAAAAAAATTCTTACAAAACCTATATCGGCCAAAAAGTAGAAAAATCTTTAATATTCCCAAAAAAGGTAAACAATAGAAATGGAAAGAATAAAAAAGTGGGCGACAAGCAATCTTGATATTAAACTACTGGCCTTATTTATGGCTATTATATTATGGTTTTATATATCAAGTGAATATAATATTATTTCTGAAAAGTACTTTGAAATTGAAGTTAATCCAATTAATCTAAATGAAGGGCTATCTATTGAAGAGATAAGAGAAAAAGTTAGTGTAGGAATTAAGGGCCCACAGAATATTATTGAAAACCTGACAGCTTCAAAGATATCTGGAACAGTTGATTTGCATAACATAGAAGAAATTGGAGAGTATCTTGTAGGTGTTGATATTGTTCCGCCAAAGAACACAGAAATTATTAAAATTATTCCAGATGATTTTCGGGTGATAATAGAAAAAATAATAAGCAAAGAATATATGGTTGACTATAATTTAATTGGCTTACCAGAGAAAGGCTATTCATTAAAAAAAGAGCCGGAGATTGTCCCCAAAGAGGTTTTGATTATCGCACCAGAGTCAGTTCATAATATCATTGCCCAGGTCAGAGCAGATATTGATATCTCTGCAATTAATAAAGACACAGATAAAGAAGAGAAGGTTATTGTATATACCAAAGATAATAGTATTTTGGAAAATTTAAAAATGAGCCCTGAAAAAGCCTTCATATCAGTTGAAGTAAGAGAGGGTTATCCTGAAAAAATATTAGAAATAAAGCCTCGAATTATCGGTAAACCAGCCCCTGGTTTCTACATTTCAAAAATTGAAGCAAATCCTAATAGCTTTAAAGTCTATGGCGAATATACAAAAATTACGTATATTGATTTCTTAGAAACCATGCCTATAGATGTGAATGGGATTTCTAAGACTCTTACGGTAAAAGTACCCCCAATAGTATCTGAAGGGTTATATCTGGATGAAGATCAAGAGAGTTTGGCAGAAGTTCAGATTCAAGTTGAGGAGAAGGAAGAAGAAAAAATATTTCAAAATATTGAAATTGAACCAAGAGAGGCATCTCCATTTATAAACTATCAGCTGATACCAGCGACTGCGGATGTGAAAGTGGCCGGCAAATCAAGCACTATAAATAATTTAAAAGAAGAAGATATAAAAATATATGCAAATCTTTCCGATACAGACAAGGTAACCGTTAAGATAGAAGCCGAGTTGCCCCTTAATATTGATTTAGTCGATATTACACCAGAGATTGTTACCGTTTCTCTTAAAAAGTAAAAAATTCTATAGTCTATAGATCACTCATTTGTAAGTATGATCTATAAATAATGTCATTTCTAAAAAGTAAAGTAGAAAATTGATTGTGGTTTATCCTATAATACAATAGAGGTTGTTTGTAATGTTCCCAGCACCTTATTTAAAATAATGTAAAAACAGTAAAAAGATAATTAGATTCTTTTTTAGAAAAGGTTAAATATGAGTAAATTATTTGGAACTGATGGTATCAGGGGATTGGCAAATAGGTACCCCATGAACGTTGAGTTAGCATTTCAGTTGGGACAGACAATCGGCTATTACAACAAAAATAGAAAAAATAGAAATATTTTGCTTGGTAAAGATACAAGAATTTCGGGTGATATGTTAGAAGCAGCTCTTATCGCTGGCCTTTGTTCTTCTGGGACGAATGTTTTAAGAGCAGGTGTTATTACTACTCCGGCAGCAGGATACCTTACAAAACACTACCATGCCAGTATGGGGATGGTAATTTCTGCTTCACATAATCCTTATTACGATAATGGGATTAAAATATTCACAGGAGAAGGGTTTAAAATAGGTAAAAGAATAGAGCGGGAAATAGAGGAAATACTTTTCCAAGAAAAATACAAAAAAATGCGAAATACCGGTAGGAATATTGGCAAAGTAATACCTTTAAAAGAAGCACATGGAATCTATTTCAAACATCTGCTTGACACCATACCAGATGATTTTGAAAAACCAGATTATAAAATTGTTCTCGATTGTGCCAATGGGTCATCCAGTCATATAGTCCCAGAACTGTTCTCTGAATTAAACATCAATTTTAAAATCATCAATAATGCCCCAAATGGGATTAATATCAACCATGAATGTGGTTCAACATGTATCAACAGCTTACAAAAAATCGTTTTACAAGAAAAAGCAGACCTCGGATTAGCCTTTGATGGTGATGCTGACAGGATGTTGGCGGTTGATGAAAAAGGGGCTTTAGTCGATGGAGATCAAATAATGGTTATTTATGCCAATGCTTTTATTGGAGAAAAAAGATTGGGAAACAATATAATAGTTACCACCCATATGAGCAATTTGGGATTTGATGAAACAATAAATAAGATAGGTGGTTCTGTGATAAGGACTGATATTGGTGATAAATATGTCTTAAAAAAGATGTTAGATATAAATTCATTATTAGGGGGAGAGCAGTCTGGCCATATAATTTTTTTACCATATAGTCCAAATGGTGATGGAATAATTACTGCATTTCAATTTCTATATGCTTTAAATAAAAAGAATAGAAACGAGAGAGTCTCTGTTCAGGCCGGGCTAATGAAAAAATATTTTCAGAGACTGATCAATTACAAGATATCTAACAAAAGAAGCTTATTACAGAATGAAAAATTTAATAAGCTAAACGAAGAAATAGGAAAATTTTTCCAGGGAGAAGGGAGAATTCTAATAAGACTTTCGGGAACCGAAGACAAAATTAGAGTTTTGTTGGAAAGCAAAGAGGAGGAAAAGGTTAAAGAAAGTAAAAAGATTATCGATGAATACATTGCTAATTTACCAAATATTAATAAAAATATTTATTAATTTTATCAAAAATAATCTTTTTCACTTTACAGCATATCAAACAGGTTACAAAAAATGATTATTGGAACAGGTATAGATATAATTGAAATATCTAGAATTAGAAAGGCTATAAATAAATGGAATCCTCGTTTTTTATACAGGATATATACTTCAAAGGAAATTCATTATTGTGAACAAAAAAAAGATAGTTGTTTCCAATCTTTTGCTGGTTATTTTAGTGCCAAAGAAGCTTGGATTAAAGCAATAGGTACAGGTATTTATGGTGTTAAATGGAAAGAAATAGAAATCAGGAAAGATAATTTGGGAAAACCTTATATCCATCTCTCCGGGAAGGCACTAAAAATGGCTATTGAAAGAGGAGTAATCAACAGCAATCTTAGTATTTCACATACCAGACAATTGGCAATTGCTCAAGTTATTTTAGAAGGCTAAGTTTATAATCCAAAAGGAGGGATAATGGTAGAATTATTTGACTCTGCCTGGTTAGAGATTGATTTAGATGCCATAAAGTTCAATATTAAAAATATTAGAAAACATGTTGGTAAAGAGATTAAAATTATGGGCATCGTAAAAGGTAATGGATATGGTCACGATGCTATAGAGATTTCTAATATAATTTTAGAACAGGGAGTTGACCAGCTTGCTGTAGCAAGAATTGAAGAAGCAATTTTTTTAAGAAAGAACAATATTCAAGCCCCTATTTTAGTGTTAGGAGCTGCGTTGCCGGAGCAATTTAAATTATATATAGACTATCAGATAATGGCTTCTCTAAGTGATCTGAACAATGTTTATAAATTTAATGATATTGCAGCTAAATTAGATAAAAAAATAAAACTACATCTCAAGATTGATACCGGAATGGGACGTTTGGGAATCAATCCCCAGGTATTTAAAGATCTATATAATGATTTTAGCAAATTACCCAATATAGAAATAGTTGGAGTATTTACTCACTTTTCTACTGCTGATGAAAAAGATAAGAGCTATACATATTATCAATTCAGGCTTTTTAAGGAGATAACTGATTTAATAAAAAGTATTAATATTATGCCAAGGCCTTCCTTCCATACTGCCAATAGTGGAGCTATTCTTGATTTGCCAGAAACATGGCTGGATATGGTTCGCCCTGGTTGCCTTATATACGGTTTATACCCGTCTGATGAGGTCAAAAGAACAATTGAACTTCGCCCGGCTCTGTCATTTAAAACTCGTATAGTCCTTATTAAAGAGATAAAAGCCGGTAGTTTTATTGGCTATGGCAAGTCTTATCAGACAAAACGGGATACAATGGTAGCTGCTCTACCTGTAGGCTATGCTGATGGATATCCCCGATCTCTATCAAATTCAGGTAAGGTCTTAATACGAGGAAACTTAGCACCTGTAATAGGTCGGGTCTGCATGGATCAAATGATGGTAGATATTACTGATACAGGTGGCGCTGCTATTGGTGATGAAGTCATTCTCTGGGGCGCTCAGGGAAATGGCAATATAACTGTTCAGGATATTGCCAACAAGATAAATACAGTAGTTGATGTAATTATACATTTAACTGACAAGGCCAGAGTAGCAAAATTATTCTTAAAAGATGGAAAGCCCTGGAAGATTAAAAATATTTTAGGTGAATATTATATTTAACGATAGAAGCATGGAATCAATATTAAACCAGAAGGGTAACAGTCACACCTATACGGTAATAACTAATAATCCGGAAGATACAATCTATCTAGGAATGAAATTAGGAAGTATTCTTCAGAAAGGTGATCTTGTAGCAATAAATGGTGATCTTGGTACCGGGAAAACCTGTTTGATTAAGGGTATTGCTATAGGATTAAAAAGCAAGGAAGAGGTTACCAGCCCCTCTTTCTCTATTATCAAAGAGTATTCTGCCAAAATTCCTATCTTCCATTTTGATTTATACAGACTTAATAAATCAGAAGAGATCGAGGGATTAGGCTATGAGGAATACTTTTACGGAGAAGGCGTTACCTTAATCGAGTGGGCTAACAAGATAGAAAATTACCTGCCAGAAAATTTATTATTAATAAATATATTAATGGATTATGATAATTTATTTTCTAGAAAAATTACCTTTGAGGCAAAAGGAGATAGATATGAGAAACTGTTGGAGGTGTTAAAATCTATTGAATATATTAGGAATTGATACTTCTGCTAAAATATTAAATCTTGCTGTTGTTAATAATGGCAAGATGGTGGTCGACTATAGAATAGATACTGTGGAAAAAACCCATTCTACCCTTATCCTTCCCCTCCTTAATGATCTACTAAATTTAAATAGCATTCAACTTAAACAAATTAAAGGTATTTCTGTTTCCATTGGCCCTGGTTCATTTACAGGTTTAAGAATTGGACTTTCTACTGCCAAGGGGCTTTCCTTTGCTTTGTCAGCCCCAATTGTGGGAATAAACACCTTAGAATCATATGCTTTTAGATGGTTAGACCTGCCCGGAAAATTGTGCCCTTTGATTAGAGCGCGCAGAGGTGAATATTATTTTGCTATTTTTAATAGAAATAATAATAATCCTTGCCTAATAAAAGGTTATCAATATGGGGGATGGAATGAAATCAAAGGCGAATTGTCGAGATATAGTGACAGGGTTTTTGTATTTGGTTGCGGATTAGAAGATATTCTCAAAGAAGAAAAAATTGAAAAATCAAAAAATATTGAGAATATTTATTTCATTACCAGTAACCAAAATATAGCTAATGCCGTTAATATAGCTTTAATGGGAGAAAAGAAGATTTTGAATAATAATTATGATGATATTTATACACTATCACCTTTTTATATTCAGAAACCAGCTGCAGAAATAAAGAAAAAGAAAGATAATTCAAAAAACATTCAGCAATAATGAGGAAAAATATGGAAAAAACTTACATTATGGGCATTGAAACATCATGTGATGAAACAGCTGTTTCAATTGTCAGGAACGGAAAGCATTTGCTATCAAATATAATTGCTTCACAGATTGAAATACATCAAAAGTACGGTGGTGTTGTTCCTGAAATTGCCTCCAGAAAACATATGGAACTCATTATGATTATCTGTCAGGAGGCATTAGAAAAAGCAGAACTATCCTTAGATGATATTGATGGTATTGCTGTGGTGCCCGGCCCAGGTTTAAAAGGTTCACTGTTAGTTGGTTTATCATTCGGTAAAGCAATAGCATTTGCTTCAGGAAAGCCCTTGATTGGAGTAAATCATATTGAAGGACATATTTTTGTCAACTTCTTAAACAATGAAGAGATATTATTTCCTTTTATTTCTCTAGTTGTATCTGGTGGACACACTTCTTTGATTTTAGTTCATAGTATTGAGCAGCTGGAAATTATAGGAAAAACAAGAGATGATGCCGCTGGTGAAACATTAGATAAGATAGCCAAGTATTTAGGATTAGGTTACCCGGGAGGTCCCATAATTGAAAAATTGGCAAAAACTGGTAAAGATGATGCTATAAATTTTCCCAGACCATTGCTCAATAGTAGTGGATTTGATTTCAGCTTTAGTGGACTAAAGACCGCGGTTATCAATTTTATTATAAACAGCAAAACTGCACAACAAGAGATAAATATTAACGATCTTTGCGCCTCTTTTCAAAAAGCAATAATTGATACTGTCAAACATAAAACACTCACCGCTGCAAAAAAGTACAATATTTCCAGGATTGTTTTAGGCGGTGGAGTTGTGGCAAATGAGCAATTAAGAAAGGAATTAACAGAAGATGCCCGAAAGAGTAATATAAGCGTATATTACCCACCTAAAGAGCTTTGTACTGATAATGCGGCCATGATTGCTGTTGCTGGTTTTCACAAATTGAAAGCTGGTATTACTGATTCATTTGATCTAGATGTTTATACAGAGTAATATAGCCTATATAATAAGAAATATTAAGATATATTGGAATTATGGTATAATAAGGGTATAAAATACCTTTATTTCATGGAATAAAGCTTAAAATGACGTTTGCAAAATAAACGCTCATTTTATAAGATAGAAAAGGATTTTAGCACTCTCCTTACGAGAGTGCTAAATAATTTAAAATATAAAATTATTCAGGAGGAGTATATAAAACATGGATGTAAACAAGATCAAGCCCTTGGGTGACCGCATTTTAGTTAAACCGTTAAAAGTAGAAGAAAAGACTAAAGGGGGTATCGTATTACCAGATACGGTATCAAAAGAGAAACCGCAGATAGCAGAAGTTTTAGCAGTAGGACCAGGTCGTACAAATGATGAAGGCAAAACCTTTCCTATACCATTTAAAAAAGGTGATAAAGTTATCTATGCCAAGTATTCGGGAACTGATATTAAAAGCGAAGATGACGAAGATTACCTTCTTTTGAGCGAAAAAGATGTATTGGCTTTACTTGGGTAGAAAAAATATTTCAAATATATAGAACCTTTTTGTAAGTTTAATTTCATAACATTCTATTAAGGAGGAATCAAATTAATATGGCAAAACAGTTTTTATTTGAAGAAAGTGCAAGAAATGCTCTTAGAAAAGGAGCTGATAAATTAGCAGATAGTGTTAAAATTACTTTAGGGCCAAAAGGAAGAAATGTTGTTTTGGAAAAAAAATACGGTTCTCCCACCATTACTAATGATGGTGTTACTATAGCCAGAGAAATAGAAGTGGAAGACCCCTTTGAAAATATGGGGGCACAATTTGTAAAAGAAGTAGCTTCTAAAACTAATGACATTGCTGGTGATGGTACTACTACAGCAACAGTTTTGGCTCAGAAGATTCTACATGAAGGTATGAGAAATGTTGCTGCCGGTGCAAATCCTATGATGCTGAGAAAAGGAATCCAGAAAGCTGTAGATAAGGCAGTGGAGGAGATTAAAAAACTAAGTATTGAGATCAAGGATAAAGAATCTATTGCTAATGTTGCCTCTAATTCTGCTGCTGAACGTGAAATTGGCGACATGATTGCTGATGCCATGGAAAAAGTTGGGAAAGACGGTGTTATCACTGTTGAAGAATCTAAAACACTTGGGACCACCCTAGAAGTGGTCGAGGGGATGCAATTTGATAAAGGCTATATTTCGCCATACATGGTTACAGATGCAGAAAGAATGGAAGCAATGTTGGAGGATCCCTTAATATTAATTACTGATGCCAAAATTAGTAATATGAAAGGGTTGTTACCCATTTTAGAAAAAGTAGCACAGATGGGTAAGCCTTTATTTATTATCGCAGAAGATGTTGAAGGGGAAGCACTAGCAACCCTGGTAGTCAATAAAATCAGAGGCACACTGAATTGTGTTGCGGTAAAGGCACCTGGCTTTGGAGATAGAAGAAAAGAGATGTTAGCCGATATTGCGGCTGTGACCGGGGGCCAAGTTATTTCAGAGGAGATTGGTTTAAAATTAGAGAACACCGATATTTCAATGTTAGGCACTGCCCGACAGGTTAAAGCAAATAAGGAAGAGACCATTATTGTGGGTGGTAAGGGTGATATTAAGGAAATAAAGAAGAGGGAAGCTCAGATTAGAGCTCAAATCGAGGAAACAACATCAGATTATGACAAAGAAAAATTACAAGAAAGATTGGGCAAACTGGTAGGTGGTGTTGCTGTAATTAATGTTGGTGCTGCCACCGAAACTGAATTAAAAGAAAAAAAACATAGAGTTGAAGATGCCCTCTCTGCAACTAAAGCAGCAGTAGAAGAAGGAATTGTTGCCGGAGGTGGCTCAGTGCTTCTTAACATAATCCCAGCTTTAGAAGCTTTTAAACTGGAAGGTGACGAGCAGATTGGGGTTAACATAATTCTCAAAGCACTAGAGGAGCCTACCAGACAGATTGTTAGTAATGCCGGTTATGAAGGTTCAATTATTGTGGAACAATTGAAACACAAAGAAAAAGGAATAGGATTTGATGCTGAAAAGGGTGAATATGTAGACATGGTAAAAAAAGGAATTATCGATCCTACCAAAGTAACCCGTTCTGCACTACAGAATGCTGCCAGCATTGCTGGTATGGTGCTAACTACCGAATGCTTGATTGCAGATAAGCCTGATGATAAGAAAGAGCCTGTTATGCCCGGAGGCGGTGGAATGCCCGGCGGTGGAATGGGAATGTATTAACTGAATAAAATATAAGTTATTTAATTAATTTAACTTTACAAAAAAGCCCCTCTATTGAACAGCAGGGGCTTTTCATTTTTTGAAGCTTAAAATATTTCAATTTTTAAAAATAGGCTAATATATCTCATCAACAGGAAAATATGGATAGCCAAAAGCATCTGCAACTGGTTTATAAGTGACTTTCCCATCAATGGTGTTGAGGCCCTTGGCAATTGCTGGATTGCTGATAATTGCTTTTCGATATCCTTTGTTAGCAATTTCCAGGGCATAGGGTAGGGTAGTGTTAGTCAGCGCAAAGGTAGATGTTCGAGGAAATGCCCCTGGAATATTGGGGACACAATAGTGCAAAACATCATACAACACATAAGTCGGTTCACTTAGAGAGGTGGCTTTACTGGTTTCAACACAGCCACCTTGGTCTATGGCTGCATCAATTATAACCGAGCGCTTTGGCATTTTTTTGACCATTTCCTTAGTAACTACTTTTGGTGCAGGGGCACCAGGTATTAATGCTGCACCGATTAAACCATCAGTGTCTCTTAGCTCTTCTTCGACATGGAACTGATTTGAGACAAGGGTGGTCACATTTTTAGGCATTATATCATCGAGATACTTAAGGCGTTCTAAATTCACATCAAAAATAATAACATTGGCCCCAATTCCAGCAGCGATTCTTGCAGCATTGGTACCAACGTTCCCACCACCAATAACCACAACTTTAGCTGGTTTTACACCGGGAACACCACCCAATAAAACTCCCCGCCCACCCCGTGGCATAGAAAGGTAATGGGCAATTAAGTGGCCGGCTGCTTTGCCTGCTACTTCGCTCATCGGTGCCAGAAGGGGCAAGGCCCCGTCGCCATTTTCCACCGTTTCATAGGCAATGGAGATACATTTTCTATCTAACATAGCTTGTGTCAGCCCCCGGGAAGAGGCAAAATGAAAATAAGTAAATACTATTTGGCCTTCTTTGATGAAGGAATATTCAGAGGGCAGGGGTTCCTTTATTTTTACAATCATGTCAGCCTCTCGGAAGATTTCTGCAGGCTCCTCTAGGATAATTGCACCGGCATCTGAGTATTCTTGATCAGTTATGCCGCTTCCCAAGCCAGCTGCTTTTTCAACTAGTACTTGATGGCCGTCCTTCACAAAAGCTTTTACACCTGCTGGAGTAAGGGCTACTCGATTTTCGTTATCTATAACCTCCTTAGGAACACCAGTAATCATGTTTAATAAATTCCTCCTGATTGGATTGATAAAAAAGGTAGTACAAAGGATACAAAATATTAAAATACTTCCTTTAAATTAGTTTTATTTCAAAAATTACAATTTAAAAAATACACATCTATCTCTTTGTTTGCCGTTTACTTTAATAAGGAAGCACAGATAATTTTGAAGTGTACCGACAAATAGTCAGAACAAAAGCGCTTCTATGCCTATATTATTAAAAAAGTTAAAGCAACTTATTCCTATGCCAAGTATATATTTCTAGAGGAAAGATACCAAAAATGAATTACCCATCATTTATCATTAACTATAGCAAAATTAGTATTTTTGGTTTAAGATCTTGATCACTATCTCCTGTTAAAGGGGGCAAGAAAGGGCATATCAACAACTTCTGCTTCAATATTTCTGCCTCTAACCAGAATATTTACTTTAGTACCTTTTTGAGAAAAAGGAAGGCTCAGGTAAGCCATTGCATGTACTTTCTTTAAAAACGGGCAATAATTACCAGATGTAATATAGCCTATTTTTTCATTATTGGAAAACACTTCCATCCCATGGCGGGGAATGCCACCCTGGGGAACAAATAGACCAGTCAATTTTCGTTTGATTCCTTCTTGTTGAATTTTCAGCAGTGCATCTCTCCCGATAAAGCTTTCCTTGGATAGCTTAACTGTCCAACCTTGGCCGCTTTCCAGAGGGTTAATATTTTCATCAATATCATTGCCATATAACCAATAACAAACTTCAAATCTGGCAGTATCCCTGGCTCCTAAGCCACATGGTTTTATACCATACTTTCCACCTTCTTGAAGAGAATTGTGCCAGATGCCGACTATGTCCTCACCATTAAGGGTATATATTTCAAAGCCATCTTCTCCGGTGTAGCCGGTACGAGATATTAAAATATCTTTTCCAAACATCTTACCATAAACAAATTTAAATCTTTTTAAATCTGCCAAAGGAATGTTGCCTTGAAAGAAAGGATTTAATAATTTTTCGGCCAAGGGGCCCTGAACAGCAATTGCTCCGTATGTATCGCTTTTATTAAATACCTCAATATCAAAATCACCAATATGTTCTTTTATCCATTTCTCATCCTTTTGGGAGTAATTAGGTGAGGCATTAGTTATTAAGAGTACAAACGTATTGCTAATTTTATATACAAAAAGGTCATCAACCTGGCCACCATGGGGATAACACATGGGAGAATATTTTATAGAATCATCTCCCATATCAGAGATTTGATTAGTTAACAGGTAGTCTACAAAGGGGATAGCACCCGGTCCTTTAATCTCAATCTGGCCCATGTGCGATATATCAAAAATACCAACTTTTTTTCTTACTGCCAGGTGTTCGTCTATGATGCCACTGTATTGAACTGGCATATTAAATCCATCAAAAGGAACCATGCGTCCTTTGAGCTGAATATGCTCCTCATACAATGGAGTTCTTATTAAATTATCATCACTCATCTTGTACCTCCAAGTAATATTTTATTAAAAATCAATATCTTTTTCCTGGTAATTTAGCTCATCTTTGAGCCTTAATTCATCATCATAAGTTAAAATAGGTCTTCTGACAGCCATGGCATCATCGGTTCTAGTAATAGGAGTACGGCGTGGGGCAGATGTCAATAGTTCGGGGTTTTCTTTTGCTTCTTTAGAGATGGCAATCATGGCCTTAATAAAATCATCCAAAACTTCTTTGCTTTCTGATTCAGGCGGCTCAATCATAATGGTCTCATCAGCATATGGTTCAAAATGGGGGAAATAAATTGTTGGCGGATGGAAACCATAATCCATCAATCTTTTAGCAATATCCAGAGTTTTTATTCCATATTTTTTATATTCACGGCCTGTTAAAGTACATTCATGGCCACAATATCTGTCATATGCTGGTTTGTAGTACTCTTTTAGTTTTGCTAAAACATAGTTGGCATTTATGATACTTGCTTTGGAACACTCATAAAGACCTTCTGGACCGAGAGATAGAATCCAGGCGAAGGTTTTTACTAGTACTGAAAAATTACCCCAAAAACTACGAATCATACCAATGCTCTTTTCACCGACGTCTTTAAAGTAATATTTACCCGAACCCTCTTCCAGAGCAATAACTGGAGTTGGCAGGTAAGGAATGAGTCTACTTTTTACTCCCACAACACCTGACCCCGGGCCGCCACCGCCATGTGGTGTTGAAAATGTTTTGTGTAGATTTAGGTGTACCACATCAAACCCGGCATCTCCTGGTCGACTGATGCCCAGAGATGCATTAAGGTTAGCCCCATCATAGTAAAGCAAGCCACCCTTATCATGGATGATTTTCTGTATAGATTCAATTCCTTCATCATATAACCCAACTGTATTTGGATTGGTCAACATTAATCCCACTGTCTCACCATCCATAGCCTGAGACAGGGATTCCAGGTCAACAGTTCCACTTTCATTTGATTTAATTTCAACAACTTTAAATTCTGCCATAGCAGCTGAAGCCGGGTTGGTACCATGTGCAGAATCAGGAATTAACATTTTATACCTTTTTTCACCACGGTCTAAAAAGTATTTTCGCATAATTAATACACCGGTCAATTCACCGTGTGCACCAGAGGCAGGTGCCATGGTATATTTATCCATTCCTGTTATTTCACATAACAGTTCATCCAGCCTGTATATTAACTCAAGGTTGCCTTGAATCATATCTGGGAAGGAAAGGGGATGAGCATAAGAAAAATTGGCAAGACTGGCCATTTTTTCATTAATTCTGGGATTATATTTCATAGTACAGGAACCCAGTGGGTATAACCCATCATCCACTCCATAATTAAATTTTGATAGTTTAGTAAAATGCCTGATTACATCTACTTCGGAAACCTCTGTCAGTTGTTTTTTCTTTTTTTCAAGATACTTTGTGGGAATAGATTCTTCTAATTTGATATCATCAAACAAGTCTGTAGGCTTAGAAAAACCAATTCTACCTGGAAAGCTCTTTTCAAAAATTAATTTCATTTTGCACCTCCTTATTGTGATAGAAGATTAGAAATATTGTTAAGTTCATCTCTAGAAAATATCTCTGTAACTGCAAAAAGCAAGCTCTGTTTAAATTTCTCTTCAGGATAAAACTGCCAGATGGACAATGGTGGTATAAAGTTGTTTTCTATCAGCCGTTTTTGCAGCTTTTCAATGTTTCCCTGGTAATTAATTAAAAATTCATTAAAGTAATGATAAGGAAACGGGCTGGTAAATTTCTCAGATTTTAATAATTCTTTCTCCAAGTAGTGGGCTTTTTTAAAATTGAGGAGTGAATATTGATATAAGCCTTCTGTACCCATAAGAGAAAGATATATATTGCTTGCCATTACATTCAGGTTGTGGTTTGTGCAGATATTTGAAGTAGCCTTTTCTCTTCTGATATCCTGTTCACGTGCTCGTAAAGTCATAACAAAAACTCTTTTACCATCTCTATCTTTTGTTTCGCCCACTATTCTTCCCGGTAACTGCCTGGTATACTCTTTTTTGGTTGCCAAAAAGGCATTATGAGGACCACCAAAGTTTAAATCTAACCCAAAAGATTGGGTATTGCCAGCAACAATGTCTACACCCATGTTTCCTGGGGATTTCAAAAGACCCAAAGACATGGCTTCTGCTATTACCTGTATCATCAGAGAATCATTTTGATGGGCTATTTCAGAAAAATTCTGAATATCTTCAACACCTCCCAGGAAATTTGGACTCTGAATAATCACCGCAGCCGTATCCTTGTCGAGAGATTGTTTTAACATTTCAACAGATGTTACACCATTTCGTAAGGGTAATTCTACAATTTTGATGCTATGAGGTTCTACATAGGTTTTTATTGTTTTTAGATAATGTGGATGGAGCATAGATGATATTATAATTTTTTCTTTGTGTGTCAGCCTAATAGCCATCAATACTGCTTCAGCTGTGGCAGAAGCCCCATCAAAAATAGAGGGGATAACTACCTCCATTGTGGTCAAACGAGAAATGTGGCTCTGAAATTCAAAAATGGCTTGTAAAGTCCCCTGGCTTAACTCAGGCTGATATGGGGTATAGCAGGTCCAAAATTCTTCTCTCTGTAATAGAGCTTTTTCAGCTTCAGGAATAAAATGCCGATAAGCGCCTGCCCCAATTAATGGTTTCATAGCGTAGAAGTCAGCATTTTTTTGGGCAATACGTACAATATTTTCCTCCAACTCATTTTCGGGAAGAGCAGGGGGAATATTCAATTTTTCCTTTAACCTGACATTTTCAGGTATACTGGTTAATAGTTCTTCAAATGAAGATACACCAATTTCATTGAGCATCTCTTTTTGTTGTTCTGAAGTTGAGGGGATATACCTCATCTCAGTTCACCTCTTTTCTTTATTGTTTTCGGTAATCACCATAATCAGAAGCACTCATCAGCTCCTTTGTTTCCTCTGGTTTGCTCATTTTTATCTTTATAAACCAGCCTTTACCATAGGAATCTTTATTTATTTGTGATGGCTCATCAATTATAGAATGGTTTACTTCAATAACTTCACCGCTGATAGGGGAATAAATTTCTGCGACCGCCTTTACTGATTCAACAGTTGTAACAATATCTCCCTGATTAACAACGGTACCTTTTTTAATTTCTTCCACATAGACAATATCTCCCAATTGATCCTGTGCATAATCAGTAATACCAATAACTGCTATGTTATCATCCTCTACTTTCACCCATTCATCATTTTTAGTGTAAAATAATCCTTCCAAAACTTTGTTAGACATAGTATTTGCCTCCATAATTTTTTTATTTTTATTCTAAAATAATCCAACAGTTTTGCCATCTTTATCAATATCCACCCTAGTAGCTGCAGGCACCGATGGTAAGCCGGGCATGGTCATCATTGTTCCTAATAGTGGATATAAAAAACCTGCTCCTACCGAAGCCCTTATGTCTCTTATAGGTATCTTGTAATTTCTGGGCCTTCCTTTAAGAGAGGGGTCATGTGATAGAGATAAATGTGTTTTAGCCATACAGATAGGGAGATTGCCGAAACCAACAGATTCAAATCGTCTAATATTTTTTTCTGCTTGAACCGTATAAGTTACTCCGTCAGCACCATATATTTTGGTAGCAATTGTCTCTATCTTCTCCTTAATGCTGGCCTCCAGGGGATAAAGGTAATGAAAGCTATTCTCTTTTTCAGTAGCCTCGATTACTGCTTCGGCTAATTCAATACATCCCTCACCACCTTTAGCCCAGCCTTCATGTGTAACAACAGATGCTGCTCCAGCTTTAAGTCCTTTTTCTATAATCAATTCTACCTCGGCTGGTGTATCGGTAGGGAATCTATTTATTACCACAACTGGGCTAATTCCATGCAATAAAGCAATTTTGATATGCTGCTCTAAGTTTTCACATCCCTTTTCTACAGAGGGTAGGTTCTCTTCTGCCAGCTTTTCCATATC
>LSQX01273118.1_pt2 | contig 32490 bp, 31 predicted proteins | sample 654561 | NCBI WGS metagenome assembly LSQX01 (sample SAMN04489861, study PRJNA283612) | anaerobic digester metagenome | isolation source: 4 biogas reactors fed with cattle manure at either 37C or 55C with and... | place: Denmark: Kongens Lyngby | collected 2014 | reverse complement strand
AGGAACAACAACAGAATTCCCAAATTGTTTATAGGCCTGTGTATCAGAAACCACAATTCGGAAATTGTCGCTGAATCCTTGCAACCGGGCACATTCCCGAGGCGTCATCCGCCGAGGGTTCAATGGATCCTGCGCAATCAGTATTTCGGAGCCATCCTTATAATATCTTGCACTCAATGTCCTGGAAATACCATCTGGATCCGCAATACCGTAGCCAAAACCATTACCCTGTTTACGATGTTTTTCTGCATATTTTTGCAGATATGACCATAAATTGTCCGATAATGTGTATTTTGATTCGACTTCATTCGCAGGAAATAAAATATTTCTAAGCACTGGCTTTTCATTCAGTTTTCTTAAATTAAAGTTAAACGGAATCATGCCGTTGTACCGTCGTCTGTCAAATCCGACAATGAATATACGCTCTCGATGCTGTGGCACATAATCTTGTCCGTCAATCACCTCAGCAAATATATCATAATCCAAGTCGTACAAAACTTTTTGGATGACCTTCCATGTCCTCCCCTTGTCATGACTCTTCAAATTCTTCACATTTTCAAGGAGAAATGCTCTTGGCCGTTTTGCGCGAATTATCCTAGCGATATCAAAGAATAAAGTTCCTTGCGTTTCATCAAGAAACCCTGTTTCTCGTCCCAGACTGTTTTTCTTTGAAACACCAGCAATTGAAAAAGGCTGGCATGGAAAGCCTGCTGCAAGAATATCGTGATCAGGTATATTTTCGGCACTGATTTTTGTTATGTCGCCTTCAGGCATTTCGCCAAAATTTGCGAAATAGGTTATCTGACAATATTTATCCCATTCCGAAGAAAACAGGCATTTACCACCCTGCTCCTCAAAAGCAAGTCTGATACCACCGATGCCAGCAAACAGATCAATAAAAGTGAAAGAGTTGTCGACTTCGCGTTGCTTCTTCTTTTCAGTCATATAAAAATATACTGCATCACGGATGCAGTCTTGCATTGACAGACCACTTCCATCTATGTAATTACTCAACTGCTCATATTGGATTTCGTCCAATCTCACATGGATCTGCTTCATTAACAATCTCCCTGGGAAATATTGTGTACCTTATTAGTCCCCATTTTACCAGAGAAGATTAGGCCCTTCAACCAGACTAAGGTGCTGATTTCCGCCTCGTTTCGACATTTATCAATATGAATTACTATTGGTTATCGTTTTTCAGCATTGATTTCAAGCGTTTTACGCGTTCTCTCGTCCGCTCATCTCGGGCCGCTTCTGCGTCGAGAAAATCGGGATGCGCAGCAAGAAAATCACGGACGAAGCCCATTTCGTTACCGGCATAGGCCGAGAGGGCCGTCACTTGATCCGCATTGATTTTGCCAAGCGCTTCTGCTTTTTGAAAGAGGGCTGTGTCAATCGAAACCAGAGTGCGCGCCTTTACGCCAAGCCCGGCCAGTATGCCGATGCCGCCCTGCCCCCGATCCACCCCCGCAATCGTATGCTTCAGGTGCAGTCCGCGAGCCTGCAGGGCCGGCAGCCAGGCGCGTTCATACGATGATGCCTTGGTGATCAGGTCAGCGACATGAAGCACACTGCCGGATCCCGGGATCTCACTTTCGGCTTCGCTTTCCGCGCCGGCAGCCAGGCGGATTTCACCGTCCTTGAATATGTAAAGGTGCGGCCGCTCCAGCCGGCGTGCCACTTCGATGGAAAAAAAGAAGTCGCGGCGTTCTCCGCCGGATACAAAATCCCATGTGCCGCCACGAGTCAATGCGACCATGCGGTCGATCACTGCGCGGTACGTTTCGTTCGCTTCATACTGGGCGCGCGTGAAAAACCCGATTCGGCGGGCAATCTCCGATCGATTTTCCAATTGGCACGCTTCCTCGATCTCGGCAAGCAGACGATCTGCTTCCGCTTTCGATCCGAAGAGATAGTGCGTGTTGATATAATATGGACCGAACAGACCGGACGTATACCAGAACGGCTGCCCGGCCGGTGCGGCGACAAACGCCTGCGTACTAAACAGCAAATCCGTCATATCATGCTTCATCTGGCTCCCTCCTGCCATGGCTGCACCGCGCCCGTCAAAGCGGCCATGGCCTCTGCACCAAGCTCATTCAGCAGGCCTGGCAGCGCATCAAGTATATCCGGCATGGCGTAAGGATCGATGAGATTCGCCGTTCCGATCTGAACAGCCGACGCTCCGGCCAGCATCATTTCGATCACCCCTTCCGCCGTGTGAATGCCGCCGATTCCAACCACCGGGATACGAACAGCCTGACTGCACTCATGCACCATGCGCAGTGCAACCGGAAACACACCCGGTCCTGAATACCCCCCCGTGTTGTTCTTTATGACGGGGCGTCTGGTGCGGATATCGATCCGCATGCCAAGCAGCGTGTTGATCAGCGAGATGGCGTCGGCTCCGCCGGCTTCTGCCGCCTTGGCCATGTCGCCGATATGGGTCACATTCGGCGTCAGTTTGACCCAGACAGGCACATCGGCGGCGCGCTTGCAGGCCCGCGTAACAGCTTCAATCAGGTCAGGCTCCGAACCGATGGCCATACAGCCGGTTTTGACGTTGGGACAGGACAGATTCAATTCTACCGCCGAAATGCCGCTGCCGACCAGATTATCGGTCAAAACCACATAGTCGGACAGATCCCGGCCGGCGATATTGACAACGACGGGGACATGCTGCTTCAGAAGCCACGGCAGTTCGTCCCGCAACACCGAGTCAATTCCGGGATTTTGCAGGCCGACAGCGTTCAGCATGCCGCCTGCTGTTTCAGCAATACGGTGAGGCGGATTGCCGATCCGGGGTTCTCTTGTAACGGCTTTCGTCACAATGCCGCCCAGGCGGTCCAGCCGATAGAATTCGCTCATTTCACGCCCGAATCCGTACGTTCCGGAGGCAGCGAGCAAGGGGTTATCAAATACCAGCGATCCAACCCTGACACGCATGTCGATCATGACAATGCCTCCCAGGCGATCAGCCTTCTGTCAAAGACAGGACCTTCCACGCAGCAGCGGTCATAATCGAGCGCCCCCGCTTTCAGTACCGGCACGGCACACCCTCTGCAGATGCCAAAGCCGCAGCCCATGCGTGCTTCAAACGAGCATTCGGCGGCGACATCATGAGTTTCACACCACCGGTTGACGGCGCGAAGCATGGGAATCGGGCCGCAGGCAAACACACGCGTGCGTTCAGTCCGGCCATGGCCGAGATACAACGCGTCAAGGGCATCGACCGCCGTGCCGCTGACGTCCCCGCCGCCACTTTCACACGCGGTCAGATACTGATCCGATACGTCCGAGAAATCCTCTTGCAGCAGCGCCTGCTGCAGCGTGCGGAAACCGCACCCGGCGAACGTTTCCACCCCGCGTGATCGCAGAACATGGAGCAAAAACAACAGGGGAAAGATACCGGTTCCGCCGCCGATGACGTAGGCACGGTTCACATTGTCCAAAGAAAACCCATGACCAAAGGGGCCGAGCAGACGGATCGCACTGCCCTGCTCAAGATCGAGCAGGGCGCCGGTGCCGCTGCCAACCTTTTTGATCCCGACGGTCACCATGCCGGCATCCGGATCAGTCAGGGCGACCCCGAACGGACGGTTCAGCATCTGTCCGGCCGCGAGCAGGACAAACTGACCCGGCTGAGCCAGTCTGGCTGCCTCCGGAGCGTTCAGCCTAAGCAGCGCATTTTCGCTGTCGAGCCACTCGATGCCGGTGACGTGCGCTGTCTCCTTCAAGCGTGCATTCATGGTCATGAATCGACTTTGCCGGCTTTAGCCAGCGCCGCGTTCAGATCGTCCCGCATGGCACTGACAGCCGCCCGCGTGGCGGTGACAAACTGGTCTGCTGTCGAGGCCTTCGCCTTTCGGTACGCCAGCATGAGAGAGCGCGAGGCATTGACAACGGCACCACCGCCCTTTTCATCAAACAGACGCGCGGCATCGTCTGCCGTCCCTCCCTGAGCGCCGTAGCCTGGCACGAGGATGAACGCGTGCGGCAGACGCCGGCGCAGCGCATCAGCCTGTTTCGGCCATGTCGCGCCCACCACGGCACCGAGCGGCGCGTATCCGTCTGCACCGACAAAAGGCTTGCCCCAGCCGGTGACAAGGTCAGCTACCGCCTCATAGACAGGCCTTTTGTCCTGCAGGATCAGATCCTGCAGGTCGCCAGCCGACGGATTGGACGTGCGCACCAGCGCAAACAGTCCTTTGCCGTTGGCATGAGCGGCCTCGAGAAACGGGGTCATGCCGTCGCTGCCGAGATACGGATTGACGGTGAGAGCATCACAGAAGGGGGCAAATCCCCCTTCCAGATAGGCATGGGCATAGCGGGCAGCGGTGCTGCCGATATCGTTTCGCTTGCCGTCAACAATCACGATCAGTCCCTTGCCGGCGGCATAGCGGATCGTTTCCAGAAATGCGTCAAAGCCGTCGCAGCCAAGCGCTTCGTAGTATGCGAGCTGTGGTTTTACAGCCGCAATCAGGTCATGGGTGCAGTCGATCAGCATTTTGTTGAATGCCAGAATGCGTCTGGCCGGATCGGACTCGGCCGACACATAGTCAGGTACGTAATCCGGCATCGGATCGAGTCCGAGCACGCTCGGATTGTGCGTACGTCGGACGGCGGCCTGCAAGCGTTCTGTAAAGCTCATGCATTCACTCCTTTGCTTCGAAGGCAATCTTGCCGCCGACGATCGTATAGCGTGTTCTGCCGGACACGGTTCTGCCGTGAAACGGCGTGTTTTTGGCTTTCGAGACCTGATGGAACCGGTCAACAGTGTATGTTTCGGTCAGATTGAATATCGACAAATCGGCCGGCGCTCCGACTCTGATCACGCCGCGGTCCAGCCGCAGCAGGTCTGCCGGTGCCTGTGTCAGCGCATGGACAACGCGTGTCAGCGGGACATTGTGTTTTTGCACCAGTTCTGAATAAGACAGGCCGAACAGCGTTTCCAGACCGGTCATGCCGTTTTTGGCAAGTGCAAACTCGATATCCTTGTCGTCCGCGTGATGCGGTGCATGGTCTGAAACGATCAAATCCAGAGTCCCGTCGCGCACACCTTCGATCACGGCATCCCGGTCAGCGGGAGTACGCAGAGGCGGGTTGCAGCGAGCCAGCGTGTTGTAGCCTCTGCAGGCATCCTCGGTCAGGGTAAAATAGTGCGGACATGTTTCCGCCGTCACGCTAACGCCTCTTTCCTTGGCCGCGCGAATCAGCGCTACGGCGCCTTTCGTGCTGACATGGGCGATATGGACCGGCAGTTCAAGATAGTCAGCCAAAAAGATGTCGCGAGCGACCAGCATATCCTCGGCTATGTCGGGAATGCCCGCGACGCCCATTTCCATCGAGGCAATGCCTTCGTTCATGACGCCGTTTCGCATCGACGGTTCTTCACAGTGATCGATTACCACCATGTCATAATCAGCGGCATAGCGCATTGCCTTTTTCATCAGCTCAGCCGTGGCCACCGGATTCCCGTCATCGCTGATCGCGACAATGCCGGCTTCCTTCATCAGTCCGATTTCAGCCAGTTCTTGGCCCTGCAGGCCTTTCGATACGGCACCGATCGGGAACACATTCACAACAGCCTTTTTCTCCGCTTTGTCTTTGATGTAGCGTATCACCGTCGCATTGTCACACACCGGCCATGTGTTCGGCATACAGGCAACCGAGGTGATCCCGCCTGCAGCTGCTGCCTTGGTGCCCGTCTCGATATCTTCTTTGTATTCGGCACCCGGATCCCTCAGATGCACGTGCGCGTCAATAAGACCCGGCAGAACGGTCAAGCCGGCTGCATCGATCTCTCGCTCGAACGGACCGTCAAACGGCTCGCTGAAGCGGTCATCGCGAATAAAAAGCGTGGTCGGCTCATGCACGCCGAAACCGTCTGTGACGGTTGCATTCACAATTTTGATATTCATACACGATTCCTCCTCAGGTTCAGCAGATACAGCACCGCCATGCGGACTGCGACGCCGTTTTTAACCTGCTCGGAGATCACGGAGCGGTCGCTCTCGTACAGTTCCGACGAGATTTCAACACCGCGATTCGCAGGTCCCGGGTGCATCACAATCGCATGCTCCTTAGCAAGTTCGCGCCGTTTTGCATTCAGACCATAAAAATGACTGTACTCGTCAATCGACGGAAACAGCGCCGCTTTCTGACGTTCCAGCTGGATGCGCAGGCCCATGATGACATCTGCACCTTCAAGCGCTTCTTCGACATGCTTCGTATAGCGTGCACCGGTATCCTTAATGCGGACAGGCATCAGCGTGGCCGGTCCGGAGCAGTGCACATGTGCGCCCATCTTTGTCAGGGCGAGCAGGTTGGAGCGAAAAACTCGGCTGTGCAGGCAGTCTCCGACGATTGCCACTTTGAGCCCTTCGACCTGACCCAGTGCCTCGCGCATCGTGAAGAGATCGAGCAGGGCCTGAGTCGGGTGTTCGTGCATGCCGTCCCCGGCATTGACGACCGACGCCCTGACGCGGTTCGCCAGAAAATCCGGTGCACCCGACTGGCCATGCCTCATGATGAGAAAGTCGGTCGACATCATGTCGAGTGTGACCGCTGTATCGAGCAGCGTCTCCCCTTTATTGACCGATGAACTTGAGGTCGAAATGTTCGCCGTGGATCCGCCCATGAATTTCGCGGCCATCTCGAATGACATCCGCGTGCGCGTTGAATTTTCGTAAAACAGCGTCACGATCGATTTGCCCTGGAGATGTGACGTCTTCTTGGTCGGCGCATCCAGAACTTTCTTCATGACGGCGGCCGTGTCGAGAATCAGTGAGATCTCCTCGGGATCAAGGTGCCAGATGCCCAATAAATCCTTGTGCTTCAAATACTCCATCGTAATCCTTTCATAAAAAAATCCACTTCATCGGGCAATTATGGTCCATAGAGAAGAACGTCATCTTGTTCATCAATTTCTTCGATCTCGACCTCGATCCGCTCCTGCCTGGATGTCGGTACATTCTTGCCGATGAAGTCAGGACGGATCGGCAATTCCCGGTGCCCCCGGTCGATCAGGACGGCAAGCTGGATCTGCTTGGGTCTGCCCATGTCGAACAAAGCATCGATCGCCGCCCGCACAGTGCGTCCAGTGAACAAGACGTCGTCGACCAGTACGATGGTGGTCTCCGGCATATTGCACTGGACGTCCGATCCGCGCACGACCGGGTTGTCAGCGAGCAGGGACAAATCGTCGCGATAAAACGTGATGTCGAGTGTGCCGACGCCAACCTGTTTGCCTTCGATCTGGAATATTTCAGCCGCAATGCGTTCGGCCAGCGGCACGCCTCGACGGTGGATGCCGACGAGATATACATCATCAACCCCTTTGTTCCGCTCAATGATTTCGTGCGCGATGCGTGTCAGTACTCGTGCCATCGCCTGTTTGTCGAGCAAATTTGCTTTAACCTGCATGATCACCGCTTTCCGTCAGCACCAGGTTGCTTGCGGCGGCATAAAAAAACCTTCGCATCGCGAAGGGTGTAACGACAGACGAGTGCCTGCCACGACTGTCCACCCTTCCGGCCTCTCCGGACCGCTTAAAGGAGCTGACTCATTTATCAGGGACAAGCATACAAGCATTTGACGCATCTGTAAAGCGGATTTTTCAGTTCAGGCGAATCCAGCCATTTTTTGCAAAAAGATAAATGCGCACGTCATCAAGCCGAGTTTCCGTGTAGAGCGAAAAGCCCGGGATCACCGTGCGGTCATCAACGGCATCATCTTCATACACGGGAAATGCCTCGTACGCACCGTCCGAAGCGGCAACAATCACACGCGTGAACGGATATGGCAATGTGTCCAGACGCACTTGCGTGTGATAAAAGCCAAATGCTTCCCGCGACTCAACCTGAATCGTCAGGTCGATTGCATCGGCCGCGTCCGGTTCCGCGACTGCCGGTGCCGGCATGATGGGTGTGGCCTGCAGCCACCAGTCGAGATTTCGCTCAGCGATCTCCAAAATCACGGCATCGGGTTTTATCTCCTTCACCAGCCGATAGTCAGGGCGATCCTGACGCAGATACGTCACGTCGCCCACAGATGCCGAGATGTAAGGGATGAGAGCATTTGCAAAACTGTCGCGAAACATGAGCAGGGAGCCCGTTCGCTCGCGCTGCCGCGTCTCGATCGTGATGTCTTCCAGCGTGCGCAGGGGGCGCAGCGAGACATATCGCGGTTCAAAGTCCTGCGGCTCGTAATTGACATCAAGCGTGACGCGGTCAGGGTAATACATCGTGGCGAGGTCACCTTGAAAATCCAGTGTCTCCCTGAACGGTTCGGACAGTGGGAGCGGATCCATCTGAACGGCTCGCATGATCGCCCGATAGGCCTCCATGGCCCCCACATTGTTCCAGTGCGAATCAAGCCGGTGATAGATCGTGACGGGACTATCTTCCGCCAGCGTCCGGAGCGGCGCAAAGAGATCAATCAGCGGCAGGTCGCCGACCGTCTGCAGGAGGCGTTCGGCGTTTGAAAGAGCTGATACAGGCCGGATGGCAAAAGGGAGTCTGTCGGGGTAGATGCTCGCCTTGTTCGGTGCCGGCATCACGTGGAACGTGCTGCCCGCGTTTTTTACGAAGGCAGCCTGAAGGGTGAGGCTCGTATGGATTCTGGCCAATTCAAGATCACTGATGGACGGCACCTTCAGCATGTCATTCAGCGTCTCACGGAAAAAAAGATAGCCGTCTCTGCCCCAGATCACCTGAGGATTGGTTGAGGAAGCCGCCAGATGTCCGGTCAAATAATTATAGCGGGAGACAAGCCAGCTGTTCAGGGGAAAAGACTTTGACCAGTAGGCGTCGAATTCCGTTGCAGCATCTTCGTTGAACGATCCGTCGATCATGATCTGAGGCAATTTCGGGCGCGCCTCAGAGACAAAGCGGGGGCTGTCAATGCCGACTATCCAGAAAATAAGCGGCAGGAAGGCGGAAACCAGGAAAAAAAGTGCAAACGCACCTTTCAGGCGTTTTTTTCCCGGACTGGCGTTTTCGTTCTGATTTGCCATCACACTCCGCATCGCTAGAACCTGAAATAAATGAACGGGTTATACGTGGCCGTCGCAAGCGACAGGACGCATAGCAGCCAGAGCGCGGTGCTTCCCACCAGACGAACGGCAAGCGGAGCACGCAGACGTTTCAGGAGAGGGCCGCTGCCCGCAATGCCTGCAAGCAGAAGCAGGATCGACCAGGGGGTGAAAAAACCCTGCAGCGCTGCCTGATTTGCGACCGTCAGCGCAGAAAAGTCGACCAGACCCTTGAATACGGCCATGCTCTGAGCCAGCGTCTCTGCGCGAAAAATGACAAATCCGACCCCCACGGTGAGCAGCGTATAAGCATGCCGCAGCAGGCGCGGCCAGCGTTCCACATGGAGCACGAAGCTTTCCAGCAGCAGGAATAAGCCGTGAAATAGTCCCCAGATGACGAACGTCCAGGCGGCCCCATGCCAAAGTCCGGTCAAAAAGAAGACAATGAAGCGGTTCAGCACCGTGCGCATCTTCCCTTTCCGGTTGCCGCCCAGCGGAATGTAGACATAGTCCCTGAACCATGAACTGAGCGAAATATGCCAGCGCCGCCAGAATGACTGCATGCTGCCGGCCGTGTACGGATAATTGAAATTTTCCTTGAAGTGAAACCCGAACATCGCACCAAGGCCAATGGCCATATCCGAATAGCCGGAAAAATCAAAGTAGATCTGGAGCATGTAGGCGAACATGACAAGCCAGGCCGCAGCGGTACCGAATGATGCTTGCGCATAAAGGTCGTCAACGATAACGGCAGCCGTGTTGGCAACCAGGAGTTTTTTGGCAAGTCCCGCAACGAACCGGGCGGCGCCGTCCGCCAAGTTGTCCACCGTCATCCGGCGGTTTTCAATCTGCGTTTCAATGTCCTTGTAGACGACGATCGGTCCTGCGATCAGCTGCGGGAAAAAGGCAATGTACAAGAGCAGGTTGAAATAGTTTTTCTGTGCCTCCGTGCGTTTCCGGTAGACATCGATCACATAGCTGAGCGTCTGGAAAGTATAAAATGAAATGCCGATCGGGAGCATGAAATCCGGCAACGGGATACGGCTGCCGAGGAGTGCATTCACGTTTTCAATAAAGAAGCCGCCGTACTTGAAGACTGCGAGCATCCCGATGTTGAAAGTGACAGCCAGCGCCAGCCGCGTGCGCGTCGTCATGTGCAGCGCCAGAAAATAATTGACGACGCTTGCCAGCAGCATCACAAAGATATAAAGCGGCTCACCCCACGCATAGAAGACGAGACTTGCAAACACCAGAAAACGATTCTGCCAGGCAAACGGCAGCAGACGCGTCACAAGATAAACGACCGGCAAAAAAAGAAATACGAATGTCGCCGAACTGAAAACCATAGTCTGCGGCCCTTAAGGCGTTGTCAACGGTGTCGATTCGGACAAAGCGTTACTGGGGGCAACATACACGTAAACAGAGTACGGTGCCGCAGGCATCACGATTTTTTCCTGAGGCGCTCCGAAATCGAGCGCTTCGCCTGTCTGTTCATTGAGCGACGTGACCGTCCTGATGATCTGCAGGATGCCGTCCGCGCCAGTGTCGGGCACACGCTGGCCGTCCAATGCAGGATCTGACGTTTCGACCGTTGCGGTGCCGGCCGAAGCCGGAATCGAAGCCATCTCGATAATCGTCTGTCCGACCAGCACGATCTGATCAACCTTGACCGTCACCACCTGATTATCTTCAACCAGCAGGTCCCGGGAAGGCTGCCGCACGCCGTTTTCATAACGGTGCGTCCACTGATCGCGCGTGACGCCGTTGACGCCGGCGACGCTGACGATCTGATTCGGATAAATGGAGGCCGGATCGGGATTAAGGCGATAGTACGTCTGATACGGAATCGTCTGTTCGTCAAGGTAGACGGTACGGCTTTCGGTTGACGTGGACGGACGCGGCGACGGTCCGGTTCGGTACAGGTAAATGCCGCCGCTGATGTAATCCTGCAGCGCACTTTCCTTCACCATGTAGACATTGAATCCCGTGTCGAGTACATAGTCGCCGACGAGCGCCCACGAATGACGCCCTTCGTACTCAATATTGTAGGTGGCGTTGATGCCGGCACGGCGCAGCAGCGCCACCTGCGTAAATGCACGTGTGTAGCAGTTTCCCCGCCGGTAGCGCAAGCCGGCTTCAGCCCCGGTCAGGTAAACGGACGATGCCGGTGAACTGTATGTGATCTGACGTCTGACCCAGTTGAAAACAGCTGACATGATTTCACTGTCCGTCATACTGCCGTTGATCAGCTGCGATAAAATCGTATCGGCCAGACGGTCAACCGTTTCGCTGCCCGATGTACCGCGGGGCGCATAGGGCGGCACCGTTGCGGCGGGCACCGTTGTGCCGGCCGTGACGGTCGGCTTGGCAGTCGCCTGTGATTTGACTGTCACTGGCTCTGGCGGGAGGCGATCGCTCACGGCGGCCTTCTTTGTCACCTGATCCGTGACAGAGGCGGCACTTGATTCAACGCTGGGGCGATTTCGCGTCAAGCTCTGCGTGACGGATGGTTCGGCTTCACTTTCTTCGGAGTGTTCTGCTTCTCGGGCCGTCGTTGCTGCCGCTTCCGCAGCTGAACTGCCGGTTTGAACTGACTCATGAAACCAGGTGCGTTCGTCGGCAAAGCCAGGCTGGGTACAGCCTGTCAGGAAGAGGATGCCGGCGAGCCACAATAAAAGGATCGTTCTCGGCTTTTTAACCATCGTCAGTCTCCTTGGAGAGCACGTCAAACGCTGCCCGCCAGTCTTCTTCACTGAGCCGTCTCAGCCCGTCAAGATCGGGACGGCGCCTGATGGTCGTCTCAATCTGTCTGGCTTTGCGCCAGGCAGCAATCTTTGCAGCATGACCGGACAGGAGTACAGGCGGCACCGCCCGTTCCTGCCATACCGCAGGTCTCGTGTACTGCGGTTCAGCCAGAAGTCCGGCACCGTGCGACTCGTCTTCAAAAGCATCAGCGCTTGGCAATACGCCCGGCAGCCGTCTGGCCACCGCATCCATGAGAACGAGTGCCGGCAATTCACCGCCCGTCAGGACATAGTCGCCGATCGATACTTCAACCGCCTGAGTCGCCTCCAAAAAACGCTCGTCAACGCCTTCATAATGACCGCAGACGAGCATAACATGCGATTTGCCGGCCAATGATTCAACCATCTGCTGATCCAGCTTCCGGCCTCGCGGTGACAGATAGATCACGTGGCACGGCATCTCGCTGTATTTGGCACACTGCGCCTTGGCAGCTTGATACAGCGGTTCTGCCATCAGGAGCATCCCGGTTCCGCCGCCGTAAATCTGGTCGTCAACCTTGCCGTAGTCATTCACAGCAAAATCGCGAATGTTGACGACATCAAGCTCAAAACGCGATTCAGCCAGCGCCCGCCCGAGGATGCTGACGCCGGCCGCATTTCGAATCATGTCCGGGAATAATGTCAGCACTGAAAAGATCATGGTTTCGGGCCGCGGTACAGCTCCAGAAGACCGTCGGGAAGCCGCACGGTCAGGCGCTTTTTCTCTGTCTCCACCTGCAGCAGAAAGGCACCGACGGCCGGCAGATACAGATCCGCCTCGCCATCTTTTGCAATCACCAGCAGGTCTTGCGCCGGACCATAGCGAATGTCGCTGACCTTGCCAAGCCGATCACCTGTCGCCTCATGCCACACCTCGAGTCCCAGCAGATCCGCGAGAAACCAGGTGCCTTCTGCAGGCGGTTCCACGGCATCCCGATCGACATAAAGGATCTGTCCCCGCAAGCCCTCTGCCTGTTCCCGCGTAGCGATGCCTTCCAGCCTCACGAGCATGAACTTGCCTGCATCTCTCACGGCCACCATGTCGTACGCCGTGTCGTTGCCGGCGTAACAACGCACAGGCAGGGGCAAAGCGGCGTGCTTGCCGCCAAGCGGGAAGCACTTCAGCTCGCCCTTGAGCCCGTGAGCCGCAGACACACTCAACAGTGCAAAGCGTTCAATCATTCGCCGATATTAATGGTGACGCGCCGTCTCTCCTGAAAAGCCTTCGCTTTCATGATCACGCGGATGGCGGTCGCTCGCTTGCCGCCCTTCCCGATGACGCGCCCCATGTCTTCCTGGGCCAGACGCAGATTCAATATGGTCTGATTGCCCCGCCGCTGTTCGGTGATCTCCATCTGATCCTTATGGTCAACGAGCGGAGACACAATCGTTTCAAGCAGGTCTTTCATGACTCAAGAATGCCGTTCTTCTTAAGAAGCGAACGCACCGTATCAGTAGGCTGCGCGCCCTTTTTCATCCAGTCCTTGACCTTGTCGGCATCAACCGTGAATACACTCGGGTCGGCGAGCGGATTGTAATGTCCGATCTCTTCGATAAAACGTCCGTCTCGCGGCGAGCGGGCGTCTGCCACGACCACGCGATAGTACGGTTGCTTTTTGGCGCCAATGCGCTTCAATCTGATTTTTACTGCCATGTTTTCCTCCGTCGGCTGACGTATTTGCAGCCGTCTTTTATTGGTTCTCGCGAACCGGAATTATGCGGCTTTGCCGCTAATACCCATTGCTTTCAGGACAAGCGCGCCCAAGCACATTGTCGGCGCTATATGCCGAGCCCCAGTTTCTTCAGAAGATGCTTCCCTTTTCCCTTGCCGCTGAACTGCTTCATCATTTTTTGCATTTGCTCGAACTGTCGAATCACCTGATTGACATCCGACACCTGTGTGCCGGATCCCTGTGCGATTCGTTTTCGGCGGCTTGCATTCAGCAGGCGATGGTTGTTGCGTTCCTTCTTCGTCATCGACTGGATGACGGCGCGAAAACGATCGAACTGCTGCTCATCGATTGCGCCATCCGGCAGCCGGTTCGACATGCCGGGAATCATGCCGAGCATATCCTGCATGGATCCCATTTTCTTCATCTGGCCGAGCTGCTGCAGCATATCCTCCAGCGTGAAATCGTTCCGTCTCAGACGGTCATAGGCACGCTTTGCTTCTTCTTCATCAATCGATTCGGCCGCCCGCTCGATCAGCGTCATCACATCGCCCATGCCGAGTATGCGCGACGCCAGCCGTTCCGGATAAAATGCTTCAAAGTCGCTGACCCGTTCACCCGTCGCAATCAGCTTGATCGGAATACCGGTCATTTTGCGGATTGACAGGGCGGCCCCGCCTCGCGCGTCACCGTCCAGTTTTGTCATGATGAAGCCGTCGATGGCAATGGCTTCATTGAATGCCAGTGCGACATTAACAGCTTCCTGTCCGATCATGGCATCGACAATCAGGAGACGCTCCGTTGGCCTGACGGCTTCGCCGATCGCTTTCAGTTCATCCATCATGACTTCGTCAATGGTGGTTCGGCCGGCCGTATCGACAATCAGCGTGTCACAGAGCAGATAGCGGCCCCGTTCCACGGCTTCTCTGGCAATCGTTACCGCGTCCGGCTCTTCGGGGCGAATGTAGCATGGCACATCAATTTGCTCGGCCAAAACCGCAAGCTGCTTTGCCGCCGCCGGCCGGTGCACGTCAACGGAGGTCACAATCGGTTTTTTGCCCTGCTTCTTCAGCATGTGGGCAAGCTTGGCCGCGGTCGTCGTCTTGCCGGCCCCCTGCAGTCCGTACAGCATAATGACGGTAAATCCGGTCGGTGACACGTTCAGTTTGCTTTCACTTTCACCGAGAATCTCCACCAGTTTGTCGTTGACAAACTTGATGACCATCTGTCCGGGCGTCAGGCTCTTCATCACCGCTTCGCCCCGGGCCTGTTCACTGACGTCGGCGACAAATTCCTTCACCACCTGGTAATTGACATCGGCCTCGAGAAGCGCCAGACGAATCTCGCGCATCATGTCCTTTATATCCTGCTCCGTCAGCCGGCTCTTTCCGCGCAGCCGCTCGGTAATATCACTCAGTTTTGAGGTCAGTCCTTCTAATATGGCCACTTCAGTTTTCCCCCAATTGTCGCCCGATGTCGTCGAGAAGCGACAGTGCTTTTGTCGTTTGCCCCATCTGCAAATGGGATTTCAATAACGAGATATGCTTATGCAGCCACGCCTCGCGCTCGCTCAGTTTCAGCACAGATTCATAGCGATCAAGCAGGCGCCGCTGCCGCTGCAGTGCACCGGAAACCGCCTGTCTGCTCAAATCTCTGGTCTGTGCGATTTCCGCGAGTGATAAGTCCTCGTCGTAATACAGCTGCATCAGCTGACGCCCGTCCTCGCTCAGGAGCGGGCCGTAAATCGACAGAAGCGAGCCGTAACGCGCGAGCAGTTGTTCCCTCGTAGCAGACATCTGGGTCACAATAGCAGGTCAGGATCATCGTGTCAATCTATTTTGTTGACACTTCATTCGTCACTTCGTTCGTCTGAATATGCAGCGCCGCACACAATATCCACTATTTGCATTGGTATTTATTGACGTGCAATGTTAACATTGTCTATCAGCAAAGCTGTTGGAAAGGAGTGAGAGCATGCTAGTTACCAAACAGGCACCGGTTTTTACCGGCACCGCTTTTCACGAAGGAAAAATCAAAAGTGTTTCATTGGAAGATTACAAGGGCAAGTGGGTTGTCCTCTGTTTTTACCCCGGTGATTTCACATTCGTCTGACCGACGGAGATTTCACACATAGCCGTTGGCTATGACGAATTGAAGAAACTTAACGTGGAAGTTCTCTCAGTCAGCACAGACAGTGTTTACTCACACAAGATCTGGAATGAAACAGAGCTCAGCAAAATGGTAGGCCACGATATCCCCTTCCCGATGATCTCGGATCAGGGCGGAGCGATCGGCACGCTGTACGAAGTGTACGATGAAGACGGCGGCGTCAACATTCGCGGCCGATTCCTGATCGATCCGGAAGGCGTCATTCAGGCACAGGAAGTGCTGAGTCCTCCCGTCGGGAGAAACCCGGACGAACTGGTAAGACAGATCAAGGCCTATCAGCACCATCAGGCGACCGGAGAGGTCATGCCTTCCGGCTGGACACCGGGCGGACAGACCCTTAAGCCTTCCGCCGAACTGGCAGGCAATGTCTGGAAAGAATGGAAACCGCCCGTCAAGTAATCGATTTTTCGCAAGCACGAGCGAACAGACTTGAGCATTGAGCCCCGTTTTGCAATAGGACGGGGCTTTTTGCTGCCGGCTTATTTTGCCTGCTCTGAATACCGCTGCAGCCGTTTTTTCAGGAAATACGCTTGCTGCCAGAGATAGCGGCGTCGTTTCAGGGAGCGATCGCCCGCACGCCAATAGGCCACATGTGCATGCCTGCGCAGGCGCGCTTTCAGTTGATCCCGCCCGCTGCCGGCAGACAGGCTTCGCACAGCCAGCTTTGGGGGCAGAGCAAGCCAGGCAAAAGGCGCAGAAGGGATTTTTGTCCGGCCGGGGAGACCGTCGCGGATCGCTCGCCAGACATTGATGCCGGCCGCCTCGATGAAGCCGGTCGTCCCCGCCAGATGAGGTGAAGCTGACAGCAGCGTCAGCGGTTCACCTTCCCGATCGTGTCCGAATCGGAGTGCAAGTAGGCCGCGATAGCCGCTTTTTTCGATGAAGCTTTCTGCCGCTGCGAACAGCGCATCTGCCGTCTGTTCATTTGCGTCGACAAGACAAAGCGGTTCACCGAAGCGTGCCGGTGCCGGATCGGTCAGGATGATGTCGCCGCAGGCAAAAGCAGAAATCGAGTCGTTCGCGTACAGACTGACCGCGATACCCTTTTTCCACGCATCGGGATCTGATGCCTGCAGAAACAGCGTACCGTCATACCCCTGATTTTGCAGCTGCAGAACTTCCCGCCGCAGTGAAACATCATCAAAAACAACACATCTGCCCACGGTCTCTCCGGCCTCAACATACGCCGTGTCATCCGGTTCCACCACCAAAGGATAAGCCAGCGGCAGATCCGGTGCGTTATCGTGTTCAAGCGCACCCGGCGGCAGGCTGCAAAATGCCGGTGTTTCGAATCCGTTTTTGCAAAGCCACTGATGCAGTGACGTTTTGCTCTGCCAGACAGCCGCCGTTTCAGCCGCAAACGGAAGCAAATAGTCATCCATCAGTTTGGTGCAACAGCGTGCAAGCAGTGCCGATAATTGATCATCAGCTGTCAAGATAAGCGGTTTTTCAGAGCTGCCGCCTGCACGAATCTCCGTCAGCAATTGATGCAAAGCCTGCAAACACACCTGTTCATCCCGCAATCCTCGAATGATGCGTTCGCGAACGAATCGTGAATGCCGCGTGTAGATACTGCCTGCCGGCGTGAGGCAAATCACTTTTTCACCGTACGTTTCATACCAGCCCGCCGCCGTTTCGTAAGCGGCCAGTCCGGCACCGAGAAAAATGAGCGGAGCCGGCATCAGCTATTCCGCCGGCAAGAGCGATTTGACAAAAAGGTCTGCGTCAAAATCTTCCAGATCATCGATCGACTCGCCAAGTCCCGCCAGGACGATGGGCGCGCTTGTGGCCGCTGTCACAGCAAGGGCGACGCCGCCTTTTGCGTTTCCATCCAGCTTGGCGAGCACGATGCCGTCGATCGGGGTCACTTCAGCGAATGCTTCCGCCTGTTTCACCGCGTTCTGCCCCGTCGTCGCGTCGAGCACCAGAAGTGACAGAACGTGCGCGTCCGGGACTTCTCTGCCGATAATGCGATTGATCTTGGCCAGTTCGTCCATGAGATTCTTTTTGTTGTGCAGACGGCCGGCAGTATCAAGGATCAGGAGATCGACATTTCTTGCTTTTGCGGACTGCAGCGCATCATACACGACGGCAGCCGGGTCCGCCCCCGCCTGATGGGCAATCACAGGTACGCCGGCCCGCTCGCCCCACACCTTCAGCTGGTCGATGGCAGCCGCCCGAAACGTGTCGGCCGCTCCCATCATGACGCGCTTTCCGGCGCTTTTATAGCGGTAGGCCAGTTTGCCGGATGTCGTCGTTTTGCCGGTGCCATTCACGCCAATCATGAGCATGACATTGAGACCGTCCGCCAGCTTCAGTTTTCCGTCGGTCAGCATCACGCGCATCTCTTTGGCCAGCACGTCAAGCACGTGGTCGCGCCGATTGTTGCCGGTCAGCAGCATGTCGCTTCTGACTGCTTCCGTCAGATGTGTGGCGGCCTGCAGACCGCAATCGGCAGAAATAAGAATCATCTCCAGGTCATCCAGCATGTCCTCATCGAAGATGCCGAGATTGGCCGCAATACGGTTGAATCCGCTTTCCACAAACGATCTGGTTTTTTCAAGACCGCGCTTGAATTTCTCAAAAACACTCATTCAAATGCCTGCTATCTCGCCGTTCCCGGCGTTTCTAACTGCATGGACAGTATACTGGACACGCCGCGTTCCTGCATCGTCACACCGTACAGACGATCAGCGCTCTCCATTGTTCCTTTGCGGTGCGTCACCAGCACAAACTGTGTCCGCTTCGAATATTTGCGTATATAATCGGCGAAGCGCAGCACATTCGCATCATCAAGCGATGACTCGATTTCGTCAAACACGCAAAACGGTGCGGGGCGCAGGCGCATAATGGCAAAGAGAAGTGCAATGGCAGTCAGGCTGCGCTCGCCGCCGGAGAGCGGATTCAGGTTCTGCATTTTTTTGCCCGGCGGCTGCGCCCGGATGACGATGTCGGACTCAAGCAAATCGTCCCCGTCTGCCAGATCCAGTGTGGCATCGCCGCCGTTGAACAGTTCGCGGAAGACTTGTGTGAATGCCGCCGCAATGCGGGTGAAACCATCCTTGAATTGAAGCTTCATCGCCAAATCCAAATCGTGTATCACGGTCTTTAGCTCCTGTCGCGCCTGTTCCATATCTTCCCGCTGAATGGCAAATCCGTCTACGCGCGCCGATACGTCGGCCAATTCGTCGATGGCACCCGGGTTTACCGGGCCGAGTTCACGGATTTTTGCACGCAGCCCATTGATCTCGCGTGCTGCGCGGGTTGGCGTCATGTCCGGCATATCCGGCACCAATTTGACAGACAACTCATCGGCAACCAGCTCATATTGCTCCCAGAGGCGGTTTTTCAACTCGTCGATCTGGTTCTGGATGCGTTCTTTCTTTGCTTCCAGTTTTTCGAGCGCGGCGAGGAGCGTACCACGCGTCTCACCTTCCTTTTCCATCGCCAGAAAGGCATCGCGTCGCTTGCCTTCCAGCGCTTGACGCTCGCCTTGTTTTGCCTTGACTGCATCTGCCAGTGTCTGCAGCGAATGTTCCAGTGCCGTCTGTTCAGCGTGTATTTTGGCAAGCATCTCCTCCGCCCGGTCACGCTCGGCTGCGACGGTCTTAATCTCGGCTTCTATACCGCTCAGTCGCTGACGCTCAGCCGCCCGGGTTTCCTGCACGTGCTGCGCCAGCTCGTCAAGCGAGCGTATGGTCTCTTCAACGCTTGTGAGGTTGACTCTCAAATCCTGAACATCCTGACGCAATATCTCCAGCTCAGACCGATTGTCCGCAGACGGTTCATCCGCAAGCTGTTTCACCAACTCAGCTTCGCGGTCAGTCAGCTCATCCGCAAACGCGGTCGCCTTTGTTTTGGCATCCGTTAATTCGGTCAACGCTGCCGCCAGTTCCATTTCGCGGGAACGGGCATCCCTGTCGGCCTTCTGATAAGCGGCCAGTGCGGTCTCACCCTGCTCCATCGTTCGATTCAGAGACTCGATCGCCCTGGCCGTTTCTCTGCGATTCTGTTCAAGTGTCTCGCATGTCTGCATAAGCGCTCGAAGTGCCGTCCTGGCCTCATCAAGTTCAGTTTCCAGCTCCGCTTTTGCGACAACGGCTTCCGCCTGTTTCTTTGCCAGCTGCTTCAGTTCATTTTTTCGGCTGATTACGCCGGCGCCGGTGCGCTGATCAAAACCGCCGGAGACTGAGCCGCCGGGCGACAGCAGTTCACCGTCCAGAGTCACGACGCGCACCATGCGGTTCACACGGTTGAAAACGTCAAGTGCATGATCGAGCGTATCGACGACGAAGGTTCGGCCAAGCAGTCGCCCGACGATTTCGTCCAGTTCTGGATTGACCTGCACACACGTGTCAGCCGTGCCAAGATAACCCGCGCTTCCCTTCACTTTTTCGAGCAGTGTGCGATCGAGCGGCCAGGCTTTCATTTGTGCAATCGGGAGAAACGTTGCGCGTCCGCCTCGCGTTTTCTTCAGCCAGTCAATCCAGACAGCAGCCGTCTTCTGATCTTTCGTAACAATATGATTCGCCGCCGGGCCGAGCGCCGTTTCAACGGCCAGCTCAAAACCGTCCGAAACCTCAAGCAAGGATGCCAGCGGGCCCAAAACGTCAAGTCCCATCGCGCTGTCCTGATGTCGCCTGGCCTCAATGCGTCGCACAACGCCGGGGTAGCCTTCCCCCTGACGGTCTAGGTCCGTGAGAAGGCGCATGCGATAGGCAGCCTGATTGGTCGCTGCGTCCAATGCCGCCAGCGCCTCCGTTTTTTGCGTCAGTGCGTCTCGCGCCTTGTCCGCCTCGCCGCGCTTGCCGGCCAGTTCTGCATCCTGTTCTGCGGCCAGCGCGCTTTGCCGGGCGTGTTCATCCTGCCAGGACTCAATCTGAAACATGAGCCTCGACTGATCGCCTTGGCGGTCGCTGCCGGCACTTTTGACATCGTCCAGATGCCTCGTCAGTATCTGCAGCTCGGCATCCAGTTCAACGAGCCGGCTTTTGGCGTCAAAGTGCTGCTGACGCACAAGATCAAGCTGTGAGCTGAGCTCCTGACGTTTTTTTGCCGCCAGATTAGCGGCGGCAACCGCTTCCTCCAGAAGAGACTGCTGCGTTTTCAGCTCAGCCGCATAACGCGTGCGCAGCGCGTCCAGACCGGCACGTTTCTTTGCCTGACGATCGTGATCGCCATCCTTGCTATCCAGTGCCTCATGCAGTCGCGCGGCTTCGTCCTGAAGCGATCGGATCCTGATGGCTGCGTGCTCCACGGACAGTTCCGTGCGGCTTCGGCTGGCCAGCAGTGTCGTTTTGTCTGCACTCAGCACGTCATGTTCGCTGCGCATTTTTTCTATCGCATCATCCAGATCGCGCAATGCCTCGCCGGCCTGCTCGTATTCATGCTTTATCCGAAGGACGCGCGCCTCAGCATCGCGAAACGCCACGCCCGCGTCACTCGCGTCCGCTGCCAGTTCGGCAAGTGTCTGCTCGTGACTTTTGACCTGGTGATCGACATACCAGATGTCGAGTGACTTCAGTGCTTCGGCATATTGGCGGTATGCTCTTGCATCTTCGGCCTGCTTTCGAAGCGGAGCCAGACGCAGGGCCAGTTCGCCCAGAATATCGTCCAGACGAAGCAAATTGGCATCCGTCTGCTCCAGCTTTCGCAGTGATTCCATTTTGCGCGTCTTGAACTTGACGATGCCCGACGCCTCGTCGAATATCTGGCGGCGGTCATCGCCTTTCGGTGACAGAATCTGATCCACCTTGCCCTGACCAATAATCGAGTAGCCGTCTTTACCGATGCCGGTATCCATAAATAGCGCCACGATGTCCTTCAGACGGCACGGTGCCTTATTGATCTCATATTCGCTTTCACCGGATCGGAAATAGCGTCTCGTGACTGCCACTTCAGAATATTCAAGCGGCAGATGGCCGTCCGCGTTGTCGAAGTGGATCGTGACTTCGGCAAAGCCAAGCGCCCGCTTGCTCTGCGTGCCCGCAAACACGATATCGGCCATGCGTCCGGCGCGCAGTTCATTCGTGCTTTGCTCACCCAGGACCCAGCGGATCGCATCCGTGATATTCGATTTGCCGCTTCCGTTCGGTCCGACAATCGCCGTCACACCTTCGTGAAATTCAATGCGGGTTGCGTCGGAAAATGACTTGAAGCCTATGATGTCAACGGCCGTTAAACGCATCGTTTACACATGGTTATGGAGCGTGCACCCTTCTCTGGTGCAGCGCAGAATTTTCAAGGCTTCGCGGGCAGCCTGCTGCTCTGCTTCCTTTTTGCTGCTGCCGATACCCTCCGCAACCGGCGTTTCATCGACGATCACGACGGCTGTGAACATCCGCTCGTGCACGGGGCCTTCCTCGTTGACTATTTCAAATCGCATCTGGCTTGTTCCGCGCGTGCTTTGCACCAATTCCAGCAGCCGGCTTTTGTAGTCATACACCAGATCACCTGCGACGGCCATTTCCAGATATGGCGTAAAGAGCGCTTCCACCACGGCTTTGGCGGCCGGCAGCCCGCCGTCAAGATAAATTGCCCCGATGACGGCTTCCATGGCATTGGCTGTATTTGACGGTTTGCTGCGGCCGCCCGTGCCCAGTTCTCCCCTGCCAAGCAGAAGATGTTTGCCAAGGGAAATCGATTTGGCGATATCCGCCAGTGTCTGCTCGCAGACGACGAGCGACCGCATTTTCGTCATGTCGCCTTCCGGGTGCCGGTCACTCAGACAAAAGAGTGCCTCCGAAATAATTAATTGGAGAACGGCATCTCCCAAAAATTCAAGGCGTTCGTTATCGCTGTCGACATGTGCGTTCTCATACGCATACGTCGAGTGCGTTAGCGCGCGCTGCAACCATTCTTTTTTCGTGAATACATAATGAAGATGCTTTTCAAGTTCATAAATGGCCATTGCAAATCGGCGCAGCCTCCCGTTGCTCGGACAAAAGCTTGCGCCTGCTCCTTTCGGTCGAGGATTATTATTCTCATATAGTGTAGCGCATTCCGGCCGGCGGCACATAAAAAAAGCCCCCGTGAAGGGGCTCGGCTGCGCACTTAAACTGATCTACACGTTCGTTTTGATGAAATTGATCGCATCACCCACGGTGCGAATGCGTTCGGCTTCTTCGTCGGGAATCGAAATATCAAATTCCTGTTCCATCGCCATTACGAGTTCAACGATGTCCAGTGAATCGGCATTGAGGTCGTCAATAAAATTGGCATTCATGGTTACGTTTTCTTTTTCCACGCTCAGCTGATCAACCAGGATCATCTGCACGCGTTCAAAGATTTGTTCTGTTGTCATGGGATTCCTCCTCTTGTGTTTGCGGTAGTATAACGCATTTTGTGCGCCGCCGCCAAAATTGTCAAGCCGCAAGATCCGTTCACGCGGCCGGTCACGTTTACTTCGTATCTGCTTTCAGATAATGGCCGGCCGAGCGCAAGTACATAAAGAGGGACCACACCGCCAGCGCAAGCGAAAGGCCGATAAGAATATTGCCCGTCCGTTCAACGGCGGTGCGGTTCCGGATGAACTGAAGCAGAATCGGTTCGGCCAGCAGCCAGATCACTGCAGTTATCTGGGTGACGGTTTTCCATTTGCCGGCGCGGCTGGCCGCAATCACGACGCCCTTTTCGGCGGCCAGCAGGCGTATGCCCGTAATGGCCAGCTCCCGGAACAGTACGATCACGGGCACGAATGATGAGAGGCGGTTCAGTTCCGCAAAAGCGATCAGCACCGATATAATCAAAAGTTTGTCTGCGATGGGATCAAGAAACTTGCCGAATGTCGATACAATATTTTTGGCGCGGGCAATCCGGCCGTCATACAGGTCAGTCAGACTGGCCGCACTGAACAAAAACAGGGCGACGAGCCGGCCGGGCCAGGTCAGAATGAAAGCATTGAAAGCTGCGGGCATGAACGGCAGAGGTACCATAAACAGCAGTACGACGGGCGTCAGCGCGATACGCGACAGTGTCAGTTTATTGGGCAGGTTCATACGCGGTGACTCCGGTCATGCCATGCTGGTCAGCCTCAACGATCGTCACAGGGACGACCATGCCGAGTTCAATGTGTGCCGATTTCGCATAAACGAGAATTTCCGGATCCACGTCCGGTGCTTCCGATTCGCTGCGGCCGAGAAAAGCAAGACCGTCCTCGCTGACGTTTTCCAGCAGTACACGGCGCACCGTGCCCACTTGAGAAGCATGCCACTTCGCCATACGTGCCGCCTGATCCGACATGATTCTCTCATAGCGGGCAGCCGACAGTTCCGGATCGACGCGGTCCGGCAGCAAGTAAGCGGGTGTTCCCTCTTCGGGGGAATAAATGAAACAGCCGAGGCGTTCGAATTTCAGCTGTTCCAGACCAAGCCGCAAGGTGGCAATGTCACGCGCTGATTCGCCCGGGAAGCCCACCATCACTGTGCTTCTGAGCGTGATCTTCGGCATGGCGAGGCGCAGACGCTTGACCGTATCCAAAATGGAAAACGGCGTTTCCCTGCGTCCCATGCGCTTCAGCACCGCCGGACTCATATGCTGGATCGGCAGATCCAGATACGGCACCAGATGCCTGGCTCTGGCCATGGCCTCAATGACTTCCTCCGTGAGGTTATGGGCATACGCATACAGCAGGCGGAGCCTGTAGTCTCCGTCAAGATCGTCAAGCGCACGGATCAGTGTGGCCAGGCGCGGTTCGCCGTAAAGATCTTTACCGTAAAGCGCAATGTCCTGCGCGATGATAATCAGTTCCTTGCGGCCGGCATGGATATGCTGCCTTGCCTCCATGCAGATGTCGTTGACCGGGCGTGAGCGCTGCGGACCCCGGATACCGGGAATCGCACAGTAAGTGCAGTGCGCATCACAGCCTTCGGCAATTTTAAGATAGGCGTAGTACGGACTCTCCGATTCATGCGTCACGCGCAGATGGGCGATCGTGTCGCCTTTCTGCGGCAGTGTTTTGACAGCGGTTCCTGCCTGCATGGCGTCAAGACGATCGGCAATTTGTCCATATTCGGAAACACCAAGAGCAAGATCGACCTCAGGAAACTCCCTGTAGATATCCTTGGCATACCGTTCAGAAAGGCATCCTGTCACGACCAGTCCGGCAAGGTCACCATTCTTTTTCAGATCGGCGAGATCAATGATGCGATCGATCGCCTCCTGCTTGGCAGCATGAATAAAGCCACATGTATTGAGAACAGCGATATCACACTCACTAATATCAAAAGCCATGATATAGCCGCGATCACGCAGCAAACGGCTCATTATCTCTGCGTCCACCTGATTCTTGGCGCACCCCAGCGTCTCCAGATAAATCTTCACGAAAAAAATTATACCACTGAACGGCAAATGGACTAATAATGCCGATTATGTCTGGCAGCCAGAGCAGCCGACAAATCCGGATGAAAACCTCTGCTCAGCAGTTTTTTGTAAATGATGCTTTCAGCGTCACCTTCAGGATACAAGGATGAGATGAGATCCAGGGCGCGGGCTTCGTCATCAGGTCCTTCCTGAAGTGATTGAGACGCAACATCGTCAGGGATTCCCTGCGCTCTGAGAAGCGCTCGCAGCATGTGCCGGCTTTTGGCACGTGCGCGCACATGCTTTCGCAGTATGGCGCGCGCTGCGCGAAAATCGTCGAGATAATCGATCTCCTGCAAATACGCGATCACCGCATCGATCGTGGAACGATCGGTACCAAGATGCGCTAGGCGGGCTCGCACCTTTCCACTGGAACGGTTTTTGCTGAGACCAATATACTGGACAGCGGCTTGCCGCGCTTCGTCATACGCAAGCGGCATCAGTCGAGTCCCAGAAGCTCGTCAACATCATCCGGAATTTCGTCCGTCACAGCCGCCGCGGGAACCGACGTCTGTTTTGTTGCTATCGATTCCCGATGCTTTTGCCACGCTTTTTCTGTAAGTTCTTCCATCAGTTCGGGGTTATTTTTCAGATAGATGCGCGTATTCTCACGTCCTTGCGCCAACCGCAGTTCGCCGTAGTTGAACCAGGAGCCGCTGCGCTTGACCAGATCCATGTCGAGGGCAGTATCGAGAAGCGATCCCGCTTTTGAAACACCTTCACCGAAGATGATCTCCACCTCCGCTTCTTTGAACGGCGGTGCCATCTTATTTTTTACAACCTTGATCCGCGTACGTGCACCGTATGGCTGACCGGCATCTTTCAGCGTTTCGATTCGTCTGACATCCAGCCTGACCGAGGCGTAAAATTTGAGCGCACGTCCGCCTGTGGTTGTTTCGGGATTTCCAAACATGACACCGATTTTTTCCCGCAGCTGATTGATAAAAATAATCAGCGTGTGTGACTTGTTCAGGACACCGGCCAGCTTTCGCAGCGCCTGCGACATCAGACGAGCATGCAGTCCGACCGTCATGTCGCCCATTTCGCCGTCTATTTCGGCGCGCGGTACGAGTGCCGCCACGGAGTCAATCACGATGATGTCAACTGCACCGGAGCGGGCCAGCTGTTCCGTAATTTCGAGAGCCTGCTCGCCGTAATCCGGCTGGGACACAATCAGATCGTGAATATTGACGCCGAGATTCTGAGCATACGACACATCGAGCGCGTGTTCAGCGTCGATGAAAACGGCCACGCCGCCCTTTTTTTGCGCCTCGGCAATACAGTGAAGCGCAACGGTTGTCTTTCCGCTCGCTTCCGGGCCGTAGATCTCGACGACACGGCCGCGCGGCAGACCGCCGATGCCGAGTGCAAAGTCGAGTCCGATTGCCCCCGTCGGGATGGCATCCTGAATAACCTGCGATTCATCGCCAAGCGTAAGGATTGCACCTTTGCCGTGAGCCTTTTCGATTTGTGACAGAGCGGCGTCCAATGCACGTTTGCGGGCATCGGCTGCAATCGGCTCAACATTTTGCGCGGATTTCGCAGATTTCGGTATTCTCGCCATAAATAGCCTCCAGAGTTATGCTTCGATGTCAAACATTTGTTCTTATTCTAGATCGTTTGTCCCTCTTCCGTCAAGCAGATCGAGCGGAATCCGGCGCCGACCGCCGACATACTCAGCCACGCTTCAGCAGACGCAGCAGCTGCGATCGGAAGAATTCGGCTTCTTTCAGTTCAATCGCCTTGGCGGTCAGCAGGAACGTCACGGCCACCACAGTCGCCTGGATGGCAAATACGAACAGCTGCCACACCTTTGAAACAGGATTCAGGCCGAGCGTGTTGAGCGCCATGGCGGCCACCGATGCCGTACCCATGCAAAACAGCAGACGCGCGAAAAACGGTGTCAGGCGGTATGGCCTGGCCTGCGGCATGTGCCTCCGGTATAGCACCTGCATGATCAGCATCTGCACGACGGCATTGGTCGTGTAGGCAAGCGACAATCCCTCGACGCCCATGCCGAATACCTGAACATACAGGACACAGAAAAGCGGATTCAGGATGAGTGAAATCAAAGAGGTGACGAGGGCAATTTTTGTCACGCGGCGCGCATAGAATCCCATGTATGTGATTTGAATAATCGTCTGCACGATCAGTGCGATGCCGTACCACTGCAGCACGTGTCCGGTCGTTTGCAGACGGCCAGCCGGAATCACGCCGCCCCACTGAAAAATAGCCTGTATTGTCGGTTTTCCCATAAAGAAAAAAAGCACCGAGAACGGGGCGACCAGAAACAGCGCCCGGCGCAGATTATCGGTGTAGAGCGATCGCATGCGTTTTGTGTCGCGTCTGGCAAAAGCAGCAGACAGTGACGGCAGCATGACACTGCCGATCGACAGCGTGAATATCCCGAAGGGCAAATTCCAGGTCACGGCCGCATATCGGAGTGACGTGACGGCGCCGCTGAACTGATCGGCAAAATGCGTCAGCACAATGGAATTGATCTGCGCCACCGAACCGGACAGCAAAGTCGGAATCGCCAGCTGGACAAGTCGTCTGAAACCCGGATCTTTCAGATCGAGCAGCACGCGGTAGAAGCGAAACTCGCGCCGCGACACCAGAAACATGAAGGTAAAGTTGATGAACGCCGCCAGCGCAACACCGGCCGCCACGCGAACAGGTCCGTCCGAAGTGCGGCTGCCGAAGATAACGATAAAGGCGATGCAGGCAATATTGTATATGGTCGAGGAAAACGCACTTTTGGCAAATTGCCGGTAGGCGGCAACGACGCCGACACAAAGCCCGGCCATCATCAGAAACAGGGTCTGCGGGAAAATGGTGCGGGTCACGCGCACGGCCAGTTCGATCACTTCCGGTGAATGATTGCGGCTGTACAGATTGATCAGGGCGGGCGCAAAAACGATGCCCGCCACATTGGCAACGAGCATGGCCAGGACAAAAGCATTGATAAAGATGCTGATACCGCGCCACGTCTGACGTTCACGTCCGCGGGCAATGCCCGCGGCGAGCGTGGGGGTCAGGACAGCGGCAATGGCACCGCCGATCAGCAGCTGATAAAAAAGATCCGGAATCTGGAAACCCATGGTGTAGGCATCCGTATTCACGCCGTAACCGAGTACCGGCGCAATAATCACCTCACGGATGAATCCCGTCAGTTTGGAGAGGATGTTGCCGAGCATAACGAGGAACGTTGCCGTTGCTGCTGCGGGTACGGCACTCACGTGTTTATCCTGCAGCTGATTCACCGAAGCGCCTCCCAGAGATGCATCAGGGCATGAATAACCACCCGTCTCGTGAGCTTCTCGCGGCTGCCCCAGCTCTTGTAACAATGCACAGCCGTATCCTGGCCGTCTATCGCCAGGCCAATGTAACAGGTGCCGATTTCGGCTGACTCCTGCCCTTTCCCGGGACCGGCCAGTCCGGTAACCGAAAGGCCGACCGACACATCAAAACGCGCCTTGACGCCCTCGGCCAATTGTTTCGCTGCGATCGCGCTGACGGCACCGTGTTCGCTCAAAACGGCGGCATCAACACCGACGTCGCGAATTTTGCTGGCATTTGAGTAGCAGACCACACCGCCCATGAAAACAGCTGAGCTTCCGGGAAAACGCGTCAGTTCAGCAGACAGCTGTCCGCCCGTCATGGATTCTGCCAGCGCAATCGTCATATTTTTTTGTTTCAGAAGGTCGTGCACCACTTCCGGCAGGTCGCGCGGCCCTATCTCGTAAATATATTCGCCGAGACGTGCCCGGATCTGTGCGACTACCGACCTCAGGTCAGTATCATCCGTATCCTGCCTGGGCTTGCGCTGGCTGACTCTGAGGTAAACCTGCCCGACAGAGGCGTACGGTGCAATGGTGACAGCGGACTGCTTTTCAATCAGGTCAGCGATCGCGGCTTCCGCAGCCGATTCGCCGATGCCCGCAAGTCGGATATAGCGGTGTTCAAAGCGGTCCTCTGTGCGGGCTTCCAGCCATGGTCGGACCGCGTTCTCGAACATGGGCGTCAGTTCATCCGGAGGGCCGGGCAAGAGTACAAGATATACCGTGCGGCCAGCGGACTTTCCCTCAATAATGGCACCGGGTGCGGTCCCGTTTTTGTTTTCAAGCACTGTCTGCCCTGCCGGCAGCATCGCCTGCTTCACATTTTTTTCGGGAACGCTGAATCCGCGTGCCGTGAAGTGGGACTGGATCGTCTCCCAGACAGCATCATTTCGCACGAGTCTGTGCCCGGCAACGGTCGCAGCCACCTGCATCGTGATGTCATCATCCGTCGGGCCCAGGCCGCCGCAGAGGATGACCAGATCAACCCGCGACATGGCTTGACTGATTGCTTCGCTCAAGCGGCCTTTATTGTCGCCAACGACACTCATGCGGTAAACACTGATGCCGAGTTCAGACAGAAAAAGCCCAAGCTGCGCTGCATTCGTATTGACGGTTTGCCCCAGCAGAAGCTCGGTGCCAACCGTGATTACTTCTGCCTGCCTGATTGCAGACGGTTCAATCACTTCATTCACATGGATTCCTCTTCCGACCGCTGGGCCATCATCGCCTCAAATTCACTCTTGGATACAATGACTTTGCGCGGTTTCGATCCTTCGGACGGACCGATCAGACCAAGCTGCTCAAGCCTGTCTACCAGCCGCGCAGCGCGCGGGTGCCCCACAGCGAGCCTCCGCTGCAGGAGAGAAACGGTTGCATGTCCGGCTTCAACGAATATTGTGAGTGCTTCGAACAAAAGCTCATCCTCACCGTCCTCGCCGGCTGTTCGCTGCATCCGGTCACCGCCCGCTGCCGCCTTGTCAATGGCGGCGCCAACCGACTCCACATAATCCTCATCGCTGTGGCTCTTGATGAATTGCAGCACATCCTCGACTTCATTGTCGGTGACGAGCGCGCATTGCCCCCTTACCATTTTGGATGCTGTGACCGGTGAATACAGCATATCGCCCTTGCCGAGCAGTTTTTCGGCTCCGCCTGTATCAAGAATCGTGCGCGAGTCGACCATGGCTGATACGGCAAATGCAATGCGGGACGGAATATTGGCCTTGATGACACCCGTGATGACATCCACGGACGGGCGCTGCGTTGCGATGATCAGGTGAATGCCCGCCGCCCTGGCTTTGGCCATCAGGCGTGAAATAGCATCTTCGACTTCAGTGGCCGTTGTGTACATGAGATCCGCCAGTTCATCGATGACGATCAGAATGTGCGGCAAAAACTCGAAATCTTCATCTTTGAAATGCTCGGCAAGCGAGTTGTAAGCGTTGATTTCCCTGACGTTCCGCTCCGCGATCAGATTGTAGCGGCGATCCATTTCCATAACGGCCCAATTCAGCACGCCGTAGGCTTTTTTCGGATTTGTCACCACCGGCTGCAAAAGGTGCGGAATGCCGTTGTAGCTTTTCAGTTCGACGACTTTCGGATCGATCAGAATCATGCGCAGGCGCTGCGGGTCTGTGCGGTACAGGAGCGATATCAGGATCGTATTCAGGCAGACGGATTTGCCGGATCCGGTGGCACCGGCGATCAGGAGATGGGGCATGCCTTCCAGATTGCAAAGAATCACTTTGCCGGCGGCATCACGGCCGAGCGCGGCCACGAGGGGCCCTTTTGCCTTCATGAACTCCGGAGATTCAATCAGTTCACGCAGCCGGACCGGCGCCGTCTCCTTGTTTGGGATTTCAATCCCGATGTACGGCTTGCCGGGAATCGGTGCTTCGATCCGCACGCCGATGGCCGCCAGATTCAAAGCAATATCGTCACTCAGATTGACGATGCGCGACACCTTGATACCGGGTGCCGGCTGCACTTCGTAGCGGGTGATCGTCGGGCCTGTCGTGTAATTGACAACTTTTGCCTCAATTTTGAAGTTGCCCAGCACCTCTTCCAGGAGACGCGCCTGACTCTGTACAAATTGACGATTTTTTTCGCTTTGCATGAGGCCTTCCGTTTTGACGAGCAGCGACACAGGCGGACTCAGCCAATGCCCGAACATGGACATCTGGCTTTTCATCGGCTTCGACTTCGGCTTTGGCTTTGCTTTGCTCTGCTTCGGATCGTCCTGCCAGTGGCTTCTGCCCTGCTCGGCAAACGAGTCGGCACTCGTGCCTTCCGGAATGACCGGCAGAGTGGGCCGCCCGGGCGGCAAAGTCCTGGCCGGTGGTTCAACATCGGGGATGACGGGCACTTCGTGCGGATTAATCCAGTTAAAAACCTGCTGGCTTTGCCGCTGACGGTCGTCATCCGTTTCAGCGGATGGTTCGTCCATGCTCTTTCGGTCCAGTTCAGTCAGGCGCTCCATGCGCCGGCCGATTTGCCTGCCCACCTTGAGCGGCGCCTTGCCGAGCCTGCGTGCAGATCGGCCGACTAAAGAAGCAACGGAAATATTGTAAAGAACGAGAAGCAGCGCAAATATGTTGAGAAACAGGACGATCAAACTGCCGGTGCGCCCCATCAGACGCATCAGAGACAAGCCGACCAGACTGCCCAGTGCACCGCCCGACCAGATCGTATCGATTCCCTGTTTCAAAGGCTGGATGCCGGTCTGCCAGAGCGTCGACATGAATTGAAATGCATTCATCTCGCCGCCCCGGTTCACGCGCGCAATCAGTTCAGAAGGCGTTTCCAGAAAGTTTGTCACGACGGCGGAAAAAAGCCAGATCAACAACAGCCAGCCGAGCAGACGGGCGCGTGAGCGTTTCGACACCGGTTCAAGAAAATAATCAAAGGCAGACAGAACAAAGCCGATCGGGACGGCAAATGCCATGGTGCCGATGAGGCCAAAGAGACCGTCGCGCACGACGCGTCCGACCACGCCGGTCCAGCCGGGCGGTGCATACACGATGGCGGCCAGCAGGAGCGCCAGCGCACTGAGAATCAGGCCGAACAGTTCCCGGCGAACGCGAGTTCGGTGAGCGACCGGCTCAGTCATCGCCCTGAGCCGTATTCTGCCGCAGTCGGTCGGTAAGCAAAATTCCGATGATCGTTTTTGCATCACTGATCTCATTGGCTTCAATCCGTGCCAGAACCTCACTGAACGGCACGGTCGAAGTCACCACGTGTTCCCCCTGATCCGGATGCGCCTCGCCAGCGACCAGATCGGTCGCCAAATACAAATGCAGCGCTTCGTCAAGATAGCCTGGAGACGGAAAAAATGCGCCGAGCTTGCGCCATTGCCGAGCCGTGCAGCCGGTTTCTTCCGCCAATTCGCGCTGCGCGCAGCCGAGCGGATCTTCGTCCGGTTCCAGTTTCCCGGCCGGGATTTCCAGAAGAACCGCGCCGACGGCAATGCGATACTGCGAAACCAGAATCACACTGTCATCGTCTGTCAGTGCCACCACAGCTGCTCCGCCCGGATGACGGATAATTTCTCGCGTCGACAGCGAATCGTCATGCAGGCGAACCGACAGTGTTTCAGTCGTAAAGAGGCGCCCGCGATACGTTGGTGTCCT
>LSQX01012942.1_pt1 | contig 32492 bp, 26 predicted proteins | sample 654561 | NCBI WGS metagenome assembly LSQX01 (sample SAMN04489861, study PRJNA283612) | anaerobic digester metagenome | isolation source: 4 biogas reactors fed with cattle manure at either 37C or 55C with and... | place: Denmark: Kongens Lyngby | collected 2014 | reverse complement strand
TGCGGGACAGCGTGGCCATGTTCCGCGCGGCCAAGGTGCTGGAGCACAAGCTGGAAAAGGTGGAGCGGATGGACCGGCCGGCAGGGGACGCCCGCAAGATGCGGCTTTCGGTCCGTGACGAACGGAGATCCGGCCGTGAGGTACTGCACATCGAGAACCTGAGCCGTTCGTTCGGAGGGCAACAGGTACTCGACGGGGTCGGATTCGACCTGTTTTTACGGGATCGCGCCTGTCTGCTGGGCCCCAACGGATCCGGCAAGTCGACGTTGCTCCGCATCTTGCTGGGAGAATGTGAGCCGGAAACCGGCCATTTCCAGCTTGGGTCCGGGGTCCGGATCGGGTACCTGCCTCAAACAGTCGTGTTCGAGGACGAAGAGCAAACCATAGTGCAGTATTTTTGCCGGGAGCACGGCGTTTCTCTCGCGCAGGCGCGAGCCACCCTGGCACGGGCGCTGTTTTGCGGCGACGATGTGTTTAAAAAAATCCGGCAGCTGTCGGGTGGAGAGAAAAGCCGGCTGCGGCTGTGTTCCCTCAGCCAGGACGAGATCAATTTCCTGGTGCTGGACGAGCCTACCAACCATCTCGACATCGACTCACGCGAAGTGCTTGAGGCGATGTTGCTGGGATTCCGGGGCACCCTGCTGTTCGTCTCACATGACCGCTACTTTGTCGAACGGGTTGCCGATCGGATTCTGGCGCTCGAAGACGGCAAAGTGACGGATTGGGAGCTGGGATATGCCGCTTATCGGGAGATCGCCGGCGCCCCTGCATGAAAGAGACACAGCGGGCGACGGGCTGCGAGATAAGCGTGATCCGCCGCCACGCAAAACGGGATAACCGACGGGCCGGCATACAAGCCGGCCCGTTGTCCATGTAACGCAACCGTTAGCCGTGCAGTTCCCATGTGCAGGGACCGACATGCATCTGTTCGAACCGTGCCGAGAACCGGGAGTCCGCGGGACTGGCGGCGTACACTCCGAACGAGATTTTCCCGTTGCCTTCGTGAAGGTGGAAAACCCGCATCTGCTCAAACCGGACCCCGTCCCGCGAGGTCTCGATGTAATAGTCACTCTCCCGGCGGCTGAGCCGGAACCAGAGCTCGCGGATCTCTGAGGAGACGTCGGTGGTGGCCCAATCCGAGTACCCGTGGTTGGTGACCACGCTTCCCAGTCGCGAAATCGACGGATTCTCATACTCGACCGAAGCTTTCATCCAGTTTTCCGTGTCCAGATAGATCGCTACACCGCACTGATCGTACGACCCTTTGTAGTCAAACGAGACCTTGACGGTAAACGTGAAAAACCGCTCATCGGTACGTGTCTGGTAAACCGGGGCGTTGTCAGCACGCATGCCGTAGTATGTGCGTTGCCACAGGTCGGTCTCCGGGTCCGTGAGCAGGGTCAGACTGTCGGCCTCCACCTCAAACTGCCGGGGGGCACGGGTCCAGTACCATGGTTCCAACTGTATTTGTTCCATTTTGAGATCCTCCCTCATGTTACTATCCTGATTATAGCCGAATCAATCCGGTCTCCCGCTCCGAAAAATGGCTTGCAAGGATTTGCCGGGCTCGCACGTATTATAGATAGAGAGGTTTGAAAATGGATTTATCCGTCGAACGCGCGCTGGGTAAATATGCGGACATGGTCCGCCGGATCTGTTTTCTTCATCTTCAGCGGCGCGAAGATGTCGAAGACGCGTTTCAGGAAGTGTTCCTGCGCTATCTGGAACGTTCAGAACCCTTTGACGGAGAAGAACACGAAAAGGCCTGGTTTATCCGGGTGACCCTGCAGCGCTGCGCGGATATCACCCGATCGTTCTGGAACCGCCGGGTGCTGCCGCTGGACGAAACCATCGCCGCAGCGGTTCCTGAGGAAAGTCATGAATTGCTGGAAGCCGTCCTGCGATTGCCGCCGGACGAACGGGACGCGGTGTATCTGTTCTATTATGAGTCCTTTGATGTCGCGTCCATCGCCCGCATGACGGGCAAAAAACCAAACACCGTATACTCACACCTGCACAGGGCCCGCAAGCGGCTTCGCAAACAACTGGGAGGATGGGAAGATGAAAACACAGATCAGGAAAGCGATGGATCCGATCCGCGCGGATGACGCGTTGATCGGTACGACGCGGGAGGCGCTCTCTCGCCATCAGGAACAAAGGGCACGCACGCCGCAACGCGGGGTCCGCAGGCGACTGGTCACCACGATGGCCGTCCTGCTCTCCTGCCTGCTTGTCGTGGCGGGATCGGTTGCCTTCCTCCGTTTCCCCACTGCGGCAATCAGTCTGGATGCGACGCCGAGTGTCGAGATTCAGGTCAACGCCTTCCGGCGCGTGCTTTCGGCTGAAGCATTCAATCCCGAGGGAGAGGCCCTGCTGGAAGGGCTGCAACTCGAAGGCCGCCCCGCGACGCAGGCAATCCAGGCCATCATCGCCGCTGCCGTCCAGGCGGGTTACGTCCAGGCGGACGGCGCTTCGATCATTTCAGTCGCCACCGCGTCCGGGTCGGACAGGCTGCGCACCAAACTGGAGGCCAAGGTGGAAGAAGCCATTCATGAAGCCCTGGGCGAGTCAGGACAAGAAGCGGTCGTATACGGGGAAGCAATCGGGCTGGAGCGTGTTGAAGAGGCGCGGGAGCTCCAGATCACCCCAGGAAAACTCAATCTCATCCAGAAGTTGATCGAGTTGGATCCCACCAAAACGATCGAAGATCTGATGGATATGGAACCTGCGGGCATCATGAAACAAGTGGTCGAGCTGCGGCAGGCTGCGCACGGTTCCGATGAAAAAGGTCCGGATGTGACCGAGGGGGAAGACGAACCCGGCAAACCGGACTTCGCAGAGAAGACTTTGGAAAAAGCACTGGAAAAGGCGGCCAAGGCTGCGGAAAAGAGCGCCCGCAAAGAAGGAGTCGCACCGGAATCCATCGCCCCCAGGACCGAACAGGCACAGGAAACCATCCGGCAGACCGAGCCGACCGGAGAAACTGTCCGGCAGACAGAACAGAACCAGGAGACCGTGCGCGTGTCTGAACCGACCGGTGAGACCATTCGGGAGACCGAGCAGGTACAGGAGACCATCCGACCTTCTGAACCATCCGGCGCAACCAATGGACCAACGGAATCCGGTCCGCAAGCGACCAACGGAGCAGGGACAGGAAACGGATAATCACTACACATGTACATTGCAAAGAGCAGGGCTCCTTTCGGGGACCCTGCTTTTTTGTCCAAACCCAGCCGCTCCAACAAGGAAAGTCATGGTTTGAGAGGCGTCCAGCACACCTCAAGCTGTTGGCTTTTCGTGTCCAAACAAGAAAATTCACAGAAATTGTCATTTTCATGCATGGAAACCGTCATGAATCCGTTATAATTCTTCTAGCACAATCGCCCGCCGACCCCGGCTGGTGATCCGGACACAAGGCCCTCATCAAACAGCAAGGAGATGCGCTATGGCAAAGAATCAACCAACCGTAGGCTACCTGCCCGATGACCGACCCCCGGTCCTCAAACTCCTCCTCTACGCCATCCAGCAAGTCATCGTCATGTTCCCCGCCACCGTTGCAGTGGCACTGCTCACCGGTTTCCACATCTCCACCACCATTTTCGCCAGCGGCCTGGCCACCATCTGTTTCATCCTCGTCACCGGCCGCAAAATCCCCCTCTACTACGGTTCCAGTTTTTCCTACCTGTCGGCGATCATCGTGTTGATGGCCTCCGAAGAGCTGACCGGCTATACGCTCGATGAAAAAATTTCGGTCGCTCAATTCGGTATTGTGATGTCCGGATTTGTTTCAATTGCGGCCGGCTTGGTCGTAAGCCGGTTCGGACGGGACTCCATCGAAAAGATCCTGCCTGCCACCGTCACAGGACCGATCGCCATGGTCATCGGTTTGACGCTGGCTGCGAACGCCATGCAGGACGCGACCTCCATCGCGATCAACACCTTCGGAGACCCTGCAGTCGGCGAGAGTCAAATCGTGCTGGCGGGACACATGGCCTGGGTCATCTCGCTGGTGACCTTGTTTGCCACCATTCTCTTCTCGGTCTATCTCAAGGGATTCCTCGGACAGCTCCCGTTGCTGCTGGGTCCCCTCCTCGGATGCCTCGTCGCCTTCGTCATCGCACAGATCACGGGCATCAACCTGTTTAAGGAAATGCCTGAAGGTGCGGCAACCGGCGTATTCGCACTGCCGCGTTTCACACTGCCCAACTTCAAGGCCTGGCACGCGGTTGCCGCGATCATGCCGATCGCGATCGCGACCATTCCGGAGTCCACCGCGCATGTGTTCCAGCTGGACATTTATGTGAATGATCTCGCCCGCAAAGCCAACAAGGGCAAAAAGTACAACATCGCCGATAAACTCGGTCTCAACCTCATCGGTGACGGCATCGGCGACATCGTGGCCGGCTTCATCGGCGGCCCCGCGGGAACGAACTACGGCGAAAACATCAGCGCGATGGCCATCACCCGGGTATTCTCGATCCCGGTGCTGATCGTCGCAGCGATCATCGCGATGATCATCGCCTGCTTCACTCCGCTGATCAACGCAATCTACGGCATTCCCACCGCGGTCATCGGCGGACTGGAGATCTTCCTCTTCGGAGCCATCGCCGCGCAGGGCGTCGCGATCATGATGGAGAAGAAAGTCGACATGTTCAGTGCCAAAAACATCGCGGTCATTGCCACGATCATGGTCATCGGTCTTGGCGGGCAATACGGGTTCGGCGGCACCATCGACTTCTTTGGAATGCAAGTCCCCTGTATCGCCGGCGCGGCAGTGTTTGGCATCGTCCTCAATCTTCTTCTCAGCATCGGCGGGAAGAAGAAAGCGGACACAGCTGCCTGATTTTCCATCCTTTCAACACAAAGAGGAAACCGCCCATCCAGGTGGTTTCCTTTTTTATCCAAGCTGGCATGCGATCATGTTACCATTGTCAGCGGGAGGCGTTATATGAGCGATGTCATTTTCGATCTGGATGGGCTCCGACTCGTGACCGAATGGAACGGATGTCAGACACGTGTACGTTTGGCTCCCTATGTTCGGTGGATGTTGATGCGGTTGGCTGCACTGGGACATCGCCTTAGCATCTGCTCTACGACAAGCATAGAGCACACGTGCCAATTCCTCGAAACGTTCGGCATTGATGACTGCTTTCAGTCCATCCACTGCGCCGGTGATGAACAGGCCATGGTGATGTTCCTGCGTGAAAAGGCAATCGGTGGAGATCTTTGTGCCTATGTCGGAAACCGTGCATGTGATTTTGCCTTTGTGCGGGAAGCGGGCATCGTCAGTATCGGAATCGCTTACGGATACAATGATCAGGAAAGTTGCACGGCAGCGGACTACACGGCAGACTCAGCCCGTCAAGTGGTAGACCGGGTATGCCAAACCGCAGTTTATCATGCACTTTACAGCGCGTTGATCCGCGACGGCGACCGGCGGCAAATCGGGATCAACGGGGTGGACACCTCGGGAAAAACCACCTTTTCAGAAGGCCTGGCACGCTATCTTGCAAGTCGGCGAATACCCTGTGTCGTGGTGCACGCCGACGATTTCCACTTTCCGTCAGATGTCCGAAACCAGGGGATGGATCCGGCGGAATCGTACTACCGGAACGCATTCGACTACGAACGGCTCGTACGGGAGGTCCTTGCGCCCATGAAAGCGGATGGGATGCTCCGACGGGATGTCATTTGTCTCAACCTGCATACCGACCGATACGAAAAGACACTGCGACTCGATATTGGTCCTGAAACAGTCGTCCTCATCGAAGGGGTCCTGTTGTTCCGTGAACCTGTCGATTCGTATCTGGACGCGCGCATATTCGTACGGATTCCATTTTCAGAGGTATTGCGGCGCGCGTCGGTGCGAGATGTGCCGACGCATGGCATGAACTACCTCGATCGGTACCGGGTTCGATTTATCCCGGCGGAACGACGCTATCTACAGGAATACAATCCGGAAATACGCAGCGATGCCGTAGTGGACAATCGAAACTACAATCGGCCGCGACTCCTTCGCCTGGCTGGAGGCTCCTCCCAATGAGGCAGATAACGATTCAGCTTTCAGTACCCGCCGCCGGTCGCCTCGGAGCCGGTATTCTGGTTGTTGAGTACCGCGGTGTTGCCGTTCTGAAGCCCGTGAGAACGACGGCGCATGTTGTCCGCATACTCCCCCTCGTCTGCTGGTATCACATCCTGCTTGATCTGTGCATGGTTTTCCCGCTCAGCTCGCATCTGGTCCCCAACCGTAAGCGCCTTGCGGTGGAACAGTTTCTCTAGAAAGCGTACCATCCCTTTACCCTCCCCATAATGGATCCGTCTTTTCGGTAGATAGATTCATCATACTGCAGAATGAATATCCAATAAACGATATTACTCAACACCGACTTGAACGATACAATAATTGCATACAAAAAATCTGCGGCGTCCTGTACGCAGAAAGAGGTATCCGTGACAACTATATTTCCTGTTATTGGCATCCTGTCCGGTGATGCGGCCGGAATCGGTCCTGAATTGATTGTTCAGCTGCTTGCCGACGGTTTTCTGGTCAAACACTGCCGTCCGGTTGTGTTTGGTGATCTCCGGGTTTTGCAGCGGGCGGCAGCAGTCGCCGTGAAAGATGGACATTTGCCGGACATCCCTGTGGCCGATGACGAGAGTGGCGTCCGCCAATTGCTCGACGGAGGTGCTGCTGCTGTTCTGTTCGACCAGCATGACACCGATCCGTCCGACGTTCCCTTCGCCCGGTTGAGTGCGGTCGCCGGACATGCTTGTCTGCGCATGATGGATCTGGGGGTTGCGCTCTGTCGCTCCGGGCTGCTGGAAGGATTTGCATTTGCCCCCTTCAACAAGACCTCTCTGAAAATGGGGGGCAACGACCTCTCCAGCGAACTGGAATATCTCGCTCGCGCATGCGGGGTCACCCGCGGATATTGTGAGATCAACGTACTGGACGGGATTTGGTCCACCCGCGTGACCAGTCATATCTCCATCGCAGAGATCAACCACCACATCACGGAGGACGCGGTCCTGGAAGCCATCGAGATTGCCAACGGGACGGCCCTCCGCACCGGACTTGCACCTCGGATCGGCGTCGCGGCTCTCAACCCGCACGCCGGCGAAAACGGTCATTGCGGCCGTGAGGAAATCGAGTCCATCGCTCCTGCGATCGAGCGGGCGCGGGAAGCTGGCATTGAGGTGTCCGGACCCTGGCCCGCGGATACAGTGTTCGTCCGCGCTTACGCGGGCCAGTTCGACGCGGTAGTGACGATGTATCACGATCAGGGACAAATCGCTTTGAAGATGCGGGGCTTTGAGCGGGGTGCCGCCGTCGATGGGGGCCTTCCCTACCCAATCGCGACCTGTACGCACGGAACGGCGTTTGAGATCGCCGGTCAGGGGAAAGCCTGGACCACCGCCTTTGAGAATGCGGTCCGGATCGTATGCGATATGGCGGTACATACGCGTGGCTGATCTCCTCCGCTGGGCCGCGGGAAACATTGTGTGGATGGCAACCTGGGGTGTGATGGCTTCGATCGTGGGATTTGTGGCGATGGGGATGGATAAACACAAAGCCCGCGCCGGGGGATGGCGCACACCGGAGCGTACGCTGCTCTTGTGTGCCGCGCTCGGCGGAGCGGCAGGTGTGTGGGCGGGTATGCGCGTGTTTCACCATAAAACCCGTCACAAACGGTTTCTGATCTTGGTTCCCCTCTTTCTGTTGATGCAGCTTCTCCTGCTGGCGGTTTTGTCATTTGCGTCTTGATTTTGTCTACTCCTTCAACCAGATTCTTGACATTCTTTGACTTTGAGGTACAATGGAATTGGCACTCGACATATGAGAGTGCCAACCTGTTGTTCATCCTGAGTAGAAGGAGGTGTTGATGATGGCAGGACTTGTACCGTTCAACCGCAAACGCTCTCTGCTCCCCCAATCCAACGGCCGCTTTGACGATTTCTTCAGTGTGATGGACGACTTCTTTAACGAAGCGTCGCCCTTCCGCAGAAGTCTGGTCAATCAAAGCTTCAAACTGGATGTGCGCGAAAACGACAATCAGTACTGCGTGGAGGCGGAGCTTCCGGGCGTCAAGAAGGAAGAGATCCAGCTCGAACTGGAAGACGGCCGTCTGACCATCTCGGTCCAGCGAGACGAGACGTCGGAAGAGACCAAAGGGAATTACATCCACCGCGAACGCAGATTCGGATCGATGCAGCGCTGCCTGTATCTGGACGGCGCCGTGGCGGAAGATGTCAAAGCCTCGTTCAAGGACGGCATCCTGGAGATCACTGTCCCGAAAACAGCCGCATCCGAGAAAAAGACGACCATCGAAATCGAGTGACCTACCGGCTTATTGCCCGGTTGAGACTCACACACAAAAGGCGCCGGTTCATCACCGGCGCCTTTTGCTATGCCCTCAAACAGACCGTTTGTGTGTCAGGAGCACCCGGTGGTGGTGCCGCAGTCCAGACATACCTTGCAGGTTCCGTTGCGCACCATACGGGTGCTGGAACAGGTCGGACAGGTTGAGCCGTCATACAGACGCTCTCCCTGTACGGATGCGGGCAGAGAAGGTTGTCCCGTACCAGGTTCCCCCTGCACACCGGTCGCATACTCCCGGTCGGGCAGATCGGGGAAGGCGGGGGCGGTATCCAGGGTGTCAGGCAACCCTCCACTCTCCGGTTTGACCTGACAGCGGGAGAAATCGCCGATTTCGATATCGATGATCTTGCTGATCAGATCCGAAATGGAGGTGCAGTACTTGATATAGGGATGGCGTGTGACAAACCCGTAGGGTTCGTACTTCTGTCCACGCAGCATCTTGGAGATGTTCTGAGCCGGAATCTGGTATTGCAGCATCACGGAAATGGTCTTGGACAACGAGTTCAGCAGCCCCATGATCAGGGTGCCTTCGCGATCGGTCGTGATGTAGATTTCCGAAATCTGGCCCTTGGCATTCCGGTTGACCGTCGTATAGATCTTGACGTCGTCGATCTGCGCGGGATGCGTGTGCCCTGAACGAATGCCGACCGGTTTGTCCCTGCGGGACAGCCGGACACCGCCCGCCCAGTTCTGTTCACCCGATCCCAGGCGCTCCCGCGCGCTGGTGGCAAACGCAAGCAGTTGCTTATAGCTCAAATCGGCCAGATTTACATCTTCCTGTTCGGGATCCAGCCGCAGATTGAGCGGCTGAGCGGCCTTGGAGCCGTCCCGGTACAGTGTGATGCCTTTGACTCCCAGGTGCCATGCCAACAGATGGACATCCATAAAGTCTTCGACGGTGGCTTCCCGCGGCAGATTCACGGTTTTGGAAATCGCTCCGCTCAACAGAGGGGTGAGCGCCGCGACCATTCTGACATGTCCGCTGTAGTGAATATAACGTTTTCCGGTTCCGCATTGGTTGGCGGTATCAAACACCGGCAGATGCTCGGGAAGCAGATGCGGCGCGCCTTCAATCTTTCCGTCTGCGATTCGCCCGTCCTCTTCCCGGAGGATGTAGGCCAGGATGTCGTCCACCTCGTCCTGTTCATAACCCAGTCGGCGCAATCCGGCTTCGACCACCGGATTTGCGAGTTTCATGTAGCCGCCGCCGGAGAGTTTTTTGTACATGACATGAGAGAAAAACGGCTCAATGCTCGTCGAGGCGCAATCCATGGCAAAAGAGATCGTTCCGGTGGGTGCCATAACGGAAACCTGCGCGTTGCGGAACCCGTGAGCTTCGCCGCTCCGGATGGCGGCCTGCCACACTTCGATCAGCGTTCCGGACAGATCGCCCATTCCGATTTCGACGAGCGCGTTGTGGTCGACCTCAACCGGATCGTACCCCAGCGCGTCGAACGCGCCGTCCAACGCACCCGCAACCCGCGCATGATTGCGGATCACCCGCAGAAAGTCGTCCCGGTTGAGGTCATAGCAGGCAAAGGGAGACGACTTCTCCGCCATCAGGGAAGAGACATAATAACTGTGTCCGGTCAAAATGCCGACCAGTGCGGCTGACAATGTCCGCGCCTCGTCCGAATCGTAAGGCAGGCCGACAGACATCAGCAGCGCGGCCAGGTTGGCCATGCCCAGTCCGGTCGTGCGGAACAGCCAGGTCTTCCGCGCGATGTCCGGGGTGGGGAACTGTCCCCAATGGACCGACGCCTCCAGCACCATCTGGCAGAGAGCGATCATGTGCAGATATCCCTGCAGATCGAAAGAGCCGGTTTCCGCGTCGAGGAACCGGAGTATATTGATGGAGGCGAGGTTGCAGGAGGTGTCGTCCAGAAACGCGTACTCGCCGCAGGGATTGGTGGAGTTCAGCCGGTTGTGGCGCGCGGTTCGGTCGCCGTCCTCGCCCGCGGGGCAGGTGTGCCAGGCGTTGAAGGTGTCGGTAAACTGCGGTGCGGGATCCGCACAGCGCCAGGCGGCCTGGTTGAAAATGCGCCACAGATCGGCCACACGAACCTCACGGTCGACACGGCTGTCGACGCGTCCGGTCAGTGTGATAGTGGCATCCGGATCCACCTCCAGTTGTTCCACCATTCGCATGAAGGCATCCGGAATCCGGATGGAGTTGTTGCTGTTCTGTCCGGATACGGTCTGATATGCCTCGCCGTCCATGTCGGCATCGTATCCCATTTTCGCCAGCGCAAGCACCTTGTCTTCTTCGGTTGCTTTCCACTGAATGAACCGCTCGATCTCCGGGTGATCCAGATCGAGACAGACCATTTTGGCCGCACGGCGGGTGGTTCCACCGGACTTGATGGCACCGGCATTGCGGTCGAGACCTTTGAGGAAGCTCATCAGGCCTGAGGAAGCACCTCCACCCGTCAATTTTTCTCCTTCGGCACGGATCGCGGAAAAGTTGGTTCCGGTGCCGGAGCCACCCCGGAACAGTTTGGTTTCAGTCACATAAGTGTCGGAGATGGAGTGCTCTCCGAGCAGTTTGTCCTCGACGGACAAGATGAAACAGGCAGATGCCTGTGTACGCGTATAGTCGTCCTTTGATTCCACTACCTGTCCGGCTGCTTCATCATAGTAATAAAGACCGCTCTTTCCTCCGGTGATCCCGTAATTCCGTTTGATGCCGGTATTGAACCACTGGGGCGAGTTGGGGGCAAACATCTGGTTCAGGAAGGTATACACCAGCTCGTCGTACAATACGGCGGCCTCTTCTTTGGTTTCCACCAGCCCTTCGTCCTGCAAAGCGTCCACCCAGAATCCGACCATCCGGTCCGCGACCTGCCGCATGCTGCTCTCGCTTCCCTCGGGAGAACCGACCCCGGCCTTGCGGAAATATTTGGACGCGATGATGTCACAGGCGTTCTGCGAGTAGTGCGCAGGAAACTCCAGCCCCTTCATATCGGTCAAGGTGCGTCCGGATTTGTGGTCGACGATCAGGACATCCCGCGATACCCATTCGAATAGATCAAAGACCGTCCTGTCGGGGGTTTCCTCCAGCTCTTTCGTATAATATCGGACCATCAGGTCCCGGAGTTGTGCCATGTTTTTGTCCTCCCTCTCCCATCGGTGGATATCATTATAAACGCAAAGCCGACAAAAGGGTCAGAAAAAGGCACCATATTTTGTAACAGTTTTTTGTGCGACTACTACATGTTGTGTCCTATGAAACAAAGCCCCCCGCTACAGGAGGCTTTGCCGAAGTTCGATGAAAGGCCCGTATAAGTGCCGGCTGCAGCTGAATCAGGCCAGCCGGACCGCCGCCATTTCCGCCCGCACGCACAACTCGCCGGCCTTGAACGCGTGCTCTTGCGTCATGGCTTTTTCGGTGCGGTTGAGGCAGTCGAGGATGAGTTCGCCAAAGAAGGGGTACCCGACTTTGCCGGTTACGTTCAAATATTGTTCGGTGTCGCCGTTTGCCAAAAAGAGATGTCCTCCCCCGTTGTCCACGCCGATGTTGATGTACTTGCGCAGTTCAATGTAGCCTTTGGTGCCCAGAATAAAGGTGCGGCCGTCTCCCCAGGAGCCCAACCCGTCCGGAGTGAACCAGTCCACGCGGAAGTAGTTGGTGGCACCGCCGGTCCCAACCAGTGTCGCGTCGCCGAAATCTTCGAGCTCCGGGTATTCCGGATGCGCATAGTTCGCGATCTGGCTGCGGACCACACTCGCGTCCTTCTCCCCCGCAAAGAACAGAAATTGTTCGATCTGGTGGCTGCCGATGTCACACAGGATGCCGCCGTATTTTTCTTTTTGAAAAAACCAGTCCGGCCGCGAAGGGGCACCAAGCCGGTGGGGGCCCATCCCTATGACCTGGATCACGCGGCCGATTGCGCCGTCCTGGATCAGCTGTCCCGCGTAGACCGCACACTCGACGTGCAGCCGTTCGCTGTAGTACACCATGTACTTACGCCCGGTCAGGGCCACCGCGGCTTTTGCCGCGTCGATCTGGTCCAGCGATGTAAAGGGGGCTTTGTCCGTAAAGTAATCCTTACCGGCTTCCATCACACGGACACCCAGGGGTCCGCGCTCGGAAGTGACGGCCGCGGAGGCAACCATGTGGATGTCCGGATCGTCCAGAATCCGGTCCAGACTGTCGGCGACCGGCGTGCCGGGGTGCTGTTTGAGAAACGCGTCCACCTTGGCCGGGTCGGGATCGAAGACATACTTTAGGGTTGCTCCGGCCTCCTTGAGCCCATTGGCCATGCCGTAAATGTGCCCGTGGTCGAGCGCTGCGCAGGCGAATACGAATTCGCCCGGCTTGACGACCGGGGCCGGTTTGCCTTGAGGTGCGTAGTTCATTCCGTCGCTTTGCCGCATGGGGACATCCTCCTGTCTTTCTCAGACCGTAATGTTGCCGTCGCCCAGTCGGGTGACGCTGGTCTTTTTCTCGTGAAACCGAGTCGCACCGGCTAGAATCCCCTGGACCGTGTACCAGGGGTCGTCCGGTCCGATCGGCAGTGAAACCGGCAGCCCGGTGGATCCGGACTTGTAGATTGCGGTGATCAGCTCAATCGTGTCGCGGCCCTCCCGCGGTGTGACCAGCGGGGCGCGTCCATGCTCGATGGCATACAGCACGTTTTCGATCTGGGCGGTGTGTCCTTCGTGCAGGAGGGGCGGCAACGCCTGGAACGCCGAGCGGATCTTGTTTTCGGTCTCTACATCCCGGGTGGGAAACCCGTTTTCGCGGGAGATCGATGCATAGACGTCAAACGGATAGGAAACCCGCGCTTTCTCCGCCTGGAACACGATTTGCTGGGCTTCTCCGTGGTGGACAACACTTCCGGTCACCTGACCTACTGCATGGTCGTACCGCAGGATGGAGACCGAGAGGTCTTCCACTTCCGCGTTGTCGTGCGCGAGGTTGGCGATGACGCTGGTCACTTCGCGGGGCAGTCCCATCATCCAGTTGAGCAGGTCGATGTGGTGTACCGCGTGGTTGAGCGTGCATCCGCCACCCTCCTGCTGCCAGGTCCCGCGCCACCACAAATCGTAATAACATAGGCCCCGCCACCAGAGCGAGTCCACCTGCACATGATGAATACGCCCGATCAAGTCTTGCTCGAGCAATTTCTTGAGATTCATGACCGGTGTGCGGAACCGGTTCTGGGCGACCGGAGACAGTGTGCGACCGGTCTCCTGCTGGACAGCCAGGATCCGATCGCACTCTTCGAGCGAAGACGCCATCGGCTTTTCCAGGATCACGTTCATACCGGCGCGCATGCAGTCGACCGCGATGTCGGCATGGGTAAAGGGTGGCGTGCAGATGCTGACCAGATCGATGTCGCCACGCTCGCACAGAGCCTGATGGGAATCGTACACCTCGGCCTCTTCCAGCTGGTATTCCGCCTTTTTTGCGTGTGCGTTTTCAGTGAATTTGTCGACCACCGCGACAATCTTGCAGCGCTCCGGGAATGCCAGATAGGCGCGCAGGTGCATGGTGGCAATGTTTCCGGTTCCGATGAGGGCGACTCGCAGCATGAAAAAACCTCGTGTTTCTTTATCCGGCCGCTGGGAAAGATCCCGGCAACCTTACTCATCCTACCGTAAATCCATCCCTGGGGGAACCGGATGAAGAAGATTCGATGTGGAAGCTTGCGCCAGATCCCAACCGGTCCAGCGGCGAGAAAATCCGATTAAGAGTCAATCCGGTCCGGATTCGCGCCGGTACGGCGATCCAGGTTCATCTCAAAAATGGTCTGCATGTCTTCCGCCGTCAGCTCAAAATCAAACAAATCCGCATTCTCGCGAATCCGCTCCAGGCGGACGGATTTTGGGATCGCGATGATCCCCCGCTGCAGATGCCACCGCAGAATGGTCTGCGCCGCGGTTTTTCCGTATTTCTCGCCCACCGCGGCCAGTTCCGGATTGGCGGTCAGGTTGCCCGCGGACCCGCCGCCCAGCGGGCTCCAGGCCTCAAACACAATGCCCAGCCGGCTGCAATAGTTTTTGAGCGGCACCTGTGTCAACAGCGGATGGCACTCGCACTGGTTGACGGCAGGCACAGTCTCGCATGCGGCAAGCAGCGTTTCGATGTGTTGCATTTGAAAATTGCTGACCCCGATCGCGCGGACCCGCCCCTCCTTGTACAGTGACTCCAGGATGTGCCAGGTTTTTTCGATTTTTCCGGTGACCGGCCAATGAATCAGATAGAGGTCTACGTACTCGGTTCCCATTTTGCGCAGACTTTCTTCAAAGGCTTCGCGCACACGGCCGGCACGGATGTCGTCGTTCCACAACTTGGTTGTAATAAACACATCCTCGCGGGGGATTCCGCTCTCGCGGACTCCGATCCCCACGCTCGTCTCGTTCCCGTACACCGAAGCCGTGTCGATGTGCCGGTACCCTGTTTCCAGCGCCCAGCGGACCGCCTGCACCGCTTCCGGCCCGTCTGCCGCCTTGGATACACCCAGACCCAGTACGGGCATGCGGACGTCATTGTTGAGCGTGCGGGTCGTATGCATACCAAGTTCCACTCGTGTTCCCTCCCCGATGCCGATCCTCGGCCGGCAGATCTCTCTACGATTGTATGCTTTTGCCGTCGCACGGTGCAACAAGGCGGCGTTCTCCCCGAAAAGGTTGTGATACAGTGGGTACAATAGCAAAAAACAAAAGGAGGAATCCACCATGCCGACCGACCATTCTGTATATCCCGCGCTCCCGGCAGATCCAAATGCGCTCGTTTTTACGCCCGAGGCGTTCGGCGCCTGTCCTGACGGAATCGGCGATAACACCCCTGCGCTCCAGGCGGCCATCGACACGATCCAGTCAACCCTCACGCACGGCATTCTTTTCGTTCCGCCGGGGCTCTACCGGTTTGGCGGACGGGTCGACTTGTGGCGCGGCATCCGGCTGATCGGATTTGGTCCCACCCGACCGGTGTTCCTGTTGGGGGAAAGCACGCCGGGGTATCAGCACGGCCAGGAGCGCTATATGATTTTCTTCCGGGATCGTCGTCCGCCCGAGGGAGAGGAGCCGATCGACGCGCAGAATACGACCTTCTATTCCGGGATTCGCAACATCGATTTTGAGATCCGGGAAGGCAATCCCGCGGCAATCGCACTGCGTTACCGGGTCGCACAACTCAGCTCGCTCGAATATATCGAATTCCGCATCGGATCAGGGCTGGGCGCGATCGAGGCGACCGGCAACCAGATTCAACACTGCGTATTCCGGGGAGGCGAGTTTGGAATCAGGACGGACAAGACCTCTCCCTGGTGGCAGGCTTTGGTCGCGGACTGTCTTTTCGAGGGGCAGCGCCGCGTATGCGTGGACTCGCACGATGCGGGTCTTACGATGCTTCGCTGTGCGTTCCGGGACGCACCGGAAGCCGTGACTGTACCGGAAATGAAAACGGAACAGCTGTTCATGAAAGACTGCCGCATGGAGAGAATCCCACGTTCCGGAGTCAGTATGAGCCTGATCCGGCACGCCGGCAATCATCTGAACCTCATAAATATTTCCTGTTCCGAGGTGCCGCTGTTTTTTGACATCCAGCGCAAGAAGTACAATCCTCACCTGATCCACGATCCGATCAAGGCACCTTCGACCGATTATGTCGTTGAGGACATGCATGCGGGATTGTCGGTCTACTGGGCGGATGGCAAGGTTTACGGCCGCAAGGCAGAGTTTAAGGCAAATGTGCGGCCGGTGACCGACGGGGGTGCCGGCAGCATGGCCTTATGGCAGATGCCGGACGGATTGACCGCACTGCCGCCGATGCCGGAATGGATCAATGTCCGCACCTGTGGTGCCAGAGGAGACGGCCTTACTGACGACACGGAGGCGTTCCGCAAGGCAATCGAAACGGGCCGGGTGGTCTACGTGCCGACCGGACGGTATCTGGTAACCGACACGATCCGTCTCCAGGCCGACACCTGCCTGATCGGTCTGCATTGCCACGAAACGATGTTTGTGATGCCCGATCACACCAAAGGATTCGACGATCCGCACAGTCCGAAGGCGATGTTTGAAATCCCGCGCGGAGCCGACTGCCAGGTGCGCGGCATCGGGATCGACGCGGGTTACAACCGGGGAAGCATCGCGTTCCGCTGGCTCGGTTCGCCCCGATCCCTGATGGAGGATGTGTACTTCGACTTCGGGGGGACTGGTCGTGCTTCGGTCAAAGGCACCGGCCGTATGCACGCTCTGCTCGTGGAAGACGGAGGAGCGGGCGTATTCCAGAACATCTGGATTCCGGATGTGCTCTCCCGCGATGGGTTGCATGTGCGCAATACCTCGACGCCGGGGCAGATCTGGATGATGTCGGTCGAGCACCACGAACAGGTGGAATGCGTGTTTGATCATGTCAGAAACTGGCTGGTGTGTGCGCTGCAGACCGAAGAGGACACCGGCAGCGAATATGCGCTCTCTCTCCGGCTTACGGATTGTGAAGACCTGGTTTTTGCCAACCTGTTTCAATATCGAATCATGTCGATCGATATTCGCCACCCTTATGCCAGCCACATGGAGAGATGCCGTGAAATCCGGTTCCGCGGGGTTCACATCTTCAGTCAGGGCGCGACGCCTTACGACGATATGGCGCTGGTCGACGGAGTCGGCCCGATCGGAGAAAGAGAAGCGGCTTATGTGCGCTTCGAGTGATGTCCAGAATCGATAGGATCGCATTCTGGTCCCCTTCGACAAAACAGACTGCCTGTCGCCGGACCGAACCGGTTGCAGACCGGAAAAACAGAATCATTGGAAAACGGGCGGTGCATCTGTGAGATGCACCGCCCGTCCATTTTGCGCACCTTGTCAATCTGTCTGCTGCCCGACCAATCCGTAGGCCTGGCGGACATCGAGTGAAAACAGGATGCCGCGCCCCGGTTCATCCAGACCGATTGCCGCTTGTACCGCATCCGTGATCGCCCCGCACAGGGCGGTTTCCGCCAGAATGAGAACGATCTCCTTTTCGGGTTCAATCTCCATGGAGAACAGACGCGCGGTCTCATGGATGCCTGCGCCTCTTGCGTTCACTACGGTCGCACCCCGAGCCCCGGCTTTTTCTGCGGCCTCTACGACTGTCTCCGCGTATCCTTTGTCCACGATAGCAAAGATCGCCTGTCTTTTCATATCACTCTCCCCTTCCCGTGTTCCGGGCTCCATATGGCAACTTGTTGATCCAGTCAGAGAGGCAACCGGCATTGTGAAAGCGATGCCGTGATTCGGACGGTCCAACCGCAGAGCGCGGGTGATCCGATCCATACCGGCCATCAGGATGTCCGCGTATCCGATCATGAGCACGATCTCTTTACGGCTTTCATAATCGTCAAACCATTCCAGACCACCGCGCCCGTACGTGCCGTGTCCGAGCAGTATGGTGCCTCCGGATATGCCTGCCTCGCGCGCGACGCGTAACACCCGGCTGCCGCTGCCGCGGTCGACAATGACAGTCAGCAACAATACTTCACAATCCCTGACAGCGTTATTGCCCGGCAATGTGTCCACCCCCTTTTTTTCCGGTCTTCCGCCGGTACAGGATCCCGAGTACCTGTAGAGTGATGATCGGTGTCAGCGCGACCAGCGCGATGACACCGAATCCGTCGATCAGCACGTTGGCGCTGTGGACCGCGTCCGCGGCGCCTTGCGCAAATGCCAGCACAAACGTGGCGGTCATCGGACCGGAAGCCACCCCGCCCGCATCGAACGCCATACCGACGAACAACTTGGATCCGAGATGTGCCAACACCAGCGCGATGGCATACCCGGGCAGCAAAATATGCCACAATTGCAGCCCGGGAAGCAAGATGCGCAATACCGACAACCCGACCGCGATGCCCACACCGAGACACAGAGCGACAAAAACCGCCTGCCGGCGGACCGACCCGCTGGTGACCTCTTCAATTTGTCGAGTCAGGACGTGCACGGCCGGTTCGGCCAGAATGGTCAGTAGGCCGATGACGAATCCGACACCGACCAGCAGCAGTTTACCGTCACGCATGGCCAGTCTCGATCCGATTTCCCGCCCGACTTCCATGAAGCCCGCGTTCACACCGGTAAAAAACAGCACCAACCCCACATAAGCGAAACCAAATCCGCGAACCAGCCGTGAAAAGGATCGTCTACGCATTTTCAAGAACAGTGGCTGGGCGATCAATACAATTGCAAATATAGGCGAAATCGCCAACACCGATTCACGCATCTGGTGCAGGATTTCGCTTATAAAAAGAACGCCGGTGGATTGGGGGTCGTCCGTGGGCAAAACAGCCTCTCCTGCGAGTTCGCCGGTCCCCGCGGCCAAACCCATCACCAGCACCGCCAATATAGCGCCTGCCGATGCGATACCCACCAATCCGAAACTGTCTTTCTCCGATGCCTTTCCGTCCTTCCGGCGTTGCGCGATACCCAACGCCATCGCCAGAATAAAAGGAACCGTCATCGCACCGGTGGTCGCTCCCGAAGCATCAAACGCGATCGCAAGAAAGGAGGATGAACTCAACAGTGACAGGATGAAGATCAGCATGTACAATCCCGTCAGTACAAGATAGGTCGGTACGCCATATAGAATGCGTAGCAGTCCGCTGACCAGCAAGGCGGCAATGCCCACGGAAACGACAAGTACGATATCCCATTTTCCAAGCAATCCCGCGGTCACTGACTCGACCTGATCGGCCAGGATGTGCAAATCCGGTTCCGCTACTGACACCAGGAACCCGAGCAGCAGACCCGCGCCTACCACGATCCAGGCACGGTTGCGACGGATGATCGCCTCTCCCAGCCGGGAACCGGCAGGCGTCACGCCCAGATCGACCCCGACCAGAAAAACGGTCATGCCGACGACGATCAGCAAGGTACCGAGGAAAAAGCGGAAAAACTGAGTCCCGTCCAGCGGCACAACGGTCAATCCGACCACCAGCACTAAAAACGCGATCGGAAACACCGATCGCACCACTTCCAAAAGCTTATCCGTCCAAAGGCGCATGCCCTTCCTCCCTTTGGTTTCTTTTCTGATAGAAGCGTATCATACCCATCCGGTTCCGACAAACCGCTCCGATCGCACGGAATGTCCGATATAATGATTCCAACCCGATCGAAAGGTGGAAGCAGACATGTTCAGAACGCTGGCTCAGAGGCGCAAGACCTGGATCGATTTTCAGGATCTCACGTCACCCGTCAACCGTCTCGCATTGGTTCTGTATGATTACGGACTCCGCCCCTGGCCATATCCCGATCGCTGGGACGCGCGTGTGGACTGGGCGGTTTCACTCTATGAGCGCCAACTTGAAACCGCCCAATGGCTCGACGACGATCGGGTCCCCGCCGCAAACCTTCATACGGGAACAGAAATATTCGCTGCAGCCTTTGGCTGCAAAGTCGCGTATCCGGGAGACAACATGCCCTATGCACTCCCTGCGATCGAGCAGGCCGGGGATGTAGCCCGTCTCCGGTTGCCGTCGATCACAGAGGGGCCGCTCGGAGAGATTTTCGAACAGACGGACCGGCTCCGGGAAAGAGTCGGCCATGACGCTATCCTTCATCTCCCGGACATCCAGAGTCCTTTTGACATCGCGGCACTCATCTGGAAAAAGGAAGACTTTCTGATTGCCTTGATCGATGAGCCGGAAGCGGTTCAGGAACTGGTTGGTATGACACGTGCCGTTCTGACTTCGTTTCTGGATGAGTGGTTCCGCCGGTACGGGCACTCCTACATCGCGCATTACCCGGATTATTACATGGAGGGCGGCGTGACGCTTTCGGAAGACGAAGTCGGAGCGATCAGTCCCGCGCAGTTCCGCACATTTTGTCTGGATTCACTCCAGTTCCTGTCCGACCGGTACGGCGGCATGGGGCTCCACTGCTGCGCGAATGCCCATCACCAGTGGGAAGGATTTGCCAGTATCCGGGGGTTGCGCATGCTCAACCTGATCCAGCCTCTCCCGCTGCTGGAAAAAGCCTATCCGTTTTTTGAAAAGACCACGGCGCAGATGCACTTCCCCTTCGGGGAGCAGCCCCACACGTCCGGGTGGCCCGGACCGGGGCCGGACACTCATGTCGTGCTGACTGAACGTGCCTCTGACCGCGATACCGCATTGCGGGTGCTGGAACGCATGCGCCGGTCGGGAGGAAGCCTGTGATTCCCGGTCCGGACGGGAAACGCCGTCCCCTTATCCGACTGCCACTCCAGTCTTATCACAACGTCCGTGACATCGGCGGGTATGCCGGCACGGGCGGTCGCGCGGTGTCTTTCGGGCACTTTTTCCGCGCTTCCGAGCCCTGTAATCTATCTTCTGAGGATGTCCAAACCCTGATCGACCTCCCGGTCCGCACCTTTGTCGATCTGCGATCGGAAATGGAAATACGTTTGCGCCCCAGTGCTTTCCAGGATCTGCCCGGGGTAAGGTATGTGAACTTCTCTCTTCTCAAACCGCCGGCGAGCGCGACAAATGGAGTTGAGGATTTTGTACGTGACCTTGCCTCCCTCACCCTCGGTGAAGTCTACATCCACATGCTGGAGAATGCAGGCCGCGAAATCGCAGGTGTGCTCCGTTCCATGGCGGAAGAGACGGAAGGCGCCTGTCTGTACCACTGTACACACGGCAAGGACCGGACCGGGCTGATCACCATGCTGCTGTACCGGCTCGCAGGGGTCGCGGATGAAGATATCATCGCGAGCTATCAGGTGAGTTTTTCCTATCTCCGCCCGCTCATCGACCCTTTGCTGGCCAAGTCGGCGGAAAACAGCCGCCATCTGCTGTTCAGCGATGCCGAGAACATGGAGATGCTGTTGCGGCATTTTGACAAAACCCGGGCCGGTATCATCCCTTATCTGCGGGAGATCGGGCTCGATGACGCAAGTATCCGGATCCTTCGCGATCGGCTGCTCGGAGACTGAACACGCGAAGCACGATAAGAAAACACCTGCGGCGTGGAAATACCGCAGGTGTTTTGTGTGTTTTGAAAACGTACGTGTCGTCAGGGCAGAAAGCCTGCTGCCGTCCCAGTCGCAGCATAGGCAGCGTGGTGGAGTGCTGCATAGAATCCGTCTTTTGCCAACAGTTCTTCGTGTGTCCCCTGCTCGACCAGCACCGCTTTGTCCATGACAAAAATGCGGTCACATTTGCGGATCGTGGACAGCCGGTGCGCAATGATGATGGTCGTCCTCCCGGCAGACACATTGGCGATCGATTCCTGGATATGCTGTTCGGTTTCGGTGTCAATATTCGCGGTCGCCTCATCCAGGATGAAGAGCGCCGGATCGTGGGCGATGGCACGCGCAAAAGACAACAACTGCCGTTGCCCGGCAGAGAACGTACTTCCCCGCTCCGTCACCGGTTCGAGCATCCCGTTCGGGAGCCGCTCGATGAAACTGTCCGCACGGGCCAGTGACAACGCCTCTACAATCTCATCATTTGTGATCTCCCTGTCATTGAGCCGGATGTTCTCCGAGATGGTGCCCGAAAACAGGAACACATCCTGCAGTACCACCGCGATCCACTTGCGCAAATCGGACAGACGGATGGTGCGAATGTCCTTACCGTCCAGCAGGATCTCCCCCTGCTGGATTTCGTAAAACCGTGCCATCAACGAAATGATGGTGGTCTTGCCCGCCCCGGTGGCGCCGACAAACGCAGCGCTCATTCCCGGCTCGATGGTAAACGACACATCCTTGAGCACCCAATCTTCTTCGTTGTAGGCGAACCAGACATGACGGAACTCCACGCGACCTTCCGGACGCTCCACCGAATCGCCCTCTTCCATCACTTCCTGATCCACTTGGTCGTCGAGCAGTTCAAAGATCCGCTCGACCGAAACCGTCGCGGATTGTACGGTGGCGTACTGTTCAGACAGGTCGTTGATCGGTTCGAAGAACTGACGGATGTAGTTCGTAAAGGCGTACAGGACACCTACCTGGAGCAAATTGTCCGCAATCCGTCCGACAGCGAACCAGATCACGAGCGCGATCGCCATGGAGTTGATGACTTCCATCACGGGACGCAGGAGACTGTTCATCCGAATCTGGGTCAGTGTTGCCTTGAAGTAGGCGACATTGAGGAGGTCAAATTCCTTGAGCTTCTGGGTTTCGCGCCGAAACAGCTGTACCAGGCGCATACCCGATATATTCTCGGCAAAAAACCCGTTGATCGATCCGATCAGCCGTTTCACGATCACGAAATTCTTGCGAAGCCGGCTGCGAACAAACGCCGTCACCAGCGCGATGGCGGGTACTGCGATAAACGAAATCAGGGCAAGTCGCCAGTTCATGATCAACATTGTCGCGGTGATCCCGATCAGCAAGAAGACATCCTTGAACAGGTTCACCATGAAATCCGCAAACAACTCGTTGAGGGTTTCGACGTCGTTGGTCGCGCGGGTGATGAGTCGACCGGACGAAAAATGGTCGAGTTTGCGCATCGGCATGTGCAGGATGTGGCGAAACACGTCCCGACGGATGTTCATCAGGATGCTTTGACCCATGCGGTTGACCATCAGTGCCTGACCGATGTTGGTCAGTGATCCGATCGTGATGATACCGAGGTAAGCGATGCCGAACCAGAAGATCGAGTAGAATCCGCTGTCGGGCCTGCCGGTCATCAAAAAGTCGTCAATAACGATCGACAGGATATAAGGTTTCACCAGTTCGGAGGCGTTGACGATCAACACCAGCAGGCAACTGGCCACCAGGGCGGGAATCTGCGGAACCAAATAAGGTTTCAACCGCAACAGTGCCTTGAATTTTTTACGTTTCTTTCCGTCTTTCCCACCCGCCTGCGCGGTGAGGATTGTGTCTTCACGGATGTTTTTCTCGAGTGCTGCACGTTCCCGTTCCCGGATCGCCTCTGCTTCAAGACGTCTGCGGTTGCGCGTTTCTTTTCGATCCAGTCGTTTGTCCTCCATTAGGATTCCTCCTCTCCGCTGTCGGCCTGACTGGCCGCGGTCTGGGCATAAAAGCCTCCGGCGGCCGCCAGTTCGGCGTGTGTGCCCCGTTCGACGATGCGTCCCTGATCCAGGACAACAATCTCGTCGCAGGCCATAACGGCACTGATGCGGTGGGAGATGATGATGGAGGACTGTCCGGACTTTCTGCGCAGATGCAGATTGGAAAGGATGGATTCTTCGGTGCGGGTGTCGACCGCGGACAGCGCGTCGTCCAGCATCAGCAACGGAGTGTCCCGGATGAGGGAACGCGCGATCGCGATGCGCTGTTTTTGTCCGCCCGACAGACTCATGCCGCGTTCTCCGACCTGGGTGTCATACCTGGCCGGGAACGCCTCAATGTTGTCCGCCACACAGGCCAGTCTGGCGGCTTCCTCAATTTGCTCCTGTGTGAAGCGATCGTCGAAAAAGCGGATGTTGTCTGCCACCGTTGCAGAAAACAGGAAATTGTCCTGTGGAACAGCTGCGATGGCGGTGCGCAGCGTCTCCAGGTCAAACCGGTTGATGTCCCATCCTCCAAAAAAGATGGTCCCGTCCGGTGCGTTGTACATTTTGGACAGCAGCAGTGCGAGGGTGGTCTTTCCGCTGCCGGTCCGGCCGACGACGCCCAGCGACCGCCCGGGCGACAACCGGATGTCGATGTCCTCAAGCGCCGGGTTCTCGGTTCCCGGATAACGGAAGGTCAGCCCCTTGATCTCCAGCCCCTGTCCCATCGCTTCGGCCGGTGCGTCTCCGGTTCCGTCGACCACCGCAGGCGGGATCTGCAGGATGCTGTTGTAACGTTTGAGCGAAGCCAGACCGCGCTGGATCAAGGTGATGATCCGGGCGATCGACTGGACCGGCATGATGATCAAGGTGAGATAACCGTTGAACGCGACAAAGTCGCCGACCGAAATCACTCCGTCGCGCACCAACCCGCCGCCGTAGATCAAGCTGATGGTAAAGCTGATGCCGAACAACAGAAGCACCAGCGGGCGCATCGAAGCGGATACCTTGACCATGTCGAGGTTGACCTTGCGGGATCGCCGGTTGAGTGTCTCAAACCGTTCCGCTTCTTCCTCCTCCTGTGCATAAGCCTTGATGACACGGATGCCGGAGATGTCTTCCTGGACCCGGTCCGAGACCGCCGCAAATGTTTCCTGGACCCTGCGAAAACGGCGCTGTACCAAACGGCCCATAATCACGACCAGCACCACGACAAGCGGAATCGGAAGGAGCGCGAACAGGGTGAGGCGGGGATGCACGCCGCCAGACATCCCCGCCACCGATAGGACGGCGGTGGTGATGCCCGATACGCCGAGCGCCAGGCTGGGTCCGAACGTCATGCGGATCGCGTTGATGTCATTGATGGCGTAGGCCATGAGATCCCCGGTCTTCTGATGATTGAAAAACTGGGGAGGCTGGGTTTGGAGGTGCCGGAACAACCGCCGACGCAAGTAGCTCTCCATGTTGCGGGAGTTGCCCATGATGATATAGCGCCAGACAAATCGCGTGACCAGTGTCAGGCAGGCGATGAGCAGCAGCATCAGCAGGCCGTTTCGGATGGCCCGCCCATCCGAAGGCCCGCTTTCAAGCACATCGAAGATATTGCCCAGTACACGTGGCTGCAAGGTGTTGATATACGAGCTGGCGACCAGAAACAACAAACCGGGGAGGTAGATCCATCCGTATTTCCGGAAAAAGTCCTTCAGTTCCCGCATGGCTTAGACTCCCGTCCGGGCGGCAGCCGTGAACTCCAGCGGCGGCGGATTGGTCAGTCCGTCCGTGTTGGGCGTGGATTCGATACGGATCCGCACCCGGTCCCCGTCCGGGCGCATGACCATTTTGCGGTGAGCCACGTTCAAGATCGACCTCATATCGACCACAAACGCACCGTCTTCGGTCCAGGCACCTGTTGCCAGCACCGGGAACGTGTGTCCCGCGTACATATAGGGATTTTCAACCGGATTGCCATCCATCCCCAGCAGCAGCCGACCATTGTTTCCTTCTTCTTCATATTCCATTGTCGCCCGGTTTCCCGAAAAGACGATCCGCGTGCAGGCAACCCCCGCACCGGAGGGTGCGCCACGCTGCAGCGAGAAACGGAACGTGTTCTTTGGCCAAACCCACTCCACACCCTCCAGCCGGGATTCTCCGGCCGGATCGCGTCGCGCCGGCGTCCAGGCGAGACGAAGCCGGGACAGACGGTCGCGCAACCGGCCGGCAGCCGCCGGATCTTCGGGCAGCGGAGCGTCCGTCATCGATGGAAGCACGATGTCCCAAAACCCTTCGGTGATCCCGGCGGTGTCCCAGGAAGAGGATGTGATCGCGGCCACTGCGTCTTTGGTCGGCATGACGATTCCGAACTGGCCGTTGGCACCCGCAAACCGGTAGACGTCGGGCGGAATGCAACGCCAGATGTGGTAACCGAAGCCACTCGTGTGGTCGCCGTCGCCGGCCGGGTGGTTCGCGGTCGAAACCTGCCAGGTGGAAGCCTCGTCGATCCAGGCTTCCGGGATCAGCTGGACACCGTCGTGACGGCCTTTTTGCAGATAGAGTTGCGCCATCCGCGCGATGTCTTCCGTGCGGATGTACATGCCTCCGCCGCCATTCTCGATGCCGCGGGGGCAGGTCAGACAGAACACTTCGCCGATCCCGATCGGATCCAGCACGCGAGGACGCAGATAGTCCAGTAGATTCATCCCGGTCTTTTCATACACCAGAACAGTCAGCATGTAGGATGCCAGGGAATTGTAGAGATAGTGGGTTCCCGGGTCCCGAACCACCGGATGCGCCAGAAACGCACGTGTAAAATTCTCCGACCCGACCGGCATGGGTTCGGTCTCGTGCCCGCAGGTCATCGTGAGCAGATGCCACAGGTCCATTTTCAGCAGGTTTTCCGAGGGATGATCGGGCATGTCCAAGGGGAACAGATCCGCCACCCGGTCGTGCAGACCGATGCGCCCCTCATCGATCATGAGGCCGATGGCGGTCGAGGTGAAACTCTTGGTCAGCGAATGGGCGGCGTGCACGAGATCGGGTGCGTAGGGAGCCCACCAGCCGGCCGCGGCCAGCTTGCCGTGGCGGAGGATCATCAGGCTGTTGATTGCGAGGTTTTTGTCGCGCACGTGATCGAGATAGCGCTCGATGGCCGTGCTCGGAATCCCGAGAGATTCCGGGCTTGCCTCGGGGAACGTGATGGGGTTTGACATGTGAATACCTTCCTGACACGCTTTATTTTTGAACATCCACTATTATACACTAGCCCCGGCGGGGTGTAAGAAAATCCCCAACGTGTATAATCGATCTAGCATGCGTCGGAACCTTCCGGCGACGACTTGGACGGAGGATCCCGATGTGAGTAACCTACCCGGATCAACCGCTGTTCACGGATCCGACCGGCTTGCCCTGCCGGGCGTGTTGCGCGACCGCCGGCTGTTCCAGCTTTTGACTTTTTTCTTCTGGTTTTCGCTCTACGTGTATTCCCCTTTTCTCGCCACCTATGGTGCGGGCATGGGAATCCCGGACGGGTTTTTGGGAGTCATTCTCGGCTCGTACGGATTTACACAGCTGGTGTTGCGCCTTCCGATCGGGATCGGATCGGATCGGATCCGCAAGCGCAGACCTTTTGTCGTGGCCGGCTGCTTCCTGGGCTTTGCGAGCGCGCTCGGGATGGGTCTGTTCGCCACCCCCTGGGGCTACTTCACTTTCCGCGCGCTCTCCGGTGTCGCGGCGTCCTGTTGGGTCGTTTATACCGTGTTGTATGCGAGCTATTATGAAAGCCGCGACGCGGCCAAGGTCATGGGCTCGATCACCCTGTTCAACAACAGCGGCATTCTGGCCGCCATCCTCGCGGGCATGGTGCTCGCCCAGTTTCTCAGTGAACAAGCCACCTTTTTCGTGGCGGCGGGCGGCGGCCTGGTAGCGCTTCTGCTCAGCCTTCGCGTGGTCGAAAGCCGGCCGACCACGGTGACCCCCATCCGGCCCCGGGACATTCTGAAGGTGCTGCGGGACCGCAATCTCTTGATTGTCTCCCTGCTGGCCGCCATCGGTCAGATCATGGTGTTCGGCACCATCTACGGCTTTACACCCGCCTTTGCGCAGGAAAAACTCGGCGCGGCCAAATGGCAACTCGGTCTACTGACGGCAGGTTCCACGGTCGCGATGATCGCCGCGTCCTATCTGGTGTCCCGATTTGCACACAAGCTAAAACTCCGGCGCACGCTCGTTCTGTCGATGGTGCTGGTCGCCATCTCCTGTATGCTGGTGCCCTTGTGCCCTTCGATCGCCTGGTTGTTTGTCGTACAGGTGTTCGCGGGCTTTGGGCGTAGCGTTACGATGGCGCTGTGCATGGGACAAAGCATCCTGACGGTGCCCGATGCTTACCGGTCCACCGCGATGGGAACCTTCCAGGCGGTGTATGCCGCCGGGATCGTGCTGGGGCCCACGATTATCGGATTTATCGGTCAGGCGGCCGGGCGGGAACGTGGATTCCTGGTCGTCGGCCTGATCGGACTGGCCGGATCCCTGCTGGGCTTCCTGCTGCCCGCACCGCATATGTCCGACACACAGGCGAAGGAGGCGTAAGCGAGATGACAAGGCAACAGGCCGTTCTGTTTGACTGTGACGGCGTATTGGTGGACTCGGAAGCTCCACTCGCCCGGATCGCCGCGATGGCACTGCGCGATTTTGGGATCCCTGCCGAGCCGGCTGATTTTGCACCGTTCGTCGGAATGGGAGAAGACGCCTACATCGGAGGAGTCGCCGCACAATACGGTGCCACGTTCACGATGGAGCTCAAACGCCACGTCTATGACAAGTACATTGAACGATGTGATGAATTCGTCCATCCGATGCCAGGTATTCCGGAGCTTCTCCGCGAACTGCGGGCGGCCGACTGGCGTCTGGCGATGGCGACCAGCGCCGATCGGGTCAAAGCCGTGGCCAACCTGCGGATTCTCGGCATGGAGGACCGCGGATTCGACGCGGTCGTCACGGGCGACGATGTCCTCCGCAAGAAACCGTATCCGGACATCTATCTCGAGGCCGCCCGTCGCTGCGGCGTCGCACCCGGAGATGCCTGGGTGATCGAAGACGCCGAGAGTGGTATCCAGGCCGGCAAGGCCGCTGGCATGCGGGTCATTGGACTGACCTCCACGCTGCCGTCTGCCCGGTTGACATCCGCAGGGGCGGATGCCGTCGTCGACCGCCTGGACCAGGTCGCCGGCCTCCTGGGGTTGTGATCGTGGAGCAGGGTGTAAACAAAAACACAATCGTGATCCGGGATCCCGGACGGCTCTTGCTGGACGGCGTGTATCACGGCGGCGACCAGGAGTGGTATGTCGACACATGGCGGCAACGGGCGGGCTGCGGCCCCACGACCGCTGCGACATTGCTCTATTATCTAGCCCAGCGGGACGCGGATAAACAGGCGCTTTGGCCGACCGCGCCAACCCGCACGCGGGAAGATTTCTTACAGTTCATGGATCTGGTCTGGGAGGATGTGACCCCGGGTATGCGCGGCCTGAACCGATCGGTCCTGTTCACCGACGGTGTGGAACGGCTGTCCGCCAGACGGGGCGTCGCACTGACGGCTCATGTCCTGGAGGTCCCGGAAACGATCGGCCGTCGCAAAGGGTTCGATCATTTCTCCTCGTTCGTGATGCGGGGGCTCCGGTCTGATTGTCCGGTTGCTTTCCTCAACCTGAGCAACGGAAAAGCCGAGCGGCTGCACAGCTGGCATTGGGTGACAATCGTCGCGGCCCGTTGGGATGCGGAACATCCCGAAAACGATTGGTCCGTCACGGTGTTCGACGAAGGCAAGTCGATCGAGATCGACCTCAAATGCTGGTATGACACGTCCCTGCTCGGCGGCGCGCTTGTCTGGTTCGACTGACAATCCGGACGCTTTGACCGGCTAACCGCAATCGGACGGTTATGCTCCGGTGTCCGCGGCAGACGCCCGTTCCCGCCTCCGGTTGCGGAAAAACAGGACGATGTCCGCCAGAACCATCACGGCATTCAACTGATAGAAGAAAACGACCCCGTCGAGATTGCCGGTCACTTTGAACCCGATGCCGGCCAGATACCCGAAAAAGATCAAAAACAGAAAAAAGACGCTCTTCCCCCGCGTGCTCCCGGACGTATATGATTTCCACAGGGAGACCGGCCAGGAGGCCCCAAAACACAGCAGCATCAAAATTTCAAATCCACGCATGGAACCGTTCCTCTCCTTCTCCTCGGCGGAATCCTTCCCGCCGATGGCAGTATATCACCCGAATCCCCCTTGCAGAAGGTGTCCGACGTGGACAACCCCCGGCAGGCAGACTATACTCAAATCACTTTCCCGCTCAAAGAGGAGGCCGCGATGAACTTCCAATTCATTCGTCGAATGCCAGACGCCGCGGACATTGTGGCCGCGTGGCCCTTGCCACCCGAAATCGCACAACTGAAACAGGTGCGGGATCGGGAAATCAACGACATCATTGCCGGTCGGTCCGACCGGTTTCTCCTGATTGTGGGTCCCTGCTCCGCTGACAACGAAGACGCGATCTGCGACTATGTCTCACGTCTGCGCGCCGTACAGGACGAGACGGCCGACCGGCTCGTGATCGTGCCGCGCATCTACACCAATAAACCGCGAACCACCGGAGAGGGATATAAAGGCATCCTCCACCAGCCGGATCCGGAAAAGGCACCCGACATGGTGGCGGGTATCGTGGCTCTCCGCCGCATGCACCTGCGCGCACTCGCGGAGTCCGGGCTGCCCGCCGCGGACGAAATGCTCTATCCGGAGAACCACACCTATCTCGAAGACATGCTGTGCTATGTGGCGGTCGGTGCGCGATCGGTCGAAAACCAGCAACACCGGCTGACCGCGAGCGGTCTGGACATCCCTGTCGGGATGAAAAATCCCACCAGCGGAGATCTCTCGGTGATGCTCAACTCGATCCAGGCCGCCCAGGGAAGCCATACCTTCATCTACCAGGGATACGAAGTCCGCACCGCGGGCAATCCGACGGCACACGCGGTGCTGCGCGGAGCGGTAGACCGCTACGGGGTTTCGATTCCCAATTACCATTACGAAGACTTGCTGCGCCTGTCCGACCTGTACCGCAGCCGCGGACTCGAGAACCCGATGGCCGTCGTCGACGTCAACCATGCGAACTCGGACAAAGATCCGCAGCAGCAACCCCGGATCGCCATGGAAATTCTCCACAGCAGGCGCCTGTCGACCGATCTCAAGACACTGGTGCGAGGACTTATGATCGAGAGCTATATCGAGGACGGCCGACAAGCGGTCGGCAGTCACGTGTACGGCAAATCGTTGACCGACGCGTGTCTCGGGTGGGAATCCACACGACGCTTGATTCTGGAAATCGCAGATCGGATCTGACCCCCGTCCATCCCCATATGGCCCATGAATCCGGGATCGATTTTTTCTGACCCGTAATCTCGGTTATAATGGAACAATCACAATCGGCCACACGATTCAAGGCGAACCAGAGGGAGAAACGCGCATGAAAAAAGATGCACCGTTGTATGAGGTCCGCCCCATCTCCGACCTAAAGGACATGTTGGAGCAAAGCCGGAGACTGTACGCCGACCAGACTGCGTTTCTGGTCAAGGACAAACGCGGGGAACCTTACAGGGCAATCCCTTACAGCCAGTATGCCGCCGATGTCGACGCGCTGGGGACCGCCTTCGCGGACCTGGGGCTGGTTGGCGGACGTATAGCGATCCTCGGAGAGGCGCGGTACGAGTGGTATGTCACCTATCTCGCGACAGTCAACGGGACCGGCGTCGTGGTGCCGCTCGACAAAGAGCTTCCCGTACAGGAGATTCGCACGCTGCTGCAGCGATCCTACGCAGACGCCGTGGTGTACTCCTCCTCCAAGAAGCCGGAAATCGACAAGATCCGCGCGGACAATCCTGGGGTTCGACACTTCATCTGTATGGAGGAATCCACGCATCCGGACGATTTGTCGATCGCGCATTTGCTGGACCGCGGACGGTCTCTGCTGGCTGCCGGCAACCGCGACTTCCTCGACGCCAAGATCGACCCCGAGACCATGAGCATTTTGTTGTTTACGTCCGGGACGACCGCGGCTTCCAAGGCGGTCATGCTCTCCCACCACAACCTCAGCGCCAACCTCCAGGGGATGTGTTCGATGCTCTATGTGGGACCGGAGGACGTGTTTCTGTCGGTCCTTCCGGTTCACCACACGTACGAATGCACTTGCGGCTTCCTCTGCCAGATCTATCGTGGCGCCACGATCGCCCAGTGCGAAGGGCTCCGCTATATCGTACAGAACATGCAGGAGTCCAAAGTGACGATCATGCTGGTGGTCCCCCTCATGCTGGAGCTTTTCCACCGCAACATCATGAAAAAAGCAAAGGCCACCCCGGAAGCCGCCAAAAAGTTTCATTTTGCGATCGGGCTCACACGGACGCTCCGCAAGGTGGGCATCGATCTGCGCAGGAAACTCTTCCACGCCGTGCACGACAGCTTTGGGGGATCCCTCAAGATGCTGATCAGCGGCGGCGCGGCGGTCGACCCCAACATCATGCGGGACATGCAAGACCTGGGCATCGCCTGTGTACAGGGATACGGGCTGACCGAATGCGCACCGATCCTGGCGCTCAATCGGGACGTGTACTACAAAAACAACTCCGCCGGCCTCCCACTGCCCGGTGTCGACGTCCGGATCATCGACGCGGACGAGAATGGCATCGGGGAAATCATCGGCAAGGGCCCCAACGTTATGCTCGGCTATTATGAGAACGAAGAGGCCACCGCCGAAGCCATCGTGGACGGATACTTCCACACGGGGGATCTCGGCTACATCGACGAAGACGGGTTTGTGATCATCACCGGCCGTAAGAAAAACGTGATCGTCACCAAAAACGGCAAAAACATCTTCCCGGAAGAAATCGAGGCATTGCTGTGCCGCAGCCCGCTGATCTCCGAAGCGCTGGTTTCCGGTTCGGACAGCGGGGACGGAGACATCGAAGTCGTAGCGGAAATTTTCCCGGACGCGGAGGCGGTGACCGCACGGATCGGCGAAAACCCCGCACCGGATGCCCTACGTGCGCTCATCCAGGAAGAAGTCACTTCCGTCAACCACATGCTCACCACTTACAAATACATCCGCCGCTTTACGTTGCGCGACACCGAGTTTGAAAAAACCACATCGAA
>LSQX01398264.1_pt1 | contig 32497 bp, 24 predicted proteins | sample 654561 | NCBI WGS metagenome assembly LSQX01 (sample SAMN04489861, study PRJNA283612) | anaerobic digester metagenome | isolation source: 4 biogas reactors fed with cattle manure at either 37C or 55C with and... | place: Denmark: Kongens Lyngby | collected 2014 | reverse complement strand
TTGCTCAACTCTTTGATACTGCAAAAATTATGATTAACAAGAGTAGCTAATACATAACGATAACCGTTCTTGTCATTTAACTCATGGCAATAAACAGGCATTCCATTTACAAAATAATGGACAAAGTCATCCATTGATTTAAATCCTACCTGATAATTAACCATGTTTATGTCTTGGGGGAAAATAGGAAGTATCTGTTGCATATCTGTGTTTTTGGCAAATTTACGACATTTATTGTCTGCGATAGATGAAAGGTAACCTAGTGATTCTCAATGATGGGATCAGGAGTTCTGAATATTAGAGCTGGCATAGATACTACTTATGAGGATGAAAAGGCACTTTCAACATTATGGCATGAAATAACTCATAATAAAAATGTAGTTGGAAATATGCCAGTAACATCGCTTCAACTCCAATTTTATGAATTAGCAAATGAATTTGTAAGCCGTAACACCCTGCCAGAATTTATGTATTCACTTGGAGGAAAACTCAATCATACTGAACTGATGGATACCCGTGATAATACGGCTTACAATGAAAAAGTAAAAAACTATGGCTATTTGATAACACGTGTAAATGGTAATAAGGAAAAAGTATTGGAAGGTGTTATTGATTATGTAGTAAACAAACCGGTATCAATGCAAGAAGAAGGATTAATTAATGCTATTATTAATAGTGTTGACAGAGAATTAGATCACGACAGTCTTAAAGAAGCAATGAGAAACGCAAGAGTTTGGGATAGCAAATATTTTATTAGCACGATTTATAAAATGAAATTTTGAATATTAAACTATTAAATCAATGCCAGGTACCACCTCTATATATATTTTATTAAGCCTCTTTAAAAGAGCATCGTTCTTTGTATATTCAGCAAAGTCTATCATAGTTGCTAATCTACCCTCTTGTGTGAATTTCTTTACATCACTTACCTCAAAATTACGCATTCCCAGTACCTTGCGCATGAGTTCAAGATCATCGGTAAGATCAACGATGCTTGCGTTTTTTAACTGCTTGTCAGTTAGCTCTTTCATAATTAAGAGTGTTTTGGGTATGCAAACATACAACATATTTATGGAAAACAAACAATCAAACCAAAAAAATACATAAATGACCACTATTGATGTATCGCAGTTTACCCGGCATGTTGCCCAGCAAGCTGAAAAAATAAGGCGTTACGTTGAGAGAGATGCTCCGCGTGTAATTGCTATTGAGGCTGTGAACCACTTCAAAAAGAACTTTATGAATCAAGGCTTCACTGACGAAAGTAACACACCCTGGAAGCCTGCAAAACGAACACAGCCGGCATCAGAGATTTCAATTCCATTATGGTACGATTAAAAGTTACACTTGTTAGTAACTTTTTTTTATTTTTATTATTTGTTTCAATTCCATTATGGTACGATTAAAAGAATAAATGTTTATTTTCAGTATAAAAATCGTTATAGGTTTCAATTCCATTATGGTACGATTAAAAGAACGTTTAAGAAGAGAAATTCTAAACGCAATTAGGCAGTTTCAATTCCATTATGGTACGATTAAAAGCATTCAAACGTCCCTGACCAGCTACTGGAAACAATGGCAGTTTCAATTCCATTATGGTACGATTAAAAGTCTCAGGAACAGCATATTCCAAGCTTATGGTTAAAAGTTTCAATTCCATTATGGTACGATTAAAAGACCTCCAGGCTGTTGTGCAAAATAAAACTTTCGAGGTTTCAATTCCATTATGGTACGATTAAAAGTAGTAAAATAGTATGATCCGGTGCTGAGGGTGTTTTCCGTTTCAATTCCATTATGGTACGATTAAAAGCAATTAACGCTGCGCCAGATAGCATAAAAAGTCTCAGTTTCAATTCCATTATGGTACGATTAAAAGCAAGTGCGCAAAATCATCCAAACTAACAGAAAAGGTTTCAATTCCATTATGGTACGATTAAAAGTACGACTACATATAATATCAGTGCCATCTGATATAGTTTCAATTCCATTATGGTACGATTAAAAGCAACTTAATGAATTAAAAATATTTGTAAAGAAAAAGTTTCAATTCCATTATGGTACGATTAAAAGTGGGCACGTGTAGAAATTATTCTAAAAGCTAAAAGTTTCAATTCCATTATGGTACGATTAAAAGATGGCTAAATTATACTACAAATGTTAATCAATGTTAGTTTCAATTCCATTATGGTACGATTAAAAGAGATACAGGTTCAACTGGTTCTATTGGATTAGATACGTTTCAATTCCATTATGGTACGATTAAAAGAAAGACAGAATAAATTTCAACAAGGTTGACAACACTCGTTTCAATTCCATTATGGTACGATTAAAAGCCACGTCCTAAACCACTATCACTATCATAACTTAATAGTTTCAATTCCATTATGGTACGATTAAAAGAGCGTTTAAAGAAAGATATTCCAAACGCAATTCGCCAGTTTCAATTCCATTATGGTACGATTAAAAGTTATCGTTTAGCTTTCTTATAGTACTTTTGCGAATCTTGTTTCAATTCCATTATGGTACGATTAAAAGTACTTTTGTGGAATCAAAGACCATTCATATTCCTGGTTTCAATTCCATTATGGTACGATTAAAAGTTTCTCTTTCATTATAAAGTTTGTTTCTATAATACGTGTTTCAATTCCATTATGGTACGATTAAAAGTTAAGCTTCTAGTGTATTGGTCTTGTAGAGCTTGGTTGTTTCAATTCCATTATGGTACGATTAAAAGTACGTCTAGATCTAGAGTAGGAGCTTGGAATGAAATTGTTTCAATTCCATTATGGTACGATTAAAAGCTTCCCGTAAACTGGAAGTACAAACTGGTCAAGATATGTTTCAATTCCATTATGGTACGATTAAAAGGAGATATCGCCCATTAAAAATAATGCTTCCCGAAAATCGTTTCAATTCCATTATGGTACGATTAAAAGTTGATAAAAAAATAACCTTTACATCAATTAAAAAAGTTTCAATTCCATTATGGTACGATTAAAAGCGAAAAAAAAACAAACACCACACAAGATAGAGACATGTTTCAATTCCATTATGGTACGATTAAAAGTAAACTTATTAAAGCCAATACCACCGCTCTCGATGAAGTTTCAATTCCATTATGGTACGATTAAAAGTTTTCAGGTTGCCCGGTGTATTTGCAGATCATTTGTTTCAATTCCATTATGGTACGATTAAAAGTCCTTAAACAGTTCTCTTGCAATATATTCTTGTGCTGTTTCAATTCCATTATGGTACGATTAAAAGTTCCACGTGCTGTTTTTGAAGTGACATCAGTAATTAATGTTTCAATTCCATTATGGTACGATTAAAAGTAAAACCACCCCCGTAGAGACGCAATCCCGATCCTTTGGTTTCAATTCCATTATGGTACGATTAAAAGCTATGAACAGCGCATCTTTTGTGAAGTTGCAAATGTTTCAATTCCATTATGGTACGATTAAAAGGATTTATACAGCAAGATTTTTCTAGAACAATTGCGTTTCAATTCCATTATGGTACGATTAAAAGAAAAAACATAAACGGACTGCGAGCACCGCAAGATCGCCGTTTCAATTCCATTATGGTACGATTAAAAGAAATGAAAAAGGAATTATATTGCCTTACAAGGATGGAGGTTTCAATTCCATTATGGTACGATTAAAAGGTGACCCGCCGGTATCTGCTGCCATTTCAAGCCACTCTGTTTCAATTCCATTATGGTACGATTAAAAGACGTATGTCAAGAGCTATCTGGCTGCATTGCTCGTTTCAATTCCATTATGGTACGATTAAAAGAGCATCCCGAACCTGATACCATTCATTATGTTGTTTCGTTTCAATTCCATTATGGTACGATTAAAAGGACATGAATAATCAAAACTTTATAGGCTCTGCGTTAACGTTTCAATTCCATTATGGTACGATTAAAAGAACTCGTTAAACCTTGCTGCCCATTCGTCATCACTAGTTTCAATTCCATTATGGTACGATTAAAAGCATCCCCCACGAAGTCGTAACCATAAAACCTAACACGTTTCAATTCCATTATGGTACGATTAAAAGAAGAAAGCGCTCAAGCGTGGTATGCAGTAGGTCGTAGTTTCAATTCCATTATGGTACGATTAAAAGTAATCAATACGGTTATACACTGCCAAGTCATCGTTGAGTTTCAATTCCATTATGGTACGATTAAAAGCTTAAATGGAATTGGTTTTCAAGACCTTACAACAGGTTTCAATTCCATTATGGTACGATTAAAAGTGTTTCTGCAGATTGAGCTCCGCCGCCGTACATTAGAGGTTTCAATTCCATTATGGTACGATTAAAAGTAACCATTGATTTGTTTGTGATTGCATTTACGAAGTTTCAATTCCATTATGGTACGATTAAAAGTGCCCATTTCTCCGCTTTGAGCTCCTTGATACATTAGTTTCAATTCCATTATGGTACGATTAAAAGTGTCCTAATATTGTATTCTGGAACTACGCCGACGCGTGTTTCAATTCCATTATGGTACGATTAAAAGTTTTATTAAAATTAAGCAGCTGAGTCAGGCTGCTCGGGTTTCAATTCCATTATGGTACGATTAAAAGCTAGGAGAACAAATGTTTAATTTCATGTTCGGAAACAGTTTCAATTCCATTATGGTACGATTAAAAGTAATAATAGTTTGAATGAAGTCCAGTTTTTAAAGGTTTCAATTCCATTATGGTACGATTAAAAGTGACAGGAGGCATGTTAAGCCTGAATATCAGCTGGGTTTCAATTCCATTATGGTACGATTAAAAGCTGCTGTAAGTGAGGGAATAAAGAGCATTAGTTCCGGGTTTCAATTCCATTATGGTACGATTAAAAGGAAAGACGAATCCAGGAAACCTGGCAATGGGTAGAGCGTTTCAATTCCATTATGGTACGATTAAAAGTAAACTTATTAAAGCCAATACCACCGCTCTCGATGAAGTTTCAATTCCATTATGGTACGATTAAAAGAACAGGTGTCACTGATGCCATCGAAGCTGAAATGCAAGTTTCAATTCCATTATGGTACGATTAAAAGCTGTTATTAAATCCTGATAACCGATTCCGTTTAAGTTGTTTCAATTCCATTATGGTACGATTAAAAGTCAAACCCGTTTACACCATTTTCGTAATGTTCTGGAGTTTCAATTCCATTATGGTACGATTAAAAGTTTTGTAACGAGCAATGCGCTGTTATGGGAAACAAGTTTCAATTCCATTATGGTACGATTAAAAGAAGTCGTATTGAAAAAGCGCTTGGCGCAAGAAGAACAGTTTCAATTCCATTATGGTACGATTAAAAGTTTAAACCCGCTTTTTTCATCATTTCTACTTGAGCGTTTCAATTCCATTATGGTACGATTAAAAGAAAGTCTGATCCCAAGCCTCAATACGAAATAGTTATTGGTTTCAATTCCATTATGGTACGATTAAAAGCTGGGACATATTCAAAAACTATTATGCAAACAAGAGTTTCAATTCCATTATGGTACGATTAAAAGAAACAATGGAAACCTACATTAACAGAATCCTAACCTCGTTTCAATTCCATTATGGTACGATTAAAAGTAACTCGTTAAACCTTGCTGCCCATTCGTCATCACTAGTTTCAATTCCATTATGGTACGATTAAAAGTATCGAGCAGCAGCTGCAGCAATGGCAGCTCCGCCGTTTCAATTCCATTATGGTACGATTAAAAGCTCGCAAAAGAATGGGAAAAAACAATCTTAGCGGGTTTCAATTCCATTATGGTACGATTAAAAGCCGTCAGATTTACCAGCAAATACAACTACTAATCAATGGCTTATAAAAGGCAAATATAGTAAAAACTAATAATAAAATCGTCAATGTCTGATAACAAGTTTTTTGCCGGGCAGCGACGATGTTGATAAATATCTGTGTCTTAGCAAAATACATAAAATACTTAATAATTATTCGGTTAAAATGCTATTTTATTAATTATAAAAATCTTACAGACGATTATATTATATTTTCCAGTCCACTACGCTCAATGCCAACAATTTGTTTATCAAGCCATTTCTCTTGTCTGGTTTTAAAAATAATAACACTATCTTTTTCAAGATCCATAATGTATTTTGCTTTGATGACTAATTCTGTTAGCTTTACTTCAGTTATTTCGCCCTCAAATACTGAATTTTGAATCCAATTAAGATATTTACGACATAATTTAAGCATTTTACCAACACGCTTCTCTCCAACATCATAAACCAATATAACATACATAGTTCATTCCTTTCTACCACCAGGCTTTAAAGGGTTTATACTCTTCTATACCCAATATATGTTTGCTTAATTTATAACATTCAAGTTTTATAAGATGACGATAACTGACATTCCGATTTAATGATCTGTGTTTTATTGTTTCATTCAGCCTGTTTTCGAAAGAAGAAATAAATGTTTTCTTTCCTTTTTCAGTCAGTATAATTCTGTTTAGTTTCTGTTCAAAATCCATGCTTTGTATTTCTCTTTTATTTAAAACTTTGAAAATTGTGCGATCTACCAACAGAGGTTTAAATATTTCAGCAATATCCAGCGCAAGTGAATATCGTCTATCACCAGGCGAATGAAGATAACTTATAGTGGGGTTTAGCTGTGTTTGATGAATAGCTCTGAGACATTGTGAATAACACATCATATTTCCAAACGATATTAATGCATTTACCTCATTTTGTGGCGGTTGCTTAGTTCGGACACCCATCTCAAAAGTATTTATTATCAGGTTAAAAGCATCGTAATAAAACTGTCTGATATTTCCTTCAATCCCCATTAATTCATTTATCCGGTTATATGAACCAATTGAAGAAGAAAGATTTTCAATCGCTGTAATTATTTCTGTAAGGTCTTTCCCCCTGTTATGATAATATTTCAGGTTTTTCAAAATGTTAAAAGTAGCGCCTTCAACAAATTTTCGGGCAATTATAATTCGTGAAGTGTTTTTTTGATATGCTTCTACTTGTTTTACAAGCATCTTACCCGATAATAATCCATCACGTGGCATAAATGAACCTGTATAATTTTCGTAGTAATCAAAAAAGTGGACACTTATACCATGCCTTCCAAGAAAATTATATAAACTGCTGTTTGCATCAAGGGCACCGAAAGTATAAAACTCTTCAACATTCTCAACAGGAAGATATCGTGGAGGTCCTTCATTGCCTTCTTCATCAAAAGGAACAAACTTCAGTGTATTGTCTTTGCGCGATAAACGACCAGGGTTAAACAAGTAATAGGTTTGCTTCATACTGGATAACAATGTATTTGCTAAAACTTCTTCTGTAAATAAATCATCATAAAATTATTCCAACAGTCTGTTATTATACATCAAATCTTTTTCATTCAGGATTATAATACCAAAATTATTTCATTCTATCACCGTGATATTTTCATGAGCCATTTTATACAAACCCTACAAGTATCATCAATTTAGCTAATCTTTATAAGATCACTCCAATTCCGTTGACCAGCAAAAATCGTTATATGCACAATTTTTACATATTCCCTTTTTAATTTTATCAGGGCAGTATTCATCTTGTATAATTGCTTTTATGTTACTAATTAGTGCCGGAAACTGCTGTCTATCAACATCGCTCAAATATATTTTTTCTGTTTTTCTAAGCTTTGGGTATTCCAGTACACCACTTACATCCTCAATGCCATGCTGTTCCAAAACCCAGATGTAGTATTTGAGCTGCATTTCATGAGCTTGCTCAAGTTTATCAGATTTTTTTATTTCGTGAATTACCCTGTTTTTTGAATCGTAAAAGTCAATTTTAATACCATCAATTTCTATTTCTTCAAACCTTGAAGGACGAGCCGGATAACTGGTTTCATGAATCAGTTTTCCCATTTTTACAAGTTCAGAAGAATGTTCCATCTGTATTCCATTAGCAAATAACCATAGTTTACGATGACATACCAGAAAGTAGTTGAAATGGGTTCCTGTGATGTGCATAAATTTTTCTATTCTTCATTTTTATTTTCTCGTTGAAAGGCGTGACAAATGAACTCTTCCGTCCCATCATAACTCATTCTGGATAAAGTACAAAGGATGTTTCTTTCACGATCCTCATCCAGAAAACTAACACAATCAAGACAAAGTTCCGGAATATGAACAGTCAAAGGATCTACCTGAGTTCCGTCATCGCGAAATAATCCTCCATAACCAGGTTTAAAGATTTCATCAGGATGAATGGCTTCAGGACCGCAATACAGACATTCTTTGCCATAAGGACAAGTTTTATTATTGCCCGTACAGCACGATAAATCATAGCCAACACACTTATAATATATCATCTCCGCATCCCAATGATCGCGGATTAACTCAACAAATTCTTCTTCAGGATAATCATCCGGCAAATCACTGATGGAGATATTCAGAGCATTAAAAAGCTGCTTAAAAGCATCGGCAAGCAGTTGCCATTCCTCCTCATTCAATACAAGAACGGGAGGAATGGTGTCGAAAGAAATGCCGGTGTACTCTTCCAAAGTTGTAGAATATGGAAATTTCACCTCTTCCGTACAATATCTATCCTCCGGATCAACATCAAGCCCGGAAATAGATGAAGCCGGTGGCCGGCTGATTAACGCATTGATTTCAGCAAGCAGGGGTGGAAGAGAGGGGTTCATGGCTAATAAAATTACAACATTAAAATTGTTTTTCCTTTTTGTAAAATTGAAACTGTAGAAATCAACCTGAATTGCTTAAAAATAGTAGGCCACAAAAGTGATTCTATTAAAAAAACAAATCATAATCCCGTCATACCTGACAATAATCAACAAAAAAACATTGAGTTACTTTAACTGATTTTCAAAATCAAACGCCTGAATTCTTTTAATGAGTTCTTGTTCAGCCTCTTCCATTGCATTAACCGATTCAGTTGTAACAGGTATATAACCGGCTGCCTGCAATGTAACAAAAGTACTAACGCCTTCCATATTTTCTTCAATAATGGGAATTGCCTTTTTGGAATCTTCTTCTGAGAGTTTAGCTCTGATACTGCCTCCAATTAAGCTGGCATTATTGCTTATACTAATAGCTAAAGTGTCCATCAAGCTAAATGTTCGAGATTGATTTGAAGTAATTTTCCAGTTCATAATGGCGTACGACAACCCTTTCATCCATTCCTCTCTTAAATTGGGAGGTGTTACCAGACAATCACCAAACACATTTCTTGATTCAATCCAGCCATCATTTCTTAGTTTTTCAATAGTATTATCAGAGATTTCAGGCTCAAATGAATTAAGTGAAACGCAAAACAGCCTCCTTAAATCAATCGCCATATCCATTACAAAAAGACCTGTTGCCCTTTTTTGATTTGGAATCCATTTTCTACTCAAACTTCTGTCTTTCTTTTCCAAGAAAGCGATAATCTCTTCTTTGGATAATATATTACCATCAGGACCACGAACAATAACTTCATTATTTGCCCGATCACTACGATCAAATGAAACATTATCATTGTCAATACCAGCTAAAAGTGGGTGTAATCCTCTCATAGCCGAAATTGAAAGCGGGCTGCGTCTTTTGAGTGTTCTGTCTTTTCCACCCTTTGCTGCTTTCATCCATCCACCAAACAATTGATCAACATAGCGGGGGTCACAAGTTGCATATACTTCGCCCTCCTTTAGTTCTCCTTGTTTTGTAACATCAAATAAAAATGTTGTTGGACTAGGTGTAGCATTTAAATTTTCGCACAACGAGTCGATAAAAGACCTTTTTACTTGCTGCCCACTGGAAAAAGGTATATATCTGTTAAAGGTTGTGTCGTAATAGGATTTTTGTCCGTCAGACACATTAAAAACAGTATGTTCAGCTCTTTTTAAAGTGCGGATGTAAATTGTATTTTTCATTTTTTACGGTTTTAATTGTTATTAATTTCTTTCAGTGTAGTTGTAATCAAATTTAAGAAGCGTATTGAAGTAAGTAAACTCTTCATTAGTCATCAAATGGACTTCGTTTCGTAAAGTTTTTATCGCTTCTATATCTGAATCATTGATGTCTTTTACTATCACAGCAAGTGCGTCTAAAAATGCTTTTTTTGAGCTTGCCGCTAAAAGATCTTTGTCAATCAGATTTTTGCGGGTTGTCTTACTGTCACCCGCTCTATACCTCAGTAGCAAATTTGCTATTTCCAGGGTATAATCCGTAATTTCCTCTTTGTTTTTACTTAACATAGCTATTAACCAGATTTTAAAAGATTTATACATTATTATTTCTTTTTCTTTCTTAAAATTCAAGCTTTTATCATTGTGAAAATATTTTCTCAGGTTTTGTGGTCGTAATGCAAGAAGCCCTATACTGCCCAATTCACATGCTCGTTTTATTTCCATGCCAAAAAGAGACTGAAAGGCATGAGAATCAAATGTACTGTCGGAGTCATATAGTTTTCTCCAAACATCAATCAGTTTCTTGCCTGAACTTAAATAAACCGGTATAAAACCTATTGTTTTATTTGTTTGTCCGAGGCTATATATATATGAATTTAATATCTGTGTTGGATAATTTCTTGAAAGACTAAAAAACAAGTTTGTCCATTTGACGGTATTAACCTCAATCAACTTATCATCTATTTTGAAGAAGCCTTCCTGTTCAAGATCACGGAAAACAAATTCCTCTCTGAAGTTTTTACCTAAACGGAAAGTAAGCCATTGACCGTTCCATGTGTTTATCTGATTACCACGGATGTTTTCTAAGGTTTTATCATTGAGATATTTTCTGTAAATACTCCAACCCTCAAAAGTTTTCAAAAGAATTACGGGATCATTTATTAAGAAGCTATACCCCCCGGCAACACCAATTCCAAGACCGGAGCCAATCCATGAGTTGTAAATTTCTTCTTCATTTGTTTGAATTACTATATCAGAAACAAGGCCAGATGTAGTAGCAAAAGATTGATCATCGGCTGCAGGATAACCTATTGCGAAACTTGCATCAGGTTGTTCGTTTTCAACCTTTTGATATAGCGAATGTAATTTTTCTAATCTTTCTTCATGGCTTAGTAATTCTGGTTTCTGCCCACTTTTCATTTGAACAAAAGCAGAATTAGTTACCCACTGCATATATTTTGGATGATTGAAAAACAATTCAAAATAGACCTCCTCAAAAAATTGCTTTGAAGAATAACTTGTTTTATACTTTTCATTGTAGGCTTGTAAAAATGTTCTGCCTATTAAAGAAGTAATCATAAAAAGAAGTGTTTTACATTTAATTTTTCAGTTTTAATTTTTTGCATTTCCAGGCCAAATTCAGAATCATAAGCAAGGTCAGGGATAATAAAAGGCTTATTTCCTTTTTCAAGTTGGTCCAAATCCTTAACACTATAATATGAAGCAGGTATTTCAAGCATCATTCGTTCATTCAACGAACCTTCTCTATATTTTGAAATATCCGATTCAGTAATACAAACCACACTATCAATTTCCAGAAGCTTCATTAAAACAGATTCTTTGCTGTGAGTTAATTTATCAATAGTGATTGAGCCATCAGATTTGAAGATACTATGTTCTTCAATGCTTAACATGTTTAACTCAGTAAATACAGAATCAATCTTTTCCTGTAAATCTGATTCACTTAAAAGATTATTATGATTTAGCACCTCGTAAGACCGGTTAATGATTTTCATATCATACGGCTTTGCATCTTTCTCGTTATTAGGAGGTGCTATCACATAAATATCTTTGTATTTTCCGATTGTTTCTTTTGTCCTTTTTCTGTTGATGCGACCGAATCGCTGAATAAGAGCATCTAATGGTGCAGCTTGAGTAAACATCATATCAAAACTTATATCCAGGCTTACCTCAACAACCTGGGTAGAAACAACGATACAAGCATCGTGTCCGGTATTGAAATTTCCTAAAGATTCGCCTTCTTCGTTTACACCGATTAGGCTTCTCTCCTTTTCATTCCGATCGACTCTTTTGAATCTACTATGTAATAAAAGTGAGTTAATATTGGGATAGCATTCTTTAATTTGAGTAAAAACTGATTGGGCTGTTTTAACTTTATTCAGTACAATAAGAATTTTATACTTTTTTTCTATAGCTGAATCAACTATGTTCCAGATGGAATCAAAAGAATCAATTTTATGAATGATGTGACGATTAAATTCTTCTAATTTAATTTTGGGTAAAGCAACTTCTAAAACATTCTCATTACCTAATATCTCTTTGATTTTATTGTATAAAACCGATGGCATTGTTGCAGTACCAACATGGATTCTGCAGTTATTCATTTTCAATATTTCAATTAATTTTATAACCAGGGATTGTGATATTCCTGAATAAGTGTGAACTTCATCTAAAATAATATCACAGTCTTTGGTATCGATCAAAACTGTTTCGAAACCTTTCAGTCCAAAAACTATTGTTGCTAATTGATGAGGGGTTAATACAGTAACAGAGGAACCAAATAATCCTTGTAAACTTGTATCATCATCTTCTTTTCTTTTAATTATTTGGGAAGATGAGTGCAGAACACGTAAATCAATATCTGGATTTTCTTTTTCCAGTTCATATCCTAATCTTTTATACATCGCATTTATAGAGGCTTGAAATGGCAATGTGTAAAATATCCGCCCCTTGCAACGCCTCAATAAAAAATCAGTTTTTCCCGCACCTGTCGGTGCCAAAACGAGTGTATGTTTTTTAACACTTTTTGTATCAATTTGAGAAAGGGGATACATTGGACTTTGTCGGTTGTAAAAATTAAGATTGGCATTTTTAAATAAATTTTTTATTTTCTTCTCAGTCTCACTTAATTGTGCTGAGGCAAAATGATCACCACCCATCAAAATTCCACGCCACTTCGAATAACCCCTTTCTCTGCTTACTTTTTCACAATAATTAATAGTAAAATTTAAATTTCTTATTGCCTGTTCTCTGGTAGGAATATTGCCTTCACTTATGTCAAATTCATTTAATATCGGAATAATATATCTACTCCATTCTTCCCATTTTCCCAGATGGAAATCAACATAATCTTCCGTTTCCTCAAGATCAAGTAACCCTAATCCAGAACCATCATTTCTTACTGATTTATGATGACCAATTACCATCTCAATAAGTTTATCCCATTGTTCTGTAGGAAAAATTGAGAGAAAAAATAATGATGAAATTTCGTGTCTAAAGATTCTTTTTTTATTTGCTTTTCCCAGTAATCTGTCTTGGAAAAAGTTATGTGACTTTCCCAAATCGTGCAAAATTGCTCCATTTGCAGCAATACACTCATCATAGCCAGCATATTGTGCGAATTTTTTTGTAGCTATAACCACTTGCTTGGTGTGTTCCAGTAAAGTGGTCCAGTCAGGAGCTGATTTTGCAAAAATCGTTTTCATTACATATTGCTTTGAATCGGAGTTCCTACAATTTTAAGCCACCCATACATTGGCTCATTTGTTAATCGGTTATAACCAACAAGAAAAGAGTTTTCATTTTTCTCAAACATTAACTCAAAGCCAGGAAATAATGTATCACTGTCAAATTCTTCAGTTGATGTTTCAATTATATCCTTTGGAAGAATAATATCTTCGTTTCTTATCAAACATATGTGTTGAGTAGATGCAACTTCTGCATCACTTTTTTCTTTAAAAGCCAAATATAGTGTAGGATTTAATAGAACACCCCGTATTATTATAGCTGTTGGTCTTTCAAATAAATATTTACTGCCTTTCTTTGTCTGATTCCAGCCTCGAGTCTGAATAACTTCCTGTTGTTGCGTAATTTGATGGTAAGTAAGTCTGTGTCTGACAATCTTTACAATTTGTCCTTTTTGCTCTAGTAATTCTGGAAATAGTTTTTTCTCTATTCCCTCAATAATAGAAGGTGTTAAAAACTGTTGACTAAAAGTTTCACCATCTCGTACTGCCGTCCATGGTTTTATAAAACCAAAAGGTCCTGAATATTTTACAACAAAAAGCTCCATATTAATCTCATAATTTATAATCTCTATTTATCTTATTGCACCAAAACCAATCCCTGTCGAGTGTCCCAATCCAACATTCCAAGCAAAAACTTTCACTTCATTAGGGCCTTTTATAGTGACCGGGCACCAATTAGTACGATTTTGGATATTATTATAGTTAATCATTTTTGTTCCAGCATTATAATAATTGGTTATAAACTCAATATTAAACCCAGGGTTCTCAATACCAGCCAGTTCCATTTTTTTAATTAAAACTTTCTCCATAATCTCGTTCGCTTTGGGGTTAGAATAAATTAAATGATCTGTTTTTAATTCATTCCGGCTTTTTATCAGAATTGGGCTTGCTACCTTAAAAAACTCAATATTATCAAAACCAGGATCCTCCTGAATGATTGCTTCTTTCACTATCAATTCATTAAATAGTATTGGGTCCTTCATAATTCCATTAAGAATTATTTTAATTAGCGAAGAATCATAACTACTAAAAAAGAAAGAAGAATCTTTCTCAAAATATAATCCAACTTTTGTATTTTTTGCATTTTCAAGGCGAGAAAATGAGTATAAGGACAAGCTTCCATGCATGTTGTTTCCTTTACCTAGCCATTTATGGATAGTACCAACCAGCCTGGGCTGATGATCAAAAGGGATTGTAATACCTTTAGCTTTAACCTTTAAGTGTAATCTCATAAGTCAATTTATTTAAATATTTTACTTTTCCATTTTAATTTTTCTTATAATGTTATGTTCTAATTTATATAAAATGCTTTTCAAAGCTACAAAAGTAATATCAATCTTTGACAACTTATGTCACTGATGAAAATATTTTTATTTTTTTTAGTCCAGTCTCAATTCTTTGAACTAAAAATTGTCTAAATTCCTCTGGTTCAATGTTTTCAATTTCATTAATCAGCCCGTTTACAAAGCGACCTACACCTTCGTAACTGCATACTTCGGTTTGTAGTATCCAGCAGTTATCGTTAATTCGTTGAAGGTGTTTTTCTGCAAGGGGGTATTCTTCTATCAGCAGGTTTGCAGCCCTGAGCGACATCACAATTTTTACCGGAAGGCTTTCTTTACTGCTGATCCTGAAAACATCAATCTGGGTTTCGATATGCCTTTCTTTTGACTGCCAGGGAGTTTCACTTACTTCTACTTTGTTTATTCGCGAAACTTTGAACAATTTATTGGTTTCCGATTCAGTATCATAAGCCCAGATTTGAATATAATTGGTTGTAAAGGCAAAAGGTTCTACAAGCCGGTCGCTCACTTTACTACTATGTGCTGAGCTATAGCCTCTGAGTATCACCTGTTTTTCTGCTTGTATTGCCTCAACCAATGAATTTATGTTTTGAGCATTTTTACCTTTAGTAATCGTTTCAGCCAGAATGCGATAATCGTAAACCGTATATAGTTTCTTTTTCAGGTTTTGTTTTATCAGATTATTCTCATCTATGCTCTCTATCGCACTCTTCAATACCAAGGCTTCCTCTTCAGTAAAGTGTATCAGACTGCTGATATCTTTAAAATAAGGTGATGATTTGTCAATTCTGTAACACTTATTATCCTTTTTAATGATAAAACCGGCTTCTCTTAAGGTATCAATATACCTATAGATAGTCCGTACAGTGGTATCAAGACGATAGGCAAGATCGCTCACAGTATAGGTTCGGTTTGCCGTAAGCAGCATCATTAACTTTAGTAGTCGTTCCATTTTAGGTTGATCCATAATTCAAATTTTTACTAACAGTTACTTATCATAATTTCAACACATTACAATGTTTGAACACAACCAAGTCCAAGCGAATTCTTTTCACCAAAACCTGCCAGATAACCTATTTTAATAAGTTCAACCGGTGCCGTAATCCTGAAATCGAACATATACCCTATTATTTTAGATTGCTCACGGGTTCCTGCTTTTATTGTCAATCCTTTCTTCCTTGGTTTGCTCATTATTTTAAGCTTCATATCATAATTGGCTGAACCATAATTATTAGTAATAAGTTCAGCACTCAGAGCAGCAGTATATTTTCTTACAAGATTATCAAAAAAGATTCTTTCAAAATTACTGTCTCCAGGTTCAAGATATTTTGCATAACGGCTATCTTCCACATTCTGGCTGACAATTAATGGTGAAAGCGTCCGAAAAATCATATCTTCCTTAAATTCAAACAATGATTTTACTTCTACTGTCCTGACAATGAATGGGACCTTAGTTTTATTATCACCAATAGTAAAGCTCTGATTTTTGAACAAACCTTCAATAAAATATTGCAGGGCATCAGGTATTAAAAATGATAATTCAAGCTTTGCCTTTTTATTAAGAATATGTAAACGATCGCCATTAATACTATAACCGCCTTTATCAAAACCAAGCATTGAAAAGGTAAAAAACTTAAAGGATTTTGACCCTGCCTCAAATCCTTTATTATGCAGGAACTCCGCAAACTTATGATCTCCTTCATGTATTGTTTTATATATCCATGCCGACAACGGATACTGATAGTTCACTGGTAGTATGTTTTTTATAGAATTCTGCAATTCAAGTTTAAGTAGAATACGCATCTTAATATATTTTAATCCTTTTCTGCAAAGCTACAACTATAATATAAAAAAGCATAATTCAATAACTTAATTTTTCTATGTTATGAGATGATTTGAAAATAATTAAAAGAAACATTGAATTCACACGTAAAAGCTATTTATTCGCTTGATGTTTGGAAGCCATTCCGTGAATGATAATTAGTGATTGGTAGGTGTATTAAATCGTAAACGTCTCTTGAAAGTAATGATTCTATATTAGTATCAGGATTTTGTAAATATAATTCGTATAATCGCTCCGCTCAATTGTTCTTAATGTTTTAACCACCGGCATTAAGGATTGTAATTTACAAGACAGCTTGGACTATTTTGTAACCATAAATCGTATAATTTTCAAAAGCCTGCTGAATCGTTTAAGTATTTGATTTATTTTTGTCAACCTTTTGCTTACACCATCTTAAATTCTTGTTTATGAAAAGAGTTTTTCTTTCCGTTATATTTCTTATAGTATTTTCCTGCTCTGTAATATCACAAGAAAGGAGCATTTCAGGAACAGTGATCTCTGCCGATGATGATAATCCATTGATTGGTGTTACAGTTCAAATAAAAGGAACTACCATCGGTACAGTAACAGATATTGACGGGAAATTCAGCCTTGCAGGCGTTACATCTGAAACAGTTCTTATAATAAGCTTTATTGGATTTCAGACCCTTGAAATTCCTGTTGAAAACAATTTAACCCTTTATATTAAGCTGGAAGAAGAAGTTCAGCAGCTTGAAGAGGTTGTTGTAACAGCTTTGGGTATCACACGCCAAAAACGTGAAATAGGTTACTCTACTGAAAAGATTGACAGTGAGGTAATTGGAGGGGGACGTGCTCCCAATATCCTTAATGCCATTTCAGGGCGCTCGGCTGGAGTTCAGATCTCACAGGGCGATGGCGTGGAAGGAGGTACAACCCGTATTGTTATAAGAGGAAATAATAATATTGGAACTGATAATCAGCCCCTGATTGTAGTTGATAATATTCCGATGGAAAATGTGCCCGGACTCACTGACATCGGAAGAGGCGTTGACTGGGGCAGTGTGATCAATGATTTAAACGCTTTTGATATTGAAAACATCACTTTGATGAAGGGTGGTGCTGCTTCGGCGCTTTACGGCTCGCGTGGCGCCAATGGTGTGATCTTTATAACTACAAAGCGGGGGTATAAACAAAAAGGCATCGGAGTTACCTATAATATGGATTACCGGTTCACCGAACCATACCGCTATCGCGAGGTACAAAATGTATATGGTCACGGTGGACCTATTTCATTCACACCTCCAACATTTCCAATGTCGGGTGATACTCTTTTGTACCCCGGAATATATGGCAACGAAAATCTTATTCTGAACCAGGAAGGGCAAACATCCAGCACTTCGGCTGAATTTGGATATTATGGTTCAGCTGTATCGTGGGGTCCTAAAATGCAAGGTCAGATGGTGAAGTGGTGGGATGGTCAAATGCGTTCCTATTCACCTCAACCCGACAATATTCGTATGCCATACCAGAATGGTTATACTGTAACTCACAATATAGCCGCAACTGGTGGCGGGGACAAAGGCACTATGCGTGTTTCAATAACCCGGCAGGATAACAAACCAATTGTTGAAAACAGCAATTTCAACCGTACTACCATTAATCTGGGAGCTAATTTGACCATCAGCGATAAGCTCAGGACTGATCTTACCATGTCGTTTGTTAATTACCAAAGGCTGAACAGTCCTATGCTTGGTGAAGACGCAAGCTCATTCAGCAAGGGACTTCTTTATTCATGGCCAAGAAGTTATCAGGGAATTGACCGCCTTAATTATGAAAACCCTGATGGTTCGCAGAATCAACAGAACGACTATCCTTTTCTGTATGTTAACAGAACACTCTGGTGGGAGTATTTCAATAATAATACTACCCTGAACCGCGACAAATACACTGGAGCACTCACTTTGATATATGATATTACACCATGGCTGAATGCACTTGGAAGAGTGGGGCGTGATTTCACGATCGAGCAATTTGAAACACGACATAAACCCACTGATCCACTTGGAATGCTTGATGGTTATTACAAAAATGGATTATCCAGAAACCGGGGAGATAATTACGAATTCACTATAGCAGCTTTCAAGGATAATATAGCTAATACAGGTTTGAATGTACGTTTAACTGCCGGAGCCAACCGTTGGGATCAGAACTATTATATGATACGTGGACACTCAGGATTATGGTATTATCCAAATATGTACACCTTCTTTAATTACACTGAAAATCAGTATATGACCGATGAAGAAAACAACACTTTTGTAACGCAGTTCGGCAATTCGGTTGAATCTATGGTCCCCGAGGAAGGCATTGTTAGAAAGCGTAACAACTCAATATATTCATTTCTGAACCTTTCATACAATGATTTCATTTTCCTTGAACTTACAGGGCGAAACGACTGGTCGTCAACATTGCCTCCCGGGCGCAATTCATATTTTTATCCTTCTTTGTCATTAAGCTTTATACCTACCGAGGCTTTTAACCTTAATGAGCAAATTCCCTTGCTCAATTTCATGAAAATACGTGGTGGTCTTGCTCAAACAGCTACTGATGCTGATCCGTATCTTCGTACGTTTTATTTTGTTACCCAACGTTTTGGCGGGCAACAGTCTTCATCATTTCCTGACATCATACCGCCGCTTCTGCTGAAGCCGCAAAGGGTTAATTCATATGAAGCAGGATTGAATCTTGGATTTTTTGAAAACCGTATTGATATGGATTTCACATGGTATTATCTTTATTCTTTTGACCAGATCATCCCGAACCTTCCTTTGCCCATATCATCAGGTGCACGATATATTATGACCAACGAAGGCATTCTGACAAACAAGGGTTTTGAACTGATATTGAATACGGTTCCAGTTCAGAACGGGCATTTAACAGTAAAAACGGGATTTAATATTTCGCATAACCGCAATAAGGTTGTCAGTCTTGGTGGTGGTGCAGATACCTATATTCTTGCCCATATCTGGGATTTGAATGGGCCTGCAATGATACTTCGCGAAGGAGATAGCTACGGAACCATAAGTGGGTATGATTATATCTATGATGACAAAGGAAATCGCGTGGTTAATGATGCCGGGACCAAATATCTGATAACTGACAGCCGTGTTCCGATAGGCAATGCAGCACCGCATTTCATTGGTGGGTGGAACCTTTCAATAAATTACAAGAATCTGAGATGCAGTGCTTTAATTGATACTAAATGGGGTGGCGAAATTTATTCGGGAACTTATGTAATTGGACTTCAAACCGGTCAAAGCCCCGAAACATTGAAAGAAAGAGATGGTGGCGGCTTGCCTTATACTGATCCTGACGGGAATACAAGCAATATTGGTATTATTTTGAAAGGTGTTCATGAAGACGGAACTCCAAATACTACCGTAGTTCATTATTATTATAAATATCTGCCTAATGCCGGCGGCTGGGGTAAATTTGTTTCAACTCCTGGAATTCTTGAAAACACATGGGTAAAAATGAGGGAGATCTCACTCTCATACACTTTACCGCCAAAGATTATAAACCGTTCAGGTGTATTTCAAAATTTATCGCTTACCCTTACAGGTCGTGATCTGTTTTATATCTATACTACCCTTCCCGATAAAATCAATCCTGAAGGAATTATGGGTTCAGGAAATGCGCAAGGCTTTGAATGGGCTTCGTTTCCGGGAACCAGATCATTTATTTTTGGAGTTAGTGCTTCGTTTTAATCAAAAACTTAATAACGATATTACAAAATGAAAAATCTACATTATATCTCACTTTCAGTTTTAACCGCATTCTTAATACTTACAATTTCCTGTACAAAAGATTTTGAGGATATTAATACCAATCCGCATGGTTTTACAAATGCAAGTGATGGTTCGTTGTTCAACAGTATCCTGCAATCACTGCAACCAGGCTGGAATGAACAGTTTTATATTTATAACGAAATATTATACAAACAAACCCAGCTTGCAGCACTTACAAAGGATGCATGGGGCAATTACACAATAGGAACTGAAGATATTTGGTCAAATTACTATCATACCTTACCCGAAATAAGAGAATTGGAGAAAAGATTTGAAAGCTATGAAGTCACACCAGGAGTTACGAACATGAAAGCCATGCTAAAGATTTTAATGGCTTACAAAACTTTTAAGGTAACTGATTATTTCGGTGATATTCCGTTCTCCGAAGCCGGTTACGGATTTCATAAACCTGAGCTTTTAAGGCCGAAATATGATAAACAGCGCGATATTTATCTTGAAATGCTTGAGGAACTTGAATGGGCAGCAGAAAATATTGAACTTAACACTCAGAGTGCTGAACCTTTTACTACATTTCGTGAATTTGACAAACTGTTTGGTGGAGATATGCTGAAATGGCAAAAATTTGCCAACTCTCTTAGGCTACGTCATGCAATGCGCATATCAGAGAAAGAGCCTGAAATAGCCGGTGCTATTATCAAAGAAATATTAGAGGACAACAAACCGGTATTTTATGGTTATGACTTTATTACACCCAAACTTGAAAGTGCCTGCTTATGGCCTTCTGCTATGGGATTTAAAAACGAAGGTATGAACTGGTCGTTCCGCGAACATAATAATCTGCGAATGGGCTCAAATATTTGGCATAAATTTTCAACAAATGATAATACTGATGGGTCAGGGATCTTTGACCCAAGGGCTTATATCTTCTTTGAAACTAACAATCAGAATAAATGGGTGCCTTATCCTCAGATACCTGATAATACTACACTCTCATCTGGCGGCATTCCTTATGGTACACATCGTGATCAGTTAGGTGCTTACCAGATAAAGGGAGAAAACAATATTTACTCACCTTTTAATTATTTTCTGATAAGGGATGAGGATTATATGCCTATAATTCTGATAACCGGTGCTGAGGTGCATTATACAAAAGCGGAAGCCTATTTTCGTGGTATTGGTGTTACTGTTGACAAAACTCAGGCCGAAAACGAATATCTTAACGCCATCAATACCTCTGTGGAGTGGTGGATGGATATAGCTAAAAATTCACGGCTTCCGGTTTCAGGATTAACATTCCCTGAAATGATCTCTATTCCACAAGCACTTACTTCCGCATCAGTTCAAATGCATTATGGTTTCTGGAATGTCGGGTCTGATGACGAAAAGCTTTCATTTATTTACACACAATGGTGGCTTGATGCATTCCGGCAGCCTGCCGAAGCCTACTCATTGATGCGCCGCACAGGCAAAACTCCTCATGAAGGTAGTCTTGAAACTCATTACCGCCTGCCCTACCCTCCATCAGAACTTGAATTTAATTTCATGAATTGCTCTGAAGCTATTGCCAGACAAGGTGGTGACGCATTCAATACAAAAATATGGTGGATCCCTTAAAACACAAAATAATGTTAGAGATATTCAATAAATAAACATTTGATTGCAACAATATAAAAAACTCTTTTATTAACATCAAAAATTTTAAGTCATGGAAAAAATGAACAAAAAAATCAGATTATTGCTCGCTGTTTTTTTCAGCCTTCAGTCGCTGTTGCTTTTTTCTCAAAGCAACCAATACCTTCATTTCGACAAAGTAGATGACTATGTGATCCTGCAAGACGGATCTAAATATTTTTCAGGAAGTACCCGTTTAACAATTACTGGATGGTTTTATTGTGACGAGCTTAGCTATGGGCAGGGTTTAATGGGTTTCAGGTCGGGATCGGGTAATGCCGAATTTTATTTAATCATGCTCAACAATGGTATTCTTGAATGCAGGCTTAATTCAACCACAGGTTTGCACGAATATGTTTCGCCTGCAAATACTGTTATACCACAAACCTGGCAGCATATAGCCTGGGTTTTTGATGTGAACACCATAAAATTATATGTGAATGGATTTCTAAAAGGTAGCAAAGCAGCATCAGGAGTGTTTCAGGGAGACAATACCCCGTTTGCCATCGGGAAAAGCACCCTTGCCGGTTATAACTTTGTGTTTGGTGGAAGGATTGATGAAGTAAGTGCATGGAACAAAGCTCTCAGCCAGGAAGAAATTCAGGATATGATTGAAAACGAACTTACCGGTAATGAACCGGATTTGCAGCTTTATTATAAATTCAATCAAGGTGAACCCGGAGGTGATAACACATCTATCACTCATTTAATCAGTGAGATTGGCAATGGAGAACGCGATGCCGAATTAATGAATTTTGCTCTTACAGGACCTACTTCCAATTTTAATGGCACTCTTGCACCTGGTTATCAAGCTATTTCATTTCCTCAGATAGCAAATCATTTGAGTACCGATCCTCCTTTTGCAATTGAAGCTACATCAACTTCCGGACTCGAAGTATTTTTTGAAGTTGTTTCTGGTCCTGCAACAATAAATGGAACTATTGTTACACTTACCGGAGAAGCCGGTGAAGTAAGCATTAAAGCTACTCAACCCGGAAATGAGCATTTTACTCCAGCTATTCCAATAATAAACAGCTTTATGGTTCTGGACCCTTCTACCTTTGTTCCGTTAATCAATCCCAGAACTCCTCTCGCAGGAGATGTTTATATTCCTGAATTATCTCCAATCCAACTTGTTACACGTGCAAGCATAGATTATCCTGAGCTTTTTATGGTTACAAACGTTAGGTTTATAGTAAATAATAAAACCATACAGGCAAATGATGCGTTGAACAACGGATATTATTCAGCATGGTGGACACCTCCTTCTCATGGAACATTTGCCATAACTATTGAGGCTGATAATAATTTTGGGGCAACTGCTATTGAAACATACAATATTAATATTCAGGCAAATGTGCAGAATATGGAAAAAATAGCATTTGAAGATGTTTGGATAAGCCCTTCAAACGTAGTACAAATAGTTGAAGCTGAACTACCATCCTTCCTTGGAGCTTTTGATCAGGTTATGGCTCATCTTGAAGTCAGTTGTCCTCCCGGTGGCTGTGGAGAATGGGACAGAATAGCCAGTGTTGAAGCTCAAGGTCATGATGGGCAATGGATTGAAATAATACGTTACATCACTCCTTACGGAGTTGCCTGCAATCACACTATTAATCTTACCGATTATATTTCAGTATTAAACGGCAAGGTCAATTTCAGAGTAAGCTGTAATACTCTCGATAATGGTTTTGTGTATAAATTATCACTTTCGTACAGAGCAGGAAATCCTCAGTATCTGTACAGCAATTTGCACAAGGTCTGGAAAGCAAACTATCCTTTCGGTGATTATGCCAATTTGCAACCTGTTGAGGAATGGAATTTTCAGTTTCCTCAAAACACCATGGGAGCTACATTAAAACTAGTTTCAACCGGTCATGGATGGGGAGACCTTAACACCGGCAATGCTGCTGAATTTTATCAAGCTACACATCATATCTGGGTTAATGGAGCACAAACTTTTGCCCAGCATAACTGGAGTGTATGTAATCCCAATCCTGATGGTTGCCAGCCACAAAATGGAACATGGTATCACAACAGAGCCGGATGGTGTCCGGGATCAATTGCGCCTTGGTTCGATTTCAATATGAACCCGTTTATTGCCAATGGAAATATTGACTTGAAATATGTTTTCTATGAAGGTTATGTTGACTATTGCCACCCGAATCATCCGGATTGTATTACAGGAGTTACTTGTTCCGATTGTGATGATGGTTTTAATCCCCAACTTGAAGTTGCCTGTTATCTTGTGCTGCATTCAAACTCTCATTCGGGAATGATGACAGGAGATGCTAATGGCGATGGTATCGTAAATATTATTGATGTTGTAACAACATTGAATTATATAATGGGTTTTAATCCCGATCCTTTTATATTTGAAAATGCTGATGTAAATAACGATGGGATTGTTGATGTTCTTGATGCTGTTGAAATTGTTAATATTATTATTGGATCCAAAAAATAGTTAATCAGGCAGTTTATGAAAAAAACAGAAGCCTGACAATACTATGGCTGATTACATATCTGGATACTCCTTAAACATGTAGTAAACAATTGATTAAGCTGCAATACATGAGTACGCTCAATATCAGGCTAAGAGATTTTGGTAACAACTAAGCGCTTAGATTGTTATATTTATTTGAGTAATAATTGAAGAAAATCTTTTCATTCAGGTTATTTACCATAATATCTCAGGTTAATCCATTTTATTTGATAGTTTTGTAAGATTTTCTCAAAATGTCAACATAACAAATATTAAATATTTCACCCCAACGTCAATTTATTAAAAAAACAATACAGATTATGACATTACACAGAACCAATCTTTAAAGCTATTTCGCAAGTATTTCTACAGAATCTTGTCTAACATGCCATAAGCCTGTATATATGGTTTTACTAAACACTTTTTTTCATGAACAGACTTTACACTTTTTTGCTTATTTGTGCTTTTACAGCAGTTTCAGTTTATGCAACAGCTCAAAGCTGGGGAGATTACACACTTTACAGTACCAGTAACTCCACCAAAGCCTATCTTTTGAATATGAATGGATCAGTATATCATACCTGGTCATTCAGTTCATCAAACAGAACCGGTTATTCATCATATCTGCTGCCAGGAGGTTATTTGCTACGCACTGTAGCATACTACCCCAATTCGTTTTTTTCAGGAGGTCAAACCGGTAAGTTACAGAAAGTTGATTGGAATGGGAATATAGTATGGGATTTTGTATACAGTACTACCAGCTATGCAATGCACCATGATATATGCCCTATGCCCAATGGAAATGTATTGCTAATTGCCTACGAATCAAAAACTCCGGCACAGGCAAGTCAGGCAGGATGTTCTGCAAATATTACAATATGGTCGGAAAAAATTGTAGAAATCAAACAAACCGGACCTACAACCGGAGAAGTTGTATGGGAATGGCATTTATGGGATCATCTTGTTCAGAACCAGAACCCGAATAAAGATAATTATGAAACAACCATTGTTGACCATCCTGACAGATTAAATATCAATTACAAAGTTGCCAAAGACTGGTTACATGCAAACGGAATAGATTATAACCCCATTCTTGACCAGATCGTTTTCAGTTCACATAATCTTAATGAGATCTATGTTATTGATCACAGCACAACTACTGAAGAAGCTGCTACGGGTTCAGGAGGAAATTCAGGAAAAGGCGGTAGATTTTTATATCGCTGGGGTAATCCCGCTGCTTATCAGGCGCAGGGACCTACTATTTTTAATATTGTTCACGACTCGCGCTGGATTCCTGACGGATTACCCAATGCCAGCTGGCTCGCTGCATTTAACAACAGAGGTGTTTCGTCAATGCAATCATCAATAGATCAGATTCAACCCCCGCGTGAGGATTATAATTACACCATAATTCCGGGTGCTGCATATTTACCTACTACATACACATTACGACATGCCTGTAATGGTGGTAGTTACGGACAGGGAGGAAGTCAGACACTTCCAAATGGGAATTTATTTGTTACTATGACCACGTCGGGACTTCTTTATGAAGTTAATGAAGCCGGCTCCACCGTATGGTCAAAACAAATTAACGGTATGGCACCTAAAGCATACAGGTATAGTGAACACTATATAAACAACCTGCCTCCTGATATTCCGGAAATATCAATTGAAGAAAACATTCTTATCAGTACTGAAGCAGATACGTATCAATGGTTCAGAAATGGAAATCTTATTGAAGGAGCAAATGATCAAACCTATCAGCCAACTGAAGAAGGTATATATTTGGTCAGAATAACTGATGAAGGCTATAATTTCTACATGCATTCAAAGGGGGTAAGATTCACTCCTACAGCTACCTGCAATATTGTGGCTAAGCCAAACTTTCCAAAATACGGGCAAATAAGCGGAACAGGAACTTATTTATATGGCGAGACCGTCACCCTGACTGCTTTGCCTGAAGCATTCTGTAAATTCACATTCTGGACAGAGAATGGTGAAGTTGTATCAAGACAACGTGAATACACCTTCGAAGCAACCGGCAATCGTGACCTGATGGCGCATTTTGACTTGAAATCTTTCAGTATTTCCAATGAATTAACCCCTACTGACCCTTCAAAGACAAAAGAGACAGAATTGCAAAACCAAAGCATCATTACAAGTCCGAATAAGATTTCCATAAGCCCTAATCCGGCACAAAACACTGTAACCATTAATGCTGATAATATTCTAAGAACTGATATCATTGATTTACAAGGCAATATGATTGCTATATTTTCAAACACTTCTGTTCTTAACCTTGAAAATATTAAAAATGGAATTTATCTTTTAAGAATACATAGTGATAAAGATATTTCAACTAAAAAACTGATAATACTTAAATAAAATCCATCAAAAATATCTAACCATGAAAAAACTCACATTTATTTTGCTGATGTTCCTTTCGGTCACAGCATTTGCAAAAAAAGTAAAATTTGCCGTTGACATGAGCTTTTTTGAAGTCAGTCCAAACGGAGTTCACGTAACAGGTAATTTCCAGATTCTTGCCGGTTATCCTGAAGACTGGGACCCGGGTTCCACAACAATGGAAAGAGAAGGTGAAACTGATATTTACAGCATAGTTGTTGATTTACCAGCTTTCGAATTATACCAGTTCAGATTCATAAATGGTGATCAATTTTATGAAACTGAGTTTGTGCCTCTTGAGTCAAGAGTAGGTTATGACTTCAATGATAACAGATGGATCTATGTTGATTCATTAGGCAATGATACCACTTTTGTCGGTGCTGTTACCTTTGGTGGCAATGCTCCGGCCGGAATGAATCTGGTCAGGTTTCTTGTAAATTTGGAAAGGGAAGCCGAAATAGCTCCTGAAGGCGTTCATATTGCTGGTGATTTCCAGGGATGGGAGCCAACAAGTACAAGACTTTACAATTTTGTTGATCAGATTTATGAAACCATCTGTTTTGTTTATCCCGGCACTTATGAATATAAATACTATAACGGGAACACTCCCGAAGCCACAGAAATTATTACCGGCGACTGCACTGTAAACGGAAACAGACAAATTGAAGTGGAAGAAGAGGACATTGTTCTGGAACCTATATGTTTTGGGTGGTGCGTTGATTGTCTTTACGTTGGGATTTCTGACCCGGATATTAATAGCTCATTACGGATTTTTCCAAATCCGGTTAGCACAACACTTGAGATTGATCTGAGATCTAATTTAAAGAGTAAAGTTACTATCTATAATACCATGGGTGAGATTGTTATGAACAGGACACTGGAACCTGACATAAAACCTGTACTTGACGTAAGCTCATTAGGTAAGGGATTATATATATTAGAAATAAAACAGGATGATTTTTCTGCTACTACAAAACTTATTATTAAGTAGGCTATGAGAAAATCATACATAACTGCAGCTTTTTTGTTAGCATTGTATTTCTCAATTCTTCATCCTTTATATTCTCAGGTTACATTTTATGATCCTGATGTAATACAAAAAATTGAAATTTTCTTTTCCCAGCCTGACTGGCAGTATCAGCTTGATACAGCCAAAGCCGGAGCAGGTGGTTATATCAGGGCTGATCTGATAAAGATCAATGGTACTTCAATTGACACTGTTGGCGTTAGATACAAAGGCACCAGTTCCTATGATCCTTCTTTTGCCAAGAATCCTTTAAAAATTGAATTGGATCAGTATAAATCACAGTCGTATCAGGGAATAAAAGATATAAAGCTCTCAAATGGTTTTGCCGATCCTTCCATGGTAAGAGAAGCATTGTCGTACTACGTAATCGGGCATTATATGATAGTACCACGGGCAAATTTTGCTCAGGTTTATATTAATAACGAATACAAAGGTTTGTACACCAATGTTGAGCATGTAGGAAAAGCATATTGCTCAAGGAACTTTAATATTTCAGGCACCGCTCTGATCAAGTGTAATCCTATTGATAATCCTACACCTATGATGAAAAGCAACCTGAAATACATACCCAATGCCGATTCATCTGCCTATTTTAACCTTTACAAGCTTAAATCGAATTATGGCTGGAGTGAACTTATGGAACTTTGTGATATTGTTACAAACAATCAGGAAGAAGTAGAAACCATTCTGGATATGGACAGGGTAATATGGATGCTTGCTTTTAACTCCCTGCTTGTTAACCTTGACAGCTATTCCGGGGTCTTTGCTCAGAATTATTATTTATACAAAGGTGCAAACCAGCGTTTTAACCCCATAATTTGGGATCTGAACATGAGTTTTGGCGGATTTCCATATGTTGGGAACTCCAATACAAGTATGGCTGGATTAACCATTCCGCAAATGAAACAGCTGTCTCCTTCAATCCACGCTAATGACCCGTACTGGCCACTGATAAATATTGTAATGAACAAGCCTGAATACCGAAAAAAGTATTTTGCTCATTTAAGAACCATTGCCGATGAAATGTTTGTTAGCGGGGAGTATCTTACCAAAGCAGCAGAGTTTCAGCAGATAATTGATACTGCTTTACAAAGCGACCAGAATAAATTTTTTACTTACGAACAGTTTCTTAATGGTATGAATACCGATTATCCGGTTCTGAATTATTTTGTACCGGGTATTGAAAATCTTATGAGTGCCCGTTTGGAATATCTTAATACACTTTCGGAGTATAGTGCCGATGCACCTGTTGTAACCAATGTTCAGCCCGAAGATCCAAACCCTGAATTTAATTCTTTGATAACAATCCAGGCTGAAGTTTCAAATGCAACATCAGTATATCTGCATTACCGTCCTAGTTCAGTTAACAATTTCAGCAAAATTGAAATGTCTACCTCAAAATCGGAAAGTAGTATTTTTACCGGCTCGTTTTTGTTAAACACAAATCTTGCCCAATATTATATAACCGCATTTAATGATGAGGCTGCTGTATATAGTCCTGCCAGGGCTGAACACGAGTATTATTCAATTAACATTGATATAACCGCACCTGTTAAGGGAGAAGTTGTAATAAACGAGTTCCTTGCTCAAAACACAAGCGGAATAATGAATGAATACGGAGAATATGCTGACTGGATAGAATTATTCAATACCACCAGTGACACTCTGGGTTTATTCGGGCTATTTATGAGCGACGAATATAATAATCTTACAAAGTTTGCTTTTCCCCGTAGTGCTATAGTTTCTCCTAAAGGATATCTGGTAATTTTTGCCGATGAAATGCCATCAACTGAGAGTTTTATCCATTGTAATTTCAAACTGTCATCGGATGGCGATGCAATATATATAAGTAACGGAGCAGGTGAAATAATTGATAATGTGGCGTTTGGCGCACAAAGCAGCGATGTTTCAATGGGACGATGCCCAAATGCATACGGTGATTTTATCTTTCTTGATGAACCGTCATTCGGAGCTGCCAATAACTGCCCTCCGGGAACATTGGACATAATAGCCAAATGGGATTTTAACAATGAAACGCTTATACCTTCAATTGGGAATGGAACAGCAATAAATATTGGCGACAACACATTTACCTGGGGAAAAGGGTTAACCGGAGAACCTGATATAGGATGGAACACACTTAATTACCCAGCTCAGGAAACAAACTCAGGCACTGCCGGTGTTCAGTTTGACGTTAGTACTGAAGGTTTTGAAAAAATTCATGTTTCCTATTTCCACAGAAACTCAGGTACTTCCTCCCGATTTGTTTCGATGCAATACACAATTGATGGAATAAACTGGATAGAACATCATGTTTATGCAAACGGACCTCCTCATGACGTTTTCAACCATCGTGAATTTGATCTTTCAGATGTTACTGAAGCAAGCAATAACCCAAATTTTGGAATTCGGATACTTTCAATCTTTTCTCCCTTTCCTTTTACTGATCCACAGGAACCCAATATAAGCTGGCAGGCAGATGAAGCTTACAGGGCTACACGCGATAACCGGAATTATTCCCACACAGGTACCTGGAGATTTGATGATGTTGTGTTTTCAGGGACTTTACTTACAGGTATTGCAGAAATATCTGATAGCCCTGAAGTACAAATAAGTATTGGGCGCAACGTTATCTTTATAAAAGTGAATGCCGATGAATCTGTAGTTGCAAGAATTTATAATATATTGGGGCAACCGATATTCAGCAAAGAACTTAAAGGTTCGAACCATTATACTTTACCTTTTTCCCAACATCCTGGCATTTATATAATAAGGATCACGGGATCAGATTTTTCAGTGAGTAAAAAAGTTATGTTCTTTTAATAATTTTGATTTTTTACTATTTAGTCAAGTCTTAAAAAGTCCATTTACTTTGTTTTTGTAGAAAAATAAGATCAAAAACGCTTCTGAATAATTTTTAAAAAAAGAGCCAAAAAAAAAGATGATTTCCATTTATTCATCATCCTTTTGAAGTTAAAAGCAGCAGCTAACATAATATTGATATTATCGCCTACCACTCCTTTGTAAAAGTTGCGGTTTAACCTATGATCTGATTTGAGGTGTCCAATTATCGGTTCAATAGCTGCTCTTTAAAGACAGCCCCGCAATAATAAATGATAATCAATAAATGTTGCGAATATGAACTGGCTTTAGTCCAAATATATTGGTTATTAGTATTTAAATACATTATTTAACCGGTTTGGCTAAAGCCAATATGGTGTTATTAACTATTTTTATCACCGACTAAAGTCGGTGGCAATTGATATTAATACCATAATAAAGCACAGGACTTAACACAAAACATATGCCGGTGGCAATTCAATATTATAGCATCATGAATTGAAACGGGCTTCAGCCCGTTTAACAAATGAAATCCAATCAAAACAGGGGCTTTAGCCCAAATATATTGGTTATTAGTACTTAAATACATTATTTAACCGGTTTGGCTAAAGCCAATATGGTGTTATTAGCTATTTTTTATCACCGACTAAAGTCGGTGGTAATTCAATATCAATTCATTTTACACCTTACCAATAATAAGCCTGTTACGATTTATTGGAATGAATTTACATTCAAATCAAACAATTCAATTGAAATTTTATAATTTTGCACCCGAAATGAGATATTAGCTCAGTTGGTTTAGAGCGCTTGCTTGACAGGCAAGAGGTCACTGGTTCGAATCCAGTATATCTCACTGATATAAAGCCCTTTGTATAAAAATACTGAGGGCTTTTAAATTTTGAGCAAAAAACTTGTTCTTTTTAACAAATCGAGTAATTTTGTTGCTCAAGATTTTCATAATAATGTTGCAGGCTCTAATTACATCAAAAACTCGTGTTAAACTACTGCTCAGGTTTTTTCTGAACAGTAATACAACTTCATATCTGCGTGACCTGGCTTCTGAATATGGCGAATCAACAAATGCTATCCGTCTTGAGTTAAATCATCTTGAAAAAGCTGGATTGCTTTCTTCAAAAATGAAGGGGAATAAAAAAGTATTTCAGGCAAACACTCAACATCCACTTTTTGAACCTATACATCAGCTCATATTGAAACATACCGGTATTGATCATATTATGGATTTTGTATTGAAAAAACTTCAGGGTCTGGAAAGTGCATACGTTCTGGGAAGTTTTGCAAAAGGTATTGACAGCCCTTATATTAACCTATTATTAGCAGGTAATGATATAAGTCTTGATAATCTGGAACACCTGGTCTTAAAAGCCGAAAAACTGATAAACCGTAAAATTAATTATCATATCGTAGCACCTGAAAACAAACAACAATGCCTTGACGGTAACCCTGAAACATTGTTATTGTGGCAAAAAGAAAATCAGTTATAACTGATTGATTTTATATATCTTAATATTCAATGTCAGCATTATATCTGTAACTGACGGAGCGAAGCTGTAAGAATACGGTGCATAATAATGTTGTAATTAAGCTGTGTGAGATACTTATCAGATTATTATGTAATGAGATTCCCTAAGGCTATTATATAATCACATTCTATCATACCAAAATCAAATTAATGATTTAATAAACATATTTTATGCACTTACCACCTGAATATCAAAAACT